>Ga0073936_10002392_pt1 | contig 28018 bp, 23 predicted proteins | sample AliMusrvi5mmetaG_FD_87041 | JGI IMG/M metagenome (GOLD analysis project Ga0073936, IMG submission 87041) | Freshwater lake bacterial and archeal communities from Alinen Mustajarvi, Finland, to study Microbial Dark Matter (Phase II) - Alinen... | ecosystem: Environmental > Aquatic > Freshwater >...
CTATCTAAGAGCCCTCGAAAAACACAACTCCCCACTTGCCACCATGGGAAGGTGGGAAACCGTTGGAGGTTTTCAGAAGTTCTCAAAAAAAATCGCTTGACGGATTAGCTCAGATGTCCCCACGGGGTTGAGGCCCATTCCGCGAACTATTGACGAGATGGAGTAAAATAAAGAGATCGAAGTTAAGGGAACCTGTTCCCTGTGAGGGAAGACTCTTATGCTGATTCATTCCGTGCCGGTGGCTTTTCTGCTGACGAATTCGGCGTTCGATCAGATCAAGCGCAATCTGTTTGACGATACCTTTGCCGGTATCCACACCCTGGCCTGGTTCGACTGGGCCATGCTGGTTCCTTATTTCACAATCCTTACGATCCTTTCGTTCTACGGCCTGCACCGGTACGAAATGATCCGCGGCTACTACAAACATCGCAAGAACCGCAAGATGGAGCCGGACAGCCGCTTCACGGACCTGCCGCCCGTCACGATTCAGCTGCCCTTGTTTAACGAACGGTTCGTAGTGGAGCGGTTGGTGGAAGAGACCGTCAAGATGGACTATCCAAAGCATCTGCTTCAGATCCAGGTTCTTGACGACTCCACCGACGAAACCCACCCCTTCACCGAAGCCCTGGTTGCGCGCTATCGCGCGATGGGCCATCCGATCGAATATCACCACCGCACCAATCGCCACGGCTACAAGGCCGGCGCCCTGCAAGAGGGCCTCAAGACCGCCACCGGCGATATGGTTGCCGTCTTCGATGCCGACTTCCTGCCTCCCTCCGATTTTCTGCAGCGCACGATTCATTACTTTGCCGATGAGAAGGTCGGCGTCGTACAGACTCGTTGGACCTATCTGAATCGCGGCTACAATCTGCTCACTGAAGTGCAGACCATGCTGCTTGACGGGCACTTTGTACTGGAGCATGGGGCACGCTCCACGGGCGGACTTTTCTTTAACTTCAACGGCACCGCGGGTATGCTTCGCAAGAAGATGATCGACGATGCAGGCGGCTGGCAGCACGACACCCTGACCGAGGATTCCGATCTCAGCTACCGGGCACAGCTCAAGGGCTGGAAGTTCATTTACGTTCCGGAAGTGGAATGCCTCTCTGAACTGCCGGTGGATATGTACGGCTTCCAGGTACAGCAGTCACGCTGGGCGAAGGGCCTGACGCAGTGCGCGAAGAAGCTGCTGCCGATGATCCTCAAGGCGGACCTGCCGTGGCGCGTGAAGATGGAAGCATTCTGCCACCTGACGCCGAACATCAGCTATCCGCTGATGATTCTGGTTTCCGCGCTGATGCTGCCGGTGATGATCGTGCGGTTCTACATGGGCTGGGTGGAGATGCTGGTGATCGACATGCCGCTGATCATTGCGTCATTCTGGTCGATTTCCGCGTTCTATCTGCTTTCTCAAAAGGAGTTGTATCCGAAGACGTGGAAACGGTCCCTGCTGTTTCTGCCGGCACTGATGGCAGCTGGCGTGGGGCTCACCATCAGCAATACCAAGGCTGTTATGGAAGCGCTGTTCGGTGTGCAGACCAGTTTCGCGCGTACGCCGAAATACGCAATCAGCAGCAACGCGAAAGTGAAGATCGGGCAATCGGCCTACCGCCGCAAGAGCGGTTCCCTGCCCTTCATCGAGATCGCTTTCGGAACGTACTTCCTGGCGATGGTGTGGTACGCGATCGACACGTTTAACTTCCTTTCGATCCCGTTCCTTTCGTTGTTTGTGTTCGGCTACTACTGGGCCGGCTTCAGCACGCTGTGGCAGGAATACCAGAACAAGCTGCAGTGGCAGCGGCAGCAGCAACTGGCGCTTTCTTCCAGGTCCTCATAGCTCGGGCGAATGCTTCACATTACAAACGGCTCCATCGTTGCGTCTCAGATTCGCTTGCATGCGCCGGGGTCTAATGTGATCGAGTGGGGAGATGTGCTGCATGAAGGCCCCACGCCGGAGGGTCTGCCCTTCGTTGAAATGAATGCTGTGCGTGCAACTTTCCTGGCTGGCCAGGGCTGCGGCGAATACGAACCGATCCTGGAAACACTGAACCTTCGCGAGACACTGCTCGCCGGGAACGACCGGTTTACGCTGTGGTTCGAAGAGGACCTGTTCGATCAGTTGCAGGTGCTGCAGATTCTCGATTGCCTTTCAACTCGCGAGAAGATTCAGATTTCGCTGGTATGGATTCCGCAGGGCGCCAAGGCCGCTGAACTCGAGGCATTCCATGCCGCCAGGCGCACCATTCGCGGCGAGTTGCTCGCAGCCGGTGCGGCAGGGTGGAAGGCATTTTGTGCCCCGACCCCGAAGCCGCTGCTGCGGTTCCTGAAGACAGGCGCGGCGCAACTGCCGCATCTGTCAAAAGCCCTGGTGCGGCACTTGCAGGAGTATCCATCAAAGAGTAACGGGCTTTCGCGAACTGAACGGCAGATACTGGAGTCGCTGGTGAAAGGGCCGCTCACACCGTTGCAGGTGTTTGCAGAGAGCCAGTCGAGGGAAGAGTCCGTCTACATGGGCGACAGCACTTTCTGGCATTACATGCAGAGGCTGAGTCCGTTGCTGGAGGGTTTTGTTCCTGGGCAGAAGCGCACTCCCGTAGCACTGAACCTGACAGGCCGCGAAGTTCTGGCAGGCCAGCGTGACTGGGTGAGGCACGCCGGCATCGACCGCTGGCTGGGTGGGGTGCATCTGCAAGGCCAGGCAGTAGGCTGGCGCTGGGATGACACTACCAGATCGCTAGCAGCTTCCACCAGCTGAAGCCAACCGTGGACCAGATGGCGAGATTCACCAGCGCGATGACGATTCCGGTCTTCCACCAGTCCTTCATCGAAACGTAGTCCTGCGCGAAGTACATGGGCGTGGGAGTGGTGCCATAGTGCGTCAGCCCGGCTGCCAGATTGGCGAAACAGGCAAAGGCGTAGACCATCAGTCCCACCGGTGCCCCTTTGGCCATGAGCACGGCCAGGAACGGCGGATACATCGCGAGCATGTGCGCGGTGATGCTGGCGAAGCCATAGTGGGCGAAGAAGTAGACCAGCAGGGCGGCTGCGAACAGGACGATCCAGCTGTATTCGCTGAAGATGGCGGCCACGGATTTCGCGAAGAGAGTGGTGAGGCCCGTATCATTGAGCGCTTTGCCGAGCCGCACCAGGCCTCCGTACCAGATAAAGATATCCCAGGCCGCTTTTTCGCTGCGGACATCTTCCCACGAGAGCGCTCTGGTGAGAATGAGGACGACGCAGCCCATTAGCGCGGTGACAGTGATATCCACTTTGTGGACTCCGGAGGTCACCCACATGCCGCAGACACCGATGAAGATCGCCGAAACGATCTTCTCCTGGAGGCTCATCGGCCCCATCTTGAGGAGTTCACCGGCAGCGAAGGCGGGAGCCTCCGGCGTGCGGCGGATGGACGGTGGCGAGAGTCGCATCACCACCAGCGGAATGATGGCAAGCGACAGCAGGCCGGGCACGGAGCCTGCGACAAGCCAACTGGTCCAGGTGACGTTGTAGCCTGCCTGCGCGGCCATCTTGGCTGCCAGCGGGTTGCTGGCCTGGCCGGTGAAGAACATGGCGGCGGTGACGCAGATGCTCTGATAGACGGAGGAGATGAGGAAGGCCCCGAGTAGGCCGGCGGTGGCGCCGGGGGACGATCCGTAGAGTTCGGCGATCGACCTCGCGATAGGGAGAATTACGCCTCCCGAGCGGGCGCCATTCGAGGGAATGATCGAGGCGAGCACCATGTCCGATAGCGAGAGGGCGTAGGAGATTCCGAGGGAACTGCCTCCGAAGGCACGGACGAAGACCAGTGCGATGCGGCGGGCGAGGCCGGTATTAATGAGCGCGCGTGAGATAAAGAAGGCGCACATCACCAGCCAGACGGTGGGGTCGGCGTAGCCTTCGAGGGCTTCGCGGATGGTGAGGCCGCCGGTGAGGGCGACCAGGGTCACAGCCAGCAGCACCAGTGCGCCTCCGGCGATGGGTTGGAGGATCAGGCCGGCGATGGCCGCCATGAAGATGCCGAACAGCCGCCAGGATTCGGGCTTGATTTGGTCGGGGCGGGGCCAGAGGAAGACGATCAGGATGTAGATGAGGATGAGGGGTAGCGAGCGAAGGACGGTTCGTCGCACGGGGACGATTGCGGTTGAAGACACTGAGCGGCTATCATATCACGGGTGTCTGGCGGTGGGGGGAAAGGCGTCGTTTCGAATAACCTCAACAATTTTGCATCAGTCCGAGCGTAGGCCGACGCAAGGCATTCAGGAAAAACGTGGGGCAGGTTGCCAACCTGCAGCCGATTGGAAATCGGCCCACCTGACGCACTGCAAGACCAAAGCGGCGATTAGCAATCGCCGCGCAGATTTTCAATCCGCCCCACATTGATGTCGCACACCCGTCGTTCTTGGGGACCTATTGGAGAATGGAGCGGAGGCGGCGGAGCGCTTCGCGGGCCTCGGTGTAATCGGGCTTGAGCGCGATGGCTTTGTCGAAGCATTGCTTGGCCCTATTCAACATCTCCAGGTTGAAGTAGACCCGGCCGAGGTTGTACCAGGGGAAGTGATAGTTTTCGAAGCGGGGAGCGCCGGTGGCTTTTTCGAGCCACGGAATCGCCTCGATCAGCTTTCCCTTTTCAATGAGATAGGCGCCGATGTCGTTGTACGGATGGCCGAAGCCGGGGTCAACCTGGATGGCGGCCAGACACTCTTCAATCGCCAGATCGAGTTTGCCCTGTCCGCGGTAGGTCCAACCGAGGAAGGTGTGCGCTTCGGCCGTTGGGAAGGTTTTGATCGACTGTTTATACAGGGTTACGGCATTGTCCAGGTCACCCATCTTCTGGAGCTGGTATGCTTTCTGAAACAGATTGATGGCGAATTCGCGGAGCACTTCTTCCATATACTTGTTTTAGCGGAAAAAACCCGCCAAAACAATCATTTGAAAGTACTTGTAGTACTGAACTCAGTAAACGGTAGGGAGCCTGGATTCAGTACCCACATAGAACGGCGGGGCTACGTTGGAGGTGATGGGCAGGCTGAGCAGCCGTGGTTTCAGCACCAGCATCGTGTTCGTCTCATCCACCGAACGGTTGTTTTTGCGGAAGAACTGGCCAAACAGGGGAAGGCTTGAAAGCCCCCATGGGCCGCCAAGAGTGAGGGAATCGGATTGGTTGGCGAGGCCGGCCATGACCGCCCACTCGCCATTCTTCAGCCGTACCTTGGAGTTGAACTTCCTGTTGGAAATAATCGGGATACCGTTCAGCGCCGTGCCGGACAGGACCTTGAATTCGGCCTCAATTTCGAGCGACATCTGGTCTTCGCCATGGACCCTTGGAGTGACTTTGATGGAGACGCCCAGGTCTTCAAACTGGAAACTGGGGGGAGGGCTGTAGACCTGCCCATTGCCGGTGTTGCCGGTAACCGTACCAAAGTAACCGGAGGTCAGGATCGGGAAGCGGTCGCCGACGTGGAAGGTTGCTGGCTGGCTGTCCACGCTCATGATTTCGGTCGACATGCGGCTGTGGCCCCAGGATTTGGTCATGGTGGCGAAGACATCGGCGCTGGTGATGCCGACGCCAGTGAACGTCTTTCCGCCACCGAAGGAGACTGTGTTCGCGTCGGCGGTGGGAACGGTGGAGTTCCAGATGCGGCCGAAGTCGACCAGGGCCGCCTTATCCTGCAGGTTGGTGCCGTAGTTATTGGTTCCAGTCTGGGTGAAGTCGACGACCTCGACCTCAATGGCCACCATGGGACGTTGAAACAGCAGCTGCGTAAACATCTCCTGGGCCGGGGCAACTTTGGAGATGCGGTCGCGCATCAAGGCCAGTTTGCGGGTGTTATCCACCTGGAATTTCTGGATCTCCATCGCCTGCTGCACGCCTCGTGCAAGCTCTTGAATTTCCTGGGCGTTTACCGTTTCCGGGAGGGACACGACGAGAGCCACGTTGGGCTCCAGTTCGACGCGTTTCTGCTGGGTATCTTTCACCACCAGAATGAGATGCTCATTGCGGACAACCACAAAGCTGTTGGTGGCGATTTCGAGGATCCGCAGAGCCTGGCGGAAATCGACGTCGTCGACATGGAAGGGGGTCTTTTTGTCGGTCGCGACGGGGTATTCCTGGTCAAACATGACGGCCAGGCCGAATGACTTTGTTACCGTGTCGAAGAGCTTGCGTGGATCGCCGCTCAGGTCAAACGATTTGCGGCCGGGCGCGCCGGCCAACCTGGGCGGGGGTTGCATCTGCCGGGCCTCGCGCAGATCGGCTTCGGTGATCCTGTCACCGACTGGCGACGACTCTTCGTCCGCAACTGGCTCGGCGGATTCGGCGGGGGCGAGTTTGGCGGTCGCCCGGCTCTGCAGGGCTTCGGCCAGGCCTCGATAAGTCTTGTTTTTCGGATCGAGCGCTGCCGCCTGCGAATAGAAGACAAAGGCCTTGGTAAACTGGCCGGCCTTTTCCAGCTCGCGGCCCGACTTATAGAGATTGTAGGCGGTCTCGTCCGCACGGAGCAGAGCGGCGAACAACGCGAAGATGCAAACGGTTCTCAACACTAGGTAAGACGCCGCCCGGTGCGCCTTCGTGCAGTTAAAGTTTGGGGTCCGGTCTGCCGATTGCTGGCTTAGAGGAAATCGTCTTTCGCCATGCTACCACCAGAATTAGCCAATGGATTTGCACCCGGGATTCCGCAGACCTTCGAAGAGCTGGGAGTCCCGCAGCCACTGATCATGGATCTGGTGTTGCGGCGCATGCTGCTGGAAGGCTTCAGCACGCTGACGACCCTCAGTCAAAAGCTCAAGCTGTCGATCCCGTTGATTGACGCCACGTTCCGCATCATGCGCCAGCAGCAACTGGTGGAAGTGAAAGGCATGATCGGCAACGATTACAACTTTACGCTGTCGCAATCTGGCCGTTCGCTGGCGTCGGAACGGTTCCAGATGACCCAGTATGCCGGTGCGGCTCCGGTCAGCCTGGTGGACTATACGCATGCAACGAAAGCACAATCGGCGCATGTCCAGATCGATCGCCGGACGCTGAAGGCGGCCTTTGGCGACCTGATCGTGACCGACCGCTTGCTTGATCAACTCGGCCCGGCACTGATTTCGCAGAGCTCGATCTTCGTCTACGGCCCCACTGGAAACGGCAAAACCAGTCTGGCGGAACGCATGTTGCGCGTTTATCAGGACGCGATTCTGATTCCATACGCGATCGAAGTGGATAACCAGATCATCAGTCTGTACGATCCGGTGGTGCACCAGAAGCTGCAGATGGACGATCCGGACATCGATCCGCGCTGGATACTTTGTAAGAGACCTTGCATCGTGGTGGGCGGCGAATTGATTCCGAGTATGTTGGAACTGCGGCTGGACGAGGCCTCCGGCATCTACTCAGCGCCGTTGCAGATGAAGGCGAACAACGGCATTTTCATCATCGATGACTTTGGCCGCCAGCTGATCTCTCCGCGCGACCTGCTGAACCGGTGGATTGTTCCGCTGGATCGCCGCGTGGACTACCTGACCCTGCGGTATGGCGTTAAGTTCCAGATTCCCTTTGAATTGATGGTGGTGTTCTCCACCAACCTCGATCCGAGCGATCTGGCCGACGAAGCGTTTTTGCGCCGTATTCACAACAAGATCTACGTGGAGGCGGTCTCGCAGTCGACGTTCGACCAGATCTTTGAACGCGTGGTGAATTCACGGCGTGTGCCGCACGAGCCTGATAGCGCGGAGTATCTGCGGAAGATCTGCCTGCGCGAAGGCCGGACTGAGCTGCGCGCCTGCTATCCCGTTGATTTGTTGAATATTCTGGCGGCGATCGGGCGGTATGAAAACCGTCCGGTGACGATGAACAAGTCGGATCTGGAACGGGCCGCGGCGCTTTATTTCGCCAAGAACTAAACAACTAGCGAAATACTTGAAACGAACAGGCGGTTTCGCCTGATGCCACATAGATTTCGCGGCTTAGTAGCGCGCGTATTCTTGCGTGCCGCCTCGACATTCTTGTCAAGGTTTGGCGCGGCGTTGAAAACACACGTCGAGACGAATCCCGACGCGGCAGACATGAATGTCCGCGCTGGGATTTCGACCGCGCAGTTTTGGTTTTTTTGAAAAACTATGTGGTATTGGGCGGTTTCGCCTGTTCGGTAACTTGGGTTGGTGCAAAGTGCGCCTACCCAGATATGCCATTTTTCCAACGCCTGGTTCCAGCCCTACTGCTATTTGCGCGGCTTGCCCTCGCCGATCCTCCTGAGGAGTGGCTCGATCCGGCCACCGGCCACCGTGTCATCCGCCTTTCGCGCGAACCGGGCAGCGCCAGCCTTTACTTCCACCAAAACGCCTATACCGCCGACGGCTCCAAGCTCATCATCACCTCTCCGGGAGGTATCTCCACCATTGACCTGAAGACGCGGCAGATTGAACGCATCGTGGAAGGGCGTGTCTCTGTCATCGTGGCCGGTCGAAAGACCGGGCAGATCTACTACATGAAAGACGGGGCGATTTTCGCTGCCGACGTGAAGACGAAGACGTCTAGGGAGATCGCGAAGCTGCCGCCGCGCCATACCGTCGCCACGCTGAACGCCGACGAGACACTGCTGGCGGGCGCATATGTTGAGGGCGACACCGCACCCATCGGCGCGGGCCCGCGGCGTGGCCCGCGTCCTCAAATGCCCGCCGGCCTGAACAAAGCCGAGGCCAAAGAAGTGATGCTCGATAACCGCTTGAAGCAGGCGCTGCCTATGGCGCTGTTCACTGTCAACGTGAAGACGGGCGAGGTGAAGGTGATTCACCGGGCGACGGACTGGCTCAACCATTTTCAGTTCTCGCCGACCGATCCGGGTCTGCTCATGTTCTGCCATGAAGGTCCGTGGCACAAGGTGGACCGCATCTGGACGGTGCGCACCGACGGCACGGGGCTGACAAAAATCCACACGCGGACATTGGAGATGGAGATCGCGGGGCACGAGTTTTTCAGCGCCGATGGGAAGACCATCTGGTATGACCTGCAGACACCGCGCGGCGAGGATTTCTGGGTGGCGGGTTACGGCATCGAGTCGCAGGAGCGGGTCTGGTACCACCTGCAGCGCGACGAATGGTCTGTGCATTTCAATGTCTCGCCCGATGGGAAACTGTTCGCGGGCGATGGCGGCGACTCGGAGATGGTGGCCAATGCGAAGGACGGCAAGTGGATCTATCTGTTCCGTCCACGGATGGTGCCGAATTACGGGGTCGCGTCCGCGCAGAAGGGGCTGATCAAGACCGGGGTGCTGCAGGCGGAGAGGCTGGTGGATATGTCGAAGCATAACTATGCGCTGGAGCCGAATGTGACGTTTTCGCCGGATATGAAGTGGGTGGTGTTCCGGTCGAACATGTTTGGGGCGACGCAGGTGTTTGCGGTTGAGGTGGACAAGAAATGAGGCTCTGCTTGCTGATGCTCGCGATCGGATGCGCAATGGCGCAGCGGCAGATGGAGAAGCTTGGGCGCGGCGTGATCGCGGTGCGTTCCAACGAAAAAGATGTCTATGTCGGGTGGCGGATGCTGGGGACCGATCCGGTGGATACCGCGTTCAACCTGTACCGGTCCACGGCGGGGGCGAACCCGGCGAAGTTGAACTCAGCGCCGATCACGGCGACGACCGATTTTGTCGATTCGACCGCCGATGTTTTGAAGAATAACGAGTACTTTGTGCGGCCTGTGATCGGCAAGACGGAGCAGGCGGCCAGTTCGAAATTCCTATTGAAGGCCGGGACCGGCGTGCAGCAGTATCTGTCGATCCCGCTGCAGATCCCGCCCGATGGCAAGACTCCCGACGGGCAAACGTATTCCTATAACGCCAATGATGCGAGCGTCGGCGATCTGGATGGCGACGGCGAGTACGAGATCGTTTTGAAGTGGGAGCCCTCCAACGCCAAAGACAACTCGCGCGCAGGCTACACCGGCAATGTGATCTTCGATGCATACAAACTCGATGGCACGCGGTTGTGGCGCATCGATATGGGGCGCAACATCCGCGCCGGCGCGCACTACACGCAGTTCATGGTGTACGACCTGGATGGTGACGGGCGGGCCGAGATCGCCATGAAGACGGGCGATGGGACCATCGATGGCAAGGGCAAAGCGATCGGCGATGCGAATGCCAACTGGGTGAGCGCTTCGGGGCCGACGTTGGGCAAGATCGTCACAGGGCCGGAGTATCTGACCATCTTCGACGGGCGGACCGGAGCGGCACTAGCCACGACCGCTTACACTCCGCCGCGTGGCGATATCGCGGCGTGGGGCGGTCCCGGCGGCAACTGCAGCAACGACAATAACGGCAATCGCGTGGACCGGTTCCTGGCCGCAGTCGCTTACCTGGACGGCGTGCGGCCAAGCCTGGTGATGGCGCGTGGATACTACGGGCGGTCCGTGCTGGCGGCGTGGGACTGGCGTGATGGGAAGCTGACGCAGAGGTGGGTGTTCGATTCGGCGAAGCCGGGGCTGGAGGCGTATTCGGGCCAGGGCAATCATGGGCTTTCGGTGGCCGATGTGGATGGGGATGGGAAGGACGAGATCATCTACGGGTCGATGGTGATTGATGACAACGGCAAGGGTCTGTTTTCGACCGGCTTCAAGCACGGCGATGCGCTGCATGTGAGCCATTTCGATCCGGCGAACAAAGACGTGTTGGTGTATGGAATCCATGAGAATGCCAGTGCGGCTTGCGCGACGAGTCCGGGGTCGGCGTTGTATAACGGGCGGACGGGCGAGGTGTTGTGGAAGCTCGATGTGGGGGTGGATGTGGGGCGCGGACTGGCGGCGGATATCGATCCGAGGCATCCGGGGGCGGAGTTCTGGGCGAGTTCGGGCGGGCTGCGGGATTTGAAGGGCGAGCGGATTGGGCCTTCGCCGCGGTCGATGAACTTTGCGGTGTGGTGGGATTCGGATTTACTGCGGGAGTTGCTGGACCGGAACTGGATTGGGAAGTGGGATTGGGAGACGGGCACGATTAAGAACCTGCTGGCGTGTGCGGAGTGCTCGTCGAACAATGGGTCGAAATCGACTCCGGCTTTGAGTGGCGATATTTTGGGGGACTGGCGGGAGGAGGTTATCTGGCGGACGACGGACAACAAGTATCTGCGGATCTATACGACCACCGTGCCGGCGAAGAACCGGATCTACACGTTGATGCATGATCCGCAGTACCGGCTGGCGATTGCGTGGCAGAACGTGGGGTATAACCAACCGCCTCATCCGAGCTTCTTTATTGGGGAGGGTATGGCGGAGCCGCCGCGGCCGAAGATCTACACGGCTCCGTGAAGGAACGAGCAGGCGGTGTCGCCCAATGCTAATAGTTTTCGTTCGTTTGTAGCGCACGCATTCTTGCGTGCCGTCTCGACATTCTTGTCGAGGTCCGGTTCGGCACTGAAAACAAAACGTCGAGACGAATCTCGACGCTGCTGACATAAATGTCCGCGCTACGATTTCATGGGATGGCGCAGGCGTCGGTCATGGTGTGGGCGCGTGAGCCGTCATTGCCTATGCCTTGCAGCAGTTCCTCGAACGTCTGCAAAGGCACCTTGTTGCCGGAGGCGCCTACTGGGGCGAGGCCGGCCCAGATTTCGGCGGCACTGAGTTTGAAACGGCTGTCGGCCGTTTGTGCTTGGAGCGTTCCGGGCTGGGCTTCGGCTCCTCCTAACGGGACACACAACTCGGGGTGATCGAAGGGTGCGCGTTCGTAGCGGACCCGGTCATCGGTGGAGGCTTTGAGGAAAGCCACCAGTGCCGCTTTATCGGAATCGCTGAGGTTCAGGGTGCGGATCGCCGCGCCGCGGCCGTTGAAGTCGCCACCTCGGGAGTAGAAGTCGATCACCTGTTCCAGGGTCGCCTGACTGCCGTTGTGGAAGAACGGACCGGTCAATTCCGTATTGCGCATCCCCGGTGTTTTGAAGGTGCCGTCCACTGCTGTGGTGGCCTGACTGTTCTTGGCGAGCGCGGCTGAGATGAAGGTGCCGAAGTCGGTTAGGCCGCCGTTGCCGAGGTCTTCGGAGGAGGGGGTTACGCCGGTGCGGAAGAAGCCGGCATCGGTCTGGTTGTTGCCGCCGCCGACGGTGATGCCGACTCGGGCGATGTCGGTGTAGGTTCCGAGCGCGGTTTCGGCGTCGCCATGGCAGGTGTTGCAGGCAGCCACGCCGCGGAAGAGCTGCAGTCCACGGACCTGCTGTGTGCTGAGTGCAGAGGCGGCACCGTCGAGGTAATGATCGAGCGGCGAATCGTTGGAGATCAAGGTGGCCTCATAGGCCTGCACGGCGAGGCCGAAGAAGAGTGAGAAGTTGTACTCGGCCTGCGTGAACTGATTCGAGGGCGCGCCGTTCTGATCCACCATCTGATCAGAGTTCCAATACTCGGGCTGGAAGGCAGCCTGCACCAGCGACAGGTACGTGATAGGCGCGGCAAGGCCTCGTCCATTGGGGTTGGCGTAGGTTCCGAGGATGCTGTCATCGCCGGCGACGGACTGCATGGCGAGGGGACGCAGCGTTAACAGGCGGTGGCCGATCTGGGGCCAGGTGCGGCCGTCATACGACATTTCGACGCTGCTGGTCATGGGGCCGACGGCTTGTGAGGCGAGGCTTGAGTTATCGATGCGGACCGTTTCCGGCGTGAGTTGGCCGCTCATAGTAACTAGCGCGTTGGATTTCGTATCGGCGGCGCCGAAGGGGTTCGCACCGTTGAAGATGTTGCTGGCGCGGCCATCCCAGAAGTTGCGGAAGAAGAAGGCAGCATTGATAACGGTGGCGGTGTTGCGGGGCGTCACCTGCCGGACGTTCACTCCGTTGACGCTGAACTTAGGCGCGTCGGCGAGATCCGCGCCGTCGTCGCTGGAACTACCTGCCGGGGCGCTGGTGAATGCACGGCGATAGACGCCCATGGAACCGGCGCGGGCGGTGCTGTTGCGCAGGACCTGCGACTGGCTATTGTTGGCGTCTGCGAGCGAGTGGAACGGGAAATCACTGACAGTAAGCTTGGCGTTGGGCTTGAAGTCGGCCAGCGGATCAGATAGCTGATTCTGCGCGCGGTGGTCGGCGCCGGCGTGGAAGTGGCAGGAGGCGCAGGCGGTGCGGCCGTCGCTACCGGCCTGCATGTCCCAGAAGAGCGCCTTGCCGAGGAGTACGAGCGTTTTTGAATCGCGGACGTACTTGTCGATGGTCGAGGGCGGGGGGATGCTGACTTTCTTGAGCGATCCGGTGCCAAGGTTGATGGATTGCGGCGGAGCGCCGAGTCCGGGGCCGCCCGGGCCGCCTGGACCACCCGGACCGCCGGGAGGCGGCTGGCAACTGGCGATGGCGGGGGCGAGTAGCGCGATGATGATGTTGAGAGGGGTGCGGTTCATGTGATTTCCTCTACTGCTGATATTACGGGCAGAAGTGGAAATCTGTTGATTAAATGCCTGCAAAATCGAGTTTACAGTGGCTTAACAATACGGCTTCCCCCTTGATGGCCAGTTAGCGCTTCCAGCCGTTAAGGGGCAGGCCGGCGTCTTCGCGCAGGGCGGTCCAGATTCTGAAGTCCTCCGATTGTTTGAAGGTCTGTTTCCACCCGTCATTCCGCATGACGTCGGCGGCAGGGGCTGGCGGCCTCAGGTTTGATAGGATACGCGGCGTGAGTCCGGTGACGGCGGCGAGCGGCCCCAACGGGACGCCCGGATGCGCGTGCAGGTACTGCCGCACGAGTGCCTTCAATTCATCAGCGTTGCTGTTCGAAGCCTCGATGCGTTCGAGCAGGCGGGCGGCGGCCACCAGATCGGTGGTGACGCCGGTTGCTTCCATCGTGACGGCATGGTGGAGGGCATCGAGCGCCTTGGGGATGTCCATTCCGAACAACCGATCCAATGAATCAAAGTGCCTGCTGGCAAGCCCCTTGCGATAGGTGCTCCAGCGCCCTGAAGGGGCCTTGCTGCGCTTCCAGGCCTGGCGCAGGACGGAGTGGCACACTCCGAAGTACTGTTCGACGAAGCGCTGCTCGACTTCTCCGGCGTGACAGGAGAGATAGGCGTGCAGGGCGCTGGCGGTGAGGAGGTCGAGGTCGTGCGATTCACGCCTGGCTAACGGAAGCCGGGCGCGGTGCAGGCCGGTGTCGAGGGTCAGGTAGTGCGAAATGGTTTCGGGAGGACGTGCAACCAAGTGCAGCCGGACGATGTCCTTTGGAGCAAGACCGGAGAGCTTGAGGATCTGGACGTGGAGGCAATCGACCGATTCTCGGGCATCGAGGCCGGGAACGTAGAAGCGGAGAGAGTTCTTAATGCGCTCCGAGGCGGTATCCATGGAAGCGAGGTCCAGACCCTCGGCGGCGAGAATCTCTTTCAGTGAATTGTCGGTGAGATTGAAGGTCGACGCGAGTTCCCAGCGAGGGATGACGCCGGGATGATCTCGCAACACGTCGAACAGCAGCTTGCGACTGGGGATCTTATCGAACCATTCGAAGAGGAGGCCTTGGCCTGAAAGCTTGATGACGGGGAGTTGGAGGGCTGCCACTTCCAGAATGCGGTTTGGCGGCACATGCGGCAGCAGGTTGCGATGGATCATGTGGGCGGACAGATTCCACTGGCTGCTGGCATGACTGGCGATCACTACGTCGCTGGCGCGGAGATCTTCGGCTCCGGGAATGGTCACAGAGTAGCGGCCGACCAGTTCGCGATAGGCGGCTTTACGGAAAGCGTAGTAGCTTTCGCGATTCCAGCCTGCCTCTTCGCAGAGCGAGCTCATGAGAGCGGGCGACAGGTTGAACAGTTCGGCTATGGAGGCCAGGGTCATGAACTGGCGGGTCTGCTTGAGGTAGGCGAAGTAGGCCAACAGAAGGGCGCGGCCGGCGGGTTTGAGTTGTCCCTGGGATTCGCGAGAGCGGACGCGGAGGCTGGCGGGATCGGGCAGCCTGACTTTGTCCAGGTGGTGAACGATATCGCGCAGGCCAACGCCGGGGAGGATTCGGCGATCATGGATCTGCTGGGCGGTCAGGACGCCACGCGCGACGGCGTGCAGGTGGATGACCTCAAGCGGGTGCCAGTATGAGCCAGCCAGATTCCAGGCGATGGCGACCGCGGAGGCGTCCCAGCGGGATTCCGGATAATGCGGCCGGAGTTTACCTGGCTGGTTAACGTTGCCGCGGCGAGGCGGCGCGTGCGTTTCGTGGAGATGGACCCTGACAGCGTTGTTCATAACTGACTCCCAAAAAGACCGTTGCCACAATTATAACCGATCGTGGCGAATTTGAAGCCGCGATGGCGAAGAATTAACACTTCCCTTAGAATGCCGATGAATCGAAATCCGGGTCTGCTGATGGCGGCCGGCAGTTTGAGCCAATTCCCCAAAGACATATCGCTCCCTGACGGTCGCGGCTCGGTTAGCGGAACCATTCTGCTTGCCGAGCCGCGAACGTCAGTGAGCGATATTGGTTGACCCCGAAGGCTCCTGACACCACGCTGTCAGGAGGGCTGCCGCATGATAGCCACATGGAACAGACAACTACTCAACACAACCGGCCGCTGGCCTGGTTTGAAATTCCAGCGGCCGATCTGGAGCGCGCGGTGGCGTTCTACAAAACACTGCTCGCGATTGACATGAAGATCGATGCGATGGGGCCGGCAAAGCTGGCCGTGTTTCCGTACGAAAAGCCAACCGTGGGCGGCTGCCTGATGACCGGGCCGGGTCTGCGGCCTTCGGATGGCGGAGCGGTGGTATATCTGAACGCCGAGCCGTCGCTGAATGCGGTGCTGGCCAGAGTGAGCGCGGCGGGAGGCGAGATTGTGCTGCCGCGAACAGAGCTGCCGCCGGGGATGGGGGCGTTTGCGAAGATCCGCGATACGGAGGGTAACATCGTCGGATTACATGCATTAGACTAAGACTTACCTGGCTGCCCATGAAACACCCACTACTCCTCCTGGCCCTCGTAGCCGCCACCGGATTCGCGCAAGATTCCACTTACACGGGAAGCCTGGAGCGGGTAATGGAGAACAGCGTCACTATCCTACTCACAGACGGACGTCTCGTAGACGCCCGTCTGCCCGGCAGGAAAGGACTGACCGGCGCGGAACTGGTCGCGCAATTCTCGCTCGCGGATCATGTGAAAGTTGATTACAAGCGCATCCCGTATTTCCGAGACCCGATCACGCAACTCCCCTGCATGTTCGAACTCGCGAGGATCAAGTTTCTTCGGAAAGCCACGCCGGAGGAGTTCCTCATCGCTTCAAAGAACGCGGACTGGCGGGTCCCCGGCAACTTACTCGCAGTCAGCAGCAATGGAAAGACGCTGGAGACCAGGCCGCCTTCGATTCCAAACAATGCCGGAGCAGAGCCACTGGCGGGCACGGCGTTAACACTCGACCGAATCCGGGAAGTGAACCTGCAGCGCGCCGCCCACCTGCCGAACTTCATCGCAGACGAAGTAACTGAGTGCTACTTCAGCAATGCCGGTCCGGTTCGGTGGGAGCACACGTCATCGATACGGTCGGAGGTTAGCTTCAAAGGGAGTGGCGAGACCAGGAAGAACATGATCACCAATGGCGAGCCGGATCCGACTGGCTCCAAGCGGCGCTGCATCGGCTATGGCGGCGGGTTCGGCACTTACCTGGTGCCTATCTTCGATCCCGAATGCCCGAGCGGCCTTGCATTCTCCAGGAAAATAGGCAAGCCCGGCAACGAGGGTTTGGCGTTGAGCTTCCGGTCACCGCCGGAAGGGTGTTTCTACACGTCTTTCAGCGGATCGGACCGCGCCTACCCGGTACATGAAGGGCTCGTCCTGATTGAATCGCCAGGAGGCAACATGATCCACGTCGCGGAGCGCTCGGTGCAGTTCCCGGCGGCTTATGGGATTACCTCACGGGAAGAGAAAGTAACCTGGGACTTCGTCAAGATCGGCGACGCAACGCATCTGCTGCCTGTCTCATACGAGAAGATCATTTACAACCGGGGCGGAAGCGCCGGCCGCGTGACGGTGAAGTATACTAACCACCGTCATTTCGAGGCGGATACGAGCATCACATTCCAACCGCCTCAATAAGGGATTATGCGGCGGGCAGACAGACTCTTTCAGATTGTGCAGTACCTGCGCTCGCGCCGCGTCACGACGGCTACGCAGCTATCGAAGTGGCTGGAGGTTTCCGAGCGGACGATCTATCGGGATATTCAGGATCTTTCGGTGTCGGGCGTGCCGGTGGAGGGCGAGGCTGGAGTCGGCTACCGGTTGGAGCGCAGTTTCGACGTGCCGCCCATTATGTTCACGTTGAATGAAGTGGAGGCGCTGGTGGTGGGTCTGCGAATGGCGGAGGCGTGGGCGGGGGAAGAGTTGGCCGCGGCGAGCCGTTCGGCGCTGGCAAAGGTCACGCTGGCGTTGCCGGCGCCACGGCGCGAGGAAGTGGAGAAGACCCGTCTGTTCGCTCCTGACTTCCGGATGGATCGGGCCACACGCAGGACTTTCGACCAACTGCGGCGCGCGATTTCTGAGCAGCTGAGGGTGCAGTTCGATTACGTCGATCTGCAGGAGAAAGCCAGTAAGCGATCGGTGCAGCCGATTAGTCTCTACTACTGGGGGACGGCGTGGACACTCGGGGCGTGGTGCGAGTCGCGCAAGGACTTCCGGAACTTCCGGGTGGACCGCATGTCGGCGGTGGTGCAGGGAGAGAAGTTCGAGTACGCGCAGGAGCGGTCGCTGGAGGCTTTCCTAGCCGCCATGCAACGCAGATAGCTTTGCAGGGGCGGGGATCGCTAAACTAGCGATATCGATATGAAGAACTCCGCAATCCTGCTGATCGACTGCCCGGACCAGAAGGGCCTGGTCGCGACGATATCGACGTTCCTGTTTCAACACGGAGCAAACATTCTACACGCCGATCAACATCAGGATAACGACCTGGGGCTGTTCTTCATGCGCGTGGAGTGGTCGCTGGAGGATTTCGATATGGACGCGGCTGCGTTCCGCGAGGCGTTCCTGCCGATCGCCGAACGTTTCGCGCTGCGCTGGCGGCTTGCGTACCGGACGAAGAAGCCTTCGATTGCGATCTTCGTTTCGCAGCATCTGCATTGCCTGTCGGATCTTCTGTACCGGCATCGATCGGGAGAACTCTCGTGCGATATTCCGCTGATCATCAGCAATCATGCTGAGGCGCAGCCGATGGCCGAGTTTCACGGCATTCCGTTTCATCACATTCCGGTGCGCGGCGCGGAGAAGGCGGTGGCCGAAGCGGAACAGTGCGGCTTGCTGGAGTCAAAGGCAATCGACCTGATTGTGCTGGCGCGGTACATGCAGGTGTTGTCGCCGGAGTTTGTGGCCCGCTATCCGGGGCGCATCATCAATGTGCATCACTCGTTTCTGCCGGCGTTCAGCGGGGCGCGGCCGTATCATGCGGCGTTTCAGCGCGGGGTGAAGATCATCGGGGCGACCAGCCACTATGTCACCGACGTGCTGGACGAGGGGCCTATTATCGAGCAGGATGTGATGCGGGTGTCGCATCGCGATCAGGTGGAGGATCTGATTCAGAAGGGCCGGGACCTGGAGCGGATGGTGTTGTCGCGCGCCGTGCGATGGCATCTGGAGCATCGCATTCTCTGTTATGCGAATAAGTCCGTGGTCTTCGACTAAGCCTGCGTTGCAGGTTGCGCTCGATGGACGGTGGCTTTCGCGATTTGTCGAGGTCTTGTTCGTTGCCGAAAACAAGACGTCGAGACGAATCTCGACGCGGCAGACATGAATGTCCGCGCTACGAAGCGTCGTGGACGGCCCTGGCGATGAGCTGGTTTTGTTGGTCGTCTTTGATTGCGATGCGGAGATAGCTTTGGCCGAAGGCGGTTGCGGCATCGAATTCGCGCACGTAGATCATGCGCTGGCGCAGGCTTTCGGCGACTCGGTGCGGCTCTGAAACAGGCACCAGTATCCAGTTGGAGTCAGAGGGCAGAGCGTGGAGGCGAAGGCTCTGCGCAGCTCTCAGTTCGCGCGTGTCGCTCCAGCGCTGGCGATAGTAAGCGGTATTGCGCAGCGCTTCCACTGCGGCCAATTGAGCCATCAGACTAACAGGCCATGGCGGCACCCAGCGCGCGAGGTCGCGAATGGTTTGGGGCTCGCCGACCAGGTAGCCGGCGCGGAGTCCGCTGAGGGCGTAGACCTTCGACATGGACTTGAGCACCAGCAGATTCTTGGTGACGGCGGCCAGTTTCTCAAGTGAGTCGTGCTCCGAGGCGAACTCGATGTAGGTTTCGTCGGCGAGCACGAGAGTGCCTTCTGGAAGTGCGGCCAGCAGCACCTCCACTTCTGAGCGCGGCCAGAGACGGCCCGTGGGATTGTTGGGGTTGACCAGCACCAGCGCGCGTGCCCCTGCATCGCGGCAGAAGTTGGCGAGCGCTTCGGCGTTGGGGAGAAAGTTCTGTTCAACTTCAAGATTAAACCCGAGGACTCTCGCGCCGATCACGTCACTCAACAGGTGTTCGTATTCGCTGTACGTCGGCTGCAGCTGCACGACGGCCTGCCCGGCGGAGATCAACCGCGGCAGGCATTCAAAGAGCAGACTCGAGGAACCGGCTCCGGCCAGGATCGATTCGCGCGGCAGGCCGCGGACTTCGGCGATGGTATCGAGCATGCCGTCGGCGTGCACAGGCGGCGAGGTGCGGGCGAGAAACGGCAGATACTCGCGGAGGCGTTCTAGCACGGACGGTGCGGGATCGAACCATGCGTCCAGCACATCGGCACTGACCACCTGCTTGCTCTTTTCGAGGGTCTGGAAATCTTCCCCGACCGCGGTGAAAAACGCGCCGCCGTGCTTTGCGAACTCGCTCATTGGTTCTCCCTTTGCCGACTTACGGTTTGGTTACGTATCGGTATCGAAACCGGCCCTCGGGCGCGACATCGCCGCTGAGGTAGAAATCCATCACGTCTCCCGGATGCTGCAGGCTGTCGGCCCATTTGAAATCGAGCGCGATGTCGCCGGGGGCCAAGCCGAGATGGCGGCGTGGGATGGTGAGGTACAGTTCGTTGCCTTTGACTCGCTGTTGCACATCGGCGACACGCTCCCACTGCCAGCCGCCGAGGCTGCGTTCGAGGACTCCGGCCTTGGTGCGATTGACGGCGAAGCGATAACCCTCCCAGGACGGACCGTTGCCTGCATCGATCAACAGCATCATGCGGCCATCGCCGGGGCGGTCGACCGGCGCGTGCGTACGGGCATAAAAATAGATGTTGGCGCTATCGCGGGCGACTTTCATTATTTCGAAATCGTTGACGCCTGCTTCGGATTTGTAGTGCCACTTGCCGACGCCATCGAAGTCGCGGGGGGCGGTCTCTCCAGTGTGGTCAAGGAATTCGGGCCGCACCTCGCGCCAGGCGGCGAAGCCATCTTCGGCGGGGATGGACTTGGGGCCGGAGGCAGTTCGCAGCGCGGGCATGCCTTTGTAGCGGCGGACGTTGGCGGCGAGCTGGTAGTAGTAGTGATCGAGGTGGCCGCCCTTCATCATCTCGATATCGCGGCTGTGTTCTTCGTCGAACTGGTCGACGAAGACGACGGGCTTGCCGGGGCGGGTGAAGCGGCCGGCGATCCATTCGTTCCAGCCGGTGACCATCACGAACGGCGGGGCAAGCTGCAATGCCCTGCCCCACTGCTCTTCGAAGTTGAAGCCCTTGTCGATGGCGCCGGGGCTGGTGTCATTCGCGCCGTTGTGAAAGCTGCGGCCGCGGGCGTCGCCGTTGCTCATGTCGGTGACTTTGCCATCGGAGGCGCGCAGGTTTTGCGCTACCGAGACGTTGACCTGCTCGGGGCGTTGCGGATCGTCAGTGAAGCCGTAGACCTGCGGATAGGCCGCTTCCCAGTGCCAGGCCTCTTTGGTGTTCACCTGCGTGAAGGGCCAGTGGGCGCGGCGGAGGGTGAAGGCCGACTTCACCTGGGGGCTGACTTTTTCGGGGTCGGCGATCATCAGTGGCTAGCCTTGCCAGCGGAACCACAGTTCTTCGTAGAGTCGCGGCTGATAAAGATCTTCGTAGACTTCCTGCGCGGTGGAGCCGGCTTCGGTGTTGACCATGAAGGCGATCTGTGGGGTGCGGCCGCCTTCGCGCCGAATCTGGCGGAAGGTTTCGCAGAGCTGGAAGTAGACATCGCGATAGGTGATGCGATTGGTGGTGTCGAAGATGAGGGTGTCGATACCGGCGTCGGCGAGGAGCATGGCGTGGCGGCGCAGCACCCAGGGGTCTGTGGAGAGGTAGAAGCCGTAGAGCGGTTCGCCCCAGTAGTGCGGACTGGCGGCGGGCCCCCAGGGCGGCGAGGACGGAGTCTGTAGGGCGTTGGGGAAACGCTTGAGGATGTCGGTGACCAGGTACGGTCCGCCGGCTCCTTTTTCGTGCTGGCCGAGCCAGAGGAAGTAGAAGATGGCGGCGAAGCGGTCTGGCTTGGGGGCGCCGGCGTCCTTTGCCATGGGGAGCGTGCGGCCGAGGCCGTCGGTGGCGGGCCAGGGGGTTCCAGGGTTGGAGGAGTATTGGGGCTGCGCGAGAGACACGGTGCACAGAAGGGTGAGGAGACCGAAGCGCGTCATTAACTCAATCATACGCGCCGCCTGTGGGGACTGCGAGCTTTGGCCCCTTCCGTTCCCCATTCGCGCACGTAGAGATAGATGCAGTGGTTGACCGCACTACTCTTATACAGTACTATAACACCAGTGATCGAATTCCATATCAATCCGGGCGGTGACCTCACCATCTATCGCCAGATCGTGGCGCAGGTTTTGGACGCCGCGGCGGGGGGCAGGTTGAAGCCGGGTGATCCGCTGCCTTCGCTCGAAAAGGTGTCGTCGCGCAACAGCATCAGTCCGCTCACGGTGAAGAAGGCGTACGACGAACTGGAACGTAAAGGCATGGTGGAGACGCGCCGCGGACTCGGAACGTTCCTCACTAAACAGGCCTCCACGGCAGGCCGCGAGGCGCGTCTCGACGAACTGCAGTTGGCTGTCAGGCAGTTGGTGGTGCAGGCGCAGCTGATCGGGCTTCCGGCGGCGGAACTGATGGCGATGGTGAAACAGGCGGGCCGCGATTTGGAATCCGAGCGCAAGCTCGAAGCAACGGACAGGAGGAAGAACTCATGAGCGCAATTATCGAATGCACGCATCTACAGCGGAAGTTCATGTCGGGAACGCCGGTGCTGGAGGACGTCAACCTGACGGTGGAGCAAGGCTCCGTGGTCGGCCTGGTTGGCCGGAATGGCACGGGCAAATCGACGCTCATCAAGACGCTGCTTGGCTTGTTGCGTCCACAGGGGGGCGAGGTTCGGGTGTTCGGGCTCGATCCTTTCAAAGAGCCAGTGGCCGTGCGCAGCCGTATCGGCTACGTGGCGGAGAAGCTCGTGTTTCCGGCGGGCGCCAAAGTGGGCGACATCTTTGAGATCCATCGCGGCATCTATCGCAACTGGGACTACGCTTACGAACTGGAGCTCGTGGCCCGGTTCGGCATCGATCGAGGCGCGAAGTTTGGCACGCTCTCCAAAGGCCAGGCACAGCAAGCCAGCCTCATCTGCGCCATCGCGCATCGTCCCGAGTTGTTGCTGTTGGACGAACCAGCGGGCGGACTCGACCCTGCGGCAAGAAAAGCGTTCATCGACGTCTACATTGACCTGATGAGCAAGGGCGATGTGACCATCCTGCTTTCCAGCCACGACATGCTGGACGTGGAGCGCATCTGCAATGAAATAGCGATTCTGCACAAGGGCGAGATTCTGGTGAAGGACGATCTGGCGGCCTTGCGGGAAGGTCTCACTCTAGCGATAGTGCCCAACAGCGAGGCAGCAGGTTTTCGCCAACTCGCCAGCGGCCTGCCGGCCTTTCCGGGCCGCGAGCGGAACAGCGACGTGCAGTATGTGCTGCGCGCGCCGATCGATGAATGCCGCGCTGTGCTGGACGAGCTGAATGGCAACGTGGCGCTCTCGTCGCTCTCGCTGGGCGACCTGTTTATCGAACTGACCGGTGGCGCAATATGAGGACTCGCCTCAAGGTGGACTTACTGTCCAGGAATTCGGCAACTATCTTCTTCATGGGGCCTTGGATCTTCCTGATGGCCGGTGGATTTGTTCCGGATTCCAACTGGGTGGCGTTGTCTCTACTGGCGATCTTCACTCTCGCGGTTTATACCTTTGTCTTCCACAATTCCAACCAAGCGGAAGACTGGAAGCTACAACTCCCACTGCCTCCGCGGGAATTGCTGACTCAGCAGCTGTTGGTTGCAGCGCTCCGGATCTGCGCCGCAACCATGATCGCGCTAGCTATTGGGATTGCGGAAAAGGAGCAGCCACTAGCAAAGGTTGCGCCACCCATACTGACCATTGCATTCGCGACTCTCTGTTTTCTGCTGCTACAGCGGTTTCCAACTGCGCAATGGAGCATGTTCCCCTTGCTTCAAAAGCTACCGGCGTTAACTTGGTTGAACTTCGTTGTACTCATCGTACTGTCATGGAAGTTATTCAAAGGTCCCCCGCCGTATAGCCTACCCCTATTTGCGGCATTATTTGCCGTGTTAGTTTGGCTGATCTATCGCCGCCTGCCAGTAGCATTCCTGCTGGCCCCAGACGCGAGCAAGCTCCGCGATTCTGAGGCGCCTGCAACGTCATATTCCGAATCCAACTCAAGCCGGCTCCATTTCTGGGTGCTCTACATCTGGCGTACGGGACTCTGGCAAGGACTGTTCTTCGGAGCATATCTGGGCGCCGCTTTGGTCTTCCTTAGCCCTGCAAGCCTGATGAACTATTGCGCTATCTTCTGCCTCGACATGAGGGACCCTAATGTGATCGCTTCGTTCGCACACGCTCCAAAGAGCCGCAGGCTCGTATTCGCGTTGCAAAAGGCTCCACTCTTGATCCTCCTTCTGCTTGGCGCACTAGTCCCGTTGCTCCTGTTTCCCGGCCACAAGCCGTTGTTTGGTGATTGGGTGGATAGTTCGCAGTACCGGTTTACAACACACCCTGGAGAAAGGAGCTACAAGCAGGAATTGTGGCCACTTCCCGGGTTGCTCGTACCCTGCCAGCAAACTTACATCGACGACCCTGCCGAAGTACGCGAGGCCCTTCGAGATTGCTATGGCTTCGAGCCAGGAATGGACCTGGCGCCCTATCTCGACGGAGACCGGCGATTGAGGAAAATGGATTGGGACAAGTTCTGGAAGGATCATCCCCGAGCGCCAAATCGTTTTGCCTATCGATTGGCGGATCTTTGCATGCTCTTGGCTAGCATCTTTGCTGTATTCTTCTTTGTTTATGGGCTCCGGCTTGGCGAAAAGTCCACCTCCAAGTACTTCGATATTGTCAGGCGGTATCCGAAAATCTCCAGATGGTCCATCGTTTGGTTTTGGATCTTCGCTCCGTTCGGATGGATGGCACTCGGCATGGTGCATGCTCTCGTTGCAAGCATGTTAGGAGGACTTGATACGATGCATGGCGCACTCGGTATTGGCTTTCCCCTAAGGACCGCCATCGCCGCAATGCTTCCCGCAGACCACAGCCACGCGGTGGGAATGCTGATTGCGGCCTGCGCCGTACTGTACTTCATACTCCAGGAACTCGATGCTCGCTGTGACGCCATATAGAAAGGGGGGAGAGTACATGATGAGGGTGCGTCTCAATTTGGACCGATTGGCTAGTGAGTCGGCCATGATTCTCTTCCTGGGCTTCTGGCTCTACTTGACCGCCGGCGGCCTCGGCCCGGATATCAACGGGTGGGCGCTGCTTGTGGCCGCAATCTTCAGTCTGGCCGCATACGCGTTTATCTTCCATATCCCCAATCAGGCAGAGGAGTGGAAGCTGCAACTCCCACTCCCGCCGGGGGCGTTACTGACGCAGCAACTGGTGGCAGCCTTATTGCGAATTTCCGCCGCGGCGATAGTGGCGGCAGCAATAGGGGTGTACGCCATGCATCAGCCACTCGCCAAGATCGCGGCACCCATACTCACGGTTACATTCGCGACGCTTTGTTTTCGCCTCCTCTCCCGATTCCCAACGGCGCACTGGAGCCTGTTTCCGGCACTTCACAAGCAGCACTTCTTGACGGGGTTACTGTTCGTGGCGCCCATCTTATTGACATGGAGTGTTTTCAAGGGGCCACCGCCATATGGACTTCCCATCTTCGCGGCGTTGTATGGCGGGTTGGTCTGGCTGATTTATCGCCGCCTACCGGTGGCGTTTCTGCTGGCCCCGGACGACGCGGTGCAGCGGGAGTCCCAAGCACCGGCGACGCAGTCTTCCGTATCCCGTCCAAACCGTTTTCGCTTCTGGCTACGTTACGTTCAGTGCACGCAGCTGTGGTTCGGCATAGTTATCGCAGGTTACTTTGGCTGCACCTTACTCTTTTGGGGTCCAGGTGGCATGCTGCTCCCAAGCGCTTTGTTCGGCCTGGGACTATACCGGTCACAAATCAACAACGCACTGATTATGCATCTTCCGCTAAGCCGCAGATCCCTCTTTGCGCTGCAGGCTGGTCCGTTCCTGCTGTTCATCCTGGCCTGTGCGCTCGGCCCGCTGCTTCTGTTCCCTAACCACAAGCCGACTTATGGCGATTGGGTGGAGAGTCCACAGTTTCGATTTACGAAGAGCGCCGATGATAGGGATCGCTATCTACTCGGGTTGTGGCCGCTCGCGGGCAGGCTCGTAAGCTGCCAGGAGGTTTACGTACACGATCTGGCCTTGGTAAGGGAAGGCCTTCGCGATTGCTATGGCTTCGATCCGGCAATGGACCTGGAGCCGTATCTGGAACGCAGTAGAATGATCATCCGCGTGGAGTGGAAAACCTTCTGGCAACAACATCCCGAAGTTCCACTTCGTTTTGCTTATCGATTAGCGGACATTGGCCTAATGATGGCCGGGATCTTCGCCATGTTCCTCGCCGGAATTGCACTGCGGATTGGGGAACAGTCGAGCTACCGGCTCTTCGACATTGTCAGGAAATACCCTAACGTCATCAGGTGGGCAATTGTATTCCTTTCAATTGCTCCGCTAAGCAACTGGGACAGAATAGGGGAGTTTCACGCAACATATGCGGCTGAGGGTGCAAGATACGTTGGGATTCCGATAAAGGCCACCATCGCTGCCATGCTTCCCACAAACCACTCGCACGCTGTTGGCGTGCTGCTCGCAGCGTGCGCCGTCCTTTACCTGTTACTCCAGGAACTCGACGCCCGCTGCGACGTTAGCTAAGTAGCTTTATTGGCCGAGAATGTCGTAGGTGGTGGTGCCGGCAACGCGGACCTTCTCATATGCGGCCATCCACTCGGCATGATACGGATGTGCGGCATAGGTCTTGAGCACTTCCGGGCCGCCTTCGAATTCGATGCACATACCGGCCTTGCGGGCGGTGAAGTTCGCTTTGGCTTCGACGTCTTTCTCACCGGCGCGGAGCTTCTTGCTGGCGGCAGCGTCCACGGAGAAGATCGCGAGCGGCCCACGGAGTTTGCCGGTCCATACGCGCTTGATGAAGGGCATCTTCTTGGGCAGTGCATCGGAGGCCTTGTAGAAGGCATCCCAATCGGCCTGGCTTGCCGTTTCGATGGTGGTGTAGGCGAAGCAGTGCATCATGGTCTTTTCGCCGGCCACGAGGGAGCCGGACATCAGAAATGCGGCGGTGGCCGCGAGTATCAGTAGATTACGCATAGTTGCGATTGTATCATCACCCCAAAGTAGTTGAACCTATTGGGTGGGTCATCGGGCGGGATGGCGTCGCGTGGGGCAAACCCTGGGACGGACAGCCGGATTCCGGCTGGACTGCGCCGGAAAACGGAGGCAGTCCCCGGTTTGCAGATTATCGGAGAGCGATGTTGCCGATGGCGTATTTGCGCCAGTCTTTGTAGTCGAAGTGCCACCACTCGGATTCGAAGACGGTGAAGCCTTCGGCCTCCATCGCTTTGCGGAGCAGGGCGCGGTGCCAGCGCTGTCGGGAGGTGCCGCCGGGATAGTTGGGGTAGGAGCGTTCGGACATTTCGTCGTAGACGCCCACCATCTCCACGGGCTTGCCGGAGGCCAGGTGATAGAGGGTTAGGTCGGCGGCGCAGCCGCGGTTGTGGCGCGAGCCTTTGGCAGGGTCGGCGACGAATTCGTGCTTGTCGCCGGGGGTGGCGTCCCAGAAGATCTTCGTGACGTACCAGGGGCGGTAGGCGTCGTGGATGAGCAGTCCGTAGCCCTGCTGCTTCAGTCGCTGATGGGCACGGAGCAAGGCTTCGGCGGCGGGGCGCTGAAGCATGGCGCGGGCTTTTTCATAGAGCGGCGTACTGAGGAAGTTGTCGGTCGAGGCGTAGCGGATATCGAGGCGGATTGTCTTATCGAGCGAGGCAAGGTCGACCAGATCGGGCGGGAGCAGGTCGGGGCTTTCGGCGGGCGGCTTTGCGGCGAGGGCTTCGCGGCGCAGTTCGTCGACGGGCCGCAGTGGTTTCAGGCGGAAGACGTTGCCCTCCTCTGGGCCGAGTTTGACGCGATCGAGACGCTGGTCTCCCCAGTGCGGTTCCCGGCCTAAGGTGAGTGCTTTGTCCGCATAAATACCGTTGCCTGGAAACCGGAATACGCCGCGCGAAGTTTCGGAGAGGATGAAGTAGCCCTGGCCCTTCACAAAGGCAGTGGGTTTGCCATCAAGTTCCAGGAAGACGAGCCGGTCGGTACCGGCGGTGTATTCGCCTAGCCATGGCAGCCAATGGCTGGCTTTTGGTGGCGGTTGGGCCGCGGCGGCCGAGATCAGGGTGAGAAGGAGGAGAAGCTGTCTCATGCTTCCTCCATGGCCTTGTAGACGTCGCGCTTGGAGATGCCGCGGCGGCGGGCGACGGCTTTCATGGCGTCCATGCGCGAGACGCCGGCGGCGACCAGTTCGTTAACAGCTTCGGGAATCGGGAGGTTGTCTTCGGCCAGGACGTCGGCTTTGGCGATAAGGAGGGTGATCTCGCCTTTCACCGAGGGGCGGGCGGCGAGCGTGTCACGGATGCCCGCGGGGGTATCACGAAGGAACTCCTCGTGCATTTTTGTTAATTCCCGGGCCACCACGGCGCGGCGGGCACCGAGCACTTCGGCGACATCAG
>Ga0073936_10002398_pt1 | contig 27969 bp, 23 predicted proteins | sample AliMusrvi5mmetaG_FD_87041 | JGI IMG/M metagenome (GOLD analysis project Ga0073936, IMG submission 87041) | Freshwater lake bacterial and archeal communities from Alinen Mustajarvi, Finland, to study Microbial Dark Matter (Phase II) - Alinen... | ecosystem: Environmental > Aquatic > Freshwater >...
CCCATGTACACGCCCCCCATCAAGGTTCTGCTCATCGACGACGAACCCGCCCAAGCGTGGCTTGTTCAGGAACATCTGCATACGGTCTCGGGGAAAGCGGGCAAAGTGATCGACCTGCTGCACGCGGAATCCCTGGCCGACGGCGTCAAATGCATGGCCAACGAGGAAGTCAACGTCCTGCTGCTGGACCTCTCATTGCCCGACAGCATCGGCCTCGCCACCCTCGTAAAAGCCCACTCGCTCTTCCCCACCGTGCCCATCATCGTGCTGACCAGTCTGGAAGATGAAGAACTGGGAATCCAGCTCGTCCAAGCCGGCGCCCAAGACTACCTTGTCAAAGGCCAGGCAGACGCCCTTATTCTTTACCGCACCATCCGGTACGCCATCGAACGCAAACAAGGCGAGACTGAACGCGAAACCCTCATCCGCGAACTCCAGGAGGCGCTGGCCCAAGTCAAAACCCTCAGCGGACTCCTGCCGATCTGCAGCGGCTGCAAAAAAATCCGCGACGACCACGGCTATTGGAACCGCATCGAAACCTACATCTCCGAACATTCCGACGCCCAGTTTTCCCACGGCATCTGCCCGGATTGCGCCCAAAAATATTTTCCGGACTACCAGCGCCCCTCGAGTGCTGTCCCTTAAATAGATACTGTTTGTCGTCGTTGCGTTCCGGAAAATTTCCAGTTTCCAAACGGCGGCAGGCAGGAGTATGCTCGACCCCCTCATGAATCTTGTCCCTGTTGCTGTTGTGGGTGCGTCGGGTTATTCCGGCCAGGAGTTGATCCGCATTCTGATGCGGCATCCCGGCGTGGACCTCGTCTGCGTGACCTCGCGCCAGCTTGCAGGAAAGTCGATCGCGGAGGTCTATCCCCGGTTTCAGCATCACCGCTTTGCGCAGGTGAAATTCACCGCGTCCGACGCGGCGGCGGTGGTGGCATCCGGGGCGAAAGTGGCTTTTCTGGCGTTGCCTCACGGGCTGGCACACGAGTATGCCAAGCCCCTGCTGGAAGGGGGCCTCAAGGTCATCGATCTGAGCGCGGATTTCCGGATCAAAGACCCGGCGGTTTTCCAGGAGTTTTACAAGGAGGCGCATCCCGCCCCGGAGCTGTTGGCGCGGAGCGTGTACGGGCTGCCGGAGATCTACCGGGAGCAGATCGCCGGGGCGGATTTGATCGCCTCGCCCGGCTGTTATCCCACGAGCATCCTGCTGCCATTGATCCCGCTGCTGAGGGCGCGTTTGATCGATCCGGCGAGCATCGCCGTGGCCAGCATGAGCGGGGTGAGCGGCGCGGGGCGCAAGGCCGAGATCGACTATTTATTCTGCGAATGCAACGAGAGCGTGCGCGCTTACGGGGTGCCCAAGCACCGGCACCTCAGCGAAATCGAGCAGGAACTTTCCACGGCGGCGGGAACGCCGGTGATCATCAGCTTCACTCCGCATCTCATCCCGGTGAACCGGGGGATCGTGACCACGATTTACGCCGACCTCGCTCCGGGAATGGGCGCGGCGGAGATCACGGCAGCCCTGGAAGCGGCCTACAAGGACGAGCCGTTCGTGCGGTTGCAAGGTGCGGCGGGCTCCGCCGACATCAAGAACGTGGCGCACACCAACTTCATCGACATCGCCTGGCGGCACGATCCGCGCACCGGGCGGGTGGTGCTGATGAGCGCCGAGGACAACCTCGTCAAGGGGGCGTCCGGCCAGGCAGTGCAAAGCTTTAACCTTCTGTGCGGCTGGCCTGAAACAGAGGCCCTCTAGTCCATTCTCCATCCCTCACCCTTCCGCTATTTCCTTATGTCAGCAGAGAGTTTTATTGAAATCCCCGGCGGCGTCACCGCTCCGCAGTCCTTCACGGCAGGCAGCGTCTTTGCGGGCATCAAACCCGCCAACACGCACAAGCCCGACATCGCGTTCCTTTACTCCCGCGTGCCGGCCGTCGCGGCGGGGACGTTCACTACCAACAAGGTGAAGGCCGCGCCGGTGCGCGTTTCGCAGGCGAACATCCGCTCGGCGGAGACCCGCGCCATCATCGCCAACAGCGGCAACGCCAACGCCTGCACGGGGGTGCTCGGGATCGATCACGCCAAGCGGATGACCAAGGCGACAGCCCGGGCGTTGGGCATCAAGGAACGGCAGGTGCTGGTGTGTTCCACGGGGCGCATCGGCGTGCCCCTGCCCATCGAGCAGATGGAACACGCCATCGCCCAGGCCCCGCAAGCGCTGGAGCCTGACGGCAGCCTGCGCGCGGCGGAAGCGATCATGACCAGCGACAGCCGCTCCAAGGAAATCGCCGTGGAACTCGAACTCCACGGCAAGACGGTCCGCATCGGCGGCATCGCCAAGGGGGCGGGGATGATCGACCCCAACATGGCGACGATGCTTTGCTTTCTCACCACGGACGCCGCGATCAGCAAAAAACTCCTCCAGCAAGCGATCAGCGACGCCGTGGAACAGTCCTTCAACCGGATCACCATCGACGGCGACATGAGCACCAACGACACCGTGCTCATCCTTGCCAACGGGGCGGCAGGCAACCGGCCCTTGAGCCACCGGGAACCGGAGTTTGAGCGCTTTCAGCAGGCATTGAACCGCGTTTGCCGCGAGCTGGCGCGGATGATCGTGGAGGAGGGCGAAGGCGTGAGCCGGTTTGTGACCGTGCAGGTGCGCGGGGCCAAGAGCCGGCAGGATGCCCGCAAAGCGGCCGAAGCCGTGGCCAATTCCACCCTCACCAAGTGCTGCTGGTTTGGTGGCGATCCCAACTGGGGCCGCGTCATGGACGCCATCGGCTATTCCACGGCCCGCGTGCGCGAGGAGACGGTGGACATTTTCTATGATGGCCTGATCGCCGTGCAGAACGGCACCGCAGCGGCGACGCCCCTCTCCAAACTCAAGGAAGTGGTGGCCAACCAGCGCTTTACCATCACCATCGACCTGCACATGGGCGTGGCGGAATACACCGTGTTCACCACGGACCTCACCACGGCCTACGTGGAGTTCAACATGGGAGAATGATTTTTGGATTGCGCAAACGGCCCGTTGGCCTTCCAATCGCCGTTTTTCCAATCGCAACCCTGTAGTATTCCAATGGCCCACGTTTCGCACCTCGCCCGCACGGAATCGCTGATCGAAGCGCTTCCCTTCATCCAGAAGTATCGCGGTCAGCTTTTTGTCATCAAATATGGCGGCAGCGCCATGGAAGACGAACAAATTGTGGAACGGCTGTTGCGGGATGTCGTGTTCTTGGAGGCAGTCGGCATCAACCCGGTGTTGATCCACGGCGGCGGCAAGGCGATCACCTCGCGGATGCGCGAGGCGGGCATCAAGGCGCGCTTCGTCAACGGCCTGCGCGTGACCTGCGCGCAGTCCATCCAGATCGTCGAGGAAGTGCTCACCGACGTCATCAATCCGAAGATTGTTTCAACGATCAACGAATTCGGCGGGCGTGCCATCGGCATCCCCGGCAAGCAGGTTTTCCAAGTGAAAAAACTCCCCCCCCAGCGGGACGAGACCGGGGAGGAAGTCGATCTCGGTTTTGTCGGCGAAGTGGTGGAGGTGGCGCTGGATCAGATTCGGGAAGCCGTGGCCGGGGAAACAGTGCCGGTGATTTCGCCTGTCGGGCGCGATGCCGAAGGCGCATCCTTCAATATCAACGCGGATACGGCGGCGGGAGCCATCGCTTCCGCGCTCGGCGCCGCCAAGATGATTTATCTGAGCGACGTGCCCGGCATCATGCGCGACCCGAAGGAGGCGGACTCGCTGATTTCCACGCTTTCCATCGCGGGAGTGCGGGGATTAATCGAAGAGGGAATTATCGCGGGAGGGATGATCCCCAAGGTGGCATCGGCGATCAGCGCCATCGAAAATGGGGTCAGCAAGGTGCACTTTGTGGACGGGCGCATCCCCCATTCGCTCTTGCTGGAAGTGTTCACCCACAACGGCATCGGCACAGAGATCGTGGCTTAAACCCAGGAGATTGTATGCAAAGCACGGTGGAATTATTTGACCAATACGTTATCCCAACCTACGGACGCTTCCCGCTTGTTTTGGAGCGGGGCGAAGGCTGCCGCGTCTGGGACGAAGAGGGGCGGGAATATCTCGATTTCGGCGCGGGCATCGCGGTTTGCTCGGTGGGACACTGCCACCCGCGCGTGACGGCAGCCATGGCCAAACAGGCCGGCAAGCTCATCCACACCTCGAATCTCTACTACACCCGGCCCCAGGGCGAACTGGCCAAGCGACTCGTGGGCTACGTGGGCCACGCGGGGAAGGTCTTCTTTGCCAACTCCGGCGCCGAAGCCAACGACGGACTCTACAAGCTCGCCCGGAAATTCGGCAACGAAACCCGCTCCCCCCTCCCCCGCCACACGGCGGGAGAACGGCTTGACTACGCCACCAACCGCTTTGAAATCCTCACCTTTGATGGATCCTTCCACGGGCGCACACTCGGTGGCATCGCCGCCACGGGGCAGGACAAGGTAAAGAAAGGTTTTGAACCAATCGTCACGGGGTTCCGCCACGTGCCCTTCAACGACGTCCCGGAACTCTCCCGCTCCGTCGGCCCGGAAGCCGTGGCCATTTTGATGGAGCCCATCCAGGGGGAAATCGGCGTGCGCCCTGCGACGGTGGCCTTCTTGAAAGCCGTGCGCCAGATTTGCGACGACCATGGCCTGCTGATGATGTTTGACGAGGTGCAGTGCGGCCTGGGCCGGACCGGCGACTGGTGCGCCTGGAAAACGCTTGCTGGCGAAGGCATCATCCCCGATGCGATCAGTTGGGCCAAGGGAATCGCCGGTGGCTTCCCCCTCGGCGCATTCTGGGTGCGCGACCGGGAAATCGACTTGAAAAGCGGCAGCACCACGAGCCTGGCAAACCTCCTCGGCCCCGGCACCCACGGTTCCACCTACGGCGGCACGCCGCTGGGATGCACCGTCGCCAACGAAGTCCTCTCCATCGTCGAAGAAGAAAACCTGCTCGCCAACGCCCGTGAACTCGGCGCGTATGCGAAGGCAGCCATCGAGGGCCTGCACTCCCCGCTCATCAAAGACGTGCGCGGCGTGGGGCTGATGATCGCCTTCGAGTTGGTGGCTGATTTTTCCGAACGCATCGGCGACCAGCGCCCGCCGAGCCTGGCGCTCATCGACCGCCTGCACAAGGCCGGGCTCTTGAGCATTCCCGCAGGCACCCACAACATCCGCTGGCTGCCGCCCCTGAATGTCACCCGGGCCGAGATCGACCGGGCCGTTGAAATCTTACGCACCGCATTGTCCTAACAACTTGTTTTCTCATGAAGCACTTGCTCTCACTTGAGTCCCTCCCGGCGGCAGACATGGCCGAAATCCTGGCCCTCACCCGGACACTAAAGGCAACCCGGGGTCATCATTCCGAACATCCGCTGCGCCACCAGTGCTGGGGGCTGATTTTCAGCAAATCCTCCACACGCACCCGCGTCAGTTTTGAAGTGGGCATCCGCGAACTCGGCGGCGACGTCCTCTTCCTGAGCTCCAACGACATCCAGCTCGGGCGGGGCGAACCGATCAAGGACACCGCGCGCGTGATGGGCCGGATGTTGCACGGCGCAGTGATCCGGACCTTTGCGCAGAGTGACGTGGAGGATTTCGCCCGCTACGGCAACATCCCCACCATCAACGCGCTCACCGACGACGAGCATCCGTGCCAGATTTTGGCAGACCTCTTCACCATCCAGGAAAAGCTCGGCACCTACGAGGGCAAGACTGTCACATTCATCGGCGACGGCGCGTGCAACGTGGCGCATTCGTGGATTTGGGCGGCGTCCAAGCTCGGGTTCAAGCTGCGCATCGCCGCACCCAAGCCGTTCCAGCCCGCCCCGGAGCTGATCGCGCGCGCGGGCGGCAACATCGTGGTCACGGACGACGTCGCTGCCGCAGCCGAAGGCGCCGACGTGCTTTACACCGACGTGTGGGTGAGCATGGGCATGGAAAAGGAAGCCGAATACCGACTGGCCCAACTCGCGGGCTACCAGATCAACACGGAGCTGCTCCAGAATGCCGCGCCGGGAGCGCTGGCCATGCACTGCCTGCCCGCCTACCGCGGCAAGGAAATCACCGATGAAGTGATGGAAACCCACGCGGACACCATCTTCACCGAAGCCGAAAATCGGCTGCATGTGCAGAAGGCGATCATCTCCTGGATGCTGAAGTAACCGCGACGGAACGGATATTTTGGTCGCAAAAAAGAATCTTTTTTTGTGCCTTTAGCGCTTTTTTGCGGCTAAACATTTCCCCATGAAAACTCCCATTCCAGGCGGGCTGCTCGTGGCCATTGAAGGTATCGACGGCACCGGAAAATCCACCATCGCCGCCACGCTGGCGCAATGGTGCGGGGAACGCGGCCTGGCATGCGTTTTTTCCAAGGAACCGACCAGCCTCTCCTACGGGCAGAAACTCCGGGAATCCGCCAACACCGGGCGCCTCTCCATCGAGGAGGAACTGGAGCTCTTCCGGCTGGACCGCAAGGAGCACGTCGAGCGCAGCATCGGCCCGGCGCTCAAAGAAAACGCGATTGTCATCCTGGACCGCTACTACTGGAGCAATGCCGCCTACCAAGGCGCGCGCGGAGCCGATCCTGCGCAGATCATCGCCGCCAACGAAGCCATCGCCCCGGTGCCGGATTTGATCCTCTTCATGGACATCGACGTGAAGGAAAGCCACGGGCGCATCCACGGGCGCGGTGATGCGCCGAACGACTTCGAGGGCGCGGAATCGCTGCAAAAAGCGCGCGCGATTTTTCAGGCGTTGCACGAGCGCCAGGACCGGCCTTCGGTGCGCATCGACGCCAGCCAGGAACTCCGCACCGTGTGCGCCGAGGCGCTGCGGGTTTTCAAGGAGACCGCGCTGCGGAAGATCATCCACACCTCCCCCGTCCTCCTCGCGCAACCAGGCGGGGAAGGGCTCTTTGCCTGAGTCGCGAAGATGCGAAGTTCAACTTCGCGGGAGGATGCGTTACCAAGTATAACTTGGCAACGTGGGGAACGCGGCCAGTTTTATGGAGACGATTTGATGGGCAGAGGAGGGATGCGAGAAAGTGGGCCCACTCGGATTCGAACCGAGGACCAAGGGATTATGAGTCCCCTGCTCTAACCGCTGAGCTATAGGCCCCGCTCATTTCAAGAGCCTCTCCTAAAGGTTTCCGGCACTCAAATCAAGCGCTCTCTCAAAACAAAGGATTTCGCGCTGGCCCGCCGTCGTCTCTCCGAACTGCGAACCCAGGCAAGCGGGCGCTCCGTCGATGAGGCGTCATCGTTGCGGTGGTGCCGGTGCTGAAATTCTTGGGACCGGTTTGCTGTGGCAAGTTTATCAGAAAACCCGAATCCGTTAAGGATGATGGCTTTTCCTTAACGATTAAGCTTGCGTCGTTAAGTTTCATGCGCCATGCTCATGGGCATGAAACGAGGGCTTCAAGGCCAATATGTTACAATCTCCACGGTCGGGGAGAAGGCTCAAGCTTTTGTGCCCAATCCGCTTCCTCCCACGCCGCCCGTGGAATGGTCCTCGGAGCTTCAGTCCCAATTCGCTGCTGCCCACGCCGCGCTGGGGAGATTGGATGGGATCGCCTCGATTTTGCCGGAAACTTCCGTCTTCCTCTACAGCTATGTGCGCAAGGAGGCGGTGCTTTCCTCCCAGATTGAGGGCACGCAGTCGTCCCTTTCTGATCTTCTCCTTTTCGAGAACGAGGGGGCTCCCGGTGTTCCCATCGACGACGTGCAGGAGGTGTCCAATTACGTCCTGGCACTCGAACACGGAATGAAGCGATTGCGGGAGGGTTTTCCTATTTCCCTACGCCTGATCTGCGAATTGCATGAGATCCTGCTTTCAAAAGGGAGGGGCAGCCGAAAGAGCCCGGGTGAATTCCGTTTGAGCCAGAACTGGATCGGCGGAACCCGACCGGGGAACGCACGGTTCGTGCCGCCGCCCCCGCAGGAAGTCATGCCCTGCCTGGACCGGCTGGAAAAATTTTTCCATGACCAGCCGGCGAAGACTTCGCCTCTTCTAAAAGCCGCCTTGGCGCATGTTCAATTCGAGACGATCCACCCGTTTCTTGACGGCAACGGGCGTGTTGGACGGCTTCTTATTACACTGTTGCTTTGCGCCGAAGGCACCTTGCGTCAACCGCTGCTCTATTTGAGCCTTTTCTTCAAACAGCACCGCAGCCTCTATTATGACTTGCTCAACCAGATCCGCGAAGATGGCGATTGGGAGGCTTGGCTGATGTTCTTTTTCGAGGGCGTCGCTGTCACGGGCGACCAGGCGTTCAATACCGCCTCCCGGCTTACAGAGCTGTTTAAAGCTGACCGGGCGCGAATTGCCGGGCTCGGTCGGGCGTCCGCTTCGGCGTTTGAACTCCACCGTCATTTCCAATCTCATCCGGTGGGTTCCGTGCGTGAAGCACGGAATTCGTTGCATCTTTCAATTCCCACCCTCCACTCGGCAGCAAAGCATCTAGTCAGCCTCGGCATACTCCGGGAGTTGCCCACCAAGGGAACGACCCACCTTTATGCCTACGGAGCCTACTTGGATACGCTCAATGCCGATTCTGATTCCATGTGATCAGATGGTATCCGTCGCGGCCATAACGGGCAGGGGACACGGCTTTGGTCGCGCGCATCATCGACTGGGCACAGGCCGAACACGAAGCGGATTGTGCGCGGTATCCGTTTTGAAAAGGCGCGAAGCGCCTTCCTTGTCTTAAGAAGGATAACTGCATTAGAAGAGAATGAAAAATACGGTTTTTCGGCTTATCCCGGCGGCTTGCAATGTTTGCTTTGATCGTACAATATCCTACCAATAATGAAAATGCTTGTCAGATGGGTCTTGTTCGTAATCAGCTCGCTTATTGGAGGGGTGATTTTGATGTGGGCATCCCTATTTGTGAAGGTCGGATACGATTGGTCCGAGGAAGCAACTGTGGGCGTAATTACTAAACGAGGACTTCCTATACCTTTTGCCACAAATGCGCCGGGGTATGCTTGGACCCAATTCAATGGTTCAGCTGCTATCGCCGACTATCTGATGTTCGTTTCCTTGATTCTGTTGATCTTGCTTTTTCTGCGTCGCGCAATAAAGCCAAGCACGATTCGCCAAGAGTTCTAGATAGTAACCCGTTTTAGTAACCCGGTTGCAAAATTTGGGATTATTCCTGACTACTCAGGATGATCTTCGATTTTCTCGAAACGTCCATTCCATGCGGCTTTGAGGACTGCTGCAAAACCGTGGCGATTTGGCGAAAATGGCAGGAAGCCTGATGAGCCCCTGCCCTGACCGATGAGCGACGACGCTGAGCGTCTGGTCAAAACGGATTGAGCGTCAAGCGCATGGCGCTTTCCACCTTGTGGGTGCGCGGGGTGGTGGCGAGCTGTTCCATTTGTTTGGCCCAGTCGTCGATGGCTTTGCGGGAATGGCCGTAGGCCGAGTAATCGCGGATCGAGAAGAATGACATTTTGTCGCGCTGGCTGTCTGCGTATTGGGCGAGAAGCTCGCCGGTTCCGCCGTTGCGCAGTTTTGCCTCGAAGGCGACGTTGCCGTGGGTGAACTGCCCGCCGACGAAGTTTGCCCCTGGCACCACCGCTGAGGCCCCGGTGCTGGCGACGTTCCCTGCCACGTTGGTCGGTTTCAACTGCACGAGCGCGAGATCGAGCTCAAGCGTCCTGGGTCCCGGTTTGGTCACGACCCGGTATTTTCCGCTTTTGGCGAATTCTTTTTCGAACTGTTCGCGCATGTAAAGGGCCAGTTTTTCGCCTTGCGCCCGCTGCTCGGGCGATGCGTTCAAGTAGGAGGTGCTCACGGGCATGATCACCACGCGCTCGAAGCCCTGCACCCGGTTCCACGCGGCCGGGGAGGGATTGCGCCACGCCTTGTGAAAGGGGGTTCGCTGGGTGTCCGGCGCCATGCGCTGGGGGGCTTCCAGAAAACCCGAGGGCGGGGCTGGGTTCTCCTTGAACAATCCGGCATGGGCGCCCAGAGAAAGGGTGCCGGTTGCCAGCGCGGTAAACGCCAGGCGCGATGAGATAGAAGTTGGCTTCATATAAACCAAGGTTCGGAGCAGGCAGGCTTTCCGTTCTTGAATTCCGCGCCGGAGAACGGCATTTTTGTGTGCTTGAAACTTCAAATCACCTCCGCCGACCGCCGCCGCCTCCGTGGCAAAGCGCAACTCCTCGAACCCGTCCTCAAAGTGGGGCACAACGGCGTGAGCGAGGCGTTTCTCGCAAGCGTGGAGGTGGAGCTGGCTCTGCACGAATTGATCAAGGTGAAATTCACCGATTTTAAGGAAGAAAAGCACGAGCTCTCCGAGAAGATCGCCGATGTCACCGGCAGCGCCCTGGTGCAGGTGGTGGGCCACGTCGCGGTGTTTTACCGTCCGAAACCCCGACCTCAATAATCCCGAAAGCCGAAATTGGAGGGGTTCCGGGGGTGTCGCTCAGATCAACCCCCGGCGATTGGCTGGCATCCCTCCCGGATGCCCGGCGATGCGTGTTTTTACAAGTTTTTAGAAAAAGCCGAGCGTCCGCATGAGCTGCATGCCGACTTGCCCGGTGACGGGCGCGCCGATGCTGGCTTCGTAGGAGCGGATGGCCGCCCGGGTTCCCGCGTCACTGACTCCGTTCACCGCTCCAAGGTAAAACCCCCGACGCCTCAACTCCCTCTGGACGGCGACGATCAGGTCCCCCTGCACGCGGTCCGGGGAGTTGCCGGCGGCGGGAGGCGGCGGCGCGGGTGCATACGTAACATCCGAGGGGAAATTGGTGTTAAGAGGGATGTTGAAGGGCGAACTGCTTACCGGCGAGGGCGTGTTGGTGCCGTAATCCAGACGGTACCACGGAGGATAGTAGCCATAACCGTAACCGGAGCCGGAATCGGAATAGACGACAACGGTGTTGTTCCCCCGGTTATTTCTGCGGTCACGCTTGTTGTCGGTGCTATTCCCACCATTCCTGAATTGAGGTCGGGTGATTCCAATGCCCGAGTAGGAATCCACGTTCTGGCGGCTGCCCGCACTCTGGAACGAGGGTGCGGAACGCGCGGAGAAGCTGACGGCTCCCCCCCCTGCCCTGCCACCGCCACCACCTGCAACTGCGCCGCCGCCACCTCCAGCGGCGGCAGCCATCCCGGCTGTCGAAAGAGGGGCCGACAACCCCCATGCGACCGCCGTCAACCATAGTGTTTTATAGAGTTTCATCGTACGAAGTATCGCCGATGCCTCCCCCCCGTGAGTGTTTGCCGGGGGAATTTTTTTCTCTTTTAGCGGGGCTGGCCGGGACTTTGTTTCCCTTTTTTGGCCGAGTAAAGCGCGGAGGCCATCTTGACTAGAAGGCTGCGGGCGTTGAACGGTTTTTTCAGGAAGTCGATGCCTCCCAACGCCTGATATTCGTCGAGGTTCTCCTCGCTGCTAAAGCCGCTGGCAATCACGATGGGGATCTCGGCGTTGAGACTGCGGATGGCCCGGATCAAGCCCGTGCCGTCCATGTTGGGCATCATCATGTCCGTGAGCACCACCTTGATGTCCGCCGAATGCTGGAGGTAGGTGGCCAAACCCTCCACCCCGTCCGTCGCGGATACGGTTTTCCATCCATTCTGTTCAAGCACCGTCCCGATGACCTGCAAAATCTCCGGTTCGTCATCGACGATGAGAATGGTTTCGCCGTGTCCGCAGGATACGGTTGCCTCGGTTTCCGTGGGAGGTTGAACGACCGCATCGGTGGTGGCGGGCAGGAACACGTGGAAAGTCGTGCCCTGGGCGGGAGCGGAGGTGACGGTGACAAAGCCCCCGTGACTTCGGATGATCCCGATCGCGGTTGAAAGACCGAGACCGGTTCCCTTGCCGAGTTCTTTGGTGGTGAAGAACGGCTCGAAAATGCGGTGGAGGATTTCCTTGGGGATGCCCTCGCCGGAATCGCTCACCACAAATTTGACATAGCGCCCCGGTTTCGCCTCCGGAGCCATGAAGGCGAAGGTGGAATCCACCTCGCAGTTCTCCGCCGTGAAGCTCAAGGTGCCGCCTTTTAGCATGGCGTCCCGCGCATTCATGCAAAGATTGAGCAGGACTTGATGCAATTGCGTGGGGTCGCCCGTGATATTCCAAAGGGTGTCGGACAAGGAGAGGGAGAAGGTGATCGATTTCGGAAACGCCTCTTTGACGATCTGCCCGACTTGCGCGGCGAGCGACTGCACGCTCAGGACGGTGCGCACGCCTTTGACGCCCCGGGCAAAGGTGAGCACTTGATTGACAATGTTGGCCCCGCGTTGCGCCGCTTCCTCTATGCCTACAAGGAGATGCTCGCGGGTGTCCTCGGAATTGCTTTCCCGGAGCAGCGAGGCTGACATCATGATCGGCGCGAGGATGTTGTTGAGATCATGGGCCATCCCCCCGGCGAGGGCGCCGATGCTTTCCATCCGCTGCGAGCGCAGGAATTTTTCTTCCATCTGCTTGCGCTCAGTGATGTCCTCCTTGACGGCAAGGAAGTGGGTGATTTCACCGCTCTCGTCGATGATGGGGCAGATCGAGGCGGCTTCCCAGAAGAGTTCGCCGTTCTTCTTTTTGTTGTGAAACTCTCCGCGCCATTCGCGGCCCGAGGTGATGGTATCCCACAGGGTTTTGTAGGCTTCGGGAGGGGTCTCGCCGGATTTGAGGATATGCGGGTTCCGCCCAATCGCTTCCCGGAAGGTGTAACCGGTGACCGCTGTAAACTTGGGGTTCACATATTCTATATTCCCCTCGGTGTCGGTGATGACGACTGAGATGGGGCTCTGCTCCACGGCGCGGGAGAGCTGGCGCAGGCGCTGCTCAGAGGCTTTGCGCCAGGAGATGTCGCGGACCACCGCCTGGATGACGGGCCTGTCATGGAGTTCCAGGGGACTCAGGGAGACTTCGGCTGGAAAGGGAGTGCCATCGGCGCGTTGCAGCATCCATTCAAAAGGATCAAGGCCGCCATGCAGGGCTGCCTCAAAAAGTTGGTGCACCACCACGGCAGAATCCCTTCCCGCCCACTGCGAGGGCGCGGAGAATTCCCCCACTTTCCGGCTGCAAAACTCCTCTTTGGTCGCGCAGCCGAACATGTCCAGCGCGGCCTGGTTGCAATCCAGGTAGGCTTGCTCGTCGCGCAGCAGGATCGCGTCCCGCGAGGCGGAGAAGAGCTTGCGGAATTTCTCCTCGCTCTCCTGAACGGCATCCCCGGCGCGTTTGCGCTCGGAAATATCCACGAAAGTCGCCACCACCTGCCGCAACTCCCCGGAATCTGCGAACTCGGGATAGGCATTGACCAGCACCCAGGTCACGGGGGCATCTGCGCGCTTTATCCCCAGAACGAGCATCTCCACCAGCTGCCCGGTGGCGAGCACCCGGTTGAATGGGTAGCTCTCCAACGGCATGGGAGCACCCTCTTCGTCACAAAAATGCCAGGCGGGATCGGCAGCCGCCTTGCCGTGCAGTTCTTCGCGGGAAAGGCCCAGCAAGCGCGCGGCTTCGGGGTTGGAGAGGAGGATGCGGCTGTCGCCATCATGGACGATCACGCCTGCGGGCAAATGTTCCACCAGCGAGCGGAACTGCGCCTCGCTTTTGCGCAGGGATTCCTCGGCACGCACGCGCTCGGTGACATCCCGGAAGCTCCACACCCGGCCCACGGCACACCCCTCCACCCGCTGTGGAATGGAGTAGCGCTCAAACACCCGCCCGTCCTTGAATCTCAAAATATCAAAGCCGGTCTCTTCCGGATGGGCATACAACTCGTCCACCCTGGATAAAAACTCCTCCGGTCTTTCCAGTTGCTCCAAAACGGCCTGGAGCAACTCTTGATCATCCACGCTTTCAATGGAAACACCGTGCAGGCGCCATAGCTCAAAAAAGCGGGCGTTGCAGTCGATCACTTTCCCTTGCCTGTCCACGACAAGAATGCCGTCCGCGGTCGATCCGAGCGTAGCCTGCAGGAGGGAAATCGCTTGGATTTGCGCCGCCTCGGCCTCGGCCCGGCGGGTTTCCTGCCGCACCCGCTCGGAGATGTCCCGGAGAATGACCATAAAGGCCACCCCCTCTTGATCCACAAACGGCACGGTGGCGACTTCCACATCCAGAACCCCTCCATCCAGCCGGATGATCTTTTGGACAGTGCGCGGGACGGGGCGCCCTTCCTTCATGGTGGCGATGCGTTCCCGGACTGATTGATGAAAGTCGGGATGAAAAAGATCGAAGGAGGTCTTCCCTAGAATTTGGTTTTCATCCTCCGCGCCAAACATCTGCTGGGCCGCAGAATTTAGAAAGACGATCCGATCATCGCGGTTGATGTAAATGGCATCGGGGGAAGCTTCGACCAGATGCCGATAATTCTTTTCGCTCTCCCGGAGCGATTCATTCACGCGCGTCAACCGCCCGACCAAGCGGTACACCAGCGCGTAAAGCAGGATGGCGGTGATAAAAACAAACAGATAGCCCTTGTAAATGGACCAGTCTTCACGCCCCTGAGAAGAAGTGACCAAAACAAATAGAAGACGATCCGTGAAGAGAATCCACCACAAGGCGACAAACAAATAAACCAGCACAACAAACCGGGCGCTCCGGTGCCTGTCGGAGCTGGTTTGGGTTTTTGATGCTTTGTCGTTGGGGAGAGGCATCGCTTTGTCCTTCCGCCGATCTGTTTGGAAACACCCTTGGGCCGACTGGCATCAGGGCACACAAATACAGCTTTGCATGGGAGGGTTTGACTTTTTTAAGGGGGATGGTTGCTGTTGAGGTGAACGGAGAAGGGTGCCTGACTCAGAAAGTAGGCACCATAACACGGTGCTCGGCGCGGTCAACCATCTTGGAGTTCGTGCCATGGTGAATCAAGGGGCAAAAACGGCTATTGAGGCTTCACCATCAGTTGCAGCTTCACGCGCTTGAAGTGGACGAGGTTGAAGCCGCTGGTCTCGAAGACTTGCCAGCCGGGCGCGGCCTGAAGGGTGCCCGCCGGGGCCACGCAAAAGCGCGGGCCGGGTTTTGCCATGAACCCGGCGAGTTTTTTGGGAGAAAGCGGAGTGTACCAGCCGCGAACGTGCTGGCGCGCGTACCAGACGAGGCTCGGCTCCTGAAAATCCGTGGAGGCGAACTCCATTTCCGGCGTCAGCGCGGCGGCGCTTTTTTGGACGATCACGTAGCCGGGGAAGAACCTCGCCAGCAGGGGGAAGCCGAGCAGGAAAATCGCCGTTCCGCCAACGAGCGTCCACCGGGCCCACGGCACGAGGCTTGCGCGGCGTTCGGGCAGGGCGTCGAGCTCGCGCGCCAGCAAAATGGCCAGCAGCGGGAACGCCGGGAGCGTGTAATGCGGCAGCTTGGTGCGCACGAGGGTGAAGAGGGCGAACACGAGGGCGATGCCGAGCAGCAGATAGCGCTGCTCGCCGCGCAACCCGCCTTCCGCCCGGCGCAGACGGCCCACCAGCCACGGCAAGCGGATCGACCACGGAAAGAAGCTCAGGAAGACCGTCACGAAATAAAACGGGAGCATCGCCACATAACTGAGCAACCCGTCCGCGCCGTGCCCTTCCATCGCCGAGACCGAGCGGCCAATGACGTGTTTGCCGATGCCCACTGCGAGGAATTGCCCATGCGTGCGCTCCAGCGCCGGGATGCCCCACGCGGCGACGAGCGCCAGCATGAGCGCGAGCCCGAAAACGGTGCGCACCCACCGGACCGCCGCTCCATCGGAGGTTCCTTCGTGTTTGCGGCGCACGGCAAAGACCGCCACGACGATGAGCGGCAGCCACGCCACCGGCCCCTTGGCCAGAAAACCGAGGGCGAGCGAGAGGTAAAACACACTCCACCATCCCCAGCGCGCACGCGCTGAGTTTTCCGGCTTATCCCACCCGGCCAGCAACTCCCAGCCCGCCCACATGGAGAGCGTGAAGAAGAGCACCATCAGCATGTCCGCCACGGCGCCCTTGGCGTGCATGGAAACTTGCAGGCTGGTCAAAAAAATGAGCGCCGCCCCCCACCCCACCCCGGCGCCGTACAAGCGCGTGCCAAAGCCGTACACCACCAGCACCGTAAAGGCCGCCGCCAACGCCGAGGGCAGACGCGCCGCGAAGTCGTTCTCGCCAAAAACACGGTAGCAGGCCACCTGCGCCCAGTAGGTCAGCGGCGGCTTGTCAAAGCGGTAGCCGTTGTTGAAGTAGGGCACCACGTAATCCCCCCTCGCCCGCATTTCCCGCGAGGCCTCGGCGAAGCGCGGCTCGTCCCGGTCGATCAACGGGAGCGACCACGTTCCGGCGATGAAAAACAGGGTCGCCAGAAAGAAAAGGGCGACAGGGTGGCGAAAATATTGCATTCTCCAATGGGTATAGACGGGATGCCCCCAGAATCAAGTTTTCGGTCGCCCCCGTTTTACCCAAAGCCCCCCCTTTCCACCCTTTCCGCGTCCCAAGCAGCCACAAAATCGCCCGCTTTTCATGAATTCCGCCTGCCAAGACGCCGCTGATTCCAAGGGGCAATGCCCGTGTAAAATTCCCCGGCTTTTGCTCGCGTTTTCGCTGATGGCCCTCTGCCTCGCCTCCTTTCTGGCCGACGACGCTGTCGCCGCGTTTTTCGCCGGGCTCCGCTCCCCTTCCCTGAACACCCTCGCCGGGACGCTTAATTGCATTGGCGACTGGCCGGCCCACACGTTGTTCGGATTACTCGCCGCAGGGGTGGCATGGCGGCTCCGGCGCAAGGATGTGACCCGCCTGTTCCTGGCCATGATCCTGGCGTCTTCCCTAGCCGGAGTGACCGTCAACGTCGTCCGCTGCACCACCGGGCGTCCCCGCCCCCTCACCAAAGCGCAGGACGGTTTTTACGGGATGCGCAAAGACGGCAAATGGATCGGATTTGAAAACCGCTACCAATCCTTTCCCTCGGCTCACACCGCCACAGCCGTCGCTTTTAGCGGAGTGGTCCTGTTTGCGGGAATCCGCGGCGGCTGGTTGATCGCGCTCTTTGGGCCGCTCGTGGGGTGCGCGCGCATTTACAGCCGGGCGCACCATTTTTCCGATGTCGTCACGGCGACCTGCATCGGCCTGCTCTTTTCCTGGTGGGCCTGGCGGTTCGTCCAGCGCAGGTGGAGAAAAGACCAAGCCGCGTGCGGTATTACGGCTTCTCCTCCTTCGTATCCACCGTAAATCCCCAGCGCGCCTCCACTTTCTTGCCCTTGGCCTTGCCGGTGACGATGACGGTGTAGTGGTTGTCGTGCAGTTTGGCCGCAGGCTGGAAGGAATAGCTCTTGGACGCGGGATCGTATTTGGCGTTGACGGCTCCCAGGCTGCTCACGCGCATTGCCAGCGAGGCCGGATCGACCTCCCCCAGGCTCCCGAGGTTCGCCTTGATGACCGGGCGCGCGTCTTTGATGGTGGCGTTGTCCGCCGGTTCCGTGGAAAGCGCGTTGCCAGTGAACTCCGCCACGGCTTCCGGGGCCATGCCGGAGCCCGCGCCGAAGCGAACGGCGCTAGCGAACACCTTCGGCTTGTTGGCCTCGATCATGTAACGGCCCAGCGCCGCGTTCGGTGAGGAGTGCCCTATTTTCTGCCCGTAAACCGTGAAGATCGCCTCGTAGCCCGCTTTTTTGGCCATCTCCTGCACATGCGCGTTGTAGAAGCCGTAGGGGAGCGCGAGCGCCTCGATCTTCACCCCGAGCCGCTGCTCCAGCATCTGTTTGGAACCGTGGAGTTCGTTCCAGAGCCACGCATCGTATTCCGGCGTGACCGCCGCGCCGCGTTTGCCGCGCAGATCCTTGTGGGAGACGGTGTGCCCGCCGATGTCCACCCCCGCGTCGCGCATTTCCGCGATCTGCTCCCAGGTGATCGACTCGCCGCCGGACTTCGGCCCGCCTTTGACGTAGTCCGTGTAGATGAAGAGCGTGAACGGGTAGTCGAATTTCCTGAGGATGGGCCAGGCCGCCTCGTATTGCGATTTCCAGCCGTCATCGAGCGTGATCACCGCGCTCTTGGCGGAGATGTCCTTCTCGCCGCGTTTCCAGGCGAGGAAATCGCGCATCGGGATCACCGTGACCCCCTCGTCCTTCAGCTGCTGCATCTGCGCCTCGAAATCGGCCTTGGTGATTTCCGTGTCCGGGCGGCGCACGTTATCCACCACGCGGTGGTAGCCGAGCACGACCACCTGCGCGTTGCGGTTGATGGGAACCGGGTTGACGGTGGATGAAGCTTCGGCATTTTCGGCGACAGGAGGCGGGGCTTCCTGCGCCTCGGCGGCTTTTTTCGACGCACGGTTGCAACCCGACTGCGCCAACGCGAAACCCACACAGCAAACGACCAGCAAAACGGCTTTAGACATAATGACTCCTTGAAATAAGACTCCTCTGGAAGCGGGTTCGGAGATGCGCGCGCGGATGCGCGGGTGGGGAGGCTGCCGAAGCCGCGCGACAGAACGGCAACGAGAGGCGCGGTTTCTGGGACCCGGAGGGCCAAAGATGCACCGATTGGTTGCAAATAACTTCCCGGATGAGCCCTTTTTCTGCCTTTCTTTCATTGGATTTGCCTCTCGTCCCCGTCAATTTGGGCGCTTCCGCCCACAAAACCTAAAATCTCTTTGTGGGCAGCCGCCCGGATTTCTGCCACGATAAAAACTCCCATGCTTTCCTATTACATCGACCACTTCAGCCCGTTCATCGTGGAGTTTTGGAACGGCTTTGGCATCCGTTGGTATGGCACCGCCTACGTCCTGGCGTTCCTCGTCGGCTACCAGATGCTGCGCTGGTTTTCCCGGCGCGGCTACTCGGAACTGCCGGAGGAGAAGGTGGGCGATTTCGTCGCGGCGACGGCCCTCTTCGGCGTGCTGCTGGGCGGCAGACTCGGCTTTTTTCTCTTTTACGATCTGCACACACTGCTGCAAAACCCGCTCTCTTTTTTTATGGTCTGGAAAGGCGGCATGGCCAGCCACGGCGGCATCCTGGGCATCGTGCTTTTCACGCTCTGGTATGCGCGCAAGCACAAGGTTTCCTGGATGGGCCTGGGGGATAACCTGGTGGTGGCCGCGCCGCTGGGCATCTTCTTCGGGCGGTGCGCCAATTTCATCAACGGCGAGTTGTATGGCCGCATCGCGCATGTCCCGTGGGCCGTCCAATTTCCCATGGAGCTGATTCAAGACCCGGCGCTGGGGCAGCAGGCCGTGGAGGCCGTCACCGCGCAAGTCGATCCGGCCCTCAACACCCCGGAGCTCATCGTCCACGCCGCCCAAACCAGCGAGCCGGTGCGCGCGGTCCTGGCGGACATTCTCCACCCGCGTTACCCCTCGCAGTTGATCGAGGCCGGGTTGGAGGGGTTGCTGCTTTTTGCGCTGCTCTGGTTCATCCGCACGCGCAAGCGCGTGGCCGAGGGAGTCACCTCGGGGGCGTTCTTTGTCCTCTACGCGGCGGCCCGCATCTTCGGCGAACAGTTCCGCGAGCCGGACGTGGGGGTGCCGTTCACCCTGGGTCTCACCCGCGGCCAGTTCCTCTCGCTCTTCATGATTCTCTTCGGCGCCTGGCTCATCCTGAACGCCGTGCGGCGCAACCGGCCTGCCCCACATCCCGGCTAGTCCGACTTACGGCCTCCGCGCGGCGCCTGGACGTTCCTTGCACCCGGCGGGGCATTGGTGCATGGTCTCCGGGCAATGAACAAACCCCACCGCGCAAAACCGACGTCGCGAGCAAATCCCCTGGCCGACGCCAAGGCGGCGGCGCTCGCCGAGGTGCGCGCGGTTTATGCGGAACTCGCCCGGCGTCCGGCCGACCGGCAATGCACGCTGCTGACGGAATGCTGCCAGTTCAAGCTCACCGGCCTGACCCCCTACCTGACCAAGGGCGAGGCGCTCGTGGCCGCGCGCGGGGTGCGGGCCGCCGGGCGCAAGCAACTCCCGGAGCGGAGCGACGGCGCGTGCCCGCTGCTCCATCCGCTCACCGGCCGCTGCATGATCTACGCGGACCGCCCGTTCGGCTGCCGCACCCATTTTTGCCCCGCCGCCGGGGGCCCCTACCGCCGCGCCGAGGTGCTCGACCTCATCCGCCGTCTGGAAACCGTGGACGCAGCGCTCGGCGGCGACGGTCCCCGGATGCTCCCCGGCGCAGTGGCGGATGCACTGGAGTAAGTGCGCGCGCATGTTCAAAATCTGCCAGTGGCGTTTCCTGAAAGATTTTCTGGCGTCGTTCCCGTAAGAGAATACAAATTGGTTATTCCCTCTTCCCCCCTCTTAATAAAAATCAAACCGCTCCTTTAATATGCCCAGACCCGTCACCCTTTTCACCGGCCAATGGGCCGATCTCTCCCTCGCCGAACTCGCCCCCAAAGTCAAAGAAATGGGCTACGACGGCGTGGAACTCGCCTGCTGGGGAGACCACTTTGAAGTTGACCGCGCCCTTGCAGAGCCAGATTACGTGGCCGCCAAATGGGCGTTGCTGGCCAAGCACGGCCTCACCTGCCACGCCATCTCCACGCACCTCGTGGGCCAGGCCGTATGCGACTTGATCGACGAACGCCACCAGGCCATCCTGCCGCCCGATGTTTGGGGGGACGGCAACCCCGAGGGCGTCCGCCAGCGCGCCGCGCAGAAGGTGAAGGACACCGCGCGCGCCGCCCGCAAATTCTTCAACGCCAAGCCGGGCCGGGGTGCCAGCGATGATTTCCCCGCCGTGGTCAACGGCTTCACCGGCTCCTCCATCTGGCACGCGCTCTACGCCTTCCCGCCCACCAGCCAGGCGTATTTGGAACGCGGCTTTGTTGATTTCGCCGCCCGCTGGCTCCACATCCTCGAGGTGTTCGAGGCCGAGAACGTCAACTTCGCCCTCGAAGTCCACCCGACCGAAATCGCCTTTGACATCGCCACCGCCCGGCGCACGCTTGAATCCGTAAAAGGCCACAAGCGTTTTGGCTTCAACTACGACCCGAGCCACTTGGGCTACCAGGGGGTCGATTACGTGAAATTCATCCGCGAGTTCGCCTCCCGCCTCTACCACGTCCACATGAAGGACGCCTGGTGGGGCCACGGGGACGGCACGGTGGGGGTCTTCGGCGGCCACACGGACTTCACCCACCCGGGCCGCTACTGGGATTTCCGCTCGCTCGGCCACGGGGACATCAACTTCGAGGAAATCATCGTCGCCCTCAACGATGTGGGCTACCGCGGCCCGCTCTCCGTCGAGTGGGAAGACGGCCGCATGGACCGCGTCCACGGCGCCACCGAAGCGTGTGCGTTCACCCGCAAGTTGGACTTCACTCCAAACGCCGCCGCCTTCGACGCCGCATTTGCGAAAAAAGGCGAAACCTCTCACTGAGTCACCCCAAACCTCCATTTCAAAAAAATTATGCCAAACAAACCTCTTAATGTCGGCTTGGTCGGTGGTGGCAAAGGCGCGTTCATTGTCCATCCACATCAAAAAGCCATCCACTTCGATGGCACCCGCTGCGTGGTCGCTGGCGCGCTGCACCCCGATCCCAAGATCGCGCTGGAGGAAGCCGCCAAATGGCCTTACCCGATCAAGGGTTACGGCTCCTACGATGAGATGATTGCGGCGAACAAGGATTTGCCGGCGGAAGAAAAGCTCGATTACATCCTCATCGTCACGCCGAATTTCGTCCATTTCGATCCGGCGATGAAGGCGATGAAGGCCGGCATCGCGGTGTTCTGCGAAAAACCGCTCTGCCTGAACCTCAAGGAGGCCAACGAACTCGTGAAGACCGCGCACAAGCTGAACGTCCCGTTCGGCGTGGCGCACACTTACATCGGCCACTGGACCAGCCGCTTCAGCCGTTACATCGTGCAGAGCGGACTGATCGGCGACGTGCGCTGGGTGGACAGCTATTACATCCAAGGCTGGCTCGCCTCCAAGCTGGAAGCCACCGGCCAGCAGCAGGCTTCGTGGCGTGTGGACCCGAAACGCGCCGGCGGTTCGGGCTGCGGCGGGGACATCGGCACGCACGCGCTGATGCAGCTTCGTTATGTCACCGGCCTGGACGTCACGGAAGTTTCCGCGCAGATGGAAACCTTCGTCGAAGGCCGCCAACTCGACGACCACTTCACGATCTATTGCAAACTGAGCAACGGCGGCAAGGCGCTCGTGCGCGCCTCCCAGATTTGCATCGGCCACAAGAACGACCTCGGCATCGTCGTCGCGGGCACCAAAGGCACGCTGATCTGGCGCCAGGAAGACCCGGAATGTCTCACCATCTGCCTTCCCAACCAGCCGGATCGCGTCTATTGGCGCGGCGCAGTCGCGGGCGGCGACGGCTTCCTGCCAAAGAACCTGCCCGCCGACCTGATGGCCGAGCCGACGCTTCCCGCCGGGCACCCCGAAGCATTCCACGACGCCTTCGCGCGGTTGCACCGTTGCTTTGAAGCCGACGTGCGCAAATGGAAGGCCGGCAAGAAATTCTCCTGCGACGGCAGCCTCTACGCCAACATCGAAGACGGCTGGACCGGCATCGCATTCATCGAAACCACCGTGAAGTCCTCCGCCGCCAAGGGCAAATGGACCAAAATGCCCAAAGTATAAATCGTGGGTTGCAACCATTTAATCCCACCGGGGTTAAAATGCAAGACCGCCAAAACCCCGTGCGTTTCCGCAACATCTGGATTCGCCCACTGAAAACACAAGAATAACCCATCCCACACCATGAAACTCCCCATCCTTCTCCTCGGCGTCGCCTTCGGTGCGCTCGCTCTTGTCCCGTCCACCTCCCCGGCCGCGCCAAAGAAACTGCTCGTCGTCAACCAGATCGGCACCGGCGGCTTCTCCCACAGCGTGATCCCCACCTCCGACAAAGTCTTGATGCAGCTCGCCGAGAGCAGCCAGGGCCTCTTCACGGTGGACCTTCTCGTCAACCCCGCCGACCGCCCCGTTGAACCCCGCAAGCCCGGCGCACTCAAGCCCAATGCCACCGAAGAGCAAAAGGCCGCCTACGAAAAAGCGCTGGCCACCTACAACACCGAAGCCGCCGCCATGAAACCCGCCAAGGACAAATGGGAAGCCGCATGCAAGGAAGGCTGGCAGAAACTCTCGGCGGAGAACCTCCAAAAATACGACGGTGTCGTCATCAACAACGCCACCGGTGTCATGCCCTTCCCGGATCGCGAAGGATTCATCAAATGGGTCAAGAGCGGCAAGGCCGTCATCGGCCTCCATGCCGCCACGGACTGCTTCCACAATAATGTGTGGCCTGAATACACCGCCATGTGGGGCGGCGCTCAGTTCAAGACCCACGCCGCGCAGCTCCCCGTGAGCTGCATCAACGTCGATGCGGCGCATCCCGCCAACAAGCACCTCGGCAAGACGCTGGAAGTGCCTCAGGAGGAAATCTATCAATTCAACGGGTACGATCCGAAAACCGTTCACGAACTGCTGGTGCTTGACAAGAAACCCGACGTCAAAGACCCGGCCCCCGGTCATTACCCGATCTCCTGGTGCCTGCAATACGGCGCCGGCAAAGTTTTCTACACCTCGTTGGGCCACCGCGAGGACGTCGTCAGCACCGACCCGAACCTCAAGGACCGCAAAAACCCGGTGGATCTGAGCAAAGCCTACCAGGCACACCTCCTTGGCGGCATTAAATGGGCGCTTGGGCTCGAACCCGGGGACGCCACGCCGCAGACGAAGTAACTACTTCCCCAGGCAGAACGTCGAGAATATCTTCCCGACGAGGTCTTCGGTTTCCACCCGTCCCACCACGTCGCCCACAGCGTCGAGGGCGCAGCGCAGTTCGATGGAGAGGAACTCGGCGGAGAGCCCGTCCACAAAAGACTGGCGGGCCGTCTGCGCGTATTGCGCGGCCTTGCTCAGGCAGGCCTGGTGACGCGCGTTGATGGCCACCGCGAAATCCCCGCTCGTGAGCCCGCGCCCCAACGCCTGCGAAAAAATCGCCTCCGCGAGCGGTTCGATCCCGCCGCATCCCTCCGCATCGACGCACGAAATGCGCACCCCGTCACACCCGGCCCAGCTTGGATGCTCGCCCAAGTCCACCTTGTTCAGGATGCGCAACACCGTCGCCGTCCCCTCCCCGTCCGCCAAACTGCCCGGCCCGCCTTCTTCCGTTCGCGGCTGGCTGGCATCGACGACGTGCAGCACCAAATCCGCCCGCTCCACATGCCGCAACGTGCGGGAGATGCCTTCGCGCTCGATGGCACACTGGGAATCGCGCACGCCCGCCGTATCGACAAGCCGCAGGGGAATCCCGCGCAGGTTTACCACCTCTTCAATGGTATCCCGCGTAGTACCGGGAATCTCGCTCACGATGGCCCGCTCGTAGCCGAGCAACCGGTTGAGCAGGCTCGATTTGCCGACGTTGGGCGCGCCGTAAATCACCGTCCGCACCCCTTCGCGCAGCACGCGGCCCTGGTCCGCCGTGCGCAAAAGCAGGTCGATGCGCTCGCCCACCGCATCCAAGCGAGCCAACAGCGCGCCACCGGTATCCGGCGCAATGTCTTCCTCCGGAAAATCGATGTAGGCTTCCACATGCGCGAGCAGGTCGAGCAGTGCATCGCGGATTTCGCGGATGCGTTCCCCGAGCCGTCCCTCAAGCTGCTCGGTGGCGGCGCGCAGGCCGAGGTCCGTCTGAGCGCGGATCAAATCCATCACCGCCTCCGCCTGCGTGAGGTCCATCTTGCCGTTGAGAAACGCCCGCTGCGTGAACTCGCCGGGGCCAGCCGCCCGCGCGCCGCGCTCCAGCAGCAGGCCGAGGATGCGCCGCGTCACGAGGATGCCGCCGTGGCACGCGATCTCCACCATCTCCTCCCCCGTGTAGCTCCCCGGCGCGGGGAACACCGTCAGCAACACCTCGTCAAGCACCCCGGCTTCATCCGCAATGGCGCCGAACTGCTGCACGCGCGGGGGCAACTCCGCAGCGCGCCGCCTGGAGCGGAACACGCCGTCGGCGATGCGCAGCGCCTCCGGCCCGCTCAAGCGCAGCAGGGCGATGGCTCCCTCCCCAAAGGGAGTCGAAATGGCGGCGATGGTGTCTTGCATGTTGAGAAAGCTAACGTCCAGCCGCTGCAAATCAAACCGTTCCTTTCCCCCTCTCACGCGCACCCCTCCCGCTTTTGCCACACGATCGCAGACGGTCCTCAAACTCCCGGGGCTTTTCAGCATAGAAGCTGACGCCGAGCGCTGTGGCGGCGCGTTGCAACTCCGGCAGGCGCGCGTCAATCTCCGCGAGAAGCCGCGCGCTTTGTGGCTCTTCCACGCGGGCGGCCAGCCACCCGCGCAACACCGCAAGGTCTTGGGCGTTCCCTGCGATTTCGCCGATCTCCCCCAGCCTGGCTATCCATTCGTGGACGGCCTCCGGCAGAAAACTCCGGGTGATGCGCAAATGATACCAAAGCTTTTTGACCCGTTTGCGCCAGGCATGGAACGCCTCGGAATCAGGCTCCCGCTGGTAAACGCGCAGCGCCTTTCTCCCCTCGCGGTAAGCGCGCCGGATCTCGCGCCGGAGGTTTTCCCATTCCAAGTCTTTAAGTGGCCAGCGAGCGATACGCCCGCGGGCCAAGCTCAAGATATGGCGTGCCCGGCTCTTGGGGGTGCCTGCCCGCGAAGCAAGCCGCGCCAGATCGGCCTCCAGTTCCCCGCGCAACCTGGCGAATTTTTCCGGATCAAGGCCCGCCGTTTCGATCAGCGCGCGCAGGGTTTGGATTTGCACATCGGCATCGCGAATCGGGGCGAGAAGCCGCGCGGCGTCGCGGAAAGCGTGCTTTTCCCGTTGCAAACTTGCGGGGTTGAACTCCTCCGCAACGAGTTGAAGCAACGCACGAAGCTTCTTGAGTGCCGTGCGGGCTTGGTGGATAGCCTCGCGGGGCCCCTCCGCTTTCTGAAGTTCCCGGCACGCCGCGTCCACCTGGGCACGGGCAATGCGGCGGATCCCCTTTGCCAGAGGCTCGCCGCTTCGCAACCGTAGGGGCGTCTTCGCTGTTTTGCGTGCCGTCATTCGCGGGCCAGATTGCGGTTGCTGTATTCGGGGCGTCCGCTCACCTCCTCGGCGAACCACTCCGGAGGGGTAAAACTGCGCGCCGCTTCTTCACTCTCAAACTCCACCTCGGCCACCACGAGACCGGTGTGGGCGCCACCATAGACGTCGATCTCTATTTTCCTTTCGCCATACGGCACCTCGTGCCGCCGCTTGGTCAGGCGCCGGCCTTCCGTCAACGGCCAAAGCGCCTCCCATTGCGCGGGTGTCAGCGCGATCTCGCATTCCTCGCGCACGATTCCCAAACCGCGCTTCGCCGTCAGAAAAGCGCGCTCTCCCGCCTTGCGCAGCCGCACCTGCGGGCCGCCGGGTTCGATGGCGAGATACCCCTGCGCGATGGGCACACCTGCGCTTTGCTCAAAAGGTGGCGGCAGATGCCGCAGGAGAAACTTTCGTTCGATTTCCTGATTCATTATTGATCCTGTTTCCTTGCACTGCGGAGTTGTAAGTGGTCGAAAAATGGCAAATATGGCGGATGCAACCAAGACAAGAATCGGTCGATATGAAAAAACGCGTTCTCATTCTTTCCGCCAGCGCCGGGACAGGGCATGTGCGCGCCGCCGATGCGCTGGCCAAGAGTTTTTCCAGTCAACCCTGGGTGGAAGCCGTCGAACACCTCGACGCACTCGAATACACCAACAAGCTCTTCCACGACTTTTATTCCAAGTTTTACATCAAACTGGTCAAGAGCGCCCCGGAGGTGCTCGGGTGGGCTTATAAGGCCAGCGATGAACCGTGGAAAACCGACGCCATGCGCTTGCGGCTTGACCGGCTTCAGTCACAAAGACTTGTCCGCTTCATCCGCCGTTTCGCCCCGGACATCGTCATCTGCACCCATTTCATGCCCACGGGCATCATCGCCCATTTGATCGAAAAAGGGGTGATCCAAACCCATCTTTCTGTGGTGGTGACGGACATGGATATGCACGCGATGTGGCTTTCGCGCACCTTCCACCGCTACTTCGTCGCCCTCGACGAAACCAAGGCGCACCTCATGGCGCTCGGTCTCCCCGAAGACAGGATCACCGTGTCCGGGATCCCGGTGGACCCGCTGTTTGCCCAGCAGCCTGACCGCCTCGCCCTGCGCGAAACCCTGGGGCTGGACCCGGAGCGGTTTACGCTGCTCTTCTCGGCCGGAGCTTACGGCGTCAGCCCGGCGGAGTTCGTCGTCTCCAAGCTCATGCAGATGCGCCACCGCATCCAAACCATCGTCATCTGCGGCAAGAACGCCGATCTCCAGACGCGGGTGCAAGCCATTGTGGGCGAGACCAACCCGGATTTCAAAGTTCTCGGCTACACCCAGCAGATGCACAATCTGATGAACGTTTCCGACCTTTACCTGGGCAAACCGGGCGGCCTCACCACTGCGGAAGCTCTCGCCTGCGGCCTCCCAATGGCCATCCTGAGCCCCATCCCCGGCCAGGAGGAACGCAACAGCGACCACCTGCTCGAAGAAGGCGTGGCCATCAAGTGCAACGAGATGACCACCATCACCTACAAAATCGACCGCCTGCTGGATGACCCCGCCCGCTTGGAATCCATGCGCCACCGCGCCAGGGCAATGGGCCGCCCCAACGCCGCAGCGACCATCGTGCAGACCTTGTTCGAGGACCACCTCCCACCGCTGCAAATCGATGCGCAAACACGCGTCAAAATAGCCGGAGCCGCCGCGGGCGAACTCCCATAAACGCGCCGTCGCCCTCCACTCATGCGCAACGAACCCCACGAAGGCAGCCCGCCCCCTCCCCTCCCCTCCGCTCCCGCGCCTTTCCTGTGGGGGGTCGCCACCTCAGCCTTCCAGTCCGAAGGCGGCTACAACGGCCCCGGCCAGCCACATACCAACTGGGCGGCTGCGGAAGCGCGGCGGGACGTCATGGCGTCGGGACGCGCGGCGGATTTCTGGACCAACTACGCGGCGGACTTTGCCCGTTGCCGCGAGATGGGACTGAACGCGTTTCGGCTCGGGATCGAATGGAGCCGCGTCCAACCCGGAGA
>Ga0073936_10002402_pt1 | contig 27933 bp, 19 predicted proteins | sample AliMusrvi5mmetaG_FD_87041 | JGI IMG/M metagenome (GOLD analysis project Ga0073936, IMG submission 87041) | Freshwater lake bacterial and archeal communities from Alinen Mustajarvi, Finland, to study Microbial Dark Matter (Phase II) - Alinen... | ecosystem: Environmental > Aquatic > Freshwater >...
AGCCAATAATGTTCGATAATGTATATTAAAAGACCAATGGATAAAATACCTAATACATGTTGAATTAATGCAATGGAATTTATGTTTTTGAAAAAATATAAAATAACAGTTAAGAACAATGGGTATGGGTAGCTTCTTGAATAAAGGTGATATAAATCGCCATTAATTAATAATTTTAATGCAGGAGTTAAATAGCCTGTTGAGTCAGGGTCAAGTCCCGTTTTTAATGTAGTTGAAAATCTTAAAATTACTCCTATTAATAAAATAGCCGCATAGCTTATAAACCTTAATTTATTATCGATACAAAGAATTTTGATTAATGGAGAATGTATTTCTGTAATTTTACTTCTACCGGTGGTTTTGCCGACCTTTGATTTATTAATTGGCGCTGATTTTTTTAAATTTTTCTTTTTTGCATTCATGCTGTTATTATTAGTTTATTTCTAATTACAGTTCAACTTAGGCTTCTACGCAAAGATTTTAAAATCGAACTGGTAATAAATATAAATACATTAATTTCGTTGTTCTGGTGATAATGGTTTCCGAAATTTTCATCAAATATATGAAATTAGGCTTTTACTATTTTAATAAAATAACATCTATTGCAATTAAAAATAATCCATGAAATTATTATTAAACTGATTAATAATCCATATAGTAAAGCGACAGGGATTACAAATCCCTGTCGGCGGATCGGCGGATAATTATGCTTACGTACCCGTCCCATGAGCTGCACAGATAGTCATCTGTATGTGGCTTTTCGCACGAGCTTTGCAGCTCACCGCACGAGCTACACAGCTCATACCACGAGCTGCATAGCTCGTTCCTCGAGCTGCATAGCTCCTTCCATGAGCTGCATAGCTCCTTCCACGAGCTGCATAGCTCCTTCCACGAGCTGCATAGCTCCTTCCATGAGCTGCATAGCTCCTTCCACGAGCTGCATAGCTCGTTCCACGAGCTGCATAGCTCGTTCCACGAGCTACGCAGCTCACGAGAAGAGGAGTGATGCTAAATTGCTGATAATTAAACTTAAATTTAAAAATTATGCCTGTCAGTTCGGATTTGCAGCACGTCATTGTCCCTTTTTTGATTGAGAAGATATTCCCTATGTCACCTGCATTCCCGTGTTCTGATACGGCAGCTTTATTTTAAACTCACTTCCTTTTCCCACATCGCTGACAACCCTGATATTTCCTCCGTGTTTTTCAATAAATTCCTTGCAAAGCACCAGCCCCAGTCCTGAACCTTTCTCGTCGGCGGTGCCATAGGTTGATACATTGCTGTCGAGACGGAAAAGCTTGTTTTTGTTTTCATCGCTGATGCCAATTCCATTGTCATTTACGGAAATTTCAACAGAGCTATGGTTTGGAGTGGCGGTAATTTCAATTGTACCTTCGGGCCTGGTAAATTTAATGGCATTTGAAACCAGGTTTTGCAGTATGGTCTTCAGCATGTTCTGGTCGGCATAGACATCAATGTCAACGGAAGGAGCGATGTTTAGTGAGATGTTTTTTATGCGTGCCGGATAACTCAACACGGCAACAACTTCCTCAACAATACCTTTCAGGTTAATGGTTTCAGGCTTGAAATCAATTTGTCCTGTTTGGGTTTTGGCCCATGCAAGCAGGTTTTCAAGCAAAGTGAAAGTCTGTTTGGCAGCAGAGTGTATATCGCTGATATAATCTTCAGCCGTAGCAGGATCCACATTTTTGATGTTGCCGATCAGCAGTTCAGTCAATCCCAAAATGCCGACAAAAGGGCTTCTCAGATCATGGGCAATGATTGAAAAGAGTTTATCTTTGGTACTGTTGAGGTCAACCAGTTTTTGATTCAATTCTCTCAATGACTCTTCGGCTTCGGAAAGCTGATCATTCTGATCTTTGAGAAATTCGAAGGTGGACATGAAGAAATTAACGGTCTTGTTGCGCTCGTCCACATAATCCAAAAGCTTATTGAATTCGGAAATAAAAAACTTGTTGCCCGGAAACTCTGCAAATCCCTTTACCGGGTTATTGATAAGCGATTCAACCTTGCGCAAAAGCACCTCATCTTTGTAAGGTTTGGTGATAAAAAATTCGGCTCCGGCTTTCAACGCATTCAGCAAACTGTTGGATTCGGTAAATGAAGTAAGCAACAACACAGGCAGTCGCTTCAGATCCGGATTTGCCTTGATGGCATGGCACAATTCGTAGCCATTCATTTCGGGCATCATAATGTCGCTGATAATTAAATGGAACTTGTGGTTCAAAGCTTCTTCATAAGCCTGCTTTCCGTTAGACGCTACAATAACAGGATATCCTGCCGATGTTAATAAATGTTCGAGCGTGGCAGCCTGTGTAGGACTGTCTTCTGCGATTAAAATCATTTTGTCTGTTTTGTCCATGATCAAATTTTTTAATTAAATAATCGAATTAATAAATTCCGAAATTTCCGTTGGGGGTAACACATATTTTACTGCCTGTGCATTGATCGCCTCTTTGGGCATACCATATACCACACAGCTTTTTTCGTCCTGCGCAATGGTGACGGCGCCTTTGTCGTACAACAGTTTCATCCCGCATGCGCCATCACTTCCCATACCCGAAAGAATTATCGCAACAGCCGAACCGCCATAAACTCTTGAAACAGATTGGAAGAGAAAATCTATTGAGGGGCAAATATGCTGGTTGGCTTTTGCTTTTGAAAGTGTGATCTGACCTTTGGCATTCACCCCCATATTAAAATTTGTAGGGGCAAGATACACATGACCTTTAACCGGTCGTTCTTCGTGCATTGCAATGGAAACAGGTAAGCCGCTGGAATGTGAAAGCCAGTCAGCAAAACCCTGCTCAAATCCGGGCGACATGTGTTGGGTGATAAGCACGGGGAACGGAATATTTTTTGAGATCCCTGAAAGAATTTCAAGTATCACCGAAGGTCCGCCTGTAGAAGCGCCGATTGCAAGCAGGCTGACATGATTGGCAGGGATAACGAAATCGTTTTTTTTAGCAACAGCTTCGGTATGCGTTTCTGTTGGCCCTTCTTTTTTGGCCCAGCGTCGCACAAGCTTCACCTCCGACATAAGTTTGATAGTCTGAATAAGCTCTTTGGCGCCTTTTTCAAAATCGGGATGATCAATGCTTACAGGTCGCGCCACACATGCCAGAGCGCCTGCTTCAATGGATTTATAAGCAATAGAAACCTCGGTGATGTTCATGCTTTGGCTCACAAGAACAATGGGGGTGGGAAAGGTCTCCATAATTTTCCTCGTAGTCTCAAACCCATCCATCACAGGCATGTGAATGTCCATGGAAATTACGTTGGGTTTGTTTCGTTTGACCAGTTCAAGGGCTTCAATTCCACTTCGGGCAATGCCCACTACCCTGATGTCGGGATCGAGTGAAAAAATATAATTCAGAAATGTTCTTGCTACGGCTGAGTCATCAACTATCAGCAGGTTAATCATAAAAGTCTTTTTAAATAATTTTCTTAATAATATCGAGTAAGTTGCTTTGGTCAAAGCTTCGTTTCACCACATAAGCGTTTGCGCCGACGTCTATACCACGCTCCCTGTCCTCTTTTGATTCGAGGGCTGTAACCAGGATAACGGGCAGATCAGAGAATCTTTTATCGCCTCTCACTTTTTCAGTAAGTGTAAAACCACTCATGCGCGGCATGTCAACATCTGAAACAACCAGGTCGTAACCACCCGATGCCAGTTGTTCGTAAGCATCCAGACCATCAATGGCAGTTGTTACATTGTAGCCTGCCGATTCGAGAATATTTTTCAACATCATTCGCGATGTGATGGAATCTTCGGCAACCATGATGTTTATTCTCTTTTTTGATGTGCTCATTACTTCCTGCGGGTTAAATAAATTATGAATGGTGAATGAAGTGTTTTCCGAGAAATTTAAAATGTCAGGAACATTCAAAACCGGCACAATTTTGCCGTTTCCAAGTATAGTGGCTCCCAAAATATTCCTGACAACTTTTAACTGACTTCCCAGTTTTTTAACCAATACTTCCTGCTCCCCGACAATTTTATCAATCAAAAAAGCTATCCTTCTGCCTGCTGTTTTGAGAACAACAACAGAAAGTTTGTCATCATTGTTGGCATTTGAGGTGTTATTTTCAATACCCAGAATTTGAGCAAGAGGCATCAATGAAACAGCTTTGCCTTCAACATCAATTGCCTGACGGTTTTCGAGCGAAACAACTTGTTCTTTAGGTATAGCCAGAACCCTCTCGACATAAATGGTTGGCAACAGGTAATTCTGACCGGCAATGATAACTTCAACACCATGAAAAGAAGCAAGGTTGAAAGGAAGCTGTATCTTAAAGGTAGTGCCTTTATCTTTTTCAGTTGAAAGCGAAATAGTACCACCCAATCCTTCGGTTTTTTCACGGACAATGGCAAGCCCTAATCCCCTGCCTGAAATAGCAGTAATATCCTGTTTGGTGGAAATACCTGAATAAAAAATAAAAGGAAGCAGTTCTTTTTCGGTGTATTCATCAACGTTAATATCAGCGTCGCTGATTTTGTTTCTTACAGTGTTGCGTAGTTTTTCAATGTCAATTCCTGAACCATCGTCTGAAATTAGAACTTCGGCAGTAGAGCTATCAATCTGGGAAATGCTGATCTTAATTTTTGCCTGTGCAGGTTTGCCTTTTTTCAATCTTATGGCAGGGGTTTCAATGCCATGGTCAATGCAATTACGTACGAGATGGATGAGAGGATATTTCAGTTCATCCAATATTCTTCTGTCTGTTTCAATATTATCACCCTCAATTACCAGTTCAACCTGTTTTTCCTGGTGCCGTGACAGATCTCTTACTATCATTGGAAATGACTGCAGCAATAGTGAAAAAGGCATCATCATCACTTTTTTCATATCCTGTGTAAGTCCTTCGATCTGGCTTTCTATGGCACGATAGTTATGCTCTGCTTTGTCACTGATAAGTTTTACTTTGTGGGCGAGGGTTTTGATCAGTGTTTCGGACTGTTCATGGATATCAAAAATAGTTGAAACCTGGGGAATATAAACATTGGCGCTATCGCTGTTCGATTTTTTGATAGCGCTTCGCACCGATCTGATATTGACTTTATTCTTTAGTAAAATTTTTCTGATAGCTTCGAAATCGTCTAATATTTTTTTCACTTCAATGCCCTGATCTTTTTCCATCAGTTTTATAGAACGTAGTTCCTCCACCTGCTGCATGAGCAAATCGAGAGTTACGATTGAAATACGGACTGTAGAATCTGTAGAAGTATATTTTTCGTTCTCTGATTCTTCGCTATTTTCAACAGGTAAATCTTCTGCAACATCTTTTTCTAAAAATTCACCTCTTGCAGCCTGTTCAAGCCGGACAGACAATTTCAACGCTCTTGCCGACATCTCACTTTGCAGGTAGTGTTTTTCAGGATTCATCAAATCCTTAATGCAATCAACACATTTAATAATTTCATCAAGGATGACGTCAGTTATTTGTAACTGTTTGCTTTTAAGTCGTGAAAAGACACTTTCGGCAGCCTGGCAAATTTTTTCAACACTGCTAAGGTTTACACTGCGTGCAGCTCCTTTCAAACTATGGAATTCACGAAAAGTAGCCTCTATCAAACCCTCTTGCTTTTCAGGCAACTCTTCTTTTTCGAGTTCAAAAAGGGCATGAGAAATGTTTCCCAACCGCTCTTCCGCTTCTATCCTAAACGTTTCGAGCAGCATCTTTAAAAATTTTTCATCTTGCTGTTTCACGGTCAATAGTCATTTGTCAATAGTCAATGGTCAATAGTCAGTAGTCATTAGTCAATAGTCAGTAGTCATTAGTCAATTGTCAAAAGTCAAAAGTCAGTAGTCATTAACCAATGACCAATGACTAATGACCAATGACCAATGACTGATTACACTTTATACTGTTCAATCAATTGTTTCAGTTTTATACCCATTTCATTCAAATTGCGTGCAGCCATCTCAACCTGTTTGGTGCTCGACAAACTCTGAATACTTGCCTGTTTGATATTCTCCATAGCCTGTGCCACCTGGTTCATACCGACAATTTGTTGCTGAGTGGTTGCCAGGATCTGTGTTGCTGCCTGTGATGTTTCGGATATGGACGACATCACATTGCTTATTGATTCTCCAGTTTCCTTGGATTGTTTAACACCCGATTCCACGGCTTTGCTTCCCTGCTCGGTTGCCATCACTGCTGCGCTGATGGATTTCTGCACATCATTCAATATTACTCTAACCTGTGCAGTGGCCTGTTTTGATTGCTCTGCAAGGCTTTTCACTTCCTGTGCCACCACAGCAAAACCTTTACCCTGTTCTCCTGCTTTTGCCGCTTCAATGGCTGCATTCACAGCAAGCAAATTCGACTGTTCGGCCAGGTCATTCACTGTTGCTGCTATTTCACCTATTGACTGACTTTGTTCACTGAGCCTGACAATGGTTTCGGCCACCAGTTCCATTTGTTCATGAATACGGTTCATAATGATCATGGTTTCCTCCACTGATTTTTTCCCGCCAACAGAGATCTGTGATGCATTATTGGCAGTGTCGGAAACCATTTTTGCTTTTTGGGTAGCTAACTGTGAAGTTTGTTTCACTTCTTCCACCGTGGTCGTGGTTTCGGTGATAGCGGATGAAGTTTCGCTTGCACCCGATGCCAGTTGAGCTGTGGATGCAAGAATTTCGCTTGCTGAAGTGTTGAGCAGATTAACGGCTTCTTTGGTATCTATAGTGATCTTCCTCAGATTTTCTTCCATCTGTCGCAATGGTTTCGTCAACATGCCTGTATCATTTTCATGCTTTTCATTATTCATCTTTATTGACAGATCGCCTGATGCCATACGGTTGGCTGAAACTGACATATCTTTAAAGCCATCCACCATTTTTTGAAAGGTTCTCATCAAAATACCGATCTCATCTTTTCTGTCAACACTTTCAACAGCTACATTGAAATCTCCTTCTGAAACCTTTTCTGTGAGAACTGTAATTTTAGTCAAAGGAATTCCAATCAGCGTAATAATTGACCATAAAATGGCTATAATATCTATCAGGTCTAAAGAACCTAAACCCACTGCAATGAAGTATAGTTTTGTAATTTGTTTTTGGTTCGATTGATAAATTGAATCATTTTTGCCTTTTGCCCGATTAGCGACAACAAAAATATCGTTTATAAGCTTCTCAAAAGAGTTTTTATGAATCTCATCTCCCATTAATTTAGCATCTTCAAGTTTGCCAGTATTTATCAATTTTATTTCCTCATCAGTTTGCTTTGTATAAATGAGCCAGTTTGTTTCAAATCTTTTCAACAAACGGGTTCCGGCAGTGTCTTCTGAATTCAATTTCAACGACCCGGTTAAAAGTGTATTTATATTGGCTTCTTCATCATCAATTTTTTTTAGTAATTTCTGAATGGCGGCGACATCATTCGATCCCATCATCTCATGTATGTTTTCAAGATTGCGGTGCAACCCTGATTCTATCTTATACATATTTTCAAGATCAACAACATTAACATTATTCATTGTTTTTTGAGAATCGGATATTTCAGATATTGTCACAAGTGCCAGACCGATTGTAATTACAGCTAATACAAATAATATTCCTAATGAGAGGAACATTTTTGAGCGGATTTTCATGTTAATATACCATTTCATAGACTTTGATTTTTAAGTTGTTATTAAGTTAATTTTCATTTCTTACATTTACTACCAGATCTTTATCTGTAAGGAGTTTTGCCCCGTCAAGGATGATCACTTTCTCAGGTGAAATGCCCAGCAGATATTTGGCCCTTACCCCGGTCAGTGTTGGCAACTGCCTTTGTAAACTGTTTACATTTACCTTTTTCATCCCAAGAATAAAATCTGCAAGCAAGCCAAACTCCATATCTTTATTCCTGATGATGATGATCTTGTTCATTTCAGATATTCCTGTGGCAGGAAGTTCAAACAGTTTCTTCATGTCAATCACTGAAAGTATTTGCCCGCGCACATTCGTTATACCCATAACAAAAGCCGGTGTCCCCGGAATAGGTACTATTTCTTTCAAGGTATAGATCTCGCGTATCCATTCGGATTCAATTCCGTAATTTTCATACGCCATGGTGAATTCTATGATCTCAATCAATTCAACATCTGATTCTGATTTGGGAGGCTTGGCAAGTTGTTCTGCTCGTTTTTTCAGAATACGCAGATTGTTTTCATCATCGTTATTGACCTTAAAGGAGTCGGGATATGCAGGATCATTCGTTTTATGAAGATCATCCATACTCCGGCTTAAGTCGTGTGTTTTCAAATTTTCTTTTTTCCCTTTTAGCATCGCGATAATTAATTATGGTTTACATCTAAAATATTTTTTTCAAGCCTTGTGATCATTTATTGTTGGTTGCTTAACGCCTCATCTAGCATCTTTTCTTCTTCAAGTGACAGAAATTTATCAATATCGTTGATCAGTATCACACCTTTTTCAATAGCAATAATACCCTTTACAAAAGGCATTTCGGGCAATACAGTTTTTTCGTTTTCAATGTCGCCGGGTTTACATTCCATCACTTCGCCTACACTATCGGCAATAAGTGCAACTTTTCGTGTTGCACTGTTGGCAATGATAAACCGGTGATCGGGATGCAGTTTTACCGGTGGCAGGCGGAAACATTTTCTCAGGTCAATCACCGGAATTACAGTACCCTCAATATTGATGATACCCGTCACTATTTCCGGGGCACGGGGTATAGGTGTAATATAAACAGCGTGTATAACCCGCTTAACTGCTTCAAGAGGCAGCGCATACGAATCACCGTTTATTTTAAAGATTACAATGCGTAAGTTTTGTTCCACAAGCCTGTTATTAGAAATTGATGTAAAATGAAAACAAAAGTATAGAAAAAAATTATACTGATCTCAAATCTTAAATCAGAAATAACTACACTTTATACTTTTCAATCAATTGCTTTAGTTTTATGCCCATATCGTTCAATGTATGTGCAGCCATCTCAACCTGTTTGGTGCTCGACAAACTTTGAATACTTGCCTGATTGATATTCTCCATTGCCTGTGCCACCTGGTTCATCCCGACAATTTGTTGCTGGGTTGTTGCCAGAATCTGTATGGCAGCCTGTGATGTTTCTGAAATAGACGACATCACATTATTGATTGCCTCACCTGTTTCTTTCGATTGTTTAACACCCGATTCCACGGCTTTGCTTCCCTGTTCGGTTGCCATTACCGCTGCACTGATTGATTTCTGAACGTCATTTAATATTAATCTCACCTGAGTTGTAGCCTGTTTTGATTGCTCAGCAAGGCTTTTCACTTCCTGTGCCACCACGGCAAAGCCTTTTCCCTGTTCACCTGCTTTTGCCGCTTCTATGGCTGCATTCACTGCTAGCAGATTCGACTGTTCAGCCAGATCATTCACTGTCGCTGCTATTTCACCTATTGACTGGCTCTGCTCGCTCAGCCTGACAATGGTTTCGGCAACTAGTTCCATTTGTTCATGAATATTGTTCATGATGATCATGGTTTCTTCTACTGATTTTTTTCCGCCAACAGAGATCTGCGAAGCATTGCTGGCAGTGTCGGAAACCATTTTGGCTTTTTGTGTAGCAAGCTGTGAGGTTTGTTTCACTTCTTCCACTGTGGTAGTGGTCTCGGTTATAGCCGAAGAAGTTTCGGTGGCTCCCGATGCCAGTTGTGCTGTGGATGCAAGAATTTCGCTTGCAGAAGTGCTGAGAAGATTAACGGCATCTTTCGTATCCATTGTCATCCTCCTCAGATTTTCTGCCATTTTCTGAAAGGTTCTCATCAGTATGCCTATCTCATCTTTTCTGTCAACAGTTTCAACAGCTACATTGAATTCGCCATCTGCAACTTTTTCTGTGAGTGACGTGATTTTTTTCAATGGAACTGCAATTAAAGAAATAATTGCCCATAAAATGGCTATAATATCAAGCAGGTCTAAAGAACCTAAGCCCACTGCAATGTAGTACAATTGTGTAATTTGTTTTTGGTTCGATTGATATATTGAATCATTTTTACTTTTTATATGATTTGCAACTGCCAAAATTTCTGCTGTAAGATTCTCAAATAAATCTTTGTGAATTTCATCCCCCACTGATTTAGCTTCTGCTATTTTGCCCGTGTTTAATAATTTTATTTCCTCACCTGTCTGTTTTGTATAAACGAGCCAGTTGGTTTCAAACCTTTTTAATAAACGGGTTCCGGCAGTGTCATTTGTATTCAACTTCATTGATTCTGACAAAAGTGTATTTATGTTGGCTTCTTCATCATCAATCTTTTTTTGCAATTTTTGAAATGCAACAGCATCTTTTGAATCTGTCATCTCATGGATATATTCACGATTATCTTTCAGTCCTGATTCTATCTTATACATATTTTCAAGAGCAACAACATTAACCTCATTTATTGTTTTTTGAGAATCGGATATTTCAGATATTGTCAAAATTGCCAGACCGATCGTAATTACAGCTAATGCAAATAATATTCCTAATGAGAGGAACATTTTTGAGCGGATTTTCAAGTTAATAAACCATTTCATAGTGTTGAGTTTTAAATTAATATTAATAATTTCAAATTAGTTTTCGTTTCTTACATTTACTACCAGATCTTTATCTGTGAGAAGTTTTTCTCCATCAAGGATGATAATCTTATCAGAAGAAATGCCCAGCAGATATTTGGCCCGTACCCCTGTCAGTGTTGGCAATTGCCTTTGTAAACTGTTTACATTTACTTTTTTCATCCCAAGAATAAAATCGGCAAGCAAGCCAAACTCCATTTCTTTATTTCTGATGATGATGATCTTGTTCATTTCAGATATTCCAGTGGCAGGAAGTTCAAACAGTTTCTTCATGTCAATCACCGAGAGTATTTGCCCGCGTACATTGGTAATTCCCATAACAAAAGCCGGCGTCCCCGGAATTGGTACTATCTCTTTCAAAGTATAGATTTCGCGTATCCATTCGGATTCAATTCCGTAATTTTCATACGCCATCGTGAATACTATGATCTCAATCAATTCAACATCCGATTCTGACCTTGGAGGCTTTGCAAGTTGTTCTGCCCGTTGTTTCAGAATACGCAGATTGTTTTCATCATCGTTATTGATATGATTGGAGCCTGGATTAGCATCAACAACCATTTTGTGAATGCCATCCATACTCCGTTTGAAGTTGCGTGTTTTCAAATTTTCCTTTTTTCCTTTAAGCATCGCGATCATTTATGATGGTTTACAGCTAAAATAATTTTTTTCAATCTTCCTGCAGTAATTCCTTCCGATGCGGTCAGAACATCATCGTCATCATATTTTTCCAGCAGCGAAAGACTGTTGTTGTAATACTTCTGCGCCTCTTTTTGCTTGCCAATGTTCTGTAGTATGCTGGCAATAGCAAAATGAGCCACCACCAGATCGTGGTCAAGAAACAAAACTTTGCGAAACGATTCGAGGGCTTCTGTCATTTTTCCGGCAGCTTGCAAAATTGTAGCATGATAGAAATGATATTCCACATTGGTCCTGTCGGTTTTCAAAGCCAGTTCGATCATGTTGTATGCTTCCAAAAGATTACCCTGATTTGCATAGGATTTTGCCAGTAGCATTGCTGCCGCAGCATTGCGGCCGTGATTTTTCGATACCAGTGTTTGTAGTTTTTCAATGGCTTTGCCATAATTGCCCTGCTCAAAATCTTCTGTCGCTTCCCGGTATAACTCTTTATCTCCGTCAACCGGTACCGCTTCTTTTTTTGCATGAACAATGCCTTCCGGAATTATTGTTTCTACATTGTCTTTTGCTTCTTCAATAAAATGAAAAACCGGAAGTTCATCAACTTTTGCTTCGTCTGTGTAAAAAGGAAAAGATTCGGCAACATTGCTGTCCGCGGCATGATATTTCTCCAGGTTTTTCCTGTAGAAAGTTTGTCCCGATATCATCACAGCATTCAGTTGCATGTCTCTGATGATATTGGTTTCAACGGAACTCAGCAGTAGCCAGCCTTCGTCGGTGATTGATTTATAAAAGCGGTTAATAATTTTTCGTGCTGTTTCGTTGCTGAAATACATCAGCACATTCCTGCAAAACAAAAAATCTATGCTGTGTGTACCCGTCAGCAGCGAGGGAAACGCATCTTCCACCAAATTCAGATACGAAAACTTCACCATATTGCGGATGGCAGGAATGATTTCAAATTCGTTATGACCATGTTTCTTAAAATATTTTTCCTGTATCCAGTCCGAATTTTCGCGAAACGACCACACTGAATAGATGCCTCTCTCAGCCTTTTTCAGAAATTTTGTATTCAGATCAGTGCCCAGAATTGAAATGGACCAGCGATGAATATCGGGAATGAGTTCCTTCAATAAAATCGCCACAGAATAAGCTTCTTCGCCTGTGCAGCATCCGGCGCTCCAAATGCGTATGGTTCGGATATTGTTTTCCCTTAGTTTAATTAACTCGGGAATCAACTGTTTTCTCAATATCTCGAAGCAATTCTTTTCACGAAAAAAATACGTTTCACCCACGGTGAGATGATGCGCCATGATCTCTATTTGTTCTTTGGAACACTTGCCCGAAGCTATCCATCGCACAAAACTCTTCACGTCGTTGTAGCCAAAATCTTTCGAAATGCTTCTCAGGTTTCGCTCCATATCATTCCAGCGTTCTTCCGGAAAAAACAAACCCGTTTCCAGCGCTATATAATCGCTGAATTCCTGCAGATAGTTATTTCCAAATCCTGTCAACATTTATTGGCGGTTGTTTAAAGCATCTTCAAGTATCTTTTCATCTTCAAGCGACAAAAATTTATCAATATCATTGATCAGTATCAGTCCATTTTCAAGAACGACAATGCCCTTTACAAAAGGCATTTCAGGCAATACTGTTTTTTCGTTTTCAATGTCACCGGGTTCACATTCCATCACCTCACCAACACTGTCAACCATCAGTGCAACTTTTCGCTTGGCGCTGTTGGCAATAATAAACCGGTGATCGGGGTGCAGTTTTACCAAAGGCAAACGGAAACATTTCCTCACATCAATCACGGGAATTACAGTACCCTCAATATTGATAATACCCGTCACTATTTCCGGGGCGCGTGGTATAGGCGTAACATAAACTGCATGTACAACCCGTTCAACTGCGTCAAGATGCAGCGCATACGAATCACCGTTTATTTTAAAATGTACTATGCGTTTGTTTTGTTCCACAGGCCTGAGATTGGAAATTCATTAAAAGTGAAAACAAAAGTAGGAAAAAAAAACCATTCAGATATCAATTTGCATGGTGATTGTTTTTATTTTTTTGTTGAATAAAAAAAATTGAATTTCCGCGATCACACCAGTTCAAAAACCCACTTAGTTTTTCCCGCCGGAACGGATTTAATTAATCCGTTCCGTTTTACTACAAGGATTTGTAATCCGACCAAAAGTCACCAACCCCATTGTTCCTTCTGATTTACATTTTTTATTTATCATTTATTATTTTACATTTCATACTCATGCCCGGATGGAGCGCGTTTCAAACGCGTTCCCATTCAGAACATCGGTTTCACATAGCCATTCAATCAAAAATCAAAAATCAAAAATCCCAGAAATTCATCCTCTCTTCACCTCTTAATCTTATTTTAATCCTGAGTTAATCCTGATTTAATCCTCACGTGAAAAAGTCACCATAGTTTTGCCCATCGAAAAGTGAAACTTTGTAATGATGACCCGAAGCATTCTATGATCTGCTTCAACACTTGATGTTTCTGTCACAGAAGAAAATTATTTTTTGCGTTTTCTTCAACTATGCAACAGCATTCAGATGAATATCCTTTTGTTAGTGCTCAGTTCATTTTTCTTTAAATAAATTTATTTATTTACTCAATCAAGCATGAGAAAAAGTTTACTTTTTATTGCAATTACAGCATTCGTGATAATGATCATAAATGCGGTTTCGTGCAAGCACGATCCCATTCCTCCCGTAATTCCGCCTAATATCCAAAATTCCAATGGTGGCAATGGATCAAATTCCGGCATTTGTTTTAGCGATCAGATACTACCGCTTATTCAGACTTATTGCGCCTATACCGGATGCCATGATGGAAATTCAGAAGCTATGAATTTAACCACTTATAGTAATATCATGCACGTTGTTCAGGCTGGTAATCCTAATGGCAGCACACTTTATAATGCTATTATTGGAGGAGGTGAGGAGCCTATGCCGCCAGGCAGCAAACCTCAGCTTTCAACAAACCAGGTAATTTTAATTTATACATGGATACAGCAGGGTGCGCAGAATACTGCCTGTGCATGCGATTCAACAATTACAACTTTTTCGGGAGCTGTTGGGCCAACCATTCAAAATCATTGTCAGGGTTGTCATTCAGGAAGCAATCCTGCAGGCAATCCTGCGCTGGATCTGTCTTCCTATAATAATATTGTGGCAGCAGTGAACTCACAGAATTTGTATGGCCGGGTAACCGGTACAAGTGGCGCCGTTATGCCTCCCGGAAATAAATTGTCAGATTGCAACCTGTCTCAAATTCATAACTGGATTTTGGGTGGAATGTTAAACAACTAATAAATTATGAAAAAAGTAAAATACCTCATCTTTCTTGGAATAACGGCGCTAATTGTGCAGGGTTGTTACAGGGACAACGAACAGGATCTGTACCGCTTCAGCAGTTCAATTTGCGACACTTCGAGTGTAACTTATAGCGGAACCATCAGTCAGATACTGTCAAGGAATTGTGTTGCCTGCCATAGCGGATCATCTGCCTATGGCAATCCTCAGGTTTTCCTTGATAACTATAATGGAGTGAAAACTGTCGTTGACAATGGCAAATTGTTCAATGCTGTTCAGTATATTTCTAAACCCATGCCTCCGGGAGGTCAGCTTGATTATTGCAGCATCGCTGATTTCAGGGTTTGGATAAAAGCCGGGGCACCTCAAAATTAATAAACAAATTAAAAGCAAAATTGTATGAAAAAATGGATGAAAATATCGTTGGCAATTGTTGCGGTTGCAATTATTTCCTCGTTGGCAGTGTATAAATTTTATATCAACAAACCTCATAAAGATATTGAGCACGCCACGCCTGATTTTACACTCAACTCAATGAAATTGTATAAAGAATATACAGCAAACAAAAAGCATTCGGATTCTTTGTACAACGGAAAAGTGATTGAACTTTCAGGAAAAGTTGATAAGATCGAAGTCACAGATTCAATGGTTATCGCTGTGTTTGTATTCTCAAAAGGCGATTTTGGTGACGAAGGCATCAGGTGTACTATGCTGCCAAAATTCAATGAAGACGCAAAAAAAATTATGCCGGGAACAACTGTCAATGTCAAAGGAGCCTGTTCCGGTTTCAATGATTCTGATGTGATCCTTGAAAAATGCTCCCTGATAAAAGATTAGTATTTACAATTAAATTTATAACAAGATGAAAAAATTATTTTTTTTAGCAATGCTCATCATGCTGGCTTCTGCTAATTTATTTGCACAAAAGTATATCACCAAAAATGGAAAGGTTTCTTTCTACTCTGATGGCGAAATTGAAAAGATACAGGCTACAAATGATCAAGTCAGCGCTGCCATTGACACTTCAACCGGCGACTTTGTCGTAAAAATATTGGTCAAATCATTCGAGTTTGAAAAAGCTTTGATGCAGGAACATTTCAACGATGATTATATGGAATCGGATAAATATCCCAACTCAACTTTCAAAGGAAAAATTACAAACCTGAGCGATGTCAATTTTAGCAAGGATGGTACTTACAATGCAAACATTCAGGGTAGCCTCACCATCCATGGAGTTACGAAGAGTGTGACCGAAAAGGGAACATTACAGATCAAGGATGGCAAAATAATCGGAACCTCAAAATTTGATGTTACACTGAGTGATTACAATGTGAAAATCCCAAGTGTTGTTTCTAAAAATATTGCCAAAACTGTACAGATAAATGTTGCATTTTCAATGGGCGCCGTAAAATCGTAACAAAATATTTTGTGTGCCTTTTTCTTATTGAAATGCAATTTTTGATTAAAAGATAAATCATGAACAGAAATTTCTTAATTCTTTTATTGTCTTTTTTCATTGCATCATCCGGCTATGGTCAGGACCTGATGAATATGCTTGGAAAGGATTCAACTTCATCCGAAGCCAGATCAATCGAGACTTTCAGATCGAATCATATCATACTCGGACAATCGGTTGAAACCATTGACAAAGGTAACCTCAATTTTATGATTTCACACCATTTCGACAAGCTCAGCAGTGGTAGTTATAATTTCTTCGGATTGGATATGTCAACCATTCGTTTCGGGTTGGATTATGGAATCTCCAACTGGTTGTCGGTGGGTATAGGAAGAAGCACTTATGAAAAAACTTTTGATGGCAATTTGAAATTTCGGTTGTTGCGACAGAAAAAAGATGGCGTGCCTTTTTCAGTTACTTACTATGGAGGAATGGCCGTGAATTCCTTACAATGGGCAGTTCCGGGACGTAAAAATTATTTTACTTCGCGCCTTTCCTATGTCAACCAGTTACTGATATCTTCAAGGATAGGAACTGAATTGTCTCTGCAACTGATGCCAACTCATGTGCACAAAAACCTTGTAGCGTTAAAGATTGATCAGAATGACATTTTTGCCATGGGTGGAGGAATGAGTTGTAAAATTCTGAAACACCTTTCGGTAAATGCAGAATATTACTACCTGTTACCCGGGCAGGCCGCAAAGGAAGCAATCAATTCTTTATCATTAGGTATTGACATCGAAACCGGCGGACATATCTTTCAGCTTTTCCTGACCAATTCCCATCCTCTATTTGAAAGAGGATTTATCACCGAAACACAAGGTAAATGGAACAAAGGAGATATCTATTTCGGCTTTAATCTATCAAGAGCTTTCGCTATTGGGAAAAAATAAAAAATGACTTTTAGTTTCTAAAACGTGCGGGAACGGATTCGCGCCGGAACGGATTTAATTAATCCGTTCCGTTTTACTATAAGGATTTGTAATCCGAGCACCTTTATCCTTCAAAAAAAATTATGTCACCAACCTCATGAGTTATGTCACGGACCTCTCGAGTAATGTGACTATGACATCGTGTCATGTCACAGACCTCTCGAGTAATGTAACTATGACATCGCGTCATGTCACAGACCTCTCGAGCTATGTCACCGAGCTCTCGCGCCATATAAATTTCCTCATGAGCCATGTAATCATGTTAAAGTGTCTTGTTTTTCCACCCTCAATTGATGTCACCGCGCTCACGACTTATGTTTTCATGTCAAAGTAAAATGTTACCTTCACCTCCGTGCACGTCACAATTTTCCCGCTTAATGTAATTGTTACAAAATCCATTTCATCTGATAATTTTCAAAATAACATCTCAATAACTTAATGACCAATGACTATTGACCAATGACTATTGACCAATGACCAATGACCAATCACCTCCCTATCATAACCCTGTTCGTGATCATCCTGTCTTTGGTTTGAACTTTCACAACATAAATTCCCGTTACCGCATTTAGTTCAAGCCTGTTCAATCCCATGATGGATTTTTGAGTCATAGCCAATTTCCCAAGCATATCATAGATGCTGATTTCATCATCACTGGTTGTTGGGGTGTAAACATACACTGAATTTTCGAAAGAATAAATGTTTACCGGATCACTGACTGGCACGGTAGGATCACTCGTCAGCATGATCCCGAAATGCAGTTTGAAACGGCTTGTATCATTCACAGCAGATGATGAAAATGAGTAACTGTTTATTTGACGCAGATACTGAATGATGTGTTGTTGTTTGTCTTCAAGATAAACGTTCACATCCGGGTCAAAATCGCCCACGTTTGTCGCCCTGATGGTAAATGTATCGGCAACATTTGTAAGGAATCCGATAGGCACTATCCGCTCAGTCCCTGCCACCAGGTCGGGTTGTCCGTTGATTGCAACTTTCGTCTTGTTCGATGTCAGCGAGTACAACTGCGGATAAGCAACAATATCGGTGAACATCTTGTAGGAATCATAGTTTTCATAACTTGTGAGCGCATTCGGATAGAAAGTCACTGCCGATTCATCAATCATATTATCTCTTGAAATTTGAAAACGGAAAACATTTGCATGTGCTGTAGCTGTTTTATGGAACGACTGTGCTGACTGCAACCTTGTTTTGTTGGTCAGTTCAAAACCTCCCAGTGTATCGCCATAGGAAACCTTTACCCAGAATCCCTGCATGGCAGGAATAAATTGTGTTCCGCCGTTAACTCCTGTTCCGTCTCCCATCCAGTTCCACGTACCGTACGTGCCTTCTTCCCTGAACTGAATTGTTGGATCAAGATGGTTCATGGTTAATCCCGTTGCCGGAGCATTTTCACAACCCCAGTTTATCGGCGAAGGATAAGGATTGCAGACAAGGTTGTATCCTGCTTTGGCTCCCGGTGTGCGTGTCAGGTTTTCAATACCTATGTTTCCTGAATTAAGATTGCCTGTAAATTCTGCAGTCAGCGCACTTGGGCCGAACTCCTTGAAGGCATATCCCTGGAATGGTTTCAGCGTGTTGGTATCAGTCAAAGGGATATAGAAAGCTGAATCGGGATCAGGCTCGTAATAGTAAAATGCCCGTGTTCCAGTGCTGGGCACTGCTGAAAGTTCACCGAATGCATCGAACCCACTAATTGTTGTAAGTGGCGAACCAATATACCACCAGCGATCTGTTGTAAGATATTTCTCCACATGTGCAGTACCATTGCCAACAATACCGTTGTCAACAAATGTTGCTGTACCTGCGGAATCAGATAAGAGAACAAGACACTCCGGCGAATTCAGTGATGCAATTCCGTTTACCGTTAACGCTTTTCCCTGTTCAATAGTCACTACAGCGCCTGATTCAATGGTAAGATTACGGCATGAAGCGGGTGCCAGCGGACCGGAAGTAACATGTGGTGCATAAGGAGTTCCTGCCGGGATGATGGCATCTGTGGAATCTGTCGGATTTGTGTTGCACCAGTTGGTGGCATCAGTCCATTCAGAGCTTGTAATACCCGTCCAGAATGCGCGGACAGTAATTAATACCGGCGTTGTATATGCCGAATAAGTGGTATCTCCGTTATAAACTGAAACTGATCTTCTGCGATAATTGGTGTTTGCCGTCAATGAAGGTGGCTGATAACTGTTGGTTGTTTCTCCTGCAATAGTCGTAAAGGCGCCGCTTGCGTCTGTCTGCCATTGATACGAAATGATACCTAACCCGATTGCATCAGCGATGGATGTCAGCATGGACGGTGTATCACCATTGCAAATTGCCTGAGCAGTTCCGATTTCGCCGGCAGTCACTGCATTTATTACAAAGATGCTGTCAACATTGGTGCAGCCTGTCACCTGATCGGTCACGGTCACATAATATTTTGTTGAAGAAGGAATGGTGGCAATAGGGTTGGCAATTGTAGGGTCGCTCAATCCAATCGTTGGTGACCATGAATAAGAATAACCGGCAATGGGATTGCTTCCGATGTGGATAGCATCGCCCAGCGTAATGATGGTGTCATTACCCGCTTCGGTATAAGGCAGAGGATTTACAGTAATGATCATATCCCTGGAAGCTGAACATCCGTGTGCATCAGAAACTGTTACAGTATAATCACCTGAAGCGTTAGGACTGATCATCTGTGTGGCATCTCCATTGCTCCATAGGTATGTAATAAACCCTGTTCCTGCATCAAGTGTTACACTTCCGCCCTGGCAGAATGTGGTGTCGCCACTGGGAGTAATTCTAACACTGGGAAGCGGATTGACAATGATGGTATCATTATTTGAAATGATAGAGCAAGCATTATTGTTGAAAGTTTCCATAACATTGTAAACACCGGATGTTGAAACCACGATGGATTGTGTTGTCTCGCCGGTTGTCCACAGATAGCTTTCAGCAGTAGCAGCAGTAATTGTAAGCTGTGAACCCTGGCAAATACTGACAGTTCCTGTTGGTGTAATACCTGCAACAAAAACATGTGTTCTCATGGTATCCGAATGTGCCACGCAACCGAAAGAATTTTTCACAGTAACATAAAATATCCCCGATGTGTCAACACTTATCTGACGGGTGGAATTGCCGTTGTTCCATAAATAAAACGGATATTCAGCGCCGCTGTCGTATCCGCCTCCATCAAGAGTGATGGTGCTGCCCATACAGAATGACGATGAACCGCTGAAAGAAGTAATGACCGGCGCTTTGGGAGAAGGGTTGACAGTTATCTCAACTGAATCAATTCCCCTGCAACCATTGTAATCAACAACGGTGACATACATGGAGTAATGATGAACAAGACTGCCTGCACAATCCCCGCCGGGAAGTGAAATAGTCGGCTCACCTGAATCCACAGAAGCAAGGAAAAGGTTGCTGCCAATATCCTCCAGACCTGCGGGATTGTTGAAGCAGGCCAGCTGTATTTGGCCGGTTACAGTCGTATCCAACACTCCTGAATTATCGGAAATAGCCTTCACAATGCCATCAGGTGTAATGATCGCAAATTTTGTATTGAATGGGAAAACGATCTGAGGCATCAAAAGATCGCCTGAAGACTTGTGAATGATCTGTCCGTTCTGATTTATTGTGAACACTCCATCGCGTGTATAAGCATAAGATCCGTCCTGCTGTTGAAGCTGGAAATAGCCATTGCCTGCAATGGTCATATTCAACTGGTCGAACAACAAATTTGAGCCGCAGAATTCGACAGCCTGCGTATTTTGTTCTTTCCACCATCCGTTGAAATTGGTGTATTGTTCAGGTATCGTATAGACAGGTGCGCCCGAACCGGCATTTTCTTTGTAAAGATCAGCAGTGATCTTATCCAATACTTTCCAGTTCATGAACATCACTTTGTAAATTTGTCCTATGGTGGTATAATTGCTGCCATCATAAGCCTGCACAAGGCCTGTTTCAGTAACGAGCAGTGAAACTGTGCCTGCCGGAATGCTCACAATTTGCAGAGGTGTCATGCCCGATGGTCCTGCCAATAACAGAGGATATCCTGTTGCAACATGCATGATCTCACTTGTACCCGGGTCAATGGTAAATCTTCCATCAGTGGTATAAACAGTTTCTCCTGTAGCAGGATTCTGAAGTGGTAAAAATCCATCAGTCAGAGAAAGGTTTACTACCGTCGGAATATTATTAATGGAGAAAGAAATTGATTTTGGAGTGCCGTAAGTTTGCCAGGAATAAAGACTGTCTCCGCTGCCTGCATCAAAGTTTACACATTGACCTTCGCACAAAGTGATCGGGCCTGCAGGCGTTATTGCAACAGAAGTCGTACAGTTCGGATTTGGAATTACAGTAATATTAATGCTGTCCACAGCGCTGCAACCTGAAGTCTGATCCGTAACAGTAACAAAATATTTTGTTGAAGTTGCAGGTTGTGCCAAAGGATTGGCCGAAGCTGCATCACTCAATCCTGCTACCGGTGACCATGAATAAGTATAACCTCCTGTTGGTTCACCTCCGATGGTAATTCCGTCTCCATTATAAATTGTTGTATCATTTCCGGCTTCAGCGATGGGTAAAGGATAAACAGTAACCACTGTATCTTTTGATAAAGTACATCCATTGGCGTTTACCGTAACTGCATAATCGTTGGTTTCTGAAACAATAATTGATTGTGTGGTGTCTCCTGTTGACCACAAATATGACTGCGCCGGATCAGCAGTAAGTGTAACATGATTACCGCTGCAAATATTTACAGAACCCGAAGGTGTGATAGTTGCTTTGAAAACATGTGTACTGACAGTGTCCGATGTCGTGGAACATCCAAAACTATTTTTTACACTGACATAATATTGACCGGAATTCAGCACTGTTATTTGTTTGCTGCTTTCGCTTGTGTTCCATAAATAATCCGGATAATCGTTGCTATTGGCATCACCACCTGCATCAAGTGTCACGCTTTGTCCATTACAAAATGAAGCAGGACCGTTAAGTGAAATGATAGGGGCAGCAGGGGAGAGGTACTGAATAATTGTGACGCTATCAATGCCTTCGCATCCGTTGGCTTGAGTGATCGTGAGAAATAGTTTGAAATTGTGAATAAGACTTCCTGCACAACCCTGTCCTGGCGTAGAAATAATAGCCTGCCCTGAGGTTGATGTTTCTTCGTAGATATCGGGATTGATTGTTGGCTGCAGCCCCGAAGGATTGGCAAAGCAGGCAAGCTGTATCTGTCCGGTTTGTATCGTATCCAAAACTCCTGAATTATCCTGAACAATCTTCACAATGCCATCCGGAGAGATCATTGCAAAACGTGCATTCCATGGAATTGTAAGTTGTGGCAGCAGCAGATATCCCGATGCTTTATGAATGATCTGTCCGTTTTGATTGATGGCAAATACACCGTCCCTTGTATAAAGAGTGATCCCTGAAGGATCCTGAAGCTGGAAATAACCATTTCCGATAATAGTAAGATCCAACTGATCATTGAGAAGATTGGAACCCGAAAAAGTGACTGACTGTGTATTTACTTCTTTCCACCATCCGTTGAAATCAACATTGTGTTCAGGTGCCTGAATTATCGCTGCTCCTGAAACCATTGTTTCCTCATACAGATTTTCTCCCATTTCCCGCAATCCTAACCAGTTTATAAAGTTCGCAGTCATAACCTGAGCAATTTGTGTGTATGTTGTGCTACCATGAGTCAATACATCCATTTCGCCGCTTTCAGTAACAAGGATTGAATCAGTGTTTGGCGGGATGGTGACAGTTTGAATAGGTCCATAAGGAGTCGTTGACATGAGCAAAGGAAAACCCGTAATTTCATTTATGATTACGCCATTGGCATCAATACTGAACTTCCCGTCGGAGGTGTAGAAGTTTTCACCTGTTGATGAATTTTGAATCGGCAGATATCCTGAAGTGATAACAAGATCTGAATGTGTCGGAATGCCTGAGATCGAGAAATGAATAGTTTTTTGAGTACCGTGTGTCAGCCATGAATATAAACTGTCGCCGCTGCCTCCGTTGAATGTAATGCTTTGTCCCTGGCATAAAGTTATTGGTCCTGCAGGTGTGATCGAAGCTGTTGCACAATAATCTGCTTTCGGGTAAGGTAATTGTATAAACTCAACCTTTGATGTTCCCTTGCATCCGTTGGAACTCATCACAGTGACTGTGATAAAAAACTTATGGTAAAGCAATCCTGTTCCAGCTTGACCAGGTGAAGCCGTTTGAGGATTCCCCGACTCATTTGTTGCAATATAAATTCCGCCACCAATAGTTGTTGTATCCAAACCTGAGGGATTCATAAACCTTGCTATTTGAATTTGTCCGATTTGCATGGTTGAACCATTTGCTGTGACCTGAATATACCCATCGGTACTGATGTTTGCAAATTTTGCATCCTGAGGAATGGTGATCTGTGGTGTTAACAGAAATCCAGATGATTTGTGAACAACCTGCCCCATTTGATTTATTGTAAATGCTCCATCCCTTGTGTAGTCAGTGGTTCCGTCAGTGTTTTGAAGTTGAAAATAACCGTCACCCTGTATTGCCAGATCGAGTTGATCATACATCAAACCGGAACCTGAAAAAGTTATGGACTGTGTGTTTTCTTCTTTTGACCAGCCTGTATAAATGCTTTCAATCTGTGGTATGCTTGTGATAGGATTTCCGGAATAAATTGATGTCTGGTAAAGGTTTTCTCCCAAAGTATCCAAACCCTTCCAGTTTGTAAATGTTACTTTATTTATTTGTCCGGCATTGGTATAAGTTGAATTGCCATGTTCCAATACTTCAATGTTGCCTGTTTCATTGATAATAATAGAATCTGCATCAGTTGGTATGGTTATCGAAGGATCCAAAAGATAGCCGGTAGCAAGATGAACAACGTTTCCATTAGCATCGGTTGTAAATCTTCCGTCATTGGTATATGCCTGCGTGCCATCATCTTTGCGAAGCCCCAGGTACCCGTCAGTCATCACAAAATTTGACTTTTCTGCAACCTGTCCGTTAGTGATTGAGAAATGAACAGATTTTGGAGTCCCGTTTGTTTGCCAGGAATATGAAACAAATCCGTTGTCAGCATTGAAGGTAATACTTTGTCCTTTGCCTACGGTAATAGGTCCAGCCGGTGTGATCGAAACGGTAGCGCAATCCGGTGTTTGAGGAAAAGGAGTTTGAATAAATTCTACAGTCGAAGTGCCTTTGCATCCATTAGGGCTTATTGCGGTAACAGTGATAAAAAATTTGTGAACCAGCAATCCCATTCCCTGTTGTCCGGGCAAGCCAACGATTGCATCACCTGACTCAACTGTTGGGATAAATAATCCTCCTCCAAGTGTAGTGGAATCCAAACCCAAAGGATTGTTGAATTGAGCTAGCTGAATTTGTCCGATATTCATTGTTGAGCCATCAACCGTCGTAACCTGCACATTTCCTTCGGTGCTGATGCTTGCAAATTTTGCATTTTGCGGAATTGTCAATTGAGGAAGTAAAATATAACCTGATGATTTTTGAACTACTTGCCCGTTTTGATTCAAAGTGAATGCCCCGTCTCTGGTGTAGTAAGTAGTCCCGTCAGGGTTTTGCAATTGAAAATAACCTGCTCCCTGTATAGCAAAATTCAATTGGTCATACACAAGGTCAGAACCTGAAAAGGTTATCGTCTGTGTGTTCTCTTCTTTTGACCAGACTGTGTAACTGCTTTCAGCCAGGGGTTGGCTTTGGATAGCCTGGCCTGAAGCCATTGTTTCAACATAAAGGTTCTCTCCCAAAGTATCCAGTCCCTGCCAGTTTGGAAAATTGATCTTCATGATTTGCCCCAATTGGGTGTAAACTGAATAACCCGGTTGCACCACTTCAACCAACCCGGTTTCTGTAATAATGATCGAATCTGCGTTATTGGGGATCGTGATCTGCTGTTCCAATGGGTAACCTGTCAACGTATGAACAACATTGCCATTAACATCAACCGTAAATCTGCCATCGTTTGTATAAACCAAAGTTCCGTCATCTTTCCTGAGAGCCAGGTACCCGTCCGTCATTACAAAGTCTGACTTTTCGGCAACCTGTCCGTCAGCAATTGAGAAATGAACTGATTTTGGTGTGCCATTGGTTTGCCATGAATAGGATGTGAACCCGCTGCCTGCATCAAAAGTAATACTCTGTTCTTTGCCAATTGAAATCGGACCTGCGGGTGTTATTGAAACTGTTGCACAGTTCGGAGTCATAGGATATGGAGTTTGAATAAACTCTACAGTCGAAGTTCCTTTGCAACCATTGGGACTTATTGTTGTAACGGTGATTAAGAATTTATGAACAAGCAAGCCCATTCCCTGTTGTCCGGGCAAGCCAACGATAGCATCACCTGATTCAGCAGTCGGTAAATATAATCCTCCTCCAAGTGTTGTTGAGTCCAATGACAATGGGTTTAGAAACTGAGCAAGCTGAATTTGACCAGCCTGTTGTGTGGTCCCGTTAATAACATAGGTGAAATATCCTTCTGTGCTGATCCCGGCAAATTTTGCCATTTGCGGAATATAAATTTGTGGCAGCAACCCATATCCTGTTGCCTTGTGAATGACAAGCCCGTCACGATTTATTGTGAATACTCCGTCTCTGGTATAGTCTGTTGTTCCATCAGGGTCCTGCAATTGAAAATATCCTGCTCCCTGTATGGCAAGATTCAATTGATCATAAACAAGATCGGAACCTGAAAAGGTTATAGTCTGTGTGTTTTCTTCCTTTGACCATCCGGTATAAGGGCTTTCAACTTCCGGCATACTTTGAATGGGTGAACCCGAGATCATTGTTTCCCTGTAAAGATTTTCGCCCAAAGTGTCCAGTCCCTGCCAGTTTGGAAACGAATATTTCATAAGGTTTCCAAGGTTAGTATAGTTAGAATTCCCCGGCATTGTAACCTCAACCATGCCTGTTTCCGTAATAATTATTGAGTCGCTGTTGTTAGGTATAGTTATCTGAGGCTCCAGCGGCAGCCCGGTTGCAATATGTATTACCATACCATTTACATCCACTGTAAATCTTCCGTCATTTGTATATGCGGTAGTACCGTCATCCATTCTGAGCGCCAGGTAGCCATCAGTCATAACAAAATCTGAACGCTCTGCAACCTGACCATCCGTAATAGAAAAATGAACAGATTTTGGTGTGCCCTTGGTTTGCCATGAATAAGAACTATAGCCGCTGCCTGCATCAAATGTAATGCTCTGTCCTTTTCCGATAACAATTGGTCCTGCGGGGGTAATAGAAACAGTGCCACAATTGGGTGTAAGCGGGTAAGGGATTTGTATAAACTCAACAGTCGAATTTCCTTTGCAGCCACTGGCATCGGTAACGGTGACTGTGATAAAAAAATGATGAATAAGTAAACCCATATCCTGTCGTCCCGGCAGGTCAATAATAGGATCACCCGATGCTATTGTTGGAAGGTAAATTCCGCCTCCGATAGTGGTTGAGTCCAGTCCTGAAGGATTCATAAATCCGGCTAGTTGAATTTGCCCAATTTGCTCTGTAGATCCATTTATAACCACACTTACATAGCCTTCTGTGCTGATACCTGCAAATATGGCATTTTGCGGAATGGTGATTTGTGGCAATAAAATATCCCCTGTTGCCTTGTGAATTACCTGGCCGTTTTGGTTCAATGTAAAAGCTCCGTCTCTTGTGTAGTCAATAGTTCCATCGGTATTTTGTAGTTGAAAATATCCTTGTCCCTGAATTGAAAGATTCAACTGATCATAAACAAGATCGGAACCGGAAAAGGTAATGGTCTGTGTGTTCTCTTCTTTCGACCAGCCTGCAACACTGCTTTCAACCTGCGGCAGATCCTGAATGGCTGAACCCGAGATCAATGTTTCAGCATAAAGGTTATCGTTTATCGGGTCCAGTCCCTGCCAGTTTGGAAATGTAACCCTGATCAGTTGCCCCATTTGTTGATAATTCGGATTGCCCGGTTCTAGTACCTCGATCAAGCCTGTTTCTGTAATTATGATCGAATCCGCATCGTTGGGAATTGTGATCTGTGGCTCCAGAGGATAACCTGTTGCAATTTGAATAACTGTTCCGTTCAGATCGGTTTTAAATCTTCCATCCGTAGTGTATGCCATCGTACCATCCACCATTCTGAGGGCCAAAAGCCATGGGTCATTACAAAATTGGATCGCTCAGGAACATGACCATCCGCAATTGAAAAATGAACGGTTTTTTGAGTGCCGCTGCTGAGCCATGAATACGTACTGAATCCACTGCCGGCATCGAAAGTAATGCTCTGTCCTTTGCCAATAGTGATCGGACCGCCTGGAGCGATAGCAACTGTGGTTGTGCATCCGTTGGCCTGATTTAAACGTTTCCCCTGTCCATCAATTGCAGAGGGTATTATTCCACTGTCATAGGACGAAGCCTGATGCCTGCATGCAACTGATGAACCTATATTAGTTACACTTGCATTTGCATTTTGACTGCTAAAAACTGTAATGAAAACCAAGGCAAATAAAGAGTAGATTTTTTTCATATAGTTTGATTTTGCTAAAAATTTGATTTTTTTTGGCCAGGGCCATGCTGTTATTTAATGTTTTAATTGTTTTTTCCCCGTTGTTTTTACAAGTAATTATACCAATGCGTTTTTAGTCTGACCTTTTCACTTTAGTATTACTACCGAAATATATTTTATTGAATCAGCTTAAAATAAGTAGTTTCGCAAATTATCTTTATTTTTTGTTGCAACATATTGTTCTCTTTTAGTTTGATACATTTCCTTAAAGCTATCCAAAATGTTCAGGTTATTATTCTGTGATTGTGTTTGATGAATTTTTAAAAAGTTGTAAAAATTATTCTCATTTATTTTTTTGTTACTACTCACCCGGCATTTAATTCACATGCAAAACTGTGCTTTTAATTCACAGACTATTGTTTGTAATTTATTTTCAGCGATTGAAAATTTAGAATA
>Ga0073936_10002404_pt1 | contig 27919 bp, 21 predicted proteins | sample AliMusrvi5mmetaG_FD_87041 | JGI IMG/M metagenome (GOLD analysis project Ga0073936, IMG submission 87041) | Freshwater lake bacterial and archeal communities from Alinen Mustajarvi, Finland, to study Microbial Dark Matter (Phase II) - Alinen... | ecosystem: Environmental > Aquatic > Freshwater >...
ATTAAGCAAACACTTCTCCGACGCATACGCGTCTTTCAGCGAAAAGTCCCACCCGGAAAAGAAGGACTGGGTGTCGGCCTGTTTCACGTTTGCCGGAATCGGACTCGAACCGGACACGGAGGTCCCGAGCGAAACGGGCACCTACCTGATCCGCGGCGGAGTCAGCTGCGCCGCGGGCGTCAGCGTGGTGACGGATTCCGACCTGCAGGAAGGGAGCGTCAGCCTCTCGTCCGGAGGCGGCCTGTTCTTCAGCGAATCGCGGGGGGAGCCAGCCTCCTCCGCGCTGACGGATTTGGAAATCAATCCGCCCAAGGACATGAAAGGTCCGCGCACGTTCTACCTGGGGGCAACAAACGGCGGACTGCACACGCTGTCTTACGCACTGCTCGATCCCGACTATACGGTGTGCTGTGCGACCAACATCAGCGTCGAGGTTGTCCTGGCGAAGTTATTCACAAATGCGTATTATGTGGCATACGGATCGGCCGACCCGCTGGAAGTGGGCCTCACCCCGGAAAGCCACGACCCGGGCGGGTACACGCTCTACATCGACGGCACGATGTACCACTACCGCGCCCTGCCTCCCTTTCAGGTGTTTGTCAGCGGTCTCTCCGCCGGTGAGCACACGCTGACTGCGACACCATACACGTTTCCTGATTTGGCGGTTTCGGCGACGATAACCGTAATCAAAGTGGATTTGTGTGGAGACACTAACCGCGACGGAGACATCGACGAAAATGACGAAGACGGAAAAGATGCCTGCACTGTGACGCGGGGAATTTTGATATCGCCGCCGCTCCGAACTCTAGAGGACAGCGGCAACGACATCACCGGGTTGTCCACGATCACAATCAACGCAAAGCCGACCGCTCCGGTTCCGGGTCTGACATTGAAGATTAAGAAGTCATACGAACCACCCGGATGCACGCTGCACATTCTGACTGCAAACGGGGAAAAATGGCCCGACTTCGGACTCGGGCAGTCCCACACCATTGATCCGTGGCCCGCGGACACTCTTACGCTGGCCGTCATGCCGCAATACGCCCGGCCGAGAACCACACTGAATTGGCCCATCCGTTTCGATCTGGAGTTGCAGGCGGTCGATGCGAGCGGCAATGTCCTTTTCAGCGACACCATCCGTCTGACGGTCGCCCCGATGATCCTGCCGCCGGAGTGCAACACACCACAGAAGATATACACTAGGGCATCCGAACTGTCCGGACTTCCGGGTGTCACATACATTTCCAATGACACGCTCTTCCCGTGGGCGCAGGATATGGTGAAGTTAGTCAAGCACCAGATCGCCAGCGGTCAAACAGGCGATCTGTTCGTTGATCTAGACCATGAAGGAAAAGGAAATTTTCCAGACAAACTCCGCGACGATGAGGACTTGTATGGCGGCATGATATGGACTGAGATCGGGGGTGGTGCCGTATCAATGGGCGGCGACGGCGGCAATGTTATGGCGACACCCCCATTGCCGAACGCGCTGTTCGGAAAACTAATGATCGGTTCGGCAAGGAGTGAGGAATTCAACAGGCCGGATCCCCTGCCTTACTGGCAAGGGCAGGGCGTGCAACCTACTGTGCGCATCACCACCGACTGGCTGATGGTAGGGCACGTGGACGAGATCCTGATGTGGGTGGCATCGGACAAAGTCCTTTACGCAGATCCCTGGAAGGCGGCTGATCTCCTGCATCAGGAAATCGCGGCGGGGCACCAAACCAACAGCCTCTGGTTTGGGTTTGATGAAGATGGTAAGAATAAGACTATTCAAGAGGTCGTCATCGCAACAAGTGGGTCGGATTTGAAACTTACAACACTACCGGCGCCCGGTCTTTCCGACTCGACTTCCCAGGCGACACTAGTCTTCTCCAACTCAATCTTTGTCGCGGGCGACATTCTCCGCGTTGACGATGAGATCCTCAAAGTCATAGCATTCAGCGGCCCCACAGTCACTGTGGCACGAGCTCAAGCCAAACGTCTTCAAGCCACACATGCAACAGGAAGTGTGATCTATGCATATACTGACGTAATGAAGGCAAATCTGCCGGTTGACCCAAGCGGCGAAAGTGTTGTGAAGTTCATGGATGCGGCCACGAACGAACTTCGCCAAGCACTTGGCACCTATGCATCTTTAGTGCCGATGCCAGTGCTGTTCGCCATGACGCAAGCGAACAAGTATTCGGCCGCGAGTGCCAACGTGGTTAACTGCCTTGTCGGAAATAATGGCACCGTTTACTACTCGAAGACGGGGTGCCAAATCTTTGAAGACTACATTAGTACCTTTGTTTCCAATGTGCAACCGGTGGACACGTGGAGTTTACACATCAAAGGTGGTGATATTCATTGCGCCACAACGGCACAACGCCAGTTGAATCTTACTACGCCATGGTGGCTACAAATCATAAATTGGGAGTAATGCTATGAAACGAATTTTCTTTGTATGCGTGTTTTTTTCCTGCGCAGTGCTTGCAATCGACAAACAGCAAATTATTTGCGCACTGTCATCAGCGGCAACGAACCAAGCCGCAAAGTATGTCGAGGCTAGAGCATCACTGTTGGAGTTGGGAACAAACGCGACACACTTTTTATCTGAGGCGGCCACTGATACAAAATTGACGTGGCAACAAAGGTTAGTAGCCCGAATCTGTATGGAACATATTGTTCGATGCAAGGCAATCCAATCGTTACGCGAATATGACTGGTTTACGTATTACAGAAATATTCCCAAACCCGGCTACAACTATGCAAGCATTTTAGGGGAAGCGTCGGAAATGGGGCCGTACGTAGTGCCGAAATTTAAAGAGACTGGGCTCTGGTACTATTTCTTGGAATTGACATGGAAACAGACATCCGAATGTGCCATTTCGGCTCAAAGACCTAATCGGAAATCCGCTTATGCTTGGCCAACATGGTGCCGCGAGGCCCTAAAAGGCCAGCCCGAAGAAGGTTATTTGTCTCGTGTAATTATCGAACGTTTACAAACCGACACCATGCTTCAAAAGGGCGGGAATGTGGAGTTATTCAGGGAAATGCTGAAAAGCAAAGAAGCAGATGCTGTTCCTGTTCTTGTCGCCAACTTGGAGGCTTACGTCAAAAAAACTAGACCCGCATCGCTGCCACCAAACGAAATCGAGCAAGCTGTAATGTGGGAAACAGGCAAAATCATGGATTTTGCTGATTCACGACATTCCGATTTACTGAAAAAAACCATTAATGGTCGTCCAATGTTTATTGAGCTTATACCCAAGCTCACTGCGGTTCGAGCACGGTCTGCACCGGCACAAAAGGTCGAACCGACATTCCGGCTAGGAACGAATGAAGTCTCTGTCGCACAGTAATGCGCAATCTGCTATTCAAAAACGGGATGCCAAGTTTTTCAGGATTATATAGCCAGCGTTCTAAACGGTTCTGCAGCAATCGATGTGTGGGATGACCTGCATTGTTATTATGGTGAAATCCACTGTGCCACGACTGTTGTCTCAAAGCGTTCAGATAAATGTGAGAGTCGGGTTCTTGAACGTAAAGCTTCAAAAGGCAGGAGGTGTCCCAGTAGTTCACAGCCGCTCCTCGCGGAGTTTGGAGACCAGGGTTTCAGAAGGCGTGGCCTTCTTTCCCCGAACCCGGTGCTTAGCCTGTATCGTTTCCAGTTCGCGTACGAACCCCGCTTCGTCGAAATGCCGTTCGGCATCGATCGGACTTAGACGCGTTTTGGGACGGCTTCGCACGGTCATAAACACCTCTCGTCAGCTTCACCCGTGCTTCAGCGGGCGGAAGTGGACGCGGGTGGGACGGTCGGCGGCGTCGCCCAAAAGACGGCGGCGCTGCTCGTGATAGTCGGCGTAGTTGCCCTCGAACCAAGTGACCTTTGAGTCGCCCTCGAAAGCGAGGATGTGGGTCGCGATGCGGTCGAGGAACCAGCGGTCATGGCTGATCACCATGACGCAGCCGCCGAAGTCGGCGATGCCTTCTTCGAGCGAGCGCAGGGTGGCGATGTCGAGGTCGTTCGAGGGCTCGTCGAGCAGCAGCAGGTTGCCGCCGCGGCGCAGGAGCTTGGCGAGGTGGACGCGGTTGCGCTCGCCGCCGGAGAGCACGCCGACGCGCTTCTGTTGCTCCGAGCCTTTGAAATTGAAGCGGCTGCAGTAGACGCGGCCGTACATCATCACGTCGCCCGCGAGGGTCACAAACTCCGAGCCGCCGGTGATTTCCTCATAGACGGTGCGGCTGTCGTCGAGCGACTCGCGGGTCTGGTCCACGTAGGAGGGCACCACGGTGGAGCCGACGTTGAAGGTGCCCGAGAGCGGCTGGAGCTGGCCGGTGATGAGCTTGAAGAGGGTGGTCTTGCCCGCGCCGTTGCCGCCGATGACGCCAACGATGCCGCCGCGCGGCAGGTCGAAGCACATGTCCTCGAAAAGCAGGCGGTCGCCGAAGCCCATGGAGACCTTGTCGGCCTTGACTACGAGGTCGCCGAGGCGCGGCCCGGGCGGGATCTTGATGCTCAGTTCGTCCTCGCGCGTGTCGATCTGCTGGGCGGCGAGTTCCTCGTAGCGGCGCACGCGCGCTTGGTTCTTGGCGCGGCGGCCCGAGGGGTTGGTGCGCACCCAGGCGAGTTCGTTTTCGATGAGCCTGCGGCGCGACTCGGCCTGTTTGGCCTCGCGCAGCATGTTGTCCTGCTTCTGCTGGAGCCAGGCTTCGTAGTTGCCCTTGTAAGGGTAGGCTCGTCCGTTGTCGAGTTCGAGAATCCACTCCGTGACGTTGCTGAGGAAATAGCGGTCATGCGTGACGACGATGAGGGTGCCCTTGAAGCCCTTGAGGTAGGTTTCGAGCCAGGCGACGGATTCGGCGTCGAGGTGGTTGGTGGGCTCGTCGAGCAGCAGCACGTCGGGATTCGAGATGAGGATGCGGCACATAGCCACGCGGCGGCGCTCGCCGCCGGAGAGCGGGGCGACCGAGGCGTCGGACGGCGGCAGGCGCAGAGCCTCCATGGCCATTTCGATGTGGTGGTCGAGGCTCCAGAGGTCGTTGTGGTCGATGGTGTCCTGGAGGCGGCCGAGTTCGTCGTTGAGCTTCTCGGATTCCTCGTCGCTGATGTCCTCGCCGAGTTTCTCGCAGATCTCATCGTAGCGAGCGAGAAGGGCTTTGGAGCCGGCCACGCCCTCTTCCACGCACTGCATGACGGTCTTGGCGTTGTTGAGCAGGGGCTCCTGAGAGAGATAGCCGATGCGGGTGTTCTTGGCAATCTGGCATTCGCCCATGAACTCCTTGTCGAGCCCAGCGAGGATGCGCAGAAGCGACGACTTGCCCGAGCCGTTGGCGCCGATCACGCCGATGTGTGCGCCGTGGTAAAAAGAGAGGTTCACATCCGCGAGGATGGTCTTCTTCTCGTGCTGCTTGGTGACGTTGATGAGGTTGAATGCGTATTCGCCGGCCATAGTATGAGGGAGGTGTTTAGCGGTTTAGACAGAAGGGGTTTAGGGCTGCATGGAGCCCGGAAGCCCTTGCGTGGATGGCGTGAAAGAATACCAGCCCCAGTCGGCAAAGTCCATAGCGGCGTAATCGGCTCTGCCTAACAACTCGGCCTCACAGTCTAACCGTCTTCAGTTTAACCACCCGAATCCTCACACATACCGCCGCTCGACGCGGTTGCCGAACGAGCAGATGATTTCGTAAGGGTGGGTGTTCTTGAGCGCGGCCCAGTCTTCGACGGTGAGCGCGTGGATGCCCTCGCCGCCGAGGCAGACCACTTCGTCGCCGACCACGGCGTCGGGTACGCTCTCCAGCGAGACGGTGGTATAGTCCATGGAGATGCGGCCGAGCACGGGGCAGGGGATGCCATGGATGAGCAAGTAACCGCGGTTTGAAAGGGCGAGTGGCAGGCCGTCCGCATAGCCTGCAGAAACGGTGCCCACGCAGGTTGGGCGGGCCAGGCGGTAGGTGTGGCCATAACCGATGCCGGTGCCGGTTGGGAGCGTGCGGATGGCCGTCAGACGCGTCTTGAGCGTGAGCACGGGTTTGACGCGCAGCGTGCGTTTGCCGGCGGAATCGAACGAGCCGTGCAGGTTGATGCCGGTGCGGACGACGTTGAACGGCGGCTGGCAGGCGCGAGGAAAATTGTTGATCGCGTCGCTGTTGGCGATGTGCCGCTTGACGAAGGTGATGCCGTGGCTGGCAACCTCATCCAGAATGCCACAGAAGAGATCCATCTGATGGTTGGTCAGTTCCGAGCCCGTCTCGTAGGCGAAGGGGAAGTGCGAAAAAATACCCTCGCAGTTGAGTCCCGGAAGCCGGCGGGTTTCGCAGATCACGCCGACTGCTTCATTTGCGAGGATGCCGAGACGACCCATGCCGGTGTCGAGTTTGAAATGGATGGTCGCGGTTTTGCCCTGCCGTACAGCCGCCGCGCTGATGAGGCGTGCGGTGACGAGGTCTGTGACGGGCAGGGTGACCCCTGCAGCGACCATCGGGTCGATCTCCTCTGGCAGGATGCTGCTGAGGATCTGAACGGGTTTTCCGAGCGGCAGGAGTTGCAGCGCCTCATAAGGTTCTGCAACGCCGAAGCCCGCGGCACCGGCCTTGGCAAGCGCTTGGGCGATTGGGAGAACGCCAAGGCCATAAGCGTTGGCTTTGAGCACAGCGAGAACCTGCGCAGGCGCCACAGCGTCGGCGATTTTGCGGTAGTTCTGAGTCAGTATGTCGAGGCTGATCTCCAGCCAGACTCTGCGAGGTATATCATTCATATTTGAGCTTTGCCGAATGGGCTGCTTGAGTGCTTGTTAAAGTAGCAAAGCCCTTAGGCGTGTTCAAGTTGGAACTGGGTGAGTCAACGTGCGTCCATGCGGTGGTGTCAAGTTTCTGGTTGAAAAACAGAATGTCCTTGCGCGATAATGAATCGCTCAATAAGAAAGGGAGGATTCAATTGAAACAGATTCTTGGAACAACCGTGGCCTTGACGTGTCTGGCCCTGACGTCGACCGTTTGGGCCGATGTCAAACTTCCGGCGCTGATCAGCGACAATATGCTGTTGCAGGCCAATAAGCCGGCGGCGATCTGGGGCAGCGCAGATGCGGGTGAAAAGGTGGCCGTGAGTTTTGCCGGACAATCGCTTGCCGCTGTGGCAGACGCGCAGGGCCGGTGGAAGGTCAGCTTCAAGCCGCTGGCGGCTGATGTGCACGGTACGCTGACCGTGACGGGGAAAAATACGCTGACGGTCACCAACGTGCTGGTGGGCACGGTCTGGGTCTGCTCGGGTCAGTCGAACATGGAGATGGGCATTGGCATGGCCGACAACGCGGCGACTGAGCTGCCCAAGGCCAAGTATCCCAAGATCCGTTTGTTCAGAGTGAAGAACGCGTCGAAGCTCGAGCCGCAGACCGATGTGGAAGGCAAGTGGGTGGAGTGCAGCCCTGAGACGCTGCCGCTGCAGGGCGGATGGGGCGGCTTTTCGGCTGTGGCCTACTTTTTTGGTCGCGATATACATCTGGCTACCGGCTTGCCGGTGGGGCTGATTGAGACCTGCTGGGGCGGGACACCTGCCCAATCGTGGGCGAGCCTCGCAAGCCTGCAAGCGGAGCCGGAGCTGAAGGGCTATGTGGAGCAATACGAGAATTTGGTCAAGAACTTGCCGGAGGTGAAGGCGAAGTATGTGAAAGACCGCGCCGAGTTTCAGGTCAATTACAAAAAGTGGGAAGACGAGGTGAACAAGCCGTATCAGGCTGCGCTGAAGGCGTGGGACAAGGAAGCCGCACGGGCCAAGAGTGAGGGTAAACCCGCGCCTGCAAAGCCCAGTCTGGCCAAGGCCGCGCCGAAGAACATCGGGGCCGAGCCTGACAAGAATTCGTGGACGCCGACGTCGCTTTACAACGGCATGATTGTTCCTCTGGTGCAGTATGCGATCGAAGGGGCCATCTGGTATCAGGGCGAAAGCAACGCAGGCAAGGCGCAGGAGTATCGCACGCTGTTCCCAGTCATGATCAGCGACTGGCGCAAACAGTGGGCGCAAGGCGATTTTCCCTTCTACTTCTGCCAGTTGGCCAACTTCCTGCCTAAGACGGATAAGCCGGACGACAGTCAGTGGGCGTCGTTGCGCGAGGCGCAGAGCCTGACGCTCCGGCTTCCCAACACGGGGCAGGCCGTGCTGATCGACATCGGCGAGCAGAGCGACATCCACCCGCGGAACAAGCAGGAAGTCGGCTCGCGCTTGGCCAAAATCGCGTTGGCCAAGCAATTCGGCAAAGGCGGACGCTACACCGGCCCGGTTTACAGCGCCATGAAGGTTGAGGGCGACAAAATCCGCCTGAGCTTCGATACGGTGGGAGGCGAGCTGGCGGCAAAGCAACTGCCAGCCAGATATGACGTGAAAACCGCGCAGAACGAGACTAGCCCGCTCGTGCGCAACCGTCCCGGCAGTCCGCTGGAAGGGTTTGCGATCTGCGGAGCCGACCGCAAGTGGATGTGGGCCGACGCCGTGATCGACGGGCAGACGGTGCTCGTCAGCGCATCGGAGGTCAAGCAGCCCGTGGCCGTGCGCTATGGGTGGGCTAACAATCCTACCTGCAATCTGTACAATAAAGAGGGGTTGCCCGCTTCGCCGTTTCAAACTGACGACGGGCCGAGCGGTAAGTAGGGTCGGTACGCTGTAGGTCAATTTCTTTCGACAGGGTGTCAGGATGAAACAGGATGGTTCCGTCACGGCCGGTTAAATCCTTTCATCCTGTCCAAAGAGACAGAGTGTGCTCACTGGCAACGCTCGACAACGCGAAAGAGAGCCGATGAAACAAAACCGAGTGCTGTTGTTCACTGCCCTGCTGCTGGCTCCGCTGGCAGCACTCCGCGCCGCTGATGCGGCTGCGAAGAAGCTGGAGTTCAAAGTTTACAGCGATCCTGAACATGTCGATTCCGATTTCAAGTTTCAGGGCGAGTATACGGGTGCGATTGCGCAAGGCAACAGAGCTGCGGCCAAACTCGGGGCGCAGGTCCGCGCACTGGGCAACGGGTCGTTTCGCACGATGTTTTTTATGGGCGGTCTGCCCGGTGATGGCTGGGATGGTAAGACGATTATCCAGAAAGAGCCCTCCACTGATACCACGACGCCAGCGGATGCGAAGCTCCAAGGCGAAAAGGTCATCGTTGAGCAAGTTTACCAGGCGACGTGTGACGGGCAGTCCATCTCTGGACGGACCGACACCGGCGCGACGTTCGAACTGAAACGCGTCGCCCGGCAAAGCCCGACGATGGGCGCCCGTGCCCCGGCTGGAGCGGTTGTGCTGTTTGATGGCAGCACCATGGACGAGTGGCAGAAAGGCGCGCGCATGACGCCGCAGAAGTGGATCACGTCCGCCGCCGGAGCGACCACCGTGCGCAAGTTTCAGGACTTTGCGCTCCACTTGGAGTTCATGATCTCCTACATGCCCGAGACGCAGACCATCTATCAGCGCCCCAATAGCGGCGTGTATTTGCAGCAGCGCTATGAGATTCAGGTTCTCGACTCGTTCGGCATCGTGATGGGCAAGCACGATTGCGGTGTGCTCTATGCGCAGGTCACGCCGTCGATCAACATGTGCTATCCTCCGCTGACGTGGCAGACCTACGACATCGATTTCACTGCAGCACGCTTTGGCGCGTCTGGCGCGAAAACAAAGCCGGCGCGTTGCACGGTGAGGTTCAACGGTGTGATCACGATCGACGACGTCGAGATCAACGGCCCGACGCCGGGCGGAGCCGCCGAAACCCCAGCGCCCGCCAGCATCTATCTGCAGGCGCACGGCCATCCATCGTTCTTCAGAAACGTCTGGCTCGTGGAAAAGAAGTAGTGTTCATCTCTCAGGCGACGGTGTGGATATCTCCGCCCGCCCCGCCGGATGTCGCGAAGCGGAGGTGTTCCTGGAGTGGCGGGACAAGGGCACTCGCCGGACAGTCGGCGGGGTTGGCGGGCCTTGAAACAGGAGCTGGTTTGTGCGCTTGAGTTAAGCCAAGTTGGCGCAAGGTTCTGCGGCCTCTGGCGCCTGAGGCAAAACAAGGGTCCATATCGAGGACGGTATGGCTAAATGACAGAGAGGAGTCCTAATGGCTGAAATTGAAAAGGCAGACTGGCTCAAATGGGTGGCGTTGACAACAACCGTTCTCGCAGTAGCCGCCGCTATTGCATCATTGAGATCAAGCAGCTATTCCACAAGAACACAACTTCAGACGACTATTGAGAGCAATCAATGGTCCTATTTTCAAGCAAAGAGTATCAAGCAGCACGCGCTCGAATGCCAGTTGGACACATTCAGGCTTGACCGGTTGAATGCCTCAGGCGGGCCGGCAATCAGCTATCTGGACGAAAAGATAAAACACTACGAGTCAGAGATTCAAAGATACGCCAAAGAGAAAGAAGAAATAAAAGCCAAGGCGGAAGCCTGTTCGGCAGAAGAAGACCACTACAAGGAGAAGGGTGGAAAATTCGGCATCGCGGTCATGTTCCTCCAGATAGCAATCATGCTCTCGTCGATGAGCGCGTTGCTGAAAAGAAAGATGTCCTGGCTGGTAGGTTTGGCGATAGGGTGCGTTGGCTTGTTGCTTATGCTTTATGGGTTTCTGCTTTAAAAATGCGGTTTGTGGCGTTTGTTTCGGCAGCGTGGAGCCCAACGTGTCCACCCCTCCGGTTATCACGCAAGTCTGCCGCATTTTCCATTTGCGGCTTGAGAAGGCTGACCGGAGATAGAAAACAGCGGTACAGTCGCGGACAGGTAAGGATGGATTTCAAAAATCATTGAAGAATGTTACCTGTGCAACGTTTAGAAAAGAGGCAAATGCGTTTTCTGAAAAGAGTTTCGGGGAAATCAAATTAGATTTGAAGCCATTTGGAAAAGAAAAATTCGGAAAAACAAAACGCGGAGCGATACGTTTTGGAGAAGTCACTTTCGATTCGGATATGCTTCAAACGACAATCGACGCGGTCCGCGCCATACTGAGCGCTGATCCGTCAGTAAACAGCGAGGAAAGGAAGGCGCTGGTGGAAGCGCTTAAGAAAGGTGTGAAGGCCGAGGCCAAGCACGACCGCGTCCTGCGCAGGCCCGAGGCTGCCCGCAGGCTCGGCGTGGGCGTGAAGGCGCTGGACCTGTGGAAGCGCAGGGGCGTGCTGGTGCCGGTGACGATACCGGGCAGCTCACGCGCCCTCGGGTTCCGGGAGTCGGACGTCGAGGCCCTGATAGCCGGTGAAGGTGGCGGGGTCAATGCGTAGGCTCAGTTGGTATGCTGACTGAGGCCGGTGGGGCGGGTGGGGGTGATTCCCTGCCCGCCTTATCTTAAGGAAGAGGCTTTGCCGCAGGATTGTCCGCAAAAAATGCTTCTCTTTTGCTTCTGTTTGCACCCGAAATAGGGTGCTTTGAAGTGATATCTGAAGGAAACGTAAAATAAGGTTCTGGACAACCCCGGGGGTATAAAAACGAAAAAACACCAATGATTTTGGGCTTTTTTGATGGTGCCAGGAGAGGGAGTCGAACCCTCACACCCTTTCGGGCGGCAGATTTTGAGGCCGTTCGATGTTGATAAAAACCTCTGGGTAGGAGGCGTGGGTATACTTCAGGTTTACTCGCGCTTTTGAACCGGAGATAACATCAACACTGCCTGTAAAAGGCGGCAAGGGAAGGCGGCACTCTCATGGCAAACAGCGTAAAGAAGGAGCATCAAAAGCGGGCAGGTGTGAAGCGCAGAGGTAAGGGCGCGGGGTGCATCTATCAGAAAGGGAACATCTTCATCGCCCGGTGGGTTGTGTCACTGGAGGACGGGACGAAGGTGTTCACGCGTTCGACCCAAACCGGGAACAGGGCTGAAGCCTTGAAAAAACTGGAGGAGTTCGTCGCGCCGTTCCGGTTGGGGGCGCAGGAGAAGATCCTGCGCTGCCAGGTTGCCGAACTGGGTGGCGTCCGAGAACAGATGCGGCAGCTTGAGGAGCAGAAGCCGGCAATGGGGCTGCTCTCGGCATGGATGGCGTACAGGAATGCCCCCAACCGTCCGGACAGCGGCGCAGGTACGCTGGATATGTATGAGAGCCAGTACGGACGTTTCGTGACGTGGATGGAGAAGAGTTATCCTGAGGTGAAGGAACTGCGGAAGGTTACGGAGGAGATTGCCTTTGCTTTCGCCAGTGAGCTGGGCCGGAAGCTGAGCGCGAACACGTACAACAAGTATCTCGTGCTCTTCCGGCGCATGTGGAAGGTGCTGAAGAAACCGGCCTGTCTGACTTCAAACCCGTGGCTGGAACTGAACAACAGGCTGCTGAGCACCCACAGCCGCCGGGAACTGACAGTCGAAGAGCTGGTGCGGGTCTGCGGTTCGGTCTCTGGCGAAATGCGGACACTGTTCGCGGTGGGTATCTATTGCGGGCTGCGGCTGGGGGACGCCGCGCGGCTGGACTGGGGCAATGTGGACCTGATCCGCCGCGTGGTGAGGGTGGTGCCCTCGAAGACGGCGCGGCGGGCCGACGGCAAGACGATCACAATACCGCTACATCCGTCGCTGCTGGCGATCCTTGCTGAGACGCAGCCGGATAAGCGCATCGGCCGGGTGATGCCAAAGATTGCGGCGCTCTATGATCACGATGACCGCACGCTGGCGAAACGCATCAAGAAGGTGTTCAAGGCCTGCGACATCGAGACGAACTGCAAGGTCGATGGGCGCAGTAAGATGGCGGTCGAGGTTGGTTTCCACTCGCTGCGCCACAGCTTCGTGAGCCTGAGCGCGAATGCGGGGGCGAACCTTGCGGCGGTGCAAGCCGTGATCGGCCACACGAGCCCGGCAATGACCCGGCATTATCTGCACGCTGACCAGAACAACATTAAGAACGCCGTGGCGCTGTTGCCGGATGTGACGGGACTGGTCAAGGAAGAGGGTGCGACTGCGGAGGAGGTATCCGAGGTGGGGAAGGTTATGGAGAAGATGACCGACGCGCAGTTGAAGGCGCTGGCGGGAAAATTGCAGGCACTGGTTACGCAGCGAGAGGGCAAGAAGGAGCCCGAGCCAGTGGCGGCGTAGGGGTACACCGAAGTCTGTGGAATGGACTTCGGTCGCCGGGTTAAGCGGATGAAACGACTATGGACGGTGTCCAGCGGACTGGGCACCGTCCTTTTCTTTTGATATGCGTGGTCGAAGGGTTTGGCGCATGGAGCGGGAGCAACAACAGTTTCCAGTGGGCCGGCCGACAGCTAAAATATTCATAGCGACAACGCTACTGTTTGCCGCGGCAACAAAAGAAAGGAAGGGTGCTATGAAAACTGCGACATTGACGGCTCTAAAGGCAATCTACGAGTCGGACCCCGCGCGAAACCACAATGAACGCGAGGTGTTGCTCAAACTGCTCGGGCTGGATCTTGTAACGGCCACCAAGAAGCCGGCGGACCGGGTTCTGTCGTTCAGCGACGCGGCGGAGCGGCTGAACCGGACAACGCGGACCGTCCATCTGATGGCGCGGCGCGGCGTGCTGCGCAAGGCTTGGATGCCGGGGTGCCAACGCGCGTGCGGGGTGTTGGCGTCAGATTTCGACAAGTTTCTTGAGGGCATGGTCTTTGATCCGGCCAGCGTCGGTGCCGGTGTGAATAGGGAATAGAAAGGGTGTGAGTCGTCGGTATGTTGGTCTTTGTGAAGGCCTGCGCGGGCTAACGCGACGGAGGCTGAAATGGCGACGTGGAGAGGGAACTGGGGTGAATGACGCTGACGTAACGTGAGAAGGAGACGAAGAAATTAAAGGTGCTGGCGGGCAACGTGCAGGCTCTGGCTACGTAGCGGGCAGAAAAGAAGGGGCCTGAACCGGCGGCGGCGTAAGGCCTGACGTAAGGCCTGAGCGGTTGACACGCCCGCCAGTTTTTGACATATTTTAAATGTCAATTTGGATCTTTTCGGCAGTTTTGAGCGAGACTTTGTTGTGTTCTCGGAGGAGTATTTGTCAAATGATTATAACTGATCCTTGCGATGCGGATGCGTTGCTGAAAGACATACGTGAAAGCGCCGTGCACACGGGAATGCAAGTCACGGAGCTTGGCTTTGTTGGCAAATATCCTCTTCTATTAGTCGAACCCAAAGCAACGACGGACGAGCCACATTGTTTAATAGGTGCAGGTTTTCATGGAGAGGAGCCTGCCGGGCCTTGGGCTGTTGCAAAATACCTTCATGACGCCGCAATTGCTCGGAGGCTGATAACCAACGTATCTTTTTTGCCACTAGTTAATCCCACCGGATTCTGCGTTTGCAGACGTACTAATGATTGGGGTGAGAATCCCAACTCCGGTTTTTGTCATATCGAGAAGACACAAAACAAAATATCGATCGAGGGACGTATCCTCCTGAATCACCTTCCAAGACTCAAGGAGTGTGCGAAAGGCGGTTTTCTCTCACTTCATGAGGACTGCGACGAGACAATGTTCTATATTTACACTTTCGAAGCAACCTCGTTCCCTGGTCCGTTTACCCAGATGCTTCGGTCAACTGAAGCGCACTTTTTCAATTCACGGCCTGACGGTTTGTGTGAGGGTGCCAATCTGAAAGACGGTGTTGCGTTTTGCCACTGTGATGGATCTTTTGAAGACTTCTTGTTTCACGAAGGAAGCCCTCGAACGGCATGTACCGAGACTCCAGGGAAACTTGATCTTGAGTTACGCATTAATGCAAATGTTGCACTTATTGACGCATTCATTCGCTTTAATGCGAACGAAGGAAACAAGTAGTGGCCGTAGCATCACCAATAACCCCGTCAACATTAGGCCCCCTCTCTTCAACCCATCCGTTTTGGGCCACGAATGGTGAGAGCGTCGAGTTCGTGGCTGTACCTGCGTTTCACATTGGTTTCCCTCTTGCCGGCCTTGCGTTACGAAAGGCTTTTGGTCGTGGGCGCAGAACTTGTGCGTGGGGTGAATTTGGAGCAGCCCTTATAACCGACATCCTGGCACGTTATCCCGGGAAGTACGCACTTGCTTCATTGGAGCATGATTATGAGACTAAGGCGCCGATCGGTGAACCCGTTTGTTTACGTCGTTTTTCTTTTGAGGATGCACTCCCGTTAACAGCGCTCGCATCTGCGGTAGAGATAGACGGCGCTACTTTGAAATCTTTTGACAATCGAATTCTGATTTTTGGAAGTGGTTTAATATCTTTTGTTATTTCTGCGCACGTGAAAGGTGTGAAAGGTAGTAAGCAGTTTGACGCCTTCACGACGTTTATCGAAGAACATTATGATGAGCTATGTCGTGTGTTTGTTGAAATAACAAACAGTGTTTTGGGAGTGGTAATCAAAAAAGGCGGGATGTTAGTCTGGACTTCATCTCGACTTTCCTTGCTTTGTCAGTATGTTGAGAAAGCTTATTCCAATGGACTAATGAAACGGTGCTCCAAGTTATTCGACACAAGCAGTTGTCGGCGACTTGATGAGTTACTTCTTGATGTTTACTACATTGAACGAAGATGCGTTTCTACTGAGCAGAAACATGAGATTGGTTACGTTTCAACGCGTTTTGTGTCAGATGATAAGGAGTTAATGCCGACCTTGTTGTTCGCATTTTCAGGTTTTGCAACTATGCTATGGATCAAAGAGCATCTCCGTGATATTTCTGGGCGTTTTCACGCAGAAGTTTCGACTTCATGTAGATGTAACGTTCAGGAGATGCTTTCTCTGAAAGGGCTGAAAGTGTTTTCGGAAAGGTTGCTTCAGGAGAGTCAACCCATTGATATACGACTTACTCGACGGTATATGGAAGTTGTTGAAGTCTTTTGGAAAGTATCTCGGATGCATGATCTGGAATCTCAGATCAAAAGCCAACTCACGACGTTAGATAGCCTAATGGATTGGGTGCAAAGTGAGGCTCGCGAACGCCGCAATACCCGATTGCAAGTAGGAGCATTCTTTATGTCCGTCATCGCCGTGGCCGGCGTAGTTGCCAGTATTGTTGGTGTGCTGGATTACGGCAACAAATGGTCGTTTCACGAGCGGTCTATTATTATGGTGGTTTCAACCCTTGCTTGCCTTGTAATTGCTTTTCTTCTAATTACGCTCGCTGAGCGCAATTCAAAGGCATAATACATTTTATCCCTGTATGGTGTAACCCCCGGTATGATTTGTTAGCACGGGGAATGAGAGGGAGACAGTGTAAATGATTCGGCTGGTTCGGATGGTGGAACATAAGCGCAAATAAATAGCACATCCCTTTGCGCAACGCTCAATTTCCGACGTTAACGATTCTGCGGTTGTAAAGTGTGTTGGGGGTGACGTAAAATGTCCGGCAAAGGAATAGGATTCAATGACTAATGATAATGGGCATAGCGTTCGCGATGAAGTCCTGCGGTTGCAGCATGAGTTCAGGTTGGCTAATGAGGGCCGAGAGGCAACGACTATTAAACTGCCGAACGACTCTGCTATTGAGTTGGTGTCTCAAGAGGTTATTTACCGCGATATGGAGCCCGCTGATTTGGAGGGCGAAAAAATATCGGGAATGATCATCCGTTTGTGCGAGGATGACAATATCAGTCTGACCGCTTAGTATGTCTTGGGTGTAACAAGCCGTTTCTCGAAAGCGAGATCAGCCCTCGCAGATAAGTGATAAGGCGGTGAGGGTTTCTTCGAAGGCGGGCTCTTTTACGCAGTAGCGGGTCAATAGCTGGTTGGCCTGTCTGCACAGGGCGTGCGGGAGTTTTCCTGCAACGATATCATCAGCAGTAAAGGCGACAGGAATAGCGCAAAGCTGATCGATCCCCCGCACCTCTTTCAACATTTCCTGTTGTGTTTTACGGGTGTGGGTCGCCAGTAGCCAGCAACGCGATTGGAGCGCGAAAAGCCAGCGCTGGCGCTCATTCATCTTGAGTGTCCAGGCATGCGAAATCATGACGGCATTGAGACGTTTTGCTATGAGTTTGGCGAAACGAAGATACTTCAGCAAATTGGTTCCATGTGTATATTCTGGATAGATAGCAGAGGGTTTCTTTTTTATCAAGTCTTCTTGCTCGATAAGGATTTTCTTGAAATGCCATGCAATCTCCAGGCAAAGAGGAAAACAGTAGTCATTAAAAAGGCGAAGGGCGTCTTTATCGGTGTTCTCGGCTATGGTCTTCGTGAAATCATCAAAACGTTCGTACAGTTTTTCCTTGTCGACCAAAAACCCCAGGTTTTTCTGAACCTTCTTAATCGTGTAGTCAGTGGAGGCCCTGGTGGGCAAGGAGGGTGTGTTTGAATTACCCTCCTCGTCCGGCAGCACATCGCCGTCCTGCGATAGTACCCCCTGATAGATCCGGTCAAGGTCCCAGCGCTGTAGAAGATAGTATAGCCAGTCTTCCTTGCCAGACGTTTTGGCAATAAGGAAGGCCTCTGCCACGCCCTCTTCGCCGCCTTTCTGGCGGCATCTTTCAAAGGCGGAAGCGCCCAAAGCGGGCAGTTGATTGGGCTGGTGTATGCGACGCCCAACGGGAAAGGGATCGGTTTGCCATACTGGAACCGTGCTCTTCAGTACAAGTGTCAGTGTCGCTGAACCTTCAATCTCCAAGTCAGTTTGAAATTTGTAGAAGAGTCCGGTTTTTTCAACAGCAAACACTCGGGGCGGACATGCGTTTGCGGAAAGAAGGGCTTCACAATGGCTATAAGGTTTGTCATCTGGCATGACCCGAAACTGTATGACGCCAGAGTTGTAATAGGCTTCACTTATCCAGTGCTCAGGTGGCGGTGTACGAGGTTCATCGGAAGTTTTCTCCAGGCGCTGAAGCAGGGACAGCGCGGCGAAATCAGTCACGGGACTTAGTGTGACTCCGGGAATGCCTGGAAAAGCATTTTTCGCGTTATCAGGGAACAATACCCCTATTTCGAGGTTGCGCGTTGCACCTTGGTTAATCAGTCCAGCGGCCGAGAGATTCGCGCTCGTCAGAAAGCCCCAAGACTGGGTTTGCCCTTCAAAGCGGTACAATTTCGCGTGGCAAAAGCGATTATGATCGATGTCTTTTACTGTGGACACCGGTATCTTCTGGAGCGCGAGATCGCTGGCAAACAATTCGGAGGGGAAGGTGCTTTTTGTGCCCGGAATATACAGTTCTACCTTTTTAGAGACAGAGCTGAGTTGCTTAAGCGCTTTCGCATCCTCGTCAAAGAAGGGTGATAAGGCTTTGGTCTTCTTGAAAGTCGATAGTTTGGTGAACTTTTTGATTTGTTCAAAAAGGGACGCATCGATTGAAGAGAGGAAGTGGTTCTTGGCAGCCTGCGACACGCCAGCGGCAGAGGCTTCCATAAAGACTTGAGAGGCGAGAAGGTCTTCGATGGACAACCTAAGGCATTCAGAGGTGTTGGTCACAAGGGCATTCTTATCTACAAAACTCTTCCGGAGAAAAGTTCCTATCTCGCAAAGCAACGACGCATCATCCGCGCTCATTTTGCCTCTGATAAAGCGCATTTCTGTGACAGTCTCGATGTTCTGCTTAAAGCCCGAATAGGTCAGGTTAAACGAGCCGATGACCGCATAGACTTCTTCATTAGAGGCGAAAAGGTAAAGCTTTGGATGAAAGTGCCCCCCTTTGCTGAGCGTTACTCCTTCCAGATTGTAGAAGACACCTGCATAGCGTGGCTGGTTGTCACTGCTAAGAAGCTGGCGCAGATTCGCCGCATCCAGCACGACAGTCAGATTGTTGCGGACTGTAAGATGGTTCAGTAGTTGAGTTTCGAAGAAAGTGACAGGGTCTAGTGCATACGTCAGGATAAGAACGCGATCCCAGTCTTGCTTTCTTGAAAAGATCGAAATGAGATCCTTCATACCGGCAAGTCTCCGTAAGCGCTCTTGTCCAGATACCAAGTGTTGTTCTGGCGCGATACGATAGCCATGTTGTGCAGGAAGCCCATCAGGTTGGGTAAGCGATCCGCTCGGTATAAGTTTGGTTTATTGAAGCTTTCCCAGCGAAACGTTTTGGTTTCCGAATTATAACCGAACCAGCCGATTTCCTTGTTGCGAGACGCCCGGATGTTTATTTGCCTCTTGATAACCCATTCAGACATGAACGTCTCGCTGAAGAAGGTCTGCATTGTAGCTTGCGTATTCTTGATGTGGGCTGTGGCCTGAAAAAGTGCAAGCTCATTACCATCCCAGGTGGAAAGGTTTCTGAAGAAACGCTGGGCCTCTTCGCAGCCGTCTGGCAAACAAAGCTGGTCAAAACATGCTTGGCAGTAACAGTACAAAGAGAACGCGTAAACCGCGCGTGATGCCCCCGTGACGGCCTCTAAATTATTAAGGAGGACGCTTTCATATTCTGCCTTTTCCGCTTGTGAAAACTCGCATATGGCGTCGACAACGTTCTGTATTTTGGTCTTTTTGTTCTTCATGGCACAGGTTGAAAACAACTGGTTCACAGCCGAGGCGTTCATGTCGTCATGAGCATGCAACTCTTCGAGAAAACCATGTAGGGCCATTTCAAGCGCATAAGTAAATAGCGAGTCTAGAGCATAGAATTGCCACATGCGGAACAGGACAAGCTGCTCTTTGGGCGGTTTGTATGTTTGCCCGTTCGGCAGTAAGCCTGTCGACAGTAAACGTCTCCAAGCGTGAAGGCCGTATTCTATACCATCGGGCATTTTTGAAAGAATGTGCAATACCAGATGGATCGATTGCCACAGGTTCTTCTCGGCTGCGGGCGCATCGGGAGGCAGCTCCCTTTTTGCGAGCATTACGCTTCGCGTTGTGTCGCGCTCCGCAGAGAGCTCCGGGGTATCGGCGTTATGCAATAAACAAGGGCACGCCTTCGTGCCCAGATTCTGTATGACAGCTAGCGGCAGGCTTGTCTCTTGCCTAAGCCCCGTATAGAACTGTGTGTAGCGGATCGTTTGTTTGTAGACCTTGGAGAGAGCCTGTCCTGCCTCTGTCAGCCGAAGGCCGCTCGTTACACCATGGTCTATTTGAATGAGGCCAAAAGCCAGCATGGAGTTCTTATAGTTAACCTCCCAACCGTTCCTGATGCGATTTTTCGACAAGGAAGAGAAATTGACGTTGCCAGCCTTGTCATGGGAAGTGATTAATCTTTGCGCGTGATCGGTACCTATGCAACCGCCGAAGCCCTGATACGTGTGTGTGTGTGACTGGATGGCACACAGAGAAATACCTTCAAGAACATAGAAGCGTTTCCAGAAAACAACGCTTGCCGTATCTGGCTGGAGATCGCGACCTGCTTCGTCCAAAAGCCAACAGTACATGCTGAAGTAACGGGCCGGACGCTGTTGGACAACCGTTGAAAGGGCCGGAAGCAATTCAGCGATCAACCGATCCCCAACTTTCCAAAGCCCCAAAGGATCTATTTTGCCAATTTCAACGATAAACTCGCTCCAGTCGACATCGATTTTCACTTATGGCCTCCACTATTGCGGAAAAGGCCTATCCACGAAATTGCGGCGACCAGCACATTTAAGCCCACAACGCAGAGGCAGAAGCGAGGAAAGCTGAACTTGAGCCAATAGCTGAGTGTCAGTGCAAGGTATAAGGGAACACACGTGAACAGGCACGCTGACATCAAGTGCTGTTTTGGTTCGACAATATCCGGTGAAAGGGATTTGAGATTAAGTTTGGAGTTGTCGATTGCGTGCGGCAACGACAAGAGCAAATTAGTGAAGATGAGGGGCAGCGTCAGCCCCAGGGAAAGAAGAATGATTTTTCCGAGATCGAGAGACACGAACAGTTCACGTTGGTATAAGAATAGAATCAAGGAGCCAGGGGCAAAGGTCGCCAGAGTCATGAGTAAGCCGGTAAACCAGTGTTCCGCTTTTAGCTTAAGTAGCTCGAACAAGTCCATTGAAGATCCCTCTTACAGACGCTTTGACAACGTGTCGTTATATCCCTAACCCACAGCGTTAGGGAGGTTTTTGATTTAATGTAGCCGATTAGGATTGCGCGTTCGACCTAGACAAGACGGATGGGTCAAACAAGTGACCTCCAAGCATCAATTTGTGCCATTACCGTGAGTGAATCGGTTGTGTTGCGGAGCAGTCGGTCACAGTGTTCGATAATCGCAGAGTACGTCAACGCGACACCCTGCGCCTCTGCGGGGGGGAAAGCTTGTGCTGTGTCATTGGCGAGGATGCCATCTGTAAACGCCCTCTTTGCAGTTGAGACATAGAGCACTCCCCGCGTGCGATTGGTTTGGAATGCCGTCAAATGTGGCATCCAGTCGGAACGGGCGTCCTTGAATTTGACTAGCCACCGACCGCCAACGCTGCGATTCCGGAATATCAATGGATTTTCACTTTCGGCATATAGGCTCAAATCCGCGAGTTCATCGTTCGCGGTGATCCACCAGTGCCGAGCAATTTGGTTAAGTAGATCCTTTGACATGTCCTGGCCTGGCTCAATGTCGCAAAGGTATGCAGCGCCGCCTCTCCCAACGACTCTATAACCGCGTCGATGCAGCAACACTCCGGTAATCAAAGCATGCGCGGTGCATTGCATGTTAATGGTGGCTCTTTCTGGCGCGCTTTCGCAGGCAATCTGGCTCGCGAAGTCCGATGGTAGTGGCGGAGGATCTTGGGTCCACAGCAGGAAGTTTAGCTCCCGCTTCAGTATGAGCATTTCTGCTTCTGATGGTGGTGTGAAAGGTGGCATGGCAGCCTTCTCTTATCGGGTTTCGTTCTCTGAAACCGGTCAGTAGCGTGATCTGGAAACGGGTGAGAGGTGAAGCGGTCAGGATTCCGGATATAGCAGAATGGGCAGAGCCTTAGCAGCCATGCGATTTTAGGGAATAACGCATATACGCATTGATAATGAATACGAGGACAAGTACCGGCGGATAAGTCAGCAGCAACGGCTCCGAAAACGTTGAGCGAAACCAGGTGTTCTTGCCGATGTTGTGTTTTGTTTTTTTCATCGAAAAATCGATGTCCGCATCCGTCTTTTTACATACGTCTTCGTACAGGGCGCGGAACTGACGCTCTTGCGACAGATAGAATGCGTCTAACGCCCAAAAGAACAGGATTGGGAAGAACGTGACGTAAAGAAACCGCTGATCGGCATCTTTCGCTGACAAGGCGAAAAGGGCTGCCACAAGCGCCGCCATCCATCCTTTGATCATGAAGGAGTTTGTGTTCATGCGTGTGATTACGATCTGGATCAACTCGAGGTGCTTCAATTTGTTCTCGTTCATGGTATGCCTTTCATCGCGGTTTTGTCACTTTCCCCCTGTAACGGGAGCAATCCATAAAGCGTATCAAGTGCGTTTCCCCCCATGCCTGAGTGCTTTTCTTGCCATTTGCGCAACGTCTCTGCGTTGAGTTGCGTCAACGCGCTAAGTGCTTCACTTACATCGTATTCAACATGAAAACTGGCGGTCTTGGCGTGCCCAGAAAAATTCTCATTAATTACAACAGGGTCCCTGTCTGGCGCATTGCGTCTGAGCATGCCCGTCATTCCAATTTCCATATAGATCCAAGGAGACTTTGTCTTTTCAACAACCTCTTTCGATGTTATTGAGTTCGGGGTATTGAGGAATAATACGCACTCAGACGTGTCCATCATCATGCTAAGTGCTCTGGACAGAATCATGTGTATGTGACTGGTAGTGGTATTTCGCGTTTGGTAGCTAAAAAGGTCCTCGCCGCTTTTGCTAAACTCGTTATCAATCTGCCACAACAGATCGTCTGCGTAACCCCAAACACAAGAATCGATAAAGGATGTTAATCCAAATTCAATAGAAAGAAATCCAGCCAATATCTTAGCGAGACTCTCATCCCGGTGCGAATGCGAGATGAAAACGTCAGCTTTAATTTGGGGAAACCAATATTCCTGAAGCTTGCTGCCGTCGATGGTCCGGGTTGCAGTTATAAACGCATCAAGTACTTTCTTTATAGCACTACGATCTTTGGCAAATAATTGGGTTCCTCGCTCTAAACGGTTTGCCACATATTGCTCTTTGAAATCACTTTCGCTAAGTCCAGTAAGATTGAAACCCCTAAACATATTTGTCCTTTCTGGTTGCTTTCCGTTCTCGGCAATTTGCCAGCGATGTTTCTTCGAAAGAGCTATGCCATGAGTTTAGATGTTAGAAGTACAACACGGTGAACTATAGTCGTTTAAATGTCATCAAGTTCCAAGTCCATTTGGTCAAAAGCTCGGGGAAAAGCATTGCGGAAGCCTTTTTGAAAACCAGCCTTTGTGTTGACTGAACTGAGTATGCCAACGACTTTCCATACGTGAGCTCGAAGCTTTGTAAGCCCCACTTTCTCATCAAGAAACTGGTGGAGTTTGTGCTTGCGGCCTTTGCCGATGACGGGATTCTTGTCGTCGAGCATTGAAAGAAGTACACCGTGGCTATCTGCTAGGGGGTGATAGACGTATTTACGGATGAATTTAGCGAAAAACTGGGGGTGGTTCTTATTAGACTCGCGGCGTAGATTGTAGATCTTGTAAATACCGTCGAAAAACTCATCGGGAAATTCCTTTTCCCAATCACGCATCTGCTCACGTATGAAATCGCGGAAAAGGTCTCTATACTCGTGCTTTTGCTTCTCGCGAATATAGCCGGTGGCTTCGTCGATGAGTGCGACCAAGCCGATGTCGGCAGCCGCCGCCAAAAAACGTTCGCACGATTCCGCGTATTCCAGAAATGCCTCGCCGGCAATTTTGTGTGCTCTACGAGCCTCTCCAACTGCTTTGCAGAATTTTGTTATTGCTGTGTGTTCGAAACAAGGAATAATGGTCCCTTCAATATTAATCTCTAGAGGGTTCTTGAGTTGATCGATGAGTTCACTAATTTTACGGCTCTGAGGCTGGTGGTCGACCATCCGTATTGCAGTCAGAGTTTTATTTGTCGATTTGCTGGTAAAGCCGATTAATGCAAAGAACGACTCGCACCTTACAAGTCGCATCATTCTCTTGCCATCTACGACATTGTAGCAATCAATGTTAGTCCAACCCCCAATATCCAATTGTCCTTTGCTGACAATTGATAAGGTGCTTGTTCCGTTTTGTGCGAGAGAGACAACTACCGAGTCAATTGGATCATGTGAGCTCATTCGTGTTTCCCTTCAATTATCGGGATGTCGGAAGCGGAGAGGTCTTTTAATAAGACTGACGGGGTGACTGATTCAAGACGCAGAATATCTGAGAACATAATACACGGACGCATGGCTTTGAAACTGTCATGCACGTCTCTTCTGTCCACAACGCCAATTATTTTGACTTTAGGGAAAAGGTGGTCGTCCTTCTGAGAAATAATTCGTTGTTTAAAAGGCGCAATTTTGCCACCGTTTATCGGTTTGCAGAACAGTACATGACCCTGATAAGAGAATCCCAGTGTGTTTGTGCTCTCGGTGACACGAGTAATATCGCCCTCCAACTCTACACACATGCCGTGTTCGAGTTCTGGGAATAGGACGTCAAAATCTTCATCGTTGCCTTGATAAAAGATGTGGCGGTCTTCAGAAGATATCCTAACCGCGTCAACCACCTCGTTCTGTTCCAATGAGCCAATTTCAAGCTCCCGACCCTCATTAATAACACCTGCGCATTTGCTTAAAAGGGCCGATGGACAACTGTAGTACAGTTCATAGTATTTTTTAGGGACTACAAGAGGGACATTGTTGCTGCTAAAAACGATGATGTTGTCCAAGTCCTGAATCTTGGCTGTCTTTAATCGTGCTGTGTCACCAACAGCACCAAGATGCTTTGAAATCTTAACAATCCACTTCATGGAGACCAGTGCGGCTTTAAGAACCTTGGTTAGATCCTTTGCAATTCCGGTTTCAAGAAATCCGTCCTTGCCTGCCGTTTCCGCTGCCGCTTTCATGTAAAACCCTAAGAAAACGCCAGCGCCAGCTGGGATCAGAATTTCCCAGCAGCCTTTTTCAATGCGGACCGGGAGGTTTAAATCTTTATTGCTCCAGGATGTGTTTTCTCGTGCGATAAAATACCGAAATGCCTCATCAAAACCGAGGAGAGCATTGGCCGAATCGCGCGCATCCATGATGCCTTCTTTAACAGCATCACCCTCATATTTCAAGTACCCAAGATATCCGTCTTTGATGATCATTGTTCATTCTCCAATATGGCGATTTGAGGGGCGGCGAGGCCGTAGAGTGTGGAGACGAGCCGGTCGATCTCGGCTTCGAGGACGGAGACGTCGGCGGTTGGATCGGCGGTCTTGGCAATGAGAATGCGGTCAACGAGCGCAACGATTGGTTTCTGCAGGGCAAGGGAGATGTCGGGGATCGGTAATTTTTTCCAGTCATCAGGATAGAGATGTATGTTACTGCGGCGGTTCGCACGCAGGAAGTCGCGGGCGACCGAGGAGTTCATTACGCCTAACAGATACTTAACCGAGAAGCGGCGGCTAGTCGCCTCCAACTCTTCGCGCCGCGGGAGTTCGGGGCGCGGCGGGGTCTCGCCAACATACCGTGCGGCTTTTTTCAGCGAGTTGTTGCAGACACCGGCGAGCGCTTGCCATGGGACGAAGGACCATGCGGAATGGTTATGGAGAAGGTGCTTGTCATCATAAGCCACCCGGAGGTTTGCGACTCCGGCGGACATATCTACGGAGATGAGTTTTTCGGGAACAGAGTAAAGTTGCGGAAAGGTCGGACGACTGAAAAGACTAGGAGCTCTCGCCGTTCCCCATTCCAGCCACTTTTGGGAGACGGGGAGCCAGCGATCAAGATGCTTACCTTCGACAAACGGTTGCGAATGGATTCCGTCTTGAATATCAGAAACCAAGTCTTTTAATTCAAATTCACCACGTACCTTGTCTTCGTCGGCATGAACGACCATGCCTTTGCTGATATAACATAGCTGTTCCAACAATCTGTAGTTGCATGTGAAGACCTGAGCAACTTTTTCTCCTGGAAAGAAGACGCGGCTGGTTAGTTTCGATTGCTGGTTACTGGGAAGAAGCGTGACATTGCCAAACGCTCCTTTGTGCAGGCGGCGTTCGGGCACGCTGTCCGAGCCATCCGCGTTCGTGTAGAAGAATATTACGTTGTGTACTGTGGCTTCGAAAACCTGAAGGTCGCCGAGGAAATCGAGTCGGTCGACGCGGGCATTTCGCAGAAACCACTCTTGGGATTTCTGCGCGTACTTGGCGTGGCAATAGGCGTCGGATGTGATGAGCGCGAGCGTACCCGCGGGCTTGAGTAGCTTGAAGCCTTTCTCGATGAAGGCGACGTAGAGGTCCCATTTTTCCCAAAGCGTATCGTAATCACCGCAAGCGAGGATCGCCTTGCGCTGGTGTTCCTGAGACGGGTTGTCGGCTCGCACGAAGGGCGGATTGCCGATCACGATGTCGAAACCGCCTTTTGACAGCACGTCGTGGAAGAAGAGGTGCCAGAGGAAATAAGGCCTGTCCGGCAATTCGACAAGCGAGTCGCGTTTGCTGTTCAGGTCGGCGAGGGACTGCCGGGCGATATCCAGTTGCCGTTTCTCTCGCACCGGCAAATCGACATCGCGTTTTTTTGCCGTGGTCCGGATAAGGTCCAGTCTAGCTTCCAGAAGCGCAATGGTATCGCGGTATTCGTCAGCCTTCTGCTCAAAACAATGGTTGATGTGATTCCGGACCGCGGCGTCGATATCGGAGCGGATCTTGTGTTTGGCGTCGGGGTCGGCAGAGTTGAAATAGTCATGGAGTAACTGTTCGATGATTTCGACCGTCTGCACCCTGAAATCAATGATTTGCTGCTTGAGCGCGTCTTTCTTGTCGTTCAAAAAAAGTTCCATCTGGTCGGCATTCTCGACCAACGTGGGAACGCGCCGGTCAATCGGATCGAAACGGCTGAGGTCGACACCTTCGAACGATTCGAGCAGGGAGTTGCCCTGCATGATCTTATAGTCGAGGTTGGGGAGCGGGCTCGGTTCCTTTTCGTCGACCACCAGGGAGAGCCAGAAACGGAGGCGGGCGATATCCACCGCGCCGGCGTCGAGGTCCACGCCGTAGACTGAGTTCTGGATGGTGTGGGCTTTGATAGAGGCGGGGTCAAGGCGGTGGCGGTCATCCAGCGCGAGACGGGCGCGAACGATTTCCTGGAGCATGCCCATGGGGAACGCGCCGGAGCCGATGGCGGGATCGCAGATCTTGATGTCGCGCAAGAGACGGTCAATGCGGCAGGCGTGAGTCTTGACGGGGGAACCGGCGGGGACGGACTTGTCGGGGCTGCGCACCCACGAAGCGACGGCGTTGCGGGCATCGCCGTCGACTTCCGCATCGAGTCGGGTGTGGAGATAGCGGATTAGGGCTTCCTGACACATGTAGGCGACGATGGCCTTTGGGGTGTAATAGGCACCCTTCTCCTTGTTGTCTTCAAGAAGGGCCTCAAAGATGCGGCCGAGCATTTCGGGATCGACGCCGATCTCCACATCGAGCGGGTCGGACTCATCGATGGTGAAATTGAAGCGGGAAAAGAAATCGAAAAGGTTTTCGAAGAGGGTGGAAGGGAAGTCGAATGCGCGGAAGGGCTTTTCGGCGGGGTTTTCCTCGAAAAGACCGCCGTTGAGGTATGGGATGCGGACGGCTGACGATTTAGGAGTTCCGGCGGGTCTGAAGAGATCGCCGGGGCGACGGCTGTTCAGGGTTTCATAGAACAAGGGGATCAGGAATGAGGTGTGAAAGCTGTCCCGCGTGCGACATGATTGGAAGGTGCGGCGCAGGAAGTCGGTGTCGCCGTCGATCCAGTGTGGCGCGGAGGCGGGTGAGCAGCCGATCCAGCGTTTCTTTTGGAGAAAGTGGAGGAAGACCAGGCGGGCAAGCAGGCGTTTGGCGAAATGCCGGGCGCTTCGTGCTGACTCGGAGTCATCTTGCCAGTCTTTTGCGCCCGCGAACCGTGCCGCATGGCGGGCGAAGGTCTCATAATGGGAGATGTATTCGGCGAAAAAGGCGTCGGAAAGCTTCTCGACGGAAAAAGACGCTTCGAGGTTTGCGAGCGTGCAGAGGCCGGTCGAGGCCTGCTCGCAAAGCGTGGTGA
>Ga0073936_10002413_pt1 | contig 27886 bp, 17 predicted proteins | sample AliMusrvi5mmetaG_FD_87041 | JGI IMG/M metagenome (GOLD analysis project Ga0073936, IMG submission 87041) | Freshwater lake bacterial and archeal communities from Alinen Mustajarvi, Finland, to study Microbial Dark Matter (Phase II) - Alinen... | ecosystem: Environmental > Aquatic > Freshwater >...
GATCAACCGTAAGGCGCGCATGGGTCGCAATCCGGCGACTGGCGCGACGATCAAGATCGCAGCTAAGAAGGTTGTGAAGTTCCGCGTCGCTAAGGCCGCCAAGGACGCGATCCTGGGCTGATCGGATCCATGCTGTTCCGGAAGGCCGCTGCCGAAAGGTGGTGGCCTTTTTTGTTGGAGAATCCCGATGTTGACCGCCGAGTCACACTCCAAAACGGCATGGCGTCTTTCATGGTTGTCCTTTGGCGAGGAAGTGCTGGGCTCCGGTCATAATCATCTGCGCCGCGAGGGCCGCGAGCACCAGGCCGGTGATTTTGCTCAGAATGTTCAGGCTTCTTTTGCCCACGGCCCGCTCGATGAGCGACGCCATCAGCAGGATTGTTCCGACGCTGATCACAGCCAGGAGCAGGGCGATACAGCCAAGTCCCTTGCGGAACGGGTCGGCGATTTCGGCGCCCAACACCAGCAGCGTGCCGGTAGTGGCCGGTCCGACGATGATGGGCATAGCCAGCGGTACGACCGAAATATCCTCTTCGGCGGGATGTGCGCCCACGGGGTTGGCCTGAACCAATGCGACGGCCGACAGGAAGAGCAGTGCCCCGGCCCCCATACGGAAGGCATCCAGCGTTATGCCGAACACCGAGAAGATTGCGTTGCCAAAAAAGAACAGGGCGAGGCAGCACGCGCCGACGGCGGCGCTCACCTGCAGGGCCAGCTTGCGGCGCTGGGGTTCCGTGTAGCCCGCGGTCATGCTCAGGAACATGGACAGCGCGAAAAAGGGCGTGAACAGGAAGAAGAACTTCAGCCAGACGCTCACGAAGAAACTGAGGGCACTCGTCATGGGCAACACTCTCCCAAGGTGGGCCGTGCTCCGCAACTCAATATCGGTGCCGCTCGCGGGCCCGGACTGTCGGGATGCAGGGGCGCCGCGGTCGTACGGGAAGAGACGCCGAAAATGAGGCTGGATAGAATGACCGCCGTGGTGCGCATGGTCGAGGTCAGGGGGGACTCACCCGCGTTACACCACAGGTTGAATCGGGCCATTTGCAATTGCCAGGCAGAGTCTCTACAAGGGCTTCGTGGCATATATCGGCACCAGTCTTCGATCTACTGCGGCCACTGCATCACAGACACCAGACTACGAAAGCAACGGCAGCAGGGCATGTCGCACAACCTACCATCGGTGCGGGGCGTCCAGTCTGCCCGACTACCAGATTAAACAGGGGCTTGCCTGACCATGCCACCGCTGAACCATTGGTCGCGTTTCGCCGTGCCCCGCCTCTGGGCCGGTGCGGCGGTTGCACTTGGACTTCTCATGTTGGTGCTTTTTCGAATTATCCTGACAGGCCTTGCGGGGATAGGTTCGGTACTGGGGTTGGTCCTGATCGTGGGAGGGGGCTTCACCCTGCTGGTCCTAAGCATCAAAGATCCTCGTTTTCCGGGATGACAGCTCCCGGGGGAAGTCATGAAGACAACGTTCGCGTCAGACAGTAGCGTAGATCTGGTGCCGGCCGCTGGATCGCCCAGGTCCTGCAACTCGCGAATTGCAGGACTCACGTGACCTGTGCACCGGAAGGGCCGCACCCAATCCAAAACGTAACACCGTAACAGGGGCTCAATATCGAACTTTCGGCCTCGCCATGATGGCATTTTGCGGCAATTTTGGCCGCTTATCGACCTGTTTCCCTAACAGGAAATGTTACGTTGTTACGCTTTCAAGGCTCCCGGAAGACACACTCGTGACGACCTGTGCGCTGTTAAGGCGGAGAACTACGATCAAAAACTTCACCTGAAGTTTTTGATCTGTGCGCGTGTCGGGTGGTGAGTCATGAGTCATGCAGTAGGTGCGTGATTCACGACTCAAGGCCTGCGTATCCGTTAGGGTCACGGGATCACGTACGCCGGACAGCATTCGCCTTGGCGACCAGTGTTAGACGTCGGGCATGCTGTGGGCGGGGGTACGCGGTCACCATCAAGGGCAGTGCCGGGTTGCGGTCGGTCTTGAACAGGAAGATAAGCCAAAGATGGAATCCCGTCGGCCGATCCTGGCAGTGCCAGCGATGATCCGAGTGTGTTTTAGGTGCAAATCCCGTTCGACAGGTGGGGACTCGGTCAATCAAGGCGGGGAAAGATGCCAAAGCACCTTACTTAGTTAGCAACTGTCTCATCGGGCGGCTGGTGCCGGACGCCTATTTCCGAACCACTTGCGACAACATCAGCAACGCTGAGCGCGGACGAGCGACAGGACATCGGTGATCGTCATGGTACGTCCTTCTCGATGCAGGCGTTCACAAAATCGATCAAGCACAAGCCGGTATGGTATCCCGGGTCGGCGTCGGGGGTGGCCGGGATCACCGGGGAGGGGTCGCCCTTGGCATCGCGCGTCTGCAGGAAAAAGCCGGGTACTGGCGAGCGGAAAAGCCCGAATAGTGCTCGGGCGCAGTCCACCGTGGCCGCGACCAGTTCGGCGCGGCGAGAATGATCAGGGGTCAGGCGAAGCAGGAGCGCGGCGGCGCGCATCGCTTCGGGCAGGGCCCACCAAGGCATGTCGTCGTTAACCGGAACACGGGCCACAAGATCGAACGTCTTGCAGATCCCGCCCGCCCGCCGTTGGAAGCCGTTGGAGACCGCAGCGAGGAAGATCCCGGGCAGTGTTTCCCGGCACGTCGCGGCGAGCTCTCGCAGTTCCGTCGACAGTGGCGGTCTCGCGGTCGCCCGTAGAAGAAACCGGGCCGCGAGCCCCGTGAACTCGATTGCATGCCCGGGGTCCTGTAGAACCTTCTCCTGGTCGAACCAGGGCCGGCCTTCGTCGTTCGTGTACTCGACGAAATCAAGGCGCCGCAATCGGCCGTCGTCCCGCGCGAGAATATGGCGATTGAGCAACCGCCGGAGAAAGGTCGAGCCGCCTTCGACCCATTCCGGGTCGCGGGGAAGGAGTTCGCACATGAGCGCGTACCCCCCCAGCGCGATCATCCACGGTCCCTGGGCGTGGCGGCCCGGCACGGATACGGTCGGGTTTCGCGGATCGAACGAAATCTGGTCCGATACGAACCGTCCCTCGGCGATGGCGGCAGTAGTTTCGCGGAAGGTCTCCACCCCGGCGGCAAGCAGGTCCGGGCGGCCAAGGCGTGAGCCAGCGGCGGCCAGTCCTTTGCCAACAAACAGATCGGCGAACCCCGGCGGAGTGCCCACGGGGTCGACGTACTGGCGGCGCCCGTCGTCGCCGCACCGGAAGGGGCGCCCGTCAGGCGCGAAGAGAAAGAAGAAGCGCCCGCCGTTCGCGTTCCGCAGGGCCATGATCCGGTCGGCGACGACCGCCAGCATCCGGTCCGCGCGTGCAGCGCAGTCCCGCTCTCCGGCGAGGAACGCTGCATGCCCGGCGAGCGACTCCAAACCGCGGCCCTGGATCCAGCCATACACCGCGGAGCGTCCGCGAAAATCGGTTTCGAGATCAGGCGGCTCCGGGAAATCCTCGCCGGTGCGCACGTTCAGTTTGGTATCCACCCAGGGGTAGTGGCGATTCCGTTCGAAGCGCGAAACCACCAAGGAGAACCCCGCGACGATGGCCTCGCGGCAGGTCGGAACGAGCGCCTCAAGGGCACTCATCCCGGCGTCTGGCATCCCCTGTTGTGTCGCACAACTCATGTGTTGCCCTTGTGTCCTTCATCGGTTGTCGATAACGTCACCCACTCCCAGAGCCCAGTCGGCGGTGTCAAGCAGGGGGACGACAATCTGCGCAAACGGCAGTCCGTTCCTCGCGATCCCGGTGGAGCGGTCCACGACACGCCCGGCGATTGCGTCAAAGAAGCCCCAGAAAGCCACGCCGCGCGGGTAGCCCTTGCCGTCCTGCATCCAGGCGTGGAACTTCAATACGCACATTCGTGATACGCAGTCTCGTACATCGCCAGGATATTCTCCAGCGGACAGTCGGGTTGAATATAGGTATGGCCGGGACCGACGATATATCCGCCGTGTCTTCCGAGAACCTGGAAATTCTTTAGTACTTCCAAGCGCACATCCTCCGGCGTGCCTGTGCTGAGGACGGTGATCAAGTCTATTCCGCCGTAGAACGACATTCTGCCTCCGAAATCGCGTTTGAGCCCTTCGACCGCCATGCCTTCGGCGCTTGTCTGGACCGGTTCCATCAGGTCCACCCCGGCGTCTATAATATCGGGCAGAAGTTTGCGCGTTGATCCGCAGGTATGCAGGAGGAGTTTCTTGCCGTATTTATGGACAATATCGGCATATCGTTTCAGGTACGGCTGGATGTATTCGCGGAACATGTCGGGCGAAATCAACGGGCCATTGGTCGTGCAGAAATCGTCTGCGATGTAGAAAATATCGAACGAGTCGCCGGCCTCACGGCAAAGTCTCTCGATGGCGGGAAACATATAGTCGTTCACCTTCCGGATGATCGTTCCCGCGACATCGGGGTCTGCGGCCAGATCCATCATGAACTGTTCCATCCCGCGCATGTGGGTTGCCTTGAAATAGCCGGCATGGGAGATGTGCGCAATAATTGCCTTGTCCGGAGCGGCGGTTCTTGCCTTGCGAATGGAGTCGAAGGACAGTTCGCCGGGTGTGGGCCAGTCGTAGTTCTCAATTTCCGACATGCAGGTCATGCCTGCAAGCGGATGGTGGCAGTATTCAGAGTAAGTGCCTCCGCTATAGACCTGCGGTTTCGCGCCGATGCCCCAGAAATCGTACGAGATCTCGCCCTCTTTTCGAATGTGAGGATGGTGGTGGTTAGCCCCGACAAGTCGGGTGTCAATATGCAGGGAATCCCAAACCTGATCGTGCGAGGAGACGTTGAAATGCTTCATGAGCATTTCAACGACCTCCTTTTCTGCGTCAAAAGTAATGGGAAGGCGATCAGGCGTACGATGTTCTATGGCGGCCAAAACGCGCTCACGGCTATTCATGAAACTTCCTTCCGCTGACTGCGGCATGGCCTTCTGGGCTCGTTGCCGCAGCCGCTATTCCGTGTACGTATCCACTTCCAGCCAGATGCGATTCGTCGGCGAAATCGCGCACCGCGCCGTGTAGCCGTTGTCCGTGCCGCGGTCGGGGACGATTCGCAGGGCAAATCCGTTGAACTTCGCCTCACCCGCGGCCACGGCCTTGAGGCCGGCCGTGACATCGATCGCGACCGACTTTGCCGGTTTGTACTCCGGCGCGTCCGCAGGCTGCTTCGGGATGACGGCCGACCCGACAGGGGCCGGCAGGTGCTTCACGTCGCAGGCCTTGCCGGGTTCTATCGGTTGCGGCATCAACACGGCCCCGAGTCTTCCGGCGGCCTTGTCGTGTCCGGTCACGACCGGGACTTGGAGGCGAGCGGCAACCACGCCCTTGCCGGGCAACGACTTGAGGTCACCTGCGATGAGGACCACCCCGGCACTGACCTTGCCTTCTTCCTCCGTGGTTTTCGGCCACCGCAGTTCACCGCTGCTAGCGATCTCGCCTTTGTCGCTGACGTACTGGATGTAGGTTAACGGGATCTTGGTGGTTTTGACCGGGCGCGCTTTGACCGGCACCGGCGTTTGCGTTCCCACAAGGAACGGGTTCGGCAGGCAGGTCAGTTCGTCGCCCGGGGCAGCCTTGGTTTCGACGGCCCCTTCCGGCAACAGTTGCGGCGTGGACTCCGGCGACAGCACCTCGCGACGCACAAACAGCATCCGAGGGTACACCGGGTATTGCCCCTTTGGCGTGGGACAGTCGATGTCAAAGGTTGCCGGCAGGTCCTTGGCCGTGAAGGTCTTTTGAACGACGGTGACGGCGTCGGACCACTTCGCGTTATGTTGCCGGGCAACTTCCTTGCCTTGGTCGTAGAGTTGCTCGAATGATTTTGTTCGGGAGCCCAGGCGGTAGGCATAGGTCACCACGAGTTTGTTTGCGCCGAGCGCGTTCGGGTCGGCGACCGCGACGGTTACGCGGTTCTTGCCCGGCGAGAGGTAGGGCAGGGCACCCGGGTTGTTCTGGACGATCGCCCGCACTTTGAGGCTGGTGAGCGTTTCTTTGACACCGATTTTAACCAGCGCGGTGGTCGCACCCTTCACGGCTTCCGAGAAATCTTTGATATCGACGGCCTTGTAGGTCTTGCCGTTGTCCACGGACACTTCCACGGTCTCAGCGCCGGGGGCCTCGCCGTTGGCCTTGGTCAGGATGTAGGGTGACTTCAGGCAGAAGATAACGCTGGCCGGTTTTCCGGCCACGGCAGGCACGAGCGCCTTGTTGGCGACCTTAACGTTGTCAACGTTCACAAACGATTTCAGGCACGCGGCGCTGGCGAAGTCGGGCGCGAATGTCAGGACTCCGTTGCCGTAGCTGCGGGCCGGCTTGCTGTTAATGTACGGCTCGAGCACTTGACCGTAGCCGGGGTTATTGCGAGTGTCCTTGTGGCCGGGACACGTGTGGGCGGGCGGAGTCTTGTTGCCGGCCCAGTACCAGGCGTCCGGCATTGGATCCCACGTGCTTTCGAGGCAGAAGCCCGGGGCCAGGTTGACATCCATGGAATAGGTGCCGGTGGCGTGGTTGATGCCGGCCCACGTGTCCGGGGAACCCGCGTTATTCTTGCTGTTGACACCGGAGGCGACGCCGGAGAGTTCGTCGCCGCAGAGCAGAAACGCGGGGGCGCACCAATTCGCCTTGGCCCCGTTCATGCCGAACTGGTTGTCCGTGGCGTACACGCAGTTCCGTCCTTTATCCAAGACAAACGCATCGGTCAGGAGGCCCTGCGCGTTGGCCTTCAGGTCGTCTTCGCCGGCGATCGTGCGGCCACCCTTGCCGTCCGGCATCCAAGCGTAGAATTTGAGGAAGATGTCCAGATAGTGCCAGCGGCCGTCGTACTGCGCCTCGACCGTGGTATGGCCGGGATTACTCCAGCCCACGAAGCGCCAGCCCCAGCCCAACTCCCGCCAGAGCGCAGACTGTTCGGAGTGCAGGCCGCCGCACAGGCTCCAGCCGTAACAGTTGATCTCCTTGAGCACGGGGATGCCTCCCGGTTCGCTGGGGTACTGGCGGTGATAGTGGGTCAGTTGCATGAAATTGTAGATCGCAATGGCCTTCTCGTCGTTGTTCTTGCAGTCGCGGGTGACCGATTGGACGATGGACTTGAGCGACGTGCAGTCCGGCGCCAGGTCCGGTTGAACTTTGATGGCCGTGACTTCGCCCGGTGCCATCGGGAAGTTTTCGATCTGCGCCTGGGCCTCCGACAGGACCAGAACCACTGCCGTTGATACAGCCCCGCCCCACGTAAGTATTCTTCGCATCATCGTTCCCCTGTTTCGTGTGTTTCCCCGACGTTTTGAAACGAGCGTCAGCCCTCCGTTGTCTCGGAAGGGCGGAATAACAAAGCATAGCGATGGCTATTTCGGCGGGCAACGGAATTATTTCGTGTGCTCAAACGTAGTCGGTCGATCCGCCGCTGGTCATAGTCTGGCGTGAGGTTGTTCAATGGCATTCATGGCGATCACCTGACCGGCTTCACGTAAGGCTGGTTGATGCGCCATAGTTCCTTGGCCAGGGCCGGGATGGTCCGGAAGTTGGGCACCAGCGGGTCGAGCGTGATGGCCTCCTGGAAGGCCGCGAAATCCCGTTCCACGGCGGCCCGTTCGACGAGCAGGTTCTGGCACACGAGCGGCATCAGGATCCCCAGCAGGAACGGCGGCAGTGGGTTGTTCATGGCCGGGCGGACGCCATCGGCGCCCAGGAAGCAGGTCAACTCCAGGTTGGCCTCGGCCGGCAGGTTGGGGACCGCGCGGCCGTTGGTGACGTTGAGATGCAATTCGCGCTGGATGCGGTCCCCGAAGCGGCCTTCGAGGCCGAAGACGATGTCGTGCAGGTGCTCGCTCGAATACTTGTCCATGTCGGGGATCGGATGGCGGCCGTAGGCCCAGGTGCGGACGGTATCCCGGTACCACAGGCGCGTCTTGCGGCGGGCCGCCGGATTGTGCAGCGCCGAGTCGAGGCCATAGATGTTCTTGCCATCACGGAAGGCGTGCGGCGTCAGGAACCAGTGGAAGAACTCGGCGAAATGGTGGTCGCCGTTGTTCGGAATCATGCCGTACCGTTTGGCAAAGCCATTCGCCCACTCATCGGTGTCCTGGTAGCCGGCGATGTCGGCGTGGCCTTCGCGCGCGAGGGCCGCGATCTTGCGCGCCACGGCCGTCACATTCATCTCGCGCCCGCGAATCCGTACGCGATCGATGAGGCCGAGATGATTGACCCCGACGACGTTGAGCGATACGTCCTGACGGTCCACTCCGTAGGCCTTGGCAATGGTGTCCTGACGGAAATGTGTACCGTGGCAGATGCCGACGCAGACCACCTTGGTGTGCCGGTTGACCGCGTTGGTCAGGACGGCCATGGGGTTGGTCACCGAGAGCATGGGCGCACCCGGGCACAGGCGCTCCATGTCGCGGGCGATATCGAGCATAAGCGGCGCCATGCGCAGGCAGCGCGCCGCGCACATGGGGCCGACCGTGTCGCCGACCGTGTGCCGGATGCCATGACGCTGGCAGGCGAGATCCTCCTGCTCGGCCAGGTCCATCCCCCCCACTAGCACGGAGACCACCACGTAATCGGCGCCGTCGAGCGCCTCGGCGCGGCTGCGGCAGGCCTTGACGGTGAGGCCGCCCTTGCGCTGGCGGATCATGCGCCGGATCACATCGCGCTCGAGGCGCAACGCTTCCGGGTCGATGTCGTAGAGCCGGATGTCGGTATCGTCCATTTCGCCGAACAGCAGAAAGTCGCGAACACTCTGATGAACGAACTTGTAGCTGGCGCCGATGTAGGCAATAGTGCGTCGTTTCATAGTGGTGGTGGATTGTTTTTCCTACTCATAACAAAGAGGGATTGGTATAACAGCGCGCGTTGGGGATGTCAATGCGCGGCCACATAGACAACACTACGAATTGAACAGAAGAGGAACCCGGACATGCCTGCGATTCAGTTGAAGCCCGTCGACAGCGTCGAAACGTTCACGCTCGAAAACCACGCGGTCTCCCTCGCGGTGGAGAAGAAGACCGGCTGGATTCGCACGCTCTTCTTCAAGGAAAAGAAGGTCGATCTCTTCCAGCAACTCCGCCAGGGCATTCCGGGCTATGTCGGCGGCCTCAAGGTCTATGACGAGTATGAGGAGAAGTGGTTCAACGACCTTAACGATCCCTTCACGGTTACGGCGTGCCGCCAGCGCGGCAATCGCATCACGTTCGCGAAGACCTTTCGAGGCGCAGCCTTCACGCTGTTCGTGACGCTGAAACTGGAAAAGGACGCGTTTCACTGGGAAGTGCGGGCCGAGAAGAAATCGCCCGGACTTCATGACCGCTCGATGCGGGTCTACTTCATGTGGCCGATCATCGCGGGCTGGGATGTCTGGGCGCCGGCCTATGGCGCGGAGTTCACGTTCGATGGCATGACCTCGTTCGAATACATGCACATCCAGGTGCCGTACGTGTCGAACAAGGAGATCATCCTGCCGATGATTTCCCATTTCAGCAAGAAGCTGGATGTCGGTTTGTCGATCGTGGAACCGATCGACGCCAAGGTCCCGGCGGCCAAGTTCCAGTTCGCTAATGGCGAGAAGTGTTACAACTGGGGCTCGATGAAGAAGGATATCCGCTCCGTGCCGGTGCTGGAGACCGTCAACTACTATATCGGCCTGGTCGGCGACCGCCCGATGAACACCAAGGTCATGATGCTGTTCCACTCCGGCGACTGGCGCCCGGGGCTCGGCCAGGTCTTCAACCGGTGGCGCGAGCATTTCGTGCCCACCTCGGACACGATCTACAAGAACGAAGGCACCTTCACCTGCGAGGGCGTTCAGACGGCGGACGCTATCCAGCGCTGCAAGGATTTCGGGATCAAGACGCTCGAAGTCCACGGACATTTCCAGGACTACGGCGATTACTACCAGGCGGGGAAGGACACCTGGTACACGAATTGGGCTAAGGAAACCTACTACCACAAGCATGGACGCAAGATCCCCACCCAGCAGCTCGACGACTTCTTCGCCACGCACACGGATGCGGAGATCGAGGCGGAGTTAGCAGGCATGCAGTCTCCCGACCCGAACGTCGCGCACCGGAACGTGCGCCACCACCGGGCCGATATCCGGGCGCGGCTGGCCAGACTCGCCAAGGCCGGTGTGGGCTGCTACTGGTACTTCAACTACACGGATGGGTACCGGTGCCGCGTGGAGAAGGAATGGCCCGATTCCATTGCCCGGAACGAGGATGGTTCCTGGCAGCCGTCCGGCTGGTACAGCGCGCACAACATGAACGCCGATCCGCGCTGGTCGTTCGGCAAGCACATGATTCGGGATGCGAAGCGCATTTTCGAAGCCTACCCGACTCTGTCAGGTTTCTTTCTGGACTGCTTCCGCCATTACGAGATCGACTTCGGGCACGACGACGGCATCACGGTCGTGAATAACAAGCCCGCGTACAGCATGAACTTCTCGTATGACGGCGCGGAAAAGGCGATCAAGGCGTATATGATCCCGCGGAAGCTCGGGTCCTTCGCGAACAAGCCGCAATCCATCCGATCCATGCGCTGGACCGATGGCGTGCTGCTCGAAGGCGACGGCGATTTCGGCGAAGAGAAATACTTCTGGGCCTGTCTCTCCAAGCCGCTCTTCTTCATGTGGACCAGCGACAACAAGTCGAACGACGAGAACTTGCGGCGCTGCATCCTCCACGGCTGCTTCCCGAAATACGCGTTCGACAAGAAACTTACCTACGCGCAGAACAAAGCGCATTTCGCCCAATACCTGCCGCTCTGTGCCCAGTTCAAGCGGCGCGTATTCTGTTTCGAGCCGGATCCCCTGCGCGTGCCCGCCGGCTCGCGCGGCAAGCTCTACACGGTCGGTCAGGACTACATTGCCGGCATCATGTCGGAGTTTCTCACGGCCGGCGACAAGGTCGCGTATGCCAAAACGCCCTATGCGGTCTTCCGCGTGGCGCGCGGTGCCGATGTCGGCAAAGCGGGCGTCATGGTTCCGGGCGACACGAAGTGGCGCTTCGTCAAACCACGCTTCGACGGCACATTCGTCTACGTGCCGCTGGACGGCTACAAGAACTGCGCCGTGGTCCGCCTCTTTATCACCAAGAACACCGGCAAACCAATCGGAACCGGGCGATTCAAGGAAGGTGTGGACTACTGCGGCGACCCGGAAAGCTCATTCAGCGAACGGAACGAACGGTGAGCGACCTGCGTCCGGAAATCGCGCCCGCCCGGGCCGTCACTGAGACGATCCGGTGGAAAGTCGGCAAGGTCATCGATGCGCACGTGCATTTCAGGGGCGTCGAACCGGTACCGCATTTCTATCGGATTCTGGACATCGTTGGATATGACAAGGTTTGCATTCTGGGCGGCACGGCCGAGGGCGGGCCGGCGCTGGAGCGCAAAGCAGACCAGTCCGCACGGTTCTACGCTTTCGGACGGCTGCAGCACGATCGCGACAAGGCCCGCCGGGGCGACGGAGCCTATCTCGTCGGACAAGTCGAGCAGATGCGTGCGTTGGGGTATGACGGCCTCAAGATGCTGGAGGGCAAACCCTCCCTCAGAGGGGGTACCGCCACGGCGCAGGATTGGGCGCCTTGGACGCTGGACCATCGCTATTATGCGCCGTTGTGGGAAGCCCTTGAGGCGCTCGATAGGCCAGTTACCCTTCACGTGGCGGATCCCGTCGACTGGTGGAACAGTGCCGATCCCGCGGTTGCCATCTACCGGACGGAGGCGCCGCAGGAATCCTTCTTTCAAGAGGCTATTGCCGTGCTGGAGCGGCATCCCCGCTTGCGCATCAACTTCGCGCATTTCCTGTTCATGGGACCGCAGTTGGACCGGATGGGCGACCTGCTCAGCCGCTTTCCTGGCATGCGCGTCGACATGGCCATGGGGGATGAGTTCCTGTACTACCTGTCGGACGATCCCGAAAGGGCCCGCGATTTTTTCATCCGATGGCAGGATCGCATCCTGTACGGCACGGACATCTCCGACCGCAACTCACTACGTCACGCCTGGGCCAAAGCCGCGACGCTGAGACGATTCCTGGAAACCGGCGACGCGTTCGTCAATCCGACGCAGGAAGCCCTGGGCCAACCTCCGCAGCGGGGCTCCAACGGCCGCCTCGAGTTGCGCGGGCTCGACTTGCCGCCGGAGGTGTTGGGCCGTGTCCTGGCGCTCAATTTCGAGGCCTTCGCGGGAGCGAACCCGATGCTATTGCCCCGGAGCCCCGGGTGCTCGGAGGCGGAATGAGAATAAGTGATGTTGAACTGAATGGAGGCACCCCAATGGCCATCCCTGCCGACGGCGATAAGAGGTACTACTTGGAACAGGCGCTCAAAGCCGCCGATTGGTTTGTCAATTCGCAGCTCGGGAGTTACCGGCCCGATTGGACGGCCGACCCCGGCCGCTACCTTTACTATTACTACATCCCGGAAAGGAAATATGTCCCGGGAATCAACTGGACGCTTGGCCGCGGCTTGTTTGTCACGACGGAGGCCTACAAGCTGACCCGCGAGCAACGCTATCTGGATTCCGCCAAATTGGCGGCCAATTACCTCTACACCTGCATGGTGCTGGATCCGCACTACCCCGCCGTCCACGGCATGATTCGCGAGTACTCGCCCGTCTGCCGCAGGGGGGGCTTGCTGGATGGGGCGCAGGCCGCTTCCGGCTTGCTCATGCTCGAGCGTGTGACCGGCGATGCCGAGTACCTGCGCCTCGGCCGCGCCTTCTGCGACTTCCTGCTGCGCGCGTTTTCGCCCATCAAGGGATTTCCCAACTGGGGGTCGCTCGATGGCGCTGGTGCATCTGCGCTGGAATACTCCGAGCCGCGGATGCAGTGGACCGTGGCGCAGGCCATCGCCATCCCGCTCTGGCACCTGTATGTCCGCACCGGCGAGGAGCGCTACCTGACACCGGTGGTCTGGGCGGCCGACCGCATCCTCGAGACGCAACAACCCGATGGCTCATTCTACAACCACCCCTCGATCGAGAAGACCAAGGCGCCCGTGACGTTCAACCAGCACGACGGCGTCGGGGGCGGCAACGATCGCTTCCAGATCTGGAATGATGACGCCATGATGGTGGTGCTCATCGGCGCCTATCGCGCCACGGGCATCCAACGCTACCTCGGCGCCATGGTGGCCTATGCCCGCTGGATCATGAAGAACGCCCCTGTTGTCCGACCCTACGTCGCGTTCCCCATCCAGGCCAATAACGTGCTCGATATCGGCAGGGAGTCGGGTAACGACTGGACGCCGTGGGTCCTCAAGCATCTCGACAAGCATCTGCTCTCGTTGCAGATGTCCGGCACGGGCGACGCGTGCGCCGACGGCGGTTTCCGCGGCGAGGATGAGGAAGGCAATGCCGGCATCTTCGGGGGCACCGGCCTGGACTATGTGACCACCCGGGTTACCTGCTATGCGGCGGGCACGCTCTTCCGGCTGTCGGGAAAGGGGACGGGCTCGGGCTTCTCGGCCGACGGGCTGTAAGCGACTATTGCGCCTCTCTTGACGGCAGGCTCATCTCGATGGTGTGGCCCGCAGGGTTCCTGCCGCAGGGCACTTCATAGACCGAGCAACCGAGGGGAGCAGGGAACTCCCGCGGTTGGCTGTCCTCACTCCAGCGGTGCACAATTCGCAGGTCGGACGAGCTGGCACTGCCGGCGTTCAGATGGCCGTAGAACTCGAAGCCGTTGATCGCGGTGTCGCTGGTCAGGCGTAGCCACACAGGCGCCGTGCTATCCGGCGCCAGCACGACTTCCCCGTCGAACGTAACGTCCCATTGCATGTCGGAACTGGTAATGTGCCGCACGGCGAAGGGGATCCAGGCTTTGCCGTCCTGGCTCCATTCCAGAAGCGCTCGTTTCGGCGTCCGATCGGGGGGCATTTCGTCCACGGTGGCGAGCACCCAGAACCAAGCAAAGCTCCGGGATGCCGGCGCGTCCATGCGGAACACGGCGCGTACCGGTTGCGTTGCATCCCGGGGCGCAAGTTTCTGCCAGCCTGAAACGGCCGGCCGGCCGATTCCATTATCGATGCTGACCGCCTGCGCGGCCAGATTCGCCGACGCTCGGAAGTCCACGATCTGCGTCCAGGGCACCGTGCAAAGGTGGTGCTTGTCGAGGCAGCGGACCTCCATGCGGTTGGTGCCCTCCACGAGGCGCGGCAGCGAGATTGGCGCGGTCAGGATCGTGCCGTCGAACGCCAATCGGTCCAGGCGGGCTTGCTCCCCCAGCGTGAAGCGAATCAGGCAGTCGTATCGCTCCGCCAAAGTCTGCGTGATGTCCAGACGTTGCCGGAATGGCCCGGAGTCCGTGGACGTGAACAGTGGCGTCCAGGCGTCTTCGGCGGTATTCATTTCGAACGTCGCCGGTCCGGCGCCAGCGACGTCCAGCCACACACCGTCGTGATGTCGGATGCGGTCCCCCGTGAAATCCGGAATGCCGCAGAAAGGGTAAGGGGACTGGATTCGCAGGGTCGCCGTTCCGCTCCCCATAACGCCGGTCTCGTCCTGCCGCACTCCCTCGCAAGTCCAGACGCCCAAGGCGAAGTCTTCATAGGCGGAACTCAGATTCGGCGCGTAGACCCAACGCCCGTTGCCGTAGGTCCGGAAGGGCGGAAAGCGTTCGCTCGGGCGGCCCTTCCACTCCGAGGCGACCGACGTCAGGAACGGTTTCCAACTGGCCGGAAATGGAAACCGGCCGCCTGCGACCTGGGACCGGATCAGAGTCTCGCCGGGGCGAAGCTGGAAGTCCATACTGTGCCTCCTCGGCGTCGAGGGTGGCCAGGTGGTGTTGATCCGGTGTTCGGCCTCGGCGACTGAGGCCGCGGCAAACATCGCGGCATAGTCGGCCAACGCACGGTCAGGCAGGTCGCAGGGGGTGGACTTGCGGTTGTTGCCGAGAATGAGCGCTTGCGACTGCCTGGCCAGTTCATAAGCGCTGGCGATCTGGCCCGCGGGATTGCGAAACCAGGCCCACATGTCGACATCCAGGAAGTGCCAGGCCCCTTCGTAGTAGACCTCGCACACACTATGTCCCGGCAGTCCGAATTGCCGGGCCCGGAAACCGGCCGCCGTATAAAGGGCATAAAGCAGGGTGGCGTGGTTCCCGCACAGCATCCACCCGTAAACGTTCAGGTACTTGATGGGATCGCAGACCAGGCCGCGCAGACGGGGTTGCCCCAGGATCTCTTCAGGCGACCAGAAGTGGTAGGTCCCATCGACCTGGCTGGTAAAGTAGTCGTAAAGGGCGAGGACGAGTGCCTCTCCCTGCTTGCCGGCAAAGGGCGGCGAGGCGAGCAACGTCCCGAGGGTCGTGAAGTCGGCCCGCGTGACGCCCACTACGCGCGGCGAGAAACAGAACGTCGCTTCCGTTTGTTGTAAAGCTTCCATCGGCAGTTCCGGCCGGTGCGCGGCGCTTTAATTTGAGCGCAGCGTTAATAAGCCATTCAGGTCCCCCGATAGGCGCGCTCGACTTCTTCGGCGATGATGACCAGCCCTTCCCTCACTGTCGCCTCGGACTGCGTGTAGTTCACGCGGATGCACTCGTGTTGTTGGGGTCCGGCGTCGCCAGTTCCGAAGAAGAAGTAGGATCCGGGCACGACCAGCACGCCACGGCGTTTGAGGCGTTCGTACAGTTCCACGTCCGATATCGGCAGCCCGCGGAACCACAACCACAGGAACAGCGCGCCCTCGCAGCAGTGCACGTGGTAGTCGAGTCCGTCGTTGAAGAATTCGCCGACCCATGCCAGGGCCTGTTGGGCCTTGGCCTCGTAGAACGGGCGGATCGCGGTGCGGCTCAAGCGCAGGATGTCGTCATCTTCCAGCAGAGGCCGGACCAGGGCCTGGCCCACGTTGCCGTTGGCCAGGCTGATGACGCTATTCATGGCGACCAGTGCCTCGATGATCGGTTCCGGCGCCACGACAATGCCCGTGCGCGTTCCGGGAAGTCCCAGTTTCGAGAGGCTGAACACCAGCACGGAGCCCGCCGGCCAGGTCAGCCGCGCGTCCGCGAAGACGATTCCGGGAAACGGCAAGCCGTAGGCATTATCGATCAACAGGGGAATGCCGTGGGCCTGGGCCAGGGTATGCAGCCGGGCGAGTTCGTCGTCCGTCACGACATTGCCGGTCGGATTGGTTGGCCGCGACAGGCAGATGGCTGCGATGTCGTTGCCCACCTCAAGCCGGTCGAAATCGATTCGGTACTTGAAGCGGTGGGCGTCGCGGAACTCGATTCGCGGAGGGGCGCCCCGGTACGTATCCGGTGTCAGGGACTGCCCGGCGTAACCGATGTACTCGGGCATCATGGGGAAGAGAATGCGCCGCGGCGCGTCGCCGGCCGACCGTCCCGCCAGCAGGTTCAGCAGGCAGAAGAAAGCGAACTGACCGCCGTTCGTGATGGCAACGTTCTCGGGGCGAACGCCCAGGCCGAACTGTCGGTTCAGGAAGGCCGTGAACGCCTCGATAAACCGTGGCTCACCTTTGGGCGTGTCATAGTTTGCCAGCAGGCGGTCGTAGGCGTCGCCGTCCGCCAGGATCTCCCCCATGCGGCGTCGCCATACGGCCTGCACCGCGGGAATCTGGGCCGGGTTCCCGCCCCCCAGCATCAGCATCCGGTCCTGGCCGGCCATCGCGCGGCCCAAGTCGTTCATCAGGCGCATGATGCCCGTTTCGCCGCCCATTTGTCTGCCGAATTGCGACCATTTGTCTCGCGACATGTCCATCGTAACTCCCAATGGCTTCCCGCCGTCTGCTGCCCCGTCCGAACGCACCTGACGATCGGCGTGTCGTGAGCAGAGTGACGCCGAAGAATAGAGAATTTGGGTGTGCAAATCAAATGCGAATACCGAATCATGACTCGGAGCAGATTGTCGAAACCGGTCAGCCGTTAGCCCGGCAGCCACACAGGGCGTCCAATTACCTCGCCGTCTTCCCTTGTCGATAGCGTTCGAGGCGAGGCGCCATTTCCGCGGCCAGCGAGGCGCCGTCCGGCACGGACTTCGCGAGCGTCTCTCCTTGCTCGGCATATTTCACAGCGGCGGCGCAGTCGCCGGTCTCGGCATAGGCTGCCGCCAGGCAGTCGAGTGCCTGCGCGTTGGACCAGTCGACCCGCTTGCAGAGTTCAAGGGCCAGCGACAGCGCTTCCTTGCCATTCCGGCAAGCCGCATCCGGGCAGGTCGCGAGCCACCACGCCAGATGGTAGAGGTAGACCGGATCGCCGGGCCGGAGTTTCAGTCCCTTGCGCCAGACGGCGAAGGCCTGGCGATACTCGCCGGCTTCGCACAGCAGCCGCCCCAGGTTTTCGCGCGTCCGGTACAGGCTCGGGTCGGCGGCTAGCGCCTTGCCGAATTGCGCGATCGCTTCCGCGTTTCGTCCTTGGAGCACGCGGACATTGCCGAGATTGTTATTGGCGCTCACATAGTCGGGCACGTCCCGGAGAACTTGTTCGTAGAGGGTAGCGGCCTCGTCGAACCGCTTCAATTCCGTCAGGCACACGGCCATATTCACGCGTGCTTTGATCGCGATTTGCGAGACGCCGTTGGAGAAGGTTGATTCCCGGATGTCCATCGGGAGCGCCAGCGCCTGACGGTAGATGCGGATGGCCTCCTCATAGCGCTTCTGCTCAAGCGATATCCCGCCCAGATTCACGAGCGTCACGCGGCTATTCGGTTCCAGAGTCAGTAAGGTCTGAATGTACGGCAGGGCGTTGGTCGCCTGGCCCATGTCGATGCACGTTCCCATTAGCGCTTCCAGGATTTCGATGGAGTTCGTGCTCTTGGGCAGGATGGATTGCAGCAGGGCCAGGGCGTGGGCATAGTCGCCGTTGTCCCTCAATTGCCGGGCCAAGCCGCAGGGATTGTGGACTTCCCTGACCAGAGTCACCGGATTCGGGAGATTCGTGATGGCCTGCCCGGAAAGGGCGGATGGCGTTGCGCCGGCAAGGTACCCGAGCGACCGGAGTTGGGCCAGCGCTTGAGGATCGAGCGCAAGGGTCTCGGTCTTCCGCGGTTTCAGGCTGGCGCGCATCTGTTCCAGGTCGGCATTCATCTGGTCCGTCATCGCGGGTTCCGCCCCGGCCAGGTTCTTCTTTTCCAGAGGATCGGCTTCGAGATCGTACAGTTCCGGCACGGGGCCGAAGATGTACTTCCAGCGCTTTGTAGTCAGGCTGCAGAGCGGCGCCCAGCGATAGGCGATAAAGGGATAGACCGATTCGCCGTAGCAGCCCTCCGCCGCGGGGGCGGCGTCCTGAAGAAGAGACGCCCGTTGAAAAGCCGGATCGTGCCGCTGGAGCACGTCCAGCACGGTCGGAGTGATGGCGGACAAGCCGGCCAGGCGGTGGGATGTTCCGACCGGTATCCGGCCCGGAAGGCGGAGAATCAGCGGCACGTGCAGGGTTTCCTCGTAGAGCAGCAGGCCGTGTCCGTCTTCGCCATGTTCCGCGAATCCTTCGCCATGATCGCCGCAGACGACCACCAGCGTCTTGGCCGTGAGACCGCGTTGGTCGAGGAACTCCGTCAGGCGGTTGACCTGCGAATCCATGAAAGCGACGGCGCCGTCGTAAGGATCCCTGAACTTTTTGTCAAAGGGCGGCGGCGGGTGACACGGCATGTGCGGATCGTAGAAATGCACCCAGCAGAAGAATGGTTGGGATGAGTTCTTGTCGAGCCACGCCAGGGCGCGGTCGCAGACCACATCACCGCGGTTCTGCCGGGCGAACATGTTTTCGTTCCCGGCCGGCGCAGCCATGCGGTCGTCGTAGACGTCGAACCCCTGATCGAGCCCGAACCGCCGGTCGAGCACGAAACTCGCCAGGAAGGCGGCGGTTCGGTAGCCGTGGCGGCGGAGCGTCTGCGGGAGCGTGGGCGTTCCCTGGGCCAGGCGGTTATTCGCGTTGTCCCGCAAGCCGAGTTCAGGCGGCAGAAGACCGGTGAGCATGGTGGCATGCGAGGGCAAAGTCATGGGCACATGCGTGTGGGCCTGCGTGAAGCGGAGTCCGGATTCGGCCAAGCGGTCCAACGCCGGCGTTTCGGCAATGCCGTAGCCGTAGCAACCCAGGCGGTCGGCGCGTGTGGTGTCCAGCGTAATGAGGAGAACGTTCAGTTTTCGTGGACCGGAGAATCGCCATACAGCGCACGCCAGTACGAGCGCGGACAGGATGGCAGTGGCAAACCAGAATCGTCTCATGGAAAGACTCCGTCGGGCAGCACGGCAGCCGGACAACCAGCCCCGGCACCCATTGATGCCTGAAACGGCAGGCGAAGACAAGCGGCGATATGTCTCCCCGAAGACACCTCCCCATGCTAGCATTTTGCGATATGGCAAATCCCGTTCCAACGGCTCCCATGACCCGGCGCAAGTTTTTGGAAATGGCGGGTATCGCGGCCGGGGTCGCGGCCCTGGGCGCGCCCGCCATCCTGCGCGGGGCTGAACGGAGGCGCGCGCGGCGGTGCATCGCTTTGGGCGTGGATGGCATGGACCCCACGCTGACCGCGCAGTTCATGGCGGCCGGACGATTGCCCAACTGCAGCCGTCTTGCGCGCGACGGAATGTTTCATGCCCTCGGCACGAGCCAGCCGCCGCAGAGCCCGGTGGCCTGGTCCAACTTTATCAGCGGCGGCAACCCTGGCACGCACGGCATTTTCGATTTCATTGCCCGTGACGCCGCCACGCTGACGCCCTATCTGTCGACCTCGCGTCTCGCCCCGCCCGGCCACAGCCTCACGCTCGGGCATTGGCGCTTCCCGCTCACCGGCGGTGACATGCGGAACCTGCGGCAGGGGCCTACCCTGTGGGTCGAACTGGAGAAGCGGGGCGTGCCTTGCACGGTGCTGCGAATGCCTGCCAACTTCCCGCCCACCTCAGGACGCAGCCACGCGCTGTCCGGCCTCGGCACGCCCGACATTCATGGCGGGTATGGCATCTTTACCGACTACACCGACCGCCTCGGCGAACGCACCCGCGACGTTGCGGGCGGGCACTTCGAGCGGGTGCACGTGCGGGATGGCGTCGTCGAGACGATCCTGCCGGGGCCGGCCAACACCTTTGATACGCGCGGCGGCAACGCTGATGTTGCATTCACATTTTGGGTCGATCCCGCGGCGCCCGCCGGACGCCTCCGTATTCAGGATGCCGATTTCATTCTGCGGGAAGGGGAATGGAGCGACTGGGTGGCTGTGCGGTTCAGCCTGGTGCCCCATCTGGCTGGTGCCAGCGGGATTTGCCGCTTCCTGCTCAAGAGCGCGCGCAACCCGTTCGAGCTCTTTGTCACGCCCGTCAACATCGACCCCGCCGATCCTGTGCTGCCGATCGCGGCGCCGTCAGGCTACAGTCAGGAACTCGTCCGCCGTGTCGGCCGTTTCTATACGCAGGGCATGGCCGAGGCGACGAACGCGCTATCGGCTGGGGCGTTGGACGATACGCGTTACCGCGAACAGGCCATGCAGGTGCTCGACGAGAGCCGCCGTCTCTACAGGACTGAGCTGGCCCGGTTTCGCGAGGGTTTCTTCTTCCATTACTTTTCGACGCTCGACCTGAATTCTCACGCCTTCTGGCGGACGCTCGATACCGGGCATCCGCTCTACACACCGGAACTGGCGCGGCAACAGGGCGACTTTCTGCCCGGTCTCTACGAGGCCATGGATCGTGAAATCGGCCACGCCATGGCCGCCTGTGACGATGAAACGTTGCTCATCGTTCTTTCCGATCACGGATTCAGCAGCTTCCGCCGGCAGTTCGACCTCAATTCCTGGTTGCTGGAGAACGGCTACGCCGCTTTACGTCGGGGCGCGGAACGGGGCGATAGCGAGTACTTCGGCGGCACGGATTGGGGCGCTACGCGCGCCTACGGGCTGGGCATCAACAGCCTCTATCTTAACCTCCGGGGACGCGAACCGGACGGCTGCGTTGTGGCGGCGGAAAAGGAGCGACTGCGCGACGAGATCATCGCGCGATTGGAGGCGGTGATCGATCCGGTCACGGGCGAAAAGCCGATCCACGGCGTGTACCGGCCCGAGTCCATTTACACGGGCGCCGAGGTGCGCCATGCGCCGGACCTGATCGTCGGCTACAATCCGCACCATCGCGCGTCGTGGGATACGATCCTGGGCAAATACGGACAGGCGGTGCTGTCCGACAACCGGGATCCGTGGAGCGGCGACCACTGCATGGACCGGGCGTTCTTGTCCGGGTGCCTCTTCAGCAACCGCCGCATCCCGCAGGAGAACCCCGCCCTCGAAACCCTCGCGCCTTACATCCTCGAAAACCTGGGTGGGTGAAGGAACACTTACAACTCCACGCGTAACGGTTTCTTGAGCGCCAGCCCTGCCAGGAAGCTCAGGACCAGAACGGCCGGCAACCATCGTGTGTGCCAGCCAAGCAGATTGTACTCTGCCTTTGCATAATGGACTTCCAATCGCGCAAAAGGTTGCGCCTGCGGCAGGCGGCTCTCGCCTGGATAGAGCCACCATTCCCAGAAGTCTGCCACGCGGCAGGCCGAAACGCGGCACAAACCGCGCCCGCCGCTCAGATCCTTGATCAAGGGTCTTTCGCCTGCCGTTAGGACAAGCGTGCCGGCGCCGGCCGTGGCGCCTCCCACCACGTGCCACGCCACCTCGCGCAGTGCCGCGGCTCGAACCGGTGGCCCCTCGACTCGTCCGTTGCTCGTCTGAAGCGTCGCGTGGTCCAGTCGGCTCAATTCTGCATCCGGCTTCAATCGCGCCACGACCATGACCGCCTCCCCGGGTGCCAGCGGCCGGCAGGCGAACCAGTCATGCGCTTGCGCCAGGAGCAGGACCATAGGCACGAGGCTCGCGAGCATGGGAACGGCCAGAACGGCGAAGTAGCGTAGACTATCGAGTACCGCGCGACCCACCGCGCCGAGGCTCACCCAGGGATCGTCGCGATAGAGCCAGATTTCGATCACGCATGACAGGGCGCGGTTGCGCGCCCGTGTTACGCGTCCGGGGCTGGAGGTGGCCTTGAAGACCAACAGCACGACAACTCCCGTCATCACGGCAAACACCGTCAACCCGGCCTCCGGCGGCAAGTGCCGGAAGGGAGCGAGCAGGTAATCGATGAGTGGATTCAAGAGCGGCATGGGCGTGGCGCCAGGAGGCTATTTCAAGTACCCCAGTCCTTTCAGTCGTTCGCGGATTTCTTCCTCGGTGGCGCTCGGCTCCGCATCGGCAACGGCGGCTTCCAGCACATGTGTTGCATATTCCTGCGCCGATGAGTAGCCCTTCTCCTCGGCGCGCTTTTCGAGCAGATCGTACAACGCCCGGTTGATCTCGATCTTCGGCTTGAACATCGTGCTGCTCCTCACTTCACCTTCCACGCCGCGCCGTCCAGGTAACCCGGCAAGGGCACCTGCCACACCTCCAGGACCGTGGGCGCGACATCGGCAATGTGGGGGCCGCGGTCGGGGAAGGCCAGGGGCCGATTGCAGAACAGAACCCCGGGCACCTCCGCGCGATCCACGCAATGGTCGCCACACCACTTGCCGGGATTGTCGGCGAGCACGGGGCCGTCTGTGCGGCCCACGGCCGTCTCCCACGAATGGCGGTAGCCGCTCCGCCAGCCGACGATCAGGTCGGGCGCGCGGTCCACGTAAGGGCCGGTATAGGTCGCGGCGGCATCGTATACCGCGTGCACAACCGTCTCGCCTGTTGCGGGCTCGACGAGCGCCCGCAAGCGTTCGGCAATTTCATCTTTCAGTGCCTGGGTCTCACCCCGCGGCACGATGCCCTGCGCCTCGCGTCCCGCCAGGTTCAGGTAGAGACCGGCCAGGCCGAAACTGTAGGCGCGCGTCCGCGACCAATCCGCATTTAGCAAATACTCTTCGCCGCCGGCGTCGGGTTTTAGCGCCAGGTAGCCGTTCTCGCGCAGCCAGGCATTGAGGTTCACTCCACGGCGGAAGGATGTGAAACCATGGTCGGAAAGCACGAAGAGCAAGTCGCGCGGGCCGAGGCGTTTCATCACGCGTCCCAGTGTGGCGTCGCAGCGCTCGTAAGCGTCATCGATGGCGGGTGCCGGGTGTTCCGCCGTTCGCATGAACGTGTGTTGCACACGATCGGTCAGGTCGAAAACGCAGGCGCACAGGCCGCGCCGCGTCAGGCGCAGCGCATTCAGGAACATGGCTTCGCGTTCGGCATGGATGTCGTGTGCCTGGCGCAGGAAAGCCACGTCGTCGAGGACGCCTTCCGTCAGTGCCCAGGTGTCCTCGGCGAGGCCGACGGTGGCAAAAGGCCCGAACCGCTTGGCGAGATAGACGCTGTAGGAGGCCGGCCAGGAGATCGGCAGGGCCGGCCGCTCGGGATCGATATTGAGCGGCGTGACGTAAAGTTTGAAGCCCGGTTCGGTTCCGATCAGGAGGAAGCGAGCGATGGCATCGACGCGGGTGAAACCGGCGCGGAAGGTCAGTTTCACCCAGGGCGAGAACATGCCGGGACGCAACCGCACGGTCCGCCCGGCGACGTGAAGTTCCGCCTCCAATTGCTCCTGAACTCTGAACCCTGAACCCTGACCCCGGAGCCCCGGCTCCGCCTTCCACGTCACCGACAGCGGCAGCGACCGCTCCTGCCCGCGCAGTGTCGGCCCGGGCAGGGCGGATTGCACGCAGCGGCGGGCGCCAGGTGCGCCGGTCACGGTCACCTGGATGCGGCGTCCGCCAGTGGTCGCGCCCGCAGGCGGATCGGTCTGGAAGACGGTGAACTCGCCTTGCGTGCCGCGGATATCGGGCGTGCACATGGCGGTCAGGCACAGACCCCTGAAGCGTTCCGGCGGGAACGTGACCGGCACCCGCAGTATCGTCGCGAACACACCGCGCTCGCCGAGCAGGTGCCAGAAGGGCCGGCTCTTGCGCAGGAGTTCCGCGCCTTTCGGCGTTATGCGAGCGGACGAGAGTTCGGGCAGGCAAGTGCGCGGGTCGCGGTTGAGGAAGTCGAAAATGCCGTGTTTGCCGGGGTTAACGCCGGTGGCAAAGGTGGACCACGCCACAGGCGAGATGGGCGGGCAGGTGGTGGCGAGCGGCATGAACGTGCCCGTGGCGCGCAGGCCGGCCAGATGCGGCAGACGACCGGCATCCATCAGCGCCGCGGCCCGCCGCGGGTCCAGTCCGTCGAACCCGACGATGACACAGCGGCGAAACCGGCCTTTGGCTCGCTGACGGAAGAGGAGGAAGAGGAGGCGGAACGGCAGACTGAAGAGCGTCAGCAGGCCAAGCGCCAGCGCCGCGAACAGGATCATAAAAGATCCCATCGCCGCAAAGCCGGCCCCAGGGCCGATGTAGGCGAGCGTCAGCATGGTGGGAAGTGAACAGTGATCGGTGAACAGTAAACGATAAACAGCGGGATGTAACCAGAGTTCATACTCGTTGCCGGTGGAGTTGCGGGTCGATGACGGCGCGCATGGCAGTCTCGTCGAGGTGGCCGCCGAGAAAGGCGTTCACGGCCGCCAGGGGCGCGGCCGGCGCGGCCAGCAGGCGGTTGTAGTTGACGTAGACCACCCGGAAACAGGGGCGGTCGCGTAACCAGGTGCGGATGGCGGCGACTTCCGCGGCGAATGCGCTCACCAGTCGGTGTCCGTCTGTCGGGCCTGTTGGCGTCTGCCCCAGGCGGGCCAGCATGGCGGTTTGCGAGGCAATGACCTCTTTGAGGGCGCGTTGCATGAAAATAACGAAGTAGGGGCGATCGGTCGGCAGATCGTACAGCAGTTTGTACACAACCTTGACGGCTTTGCCGTCGGCCTGTGCCAGCCAGGAAGGGTCGCGGGTGGTGTCTTTGACCGGCTCGAACTCGTAGTAGCCGTTCGGGTTGTCGGCGTCGGCCGCGCGTAAGCCGTCGGTCAGCACGGGCAGACCGCCTGCCTCCAGGATGCGCATCATCATGGAGGTGCCGCTGCGCGGCAATCCTGAGACAATCGTGATCATGATGTTTGACCCACCTTGCTGTCCCCCGCCGATCCATGCTCCAAGCGACCCCAAGATCGGAATGCGACAGGCCTCTTTGACGACTCACGGTACCATCCGCACCCTGGCGTGTCCATTTCTGTGCATATTCTCGGTTGACAATTCGGTGCGGGTCGCGTATATTTATTTGAGTATGCTGTGATTAAGAAACATTCCGGCAAGAGGCCAGTTCGGCAGGGCGCAGACATGGAACACGGGGAGGGATTGTCGTGATCAATACGCAGCGGACCGGACACGGGGTACGTAACCGCATGATACGGACTTGGTGCGTCGCATTGACGGCAGGACTGACCGCATCCAGAGTCATGGTCGCAGGCGCGGCAGGGGTCATCCAATGGAGCGATGGCGATGGTGGCAGCGGCACCATCAACCCGGCCGCGTGGAACGACATCCAGACCGCTCTCACCAGTGCCGGGAACAATCCGCCGACGCCGGGCACGGTCAAACTATCCGGCGATTTCGTTCGAATGACGAACGACGTCACCGTGGGGTCGCTGAAGTTCACGAATGCCAACATCACCTTGAGCGGTGGGTGGGATGCAACCTTCACGGCGCAAAGCGGTCGATCTGCTCTTAATGTGAACGGCGCCAATACGGCCAGCAACCAGTTCCGCGTACTGTCCATCACGGCATCCAACGTGATTGTGCAGAACGTTCAGACCATCAACGGCTACGCTGCCAATGGCGGTGGCGCCGGTATCCTGGTGTCGTCCGCCGGACCGGGCGTGCAACTCCAGAATCTGGTGGTGACGAACAACGCCTGCCCGGCCGGTTACAACGGGAATAGCGGCGGCGGCATCTACTTCATCGAAGCGGACGCTGCGCGCGTGAGCGATTGCCTCATCAGCGGTAATCAAACCAGCGACCGGGGCGGCGGCATTCAAATATTCAATAATTCGGTTACTCCGTCAGCGCCGGTCATTATCGAGCGCTGCACGATCAGGAGCAACAAGACCCTTTCGAGCAACTATTCCTACGTCGGCAATTACGGGGGCGGAATCGGCCTCTTCTTCAGTGTCTTCGGGACTCCGAACGTGGTGGTGGCAAATTGCGTGATCGACGGGAATCAATCCCGGTATGGCTCGGGCATCAGTATTGACGGGTATGGCGGCGCATCCAAGGCGACGGTTTTCGGGTGCCTCATTACCGGCAACCGCTGGAATACGCCGGTGGGGTATCCCGGGGATGGCAACGGCATCTGTGTGGCCAACAGTTGGCCCAGTCCTGTGCGTTTCGTCAATTGCACGGTGGCCAACAACACCCACCCTGCGAATCCCGGTCAGAGCGGCATCTTGTTTTCCAACGGTAACAACCAGAACATGCGGGGGACTTTCATCAATTGCGCGACGAAGAGCAACGACTTCGGGTTCGTCGTGACGCGGTACGTGGCGAACAACACCCGGTATGCGGACTTCCAGAACACGACGGTGCAGGAGGGGCATTACACGGAGGTCGATTCCGTCGAGGGCAACCTTACGAATACCACGCTGGCCGGCGCCATATCCACGGCTGGCAATCCGACCCCGGCCTACACGGGGCTCAATGCGACCGGCAGTGTCACCCACGCCATGCAGCAGAACATCGACGGTGACCCGGTATTCATGGGTTCCGGCTCATCCCCGTATCAATTGTCATCCGCCAGCGCCAACGCCCTGGACAACGGTATCACGAAAGTCGACAGCCGCGGTTTCACCTATGTGGATGTGGACCTGAACGGCACGTATACAACGAACGTCGACATTATCGTGGCCGGTACGCCGCCGGCAGGTGGGTCGCATCTGGTCTATACGAACGACCTGCTGGGCAATCCGCGCGTACTCGGTGCGGCGATCGACCGCGGCGCCTATGAGATGAAGACACTAGCCTACAGCGGTACCTCCTTCTATGAGACTCTACCGCAAAGTGACGGTAGCATCACCAACTCGCTCACCGTGACGCTCGGTGGCGACGCCTTCAATGCCACAAATAGCGAGAACCTGGCGGTTTCCGGCAAAGTTACGACCACCAACGTGCCGGCCGGACTTCAGGCTGTCGTAACGGTTCTCAATACCACACAGGCTGTCGTCACACTGACGGGCAATGCCGCTAACAATACCGCGAACGACAGTATCACGAACTTGACACTCAACTTTCCGGATGCGGCCTTCGTTGGCGGCAGCGCGGCGTCAATTGTCGGCGCGTCGCGGCCGGATCTGGGGATCACGTTCTATGGCGCTTCGGCGAACCGCGGTCTGACCTACAGCGGAACCATCTTTAACGAAGCGGCGGCGAACGACGGCACCATCGGAAACACCATCACGGTCACACTCAGCGGCGACACGTTCCTGGCCAGTCCCGGGGTCACCGTGGCCAACTACCCCGCGAACCTGGTGCCGGTGGTCACGAAAGTGAACGATCAAACGTTGACCCTTGCCTTCACCGGATCCGCCCTACTGCAGCGCGCGGCCAACGACATTACCAACCTGACGGTCACGTTCCTCGACTCGGCCTTCTACGGCGGCAGTGCCTCGACGGTTTCCAACTACACGCGGGCAGATCTGCAGATGACTTTTCTGGACCCGGTGCTGACCTACAACGGCGACACGTTCAGCGAGGCTGCGGCCAATGACGGCAGCGTCCCCACCACGCTCACGCTCACGCTGGCGGGCGATTCCTTCAACGCGACCAACAACGAGAATCTGGTGGCCTCGAGCAAGGTGGTTGCCAGCAACGTGCCAGCCGGCCTGACCGCCGTCGTCACTCGCATCACCACCGAAACGGCGACCGCCTCCCTCGCCGGCAAGGCATCGCCGCACAACGCCGCCAACAGCGTGGCGAATCTGACGCTGGCCTTTCAGGACGCGGCCTTCGCCAACGGGGCCGCCGTGGCGGTCACCAACGGGGCCAAATCGAACCTGAAGGTCGCTTTCCTGGATC
>Ga0073936_10002416_pt1 | contig 27840 bp, 20 predicted proteins | sample AliMusrvi5mmetaG_FD_87041 | JGI IMG/M metagenome (GOLD analysis project Ga0073936, IMG submission 87041) | Freshwater lake bacterial and archeal communities from Alinen Mustajarvi, Finland, to study Microbial Dark Matter (Phase II) - Alinen... | ecosystem: Environmental > Aquatic > Freshwater >...
GGTGGGTGTTGTGAAGATGGACCTGCCCAAGGGGCAAATCCCGCATGTCGTTGTTATGACCAACGACACGGGAAGCCCTCAGAGAGTGATCCAGTCCAGGGCGCTGCGGTTCAACTCCTCAAAGAATGCTCTGATTCTGGATAATTCCGCCGTTGAACTCGCCGGCCAACCGCATTTCAAGTGGCTGGATGGCAACCAGTCGGCATTCCAGCAAGAATCTTATGTCAACCGGAAGGTCGAGGCTGACGCCGGGCTCCATTCGAGACAGAACGCGCAAGAGGGCATAGTCAAAACAGCCACCCCGATGGCGCAGGGGCAGAACTTCCGAGACGAGCAGAAAACCAGCCGCATCCTGCAGGCGATCCAAGCCGATCCCACGCTCTCCGCTAATGCAAAGAACGTGGAGGTCGTCACGCTCAATGCCCAAACCACTCTGAGAGGACATGTGAATACCGCTGAGGGGAAACGGAAAATCGGGGAAATTGCGGCCAAGGCCGGCCGGCCGGAAAATGTCAGCAATCTTCTCGAAGTCAGACCCAATTACGCGGCCCCTTAGGGGGGCTGACAGTGACAGGCACTTCACCATGAATGAAACGCAGAACTTCAGGGTTTCCGGACAAGCGACCTCGCCGGGGATGGTCATCGGGCCAGCTTTCGTGTTTCGCGATCACCCGGAGGATCTCTCACCCCCGAGGGACATCAAGCGCCACCAGATTGCAGAGGAACTGAGCGATATCGAACGCGCGGTGAGGATCGTGCGCGGGGATCTGAAAATATCCGCGCAGCGCATCGAAGCACAAACGGGCCCGAAGCTCGCAGCGATTTTTGAAGCGCACGAGGAGATGCTGCAGGATCTGTCGCTGCGCCGGGAAATCCGCGATGAAGTGGAAGGGACGTTGATCGATGCCTCCCAGGCGCTCGCGCGGGTATTCCTCCGGTGGGAAGAGAAGTTCCGGGCGACCGGCGAAGAATTGCTCCAAGATCGCGCGGACGACCTCGTTGACCTGCAAGGGCGGCTACTGCGGGAGATCGCCGGGGTAAAAACGACCGCGCTGGAAAAGATGCCGCCCGGTCGAATTTTGGTGGCGCGCCGCTTGTTTCCTTCTGACACGGTCGCGCTTCCACGGCGCGGGGTGCTGGGGATTATTCTCGAATTCGGCGGGCCCGGTTCGCACGCGGCGTTATTGGCCCGTGCTCTCGGCATACCGACCGTGGCCCTGATCCCCGATGCGACGGAAAGAATCGCGGATGCCCAGGAGGTGATTGTGGACGCTTTTGCCGGCGAGGTGATTATCAGCCCGGATGCGGAAACCCGGTTGAATTACGAAGACCGCATCAGGATGGCACAGGAGGAGGCAGTCCAATCGAGAAGCCTGTCGCTGGAGCCGGTCCGCACGAGCGACGGGATCGAGATTGCCGTGATGGCGAACGTGGGATGTGGCGAGGATGTCGTCGTTGCGGCGGAAAACGGGGCCGATGGCGTTGGCCTTTATCGGATCGAACAATTCTATCTCGCGCGGAACACCCCACCTTCGGTTCCGGAATTGCTGGCGGAATTGAGGCGCGCGCTCGCTCCGCTTCACGGAAAAAGGATCACAATCCGCCTGCTGGATTTGGGCGCGGACAAGCCTGTGCCTTTTGTCCAGTTTCCCAGCGAGGACGATCCCTTTCTCGGGCGGCGTGGGGTGCGGCTTCTGTTGAAATATCCCGATCTGTTGGACACCCAGCTCAAAGCGCTTCTGGAAATAGCCCGCGAGCAGGATATTCACATCCTCGTCCCCATGGTCACATTGGCCGAGGATATGGCGAGGGTCCGGCAGCGGATGCGCGAAATTGCCGATGCAGCCGGGATCGCCAAAATTCCGCCGCTCGGAGCGATGATCGAGACGCCGGCAGCCGCCCTTTGCGTTGGTGAGATCCTCAAACATTCGGATTTTCTGAGCATCGGAACGAACGATCTCACCCAGTTCACCATGGCTGCCGGACGCGAGAACCCGCTGGTGAACGAGTATTATTTGGAAAACCATCCGGCCGTCCTGCGGCTTGTGCGTATGGTCCTTGATGAGGCGGGGCAAACCCCGGTGTCGGTCTGCGGCGAACTCGCGGCGGATCTCGGCAGCATCCCCGTTCTCCTCAAGCTCGGCCTGCGCCGCCTGAGCGTCGCACCGCCGCTTGTTCCCTCTGCCAAGCAAGCGATCCGGAAGGCTTCCTCGGTATGAGAAAGCCTGCGGGTTACGGGCAATGTTGAGGGCGGAAATCTGAGGTAGGGTTAGACCCTATAGCGGAGCGCCTCCATTGGCATAATGTGGGGTTATGAAAAAAATACTCATCTGTTTGCTGGCGCTCGCGGGACCATTTGTCCTGTCCAGTTGCATCAGCGTGAAGACACAAAGGACAACCCCTGCCACCCAAGTGACAAGAACGACAACGGAACAAACCACTGTCAGCCGCCCCCGTTCCACAACCGTGGAAACGCAAACCACCCGGAGTTACTGATATGTTATACACCATCGCAGTCGTCCTGATTATCCTGTGGTTGCTCGGATTAGTTACCGGCTACACCATGGGGGCATTTACCCACATCCTGCTGGTCATTGCTGTCGTCATGATCCTCGTGAACCTCATTTCCGGCAGGCGGCCTTTGTAGGAGCGCAGTCTTATGAGCGTGAAAACCATTGTCGCCGCGCTGCTCATCACGGCTGGCATTGTGGTGCTCGCTTACTCAGGCATCTCATTCACAACGCCGGGCCAGCCAATCGAGTTTCTCGGCATCCACATTGAGACCGTGGACACACACTTCATCTCGCCGGTTGTCGGTGCCTTCGCCCTCGTCGGCGGGATCGTGTTGCTCCTCGTAAAACCACGCTCCGTCTGAACGCCGGCTCACCTTGGAATAATTTCACAACATGAGTGGTGAGGCAGAACCCGCTCCAGGCCACCCGACCACGCACATCGGTGTTCTCAGGCGGCTTGTCCAGCTTGCGAAGGCGTTTTTCATCACCGGGAACCGGCGCGAAACCCGGGTGTTGGTGCTCGCCATGTTCGCGCTTTGTCTGACGGTCGGCGTGGTCCAGGTGCTTGTGAGCTACGCGGGGCGGAATTTTATCACCTCCCTCGCGCAGCGCGATCCGCCCAGCTTCTACCGCAACCTGTGGATCTACCTTTCCACTTTCGCCCTCGCGGTTCCGGTCGGCGTCTTCTACCGCTACACCGCCGAGCGCCTCTCGCTCCTGTGGCGGCAATGGATGACGCACCTGCTGGTGAAGCGCTACTTTTTCAACCGCGCCTATTACCGCCTGCGCAGCTCGAACCGGGTGGACAACCCGGACCAGCGAATTTCGGAGGATGTCAAATCGTTCACCACCGGCGTGCTCGGCTATCTGCTCACCGCGATCAACTCGGTGGTGACGCTCTGCGCTTTCCTCGGGGTGCTGTGGCTGATTTCCTGGAAACTGCCGGTGGGGCTGTTCGTCTTCGCGACTCTCGGCACAGGCTTGTCCATCCTCATCGGAAAGCGGTTGGTCGGACTGCATTTCAAGCAATACCAAAAGGAAGCCGATTTTCGCTACTCCCTGATCCGCGTCCGCGACAACGCCGAGAGCATCGCTTTTTTCCGCGGGGAAAAGCGGGAGCACCGCGACCTGGTCGTGCGGTTTGCCGAGGTGGTCACCAATACCATGTGGATCATCGGGTGGAACCGGACGCTCGGGTTTTTCACGAACGGCTACAACTACGTGGCACTGATCATCCCGACGCTCATCGTGGGGCCGCTGTTCATGCGCGGAGCGGTCGAGTTCGGCGTGGTGACGCAGGCGGAGAGCGCGTTCGCGCAGGTGCTCATGGCGCTGAGCGTCATCGTCGCGCAGTTCGACGGCCTCAGCGCTTTTGCGGCCGGCATCAAACGTCTCGGCGATTTGTGGGATGAGCTGGACGATTTCGACTCCGAGGACGCCCTGATGGAGAAGGACACCCAGGTCGAGGTTGACGAGAGTGCGATCCGGCTCAAACTGACGGATCTCACGGTGCAGACCCCCGGAGCGGACAAGACGCTGACACGCCAATTGAATTTCACCCTGCCGCCCGGAGAGAGCGTCCTCATCATGGGGGCCAGCGGCACCGGGAAGAGCTCGCTGCTTCGGACGATCGCCGGCTTGTGGCAGAGCGGAGAAGGCAGCATCGAGCGCCCGAAACTCAACAGCCTGATCTTCCTCTCGCAGCGTCCCTACATGGTGCAGGGCAACCTGCGCGAACAGCTCGTCTATCCTCAGAACGAGGAAGGGGCGGATGACCAACTCGTCCGGGCGGCTTTGGAAAAAGTGAATTTCACCGAGGTGCTGGACCGCGTGGACGGCGATTTCGGGCGCAGCATGGATTGGACGAATATCCTTTCGCTCGGAGAGCAGCAGAGGATCTCGTTCGCGCGGATTTTCCTGCGGAAGCCGGTGCTGGCATTTCTGGACGAGGCCACGAGCTCGCTCGACGAGGAGAACGAACGCTTTCTCTACCAGAATCTGCGCGAGCTGGGGATTTCCTTCGTCAGCGTCGGCCACCGCAGCACGCTCAAGGAGTTCCACGACCACCTGATTGTCCTGGACAAGGATGGAGCAGTCGAGATATCGGACATTTCGAAGCTTTTCCATGAGGGTCACCGGCTACCCTTCATCACCAACAGAAGAAATAGGGTGTTCACCCCATAACGGCCTAACTTTGCAGGCAAAATGCTACCGATCTGCCGTCAGGAGTTCCGGCACGTCAAGGCGTGCTACGCCGATCCTAGCATCGGCCATTCCGTAGTAAATGTCGTATCGGTCTGGCTTGCCGAGATCGTCGCGCCGGTCGATGCCGGTGGGAAAAACGACGTTGGCGACCACGCGGTGCCGTTCCTGCGGAAACAGCGGGCTCAACACCGGCTCCTTCGAGCGATAAAGAATTTCGTCGGGATTCTCGCGGGAGAGAATCATGGCGCCGGCAGAGTAGCACAGCGGGTGTTCGTCGGGGGCCGACACGGGCAATTTTCTGGCTCCGGCTCCATCACGATGCCGAGGCGGTGAAGTTGGAAGCCGCTCATCGGGGCTTTTTTGGCGGCGATTCTAAGCAAACGAACATGCTATTTGGCAGAGTGTTTTCGACGGTGTGCCCACAGAAGGCGCAAAAGCCCGCATGAAACGGTCACAGCAAATCCGACCATGGCGAGAGTCGTCAGCATGGATGGAGTGCGATGAAGGCTGTCTGCGAGAACAAGGAGCGCGCAGCCAAGGATCAGGGACGCGATGACCAGCGACCATGAGATGTTCATGCTGGCCCGCTCGACTTCATCCGTAAGCCGATCCAACCCCAAATGCGTGAGCTGAAATCGAATCCTCCCGTCTTTGGCAGCCTTCACGAGATCTCCGACATCCCTGGGCAACGTTTCGGCGAGATCTTCGATTGCGAGCAACGCGCTCTTGGCGCGGGTCTTGAGGGCTTCGAATCCATAACGCCGCCCGATGGCATTCTCAAGGAAAGGGCGGACATAACCCACAAGATCAAACTCGGGCGAGACCTCCTCCGCCACGCCTTCGATGGTGGTGACCGCCTTGATCAGATAAACGATGTCCGCCGGGCACCGGAGATGGTATTTCCGCAATAAGGCAAAGAATTCAGTAAGGACCAGGCCGAGCCGAATGGAATCCAGGGACGTTCCGCTGAAGTGATCGACAAATTTCCACACATCGGCTCGAAAGGCCCGGTCGTCGATCATGCGGGCATCGGCACCGGAAAGCTCGACGGCGACCCGGACGACGCGGTCGAGTTCCTTGTTGACGGTGCCATGAACCACTCTGGCGAGCTGCTCCATTGTCGGGGGATCAATCAAGCCCGTCATCCCGCAGTCGATGAAACAAAGCTTTTGCCCCTTGAGCACGAAGATATTCCCGGGGTGGGGATCCGCGTGGAAGAAGCCGATTTCCAGACATTGCCGGAAGACCATATCCGCGCCGTTGCGGATGATCTGGTCGCGCTCTTGTCGGGTCAGCTTAGCCAGATCCGTCTTCGCAAGCAGCGCGCCCACGACCTCTTCCAGCACGAGAACGGAGCGGGTGCTCACGGCATTATAGACTCGTGGAAAGGTGATGTTCTGGCTGCCCACAAAATCCGCCCCCATCCGCCGGGTTGACTCGGCTTCCACGGTCAGGTCTGTCTCGTGGGCAAGCTCCATTGAGAACTCATTGACGACGGCCAAGGCATCGAACCCGAGGTTTTCCAGATGGGGCTGCACCAATCTGGCAAAGTGTCGCAACAGTTCCAAATCCGCCGCCATTTGTTCCCGAATGCCAGGCCGGAGGATCTTCAAGACCACATGCTCGCCACCGGTCAGTTCCGCGCGGTGCACCTGGGCCATGGAAGCTGCCGCCATGGCGACCTCGTCGATCCGCTTGAACTCTGTCTTGAGCTTTGGGCCGAGTTCCTTCTTGAGGACTGCCGCCACGCCGGCCTTTCCCGACCAAGGAGCCGCCGGCACGTTGCATTGCAATTTTTTCAATTCCTCCACCCAGTCCTGCGGGATCAGGTCCGGGCGGGTGCTCATGATTTGTCCGATCTTGACAAACGTCGGCCCCAGGCATTGGAGAAGCAATCGGACGCGAACCGGGATCGTCTCCGCAGCATCCTGGCCGGAATGCTTCGCCCGCTTGTCGTGATGGCGGCTCAACCCGGTCTGACGGGCGAATTCTCCAAATCCAAAACGCAACAATGCGGCGACGATCTCCGCCCCGCGCTCCGCCGCCGCGATGGCGTGGAATCGGCTCAGACCAAGACCTGTGCTCGACGCCGGCTTCGGAGTTCCTTCTGGATCCGCCTCCACAGATCGAGAGATCTTTTTGTGGATCGGTGGAACTCTAGCGCGTCGAGCGGGGCCTTTCACGGCAAGGATCTGCTTTGCGGTTGTTGCGCAGCCAACCGGGGATTCCATCGCGCCGCGATGAAAACCAGCAGGGCGGCGGCACCGAGAATAACGTGATCCCCCACAGCCGCAGTCGGCACTCGATCGGGAGAAAACGAGCGTATCATCGGCGCCATGACGATCGGGTTCCTGAGCACGAGAGACTTCAGGAGGAAAGGGCGAAAGATTCCAGAGGCGAGAGCTGGTTCAAGTTGTTGCATAGCTGGTTCCGCCCACTGCCTTGGAGCAGGGCATTGTTGGCGTCCATCAGGGGTTGGCATCCATGTTGTTGACGACACGGGCCACCCGTTGGCGCTGCGCACACCAATGTGGTGGAGCTGATCGAAACGCTCGCGAAGACAAGTCGAAACAGGAAACGGAAAGATCCCATGCCAATAATCTCTTTGTTCGGATGGAAGCACGAGTAGATCTTCATGGAAGCCGCATCATCCGTTTCTGCCAGCTGCTTCACTATGGGGTCTTCCCCTACCATGGGAAACTCTGCGGAATCCCCGGTAGGTAAACTCGGGAAATACCGCAGGAGATCAGGGGACACTTTCCCGTTTTCTTTCCCAATTGGCCCTTTCCGAGGCGATAAAGTTCTAACATGCTGTTATTTAGTAAATGGCTTGCGGATGAACCGAAATGTGGAAGCACCAAAACTGGAGATCTGCCGGATGGCTTTGGAAATAGAAAACGCGGGACGTGAAGATCACGGACCCATGTCAGACTCTTCGCGCGATCGGGCTTTGACTCTGGGGATCGAGGGAGGCGGGACGAAGACGACCTGGTGCCTGGTCGATGCCGGGGGAACCGTGCGAGCTGAGGGCGTGCTGGGCTCGGGCAACGTGGCGATGATGACCGACGAGGAACTGCTCAGCCTTTATCGTGCGATTGCCCGGGCGCTGCCGGACCAGCCGGCGGCGATCGGGGCCGGATTGGCGGGCGTGGTGAATCCCGAGGCGGCAGCACGTGCCAGGGCGTTGCTGGGCGAAGTGTTTCCTCTGGTGCGGACGATTGTGGTCGATCACGATGCGCGTTCCGGATTTCTGGCAGCGCATCCGTCGGGCGCAGGCGTGCTGGTGATCGCGGGCACGGGAAGTTTTGTGTTGGGGTGCTGCGGCGGGCGCTGGGCTCGCGCCCATGGCCGGGGGCATGTCGCCGGCGACGCGGGCAGCGCCTATGATCTGGCCGAACGCGGGCTGCGGGCGGTATTTACATACTACGACGAGACAGGCATGGTTTCCGCGCTCGGCAAAGCACTGCTGGCGGCCACGTCTTTGGATTCCCTGGAAGACCTGAGCGCATGGGTATCGCGGACCACGGTGAGCAAGAAGACGATTGCCGGGCTGGCGCGGACGGTCGTCGAAGCCGGGGAAGCGGGATGCCCGCTCGCGTTGGCGTGTGTCGTGGAGTCAGCCGAGGCGCTCGTGCGCAGCGTGGCGAGCGTGACACGGCGCCTGGAGATGAAAAAGCCGTCCGTGGCGTTGAGCGGCGGGCTGCTGACGAACTCGAAGCTTTACCGCGAAGCCTTTTCGCGCCAGCTCGCCGCGCGACTGGTTACGGCGGAGATTCGTGTCAGCACCACGCCGGGGGCCTTGGGCGCTGCGCGTCTGGTCGGGGAGCCTGTCCTCTCCCAAGCGTCCGCCAGCCCTCCGGTTATCGCAAAGCGTTCCAGCAACACCGAGCAGCGCAATCCGCGGACCCGGAATCTGGAGCAACGTTCGGTGCCCGAGTTGGTAGGGTTGTTTCTCGACGAGAGCGAACTCGTGGTGCCGGCCCTGCGCACAGTGGCCCCGCAACTTGTGAAAGCCACGGAGCTGATTGTCGCGTCCTTACAAAAAGGCGGGCGGATGTTTTACGTCGGCGCGGGCACAAGCGGCAGGCTGGGGGTTTTGGACGCCAGCGAGCTGCCGCCCACATTCGGGGTGCCGCCCGCGATGGTGCAGGGCCTCATCGCGGGCGGGGTGACCGCTCTGGCGCTTGGCGTCGAGAATGTCGAGGACGACGGGTTTGCCGGCGCAAATGCCATCCGGCAGCACGGGGTTGGTGACTGCGATGTGGTGGTGGGTATCGCGGCCAGCGGACGGACGCCTTTTGTGGTCGCAGCTCTGGAGGAGGCGCGGCACTGCGGAGCAAAAACCGTATTCCTGACATGCAACCCACACCGGCCCGCGCTACCTGTCGGGCCGGACGTGGCCGTGGACATTCCGACCGCCCCGGAGTTTTTGACCGGCTCGACGCGGCTGGCGGCGGGCACCGCAACGAAGATCGCGCTGAACCTGCTCTCCACGCTCGCGATGATCCGGCTGGGAAAAGTGCGCGACAATCTGATGATCGATGTGCGGGCCTCCAATGCGAAGCTGCGCGACCGCGCGACGCGCATCGTGATGGAACTGACCGGCTGGGATGAGTCGCGTGCGAGAACGGCCCTGACGCAGCACGACTGGAATATCCGCGCCGTCCTTGCCGGCACCCCCGGACCCGCTCCTGGGCCGATCGGATAGCAGGCTGCTTGTGCGGGCGGAAACAAACCGGGTATTTGTCGGCGCGAAATCCGGCACCCCGCTGGCAATCCCGCCGCTGGTTGTCGGGATTATGCCGGTGCTTCCCGACAGGAGTTTTGAATGATCGAGACGCTCCTGATCGCCATCACGACGGGATCTTTCAGCTTGCCCGGCCCGGAAACGTCAACTCCGCGATCCCGCTTTTGTCGAGGGGCCCCAGGCCTCCTGCAACCATGCGGTCGTATTGGGCTTTGGCGGCTGCGGCGAGCGGAAGGGTGAGACCCTGTTCGCGGGCAAGGGCCAGAAAGATGCCGCTGTCTTTCGCGGCGTGGGCGGCGGAGAAGAAACAGGCGTGATCGCGGTTCACCATGTCTTCGCCATCGGTGGCGAGCACGCGCGAGTTCGCTCCGGTCTGCGAAAAAACTTCCAGGACGGTTTTCATTTCGAGGCCGAGCGAGGAGGCGAGTCCGAGGCCCTCCGCGAGTCCGGCGGTGTTGATGTTCATGACCATGTTGGCGAGCGCCTTCACCTGCGCGGCCTGGCCGGAGGCGCCGATGTAGCGGAGCAATTTGCCCTCGTCGGACAGCGGCAGAAGCACGTGCTGAACGCTATCGAAGACTTCGCGCCGGCCGGCGCACAGGAGGTAGAGCGTCCCCTCGAGCGCCTGCGTGACGCTCGATGCCATGCAGGCTTCGATCGAGTGCGCGCCCACCAGTTCGCAGCGGGCCTCGATTTCGCGGTGGACGGCCGGCGAGACGGTGGCGCAGTTGATGAAGGTTTTTTCCGTGGCCCCGACGAGCAACGAGTTCACCGTCGGAGCAAAAAGTCCGATCTGCGCGGCATCGTCGGTGACGACGGTGATGATGACATCGGCGGAAGCGGTGACATCCGGCAGCGTGTCGGCAGCTTCCGCGCCGATTTCGGCGGCGAATTTCTCCGCGACTTCGCGGCGGGAATCGTAGACCGCCGCAACCGCAAAGCCCCGGGACTTGAGGCGGCGGGCGATGTTGGCCCCCATGCGGCCGACGCCGACGAATGCTATGGACTTTTTATCGCTCATTGGAAATTCAGGCGGCGAGAAAAGGGTTCGCTTTTTTTTGTTCGCCCACGGTGGTGAGCGGGCCGTGCCCGCAGGCGAGGATGGTTTCATCCACCAGGGTCATGATTTCCGTGCGGTTCGTGCGCAGGGCGTCGGCATAGGAAACCCCGCCTCCCCCCATCGATCCCGCGAAGACCGCGTCTCCGACAATGGCGACAGGTTTTTCGAGCCCTTGAACCACATACATGATGCCGCCCTGCGCGTGCCCCCATGTCAGGCGGGTCCCGATCGATAGGCCGCCGATCTGGAATTGCTTTCCCGCCTCGAACGCCTCCGCGCCATCGAGCGCCGGTTCGCGGTTGCCGACAAACACTTCAGCGCCGGTTTTTTCCACCAGGCGATCGAGGTCAAAAACATGGTCGCCATGGGTGTGGGTGAGGAAGAGAGATTTCAACGTCAGCCCGCGCTCGCGGAGAAAGTCGAGCATCGGCGTGGCATCCGCCCCGGTATCGAAAGCGGCCGCCACTTTTGTCGCCTCATCCCAGACGAGATAGCTGTTCACCGTCATGCCTGTGAAAGGCGTGTTGAAACACTCGAGGCCGCGGAGCGAAATGGGGGCCGGCTTGTAGGCTCCCGCGCCGAGCGCGACCAATGCCCCGGTGTTCAATCCCAGCAGCGGGGCGAGGGAGCGGGCGACGAGCGGATCAAAGCCCCCCTCTCTCAGGGCGATGAGGTCGGATTCCGAAATCCCCGCGCGGTTTTCCAGATCCGCGTCGGACAGACGGAGCCCGCGTTGAGCTTTCCCGATGATGTCCACAAACGTGTCTTCGAGGGGGATTGCCATGCGAGGGGGATATACAGCAATATTTCCCCCGGGCAACTGGAATCCGCCGGATCAGCTTTCCCGCACGATCGCGACGCCGTTGGGTGCGAGTGTCAGCGTGCCAGCGACCGGCTGGTCTTCCAGCAGTTCACGGCCCGCCACCGGCAACGGCACGCTCGCCGTTTCTTCTCCATGGTTGATAAGGATCCGGAAACGGCGTGTTGCATCGGCTCGCAGCACGGTCTCCACCATCCCGCCCGGGCCGCACGGCAGCGCACCCAGTCGCGCGAGCAGCGGCAAAAGCGCCCCGGCAAACTCGTTCGTGAGATAGGTGCCGACATACAGCACCTGGCCGCGCCCATGCGTCCGCCGGGTGATGGCGGCTTTGCCGGCGAGATGGCGCGTCGTCCATGTGCCCACCACCTCGGTGTCCGAATCGGGAGCGAGCTGTTCATACCAGAGCGTAGTCGGCGTGTCCGTGTTCTCCCCGGCCAAGCGCACGGCCAGCGGGCGTGCTTCGGGACGGTTTTGCCGTCCATATTCCTCGACGGTTACACCGGCAAGTTCGCGCAACGCGCCGGGCAGGGTTGCCGGGACGACATTGTTGTTGAGATCCTTCGATCCGGTGCGGGCACCCACGACGAGAGTGCCTCCCCCGGCGACAAAGTTCTCCAGCGCCGGCAGCCAGACCGGGTTAAACAACGCGAGATGCGGGAGCACGTAAAGCTTCAGCCCCTCAAGCGTGTCCTCGGGGTGGACGACGCCGACTGCGTGCCCGGCCCGAAAAAAAACTCCGTGGACACACCCGGCCATCTCGCCCGGGCCCGGCAATCCTAGGGAGAGTGGCGCGTGGCCCTGGTCGCAGGTGAAATCGCCGGCGGCCACGCCCACGTCGAAGCGCACGGTGGTGCCCAGCAACTCACAGCCAACGCGGGCCACTTCCGCTCCGAGTTGGGCGGTTTCGCGGTAGCGGCGACGCGGGATGTTGTCATGGTCGAGCACGCCGATCCAATACTCCTCGGCCCCGAAGCGGCAGGAGCGCTCGCGGAAGAGCAGCAGCCCGTCGGCCCCGCGCGCGATGCCCGTCCAGGCAAGGCGGCGCAGTTCGCCGGGTTCGGGATTGTCCAGAAAGTAGTCGCCTTGGCCGCCGGGGCCGGACTGTTGTTCCATGATGACAAAGTTCCCGGTATAGGAACGCACGAGATCGAGTTGGTAAGCGTGGTGGGAGGCGCGGCTCGCGGGCTCCCTGTCAAAAAACGGGTAGGAATCGTAGCTGAGAAAATCCAGATCACTGCCCAAGGCCCCACGATAATCGCTCACCTGATGACATCCGTTGTGGGTGACCCACCAACCGGAGTTCGCGGCGCGCAGGATCTCGACCTGTTCCCGCTGGAAGGTGGCGACCCCGTCAGCGAGGAACCGGCGGTAGTCGAGTGCGTGGGCCGGGTTGACCCATGTCGGCCGATTGTCGCGCGGCGTGGGCACGTCTTCAAATCGAGAATACGTCTGGGCCCAGAAGGCGGTGCCCCAGGCGCGGTTGAGCGCGGCGATGTCATTGCCGAATCGAACGCGCAGCCACTCCGCGAAACCGGCCTGCGCATCGCTCGAGTGATCGAGCGCAAAGTGGCAGTGGAACTCGTTGTCCGTCTGCCAGCCGATGACATGCGGGTTGCCCGCGAAATGCCCGGCCAAGGCGCGGGTGATGCGGCGGCTGTGCGCGCGGAACAACGGGCTGAAATGCGAGGCGTGCTGGCGCGAGCCGTGCTGCATGGGCCGGCCATCGGCGTCCACGCGCAGGATCTCAGGATGCCCGGCCGTGAGCCAGCGCGGCGGTGTGGCGGTCGGCGTGCATAAAATCGTGCGGATGCCGGCCGCAGCCATGCGGGCGATGGTTTCGTCGAAAAGGCGGAAATCGAAATTCCCTTCCTCGGGTTCGATGACATCCCAGGCGAACTCGCCCATCCGCACGACGTTCCATCCGGCGGCGCGCAGCAAGTCGGGGTCGGCGTTCCGGGTGGCGGCGTCCCAGTGCTCCGGGTAGTAGGCGGAACCGAAGAGAAACTCTCTCAACGGCGTGGGACGAAGCCGGGAGATCGGGGCGGCGGACATTGGCGTTGGCATGGGTATGGGAAAATCCGGGGGACACAGTGCCAAAAAACGGGCCTGATGAATATCGCAAAAACTGGATGCTGGCACCGGCTGCCGTCATGTCCTAAACTTCCGGGCATGACGGGGCCGAATTTTCAAAGACCATGGGTTTGTCGCTGCTGAGACGGTTGGGGGCGCTCGTGCTGGTGCTGTTCTGCGTGGTTTCGACCACGTTTGTCCTGATCCGGCTCTCGCCGGGCGGGCCGTTTGACGGGGAACGAAAAATCCCCCCGGCGATCGAGAAGCAGTTGCTGGCAAAATACAAACTCGACGGCTCGCTCAGGGATCAATACTCGGGGTATTTGTCGGACTTGGTCCGGGGCGACCTGCGGCTCTCGACGAAATACCGCAACCGCTCGGTCAACGAGATCCTCGCGCAGACGCTGCCGGTGACGCTCTGCCTCGGCGGGGTCGCGTTCCTGCTCGCAACGGTCGGCGGCATCTGGCTCGGCACCCTGGCCGCGATGCACCAGCACACTTGGCGCGATTATGGCGCGATGTTCCTCGCGCTCGCCGCGATCTCGCTGCCGGCCTACATCGTCGGGCCGCTGCTGATCCTCGTGTTCGGCCTCGATCTGCGGTGGCTGCCGGTCGGCGGATGGGGAAGCTGGCAGGAGCTGATCCTTCCCGCGATCACGCTCGCCGCGCCAGCGATGGCCGCCATCGCGCGGCTGATGCGCGGCAGCATGGTCGAGACCCTTCAGCAGGATTTCGTGCGGACGGCCCGAGCGAAGGGGCTCCGCGAGTCCGCCGTGGTTTACCGTCATGCCCTGCGGATCGCGGTGCTGCCGGTCGTGTCCTATCTCGGGCCGCTCGCGGCCCACCTGCTCACCGGCTCGATCATCGTGGAAACAATCTTCCACATCCCGGGCGCGGGCGGATTTTTCGTGAATTCGATTTTGAACCGCGACGGTTTTTTGCTCGGCGGGATGGTGATCGTCTATTGCGTGCTCCTGGTGCTTTTCAACTTGGCGGTCGATCTGACCTACGGCCTGCTGGATCGGAGGATCCGTGGCTGACCCGCGCGCCCTCCGCCGGCTGGCGCACAACCCCGCCGCCTGGGTCTCCGCGGCGATCCTGCTCTTCGCCGTGCTGGCCTGCGTGGCCGGCCCGTGGTTTCTTCCGGCCTCGCTAGGCGAACCGGGGCCAAGCCAGTATGCGCCGCCATCCTGGGCACACCCGTTCGGAACCGATCTCAACGGCCGCGACCAACTCCTCCGCGTGCTGACCGGCGGGCGGATTTCCTTGCTGGTAGGAGCCCGCGGGGCTTTGGTCAGCCTATTCATCGGCACCGCCTGGGGGCTTGTGGCCGGATACGCGGGCGGCAAGACCGATGCCGCGATGATGAGGTTCGTCGATGTCCTCTACTCGGTGCCGCGCCTGATTTTTATTTTGATCGCGATCAACGCGTTCAACGCGCAATTGCAGGGCTTCGCCTCCCGGCTCGGCTGGGAATGGCTCGTCGGCTCCTCGCGGATCGCGATCCTTATCCTGACGCTCGGGGTGATCGAGTGGCTGACGATGGCGCGGATCGTCCGCGGGCAGGTGCTCTCTTTGAAGTCGCGGCAGTTCATCACGGCGGCGCAGGTGCTCGGCCAGTCGCACACCAACATTCTCCTGCGGCATCTGCTTCCCAACCTGAGCGGCGTCATCCTCATCTACCTCACGCTCACGATCCCCGCGGTGATCATCGACGAATCGTTCCTCAGCTTTCTCGGGCTCGGGATCCAGGCCCCGCAGGCGAGCTGGGGCTCGCTCCTCGCGGATGGAGCCGGTGCCATCAACCCGCTGAAAAGCTTCTGGTGGCTGCTCGTCTTCCCCGCCGCCGCCATGTCGGGCACCCTGCTCGCCCTCAATTTCCTCGGCGACGCCATGCGCGACGCTTTTGACCCGAGAGGGTGAGGCAGCAAAGCAATTATGCTTCACTATCGGGCTATTTTGAGCCTGATATATTCCCCATGGCCTCAATTGCCTTGCTTTTTCAGGCGGTAACGTCCGCGTTTCACGCGAGCGAGCTGCGAAAACTCATCACTCGACCTGAGTTGACGCGCTTTGTGGCAAGCGTTGCTTTTGTCCGGGTGGATGGGGTTGAAGCTGTCGCTGAAGAGTTGAAGGTTGTGGCAGGTCTTTCCACGTTTTATGTTGGCATCCGAAACGACATCACTTCTCTGCAAGCCATCCGGCGGCTTTTGGAAATTGGCGTGAAAGTATTCGCTGTGGATACCGCGTCGCGCTCCTCGATTTTTCATCCCAAAGTCTTTCTGGCGAAAAGGAAACGGGACGCATCGGCCATCATCGGCAGCGCGAACATGACGTTCAGCGGATTGCACAACAATATCGAGGCAGGGGCGATTCTTGCGCTGGATCTGGCAAATCCTGACGATAAGGCTTTCGTGAAATCCCTTTTGGCCATTCTCGACGATCTGCCGCGCAAGTTTCCCAAGCACGTCTTTGCCGTCAAAGATGCCACTCATGTGCAGACGCTCTTCGATGATGGACGTTTGGTGGATGAGGATATCGTGATTGCGCCTGCGGTGCGTTCTTCGATCCGTAAAGGTGAACGCGACAATCTCTCGCCAATGAATCTCGCCCGCCATTCGGCTCCTGTTCGAAGGCTACGGGTTCTCAAAGCCAAGCCTGCTACTCCAGGCGTTCCTCTGCCAACTTCAGTGCATCTCCCGGTGTCGACAAAGGTTCCTGAGTTCATTCTTGTGTGGGAAAGTCACGGGCTGAAGAAACGGGATTTGGATATTCCGAGTGACGGCAGCAGTAAAACAAAGCGCACGGGCTCAATGTTGTGGAAGAAGGGCGCAGCTGATGAGATTGATCAACGACACTATTTCCGCGACGAAGTGTTTGCTGGACTTGAGTGGTGGCAGGACGAGAAGCTCCAACATTACGAACGAGCCCAGGCGCACTTTCAAATCGTTGTAAAGGGTCTCGACTATGGACAATTCAACTTGCGGTTGTCCCATAACACCAAAACAGACACAAAAACGTATATGGAGAGGAATTCGACGACCCAGATCCATTGGGGTGTCGCGCGGGAAATTGTCGCGCAGCAAGACCTGCTCGGTCGGATTATGTCCCTGTATCGCAAGGACGGGAATCCGCCGGAGTTTCTGATCGAGATCAATTAAATGCTGCTATGCGGCGGCTTCTTCTGGTTCCGAAGCGGCAGGCGTCCGGTGGCGACGATCCCGCAGTTTGAGCCATGCGTTGTGCAAGCCTTCCTGCTCCTGTTTTGAGAGCCCTATTTTTCCCAGAACCAGCGCGTCCTGTGCTCGCAAGAAGGAGCAATCGTCGGGCGCATTTCGGAACCTTCGATCGGCAGCGATCAGCTCTGAGCGAGTGGCCTTGATGACGGGAACAAGGAGTCGCTCAATTTCCGAAGGCACGAGTTCCAAGACGCCTCCACCATAATGGCGCCCTTCCATTTCGGCTGTGAGGCAAGTCAGGCTGTTCACAAAGCCAAACACGAATGCATTGGGGTCGAGTCCCAGCGGACGAATCCGATAGGCGGTGTCCGTAGTAAATGCGCTGGCGCTGTTGAGCACGAGCCGGGGATAGTGGTGCGCTCTTTTGAGCATCCCGATGGGGGCGGAATAAACCGATGGCACTTTATACCAAATCTTTCTCGTCCGGCATTTGAAGCGCACATGCAATTTTTGGTGAAGGCCGATGTCCAGATACAACCGCACGTTTGCTGGGAGCGAGTCGTAGTCCTCTTCCTGAAACCACAAGAAATTTGCCGGCAAGCCCACGGCTTTATTGTGCTGGTGATCAGCCTCGGAATAGACAAGTCCCCGCACATGGTCGCTGCGGCCATACATCGGGTGCGCGTAGCGATGGAGCTTGAATTCCTCGACCGTGCTATCCGGCACGAGGAAAAACTTGTTGGCTCCGGTGACTATGCCGACATCCACGGCGGCGATTTCGGAGAACGGCTTGATTTCAGGCTTCGATCTCAGCCCGGTGAGGAGAGCGCGTTCACGCGCGGAAAGAAAGACCGGCATCCATTTGCCCTTGATCGTCGAGCCGTTTGTGTAGGCGGCACTTTGAAACAGATGCTCAGGGTTGCTGGAAAGAACCGTCCGGCTCGCAACCGGAATAATGGCGACGCCTTTTCCATTTTCTGCGGGATCGTATTTCTTTTCAGCAAGCAGGAGAACCGTTCCTTGCAGCGTATCGCTAAACCAAATTTCCTCGGGATCGAGGAGCAGGATACGAGAGCATTGCTCCGCGAGATAGCGGCGCAAAGATTGCGCATGGGGAATGTGAAAAATCTCGGACGGAATTACCATTGCAATGCGTCCACCGGGATGCAGCAGCTTGATGGATGCGAGGACGAAGGGCACCCATGCGTTCGTATGCTTCGTGAAAGGCAGACCGAGCTGTGCAAAAACTTTTTCCGCGAGAAGTTGCTGCTCTTCTGGCAAGTATTGGTAACGAATGAATGGCGGGTTCCCGGTCACCGCATCGAAGCGTTCTCCATTTTGGGCACGGAAGAGATACCAACGCAGAAAGTCTCGGTTCAGCACGCGGGGCCGGAGATTGGTGCGCTTGCGTGCTTTTTCCGCCTCCTCCCCATCGAGTTCACAAGCTGTGATCTCGTTTAATGAGCGGATGCCTTCCCGCTGGATCGCTGCGAGAAAGGCACCGTCGCCGCAACTCGGCTCCAACAGCGATTTTGGCGAGATTTCTTTGATCCATCTGACCAGAAAAGAGGCTATCGCGGCTTCCGTGTAGAAGCCGCCCCGGAGTTTTTGCGCGGATTCCAATGCGATGAAGTTCATGCGTTCTTCCTCGTTGGTTGTTTTCTTTTCGTGCCCGAAGTGCCTTCCCTCTTTGGTTTAGCCCGGTAGGTCGGGGAGTCCTCCGCAACCACGGAGGGGCGAAAAAAGGTGAGCTGGGAATGATTGTTCAGATAGTTGGCCGCTTGTTGCAGAAACCAGTCTTTCAACGTCATGCCTTCCTTCGTCACAGCCGAATACAACTCGTCCTTCTGGGTGGGATCAATTTCTAGAACAATTCTGCCGGATTCGCCGCGGGCCATGCCATGTTATGTAACATCGCGATGTCATATAACAAGACTTTTTTTCGGGAAGCGATTTTCCGTCATGCATCCGACTGAAGCCCATTCACTGCACCGTGAAGTGCATGCTTGTCTTCCCGGGGAGCGCACGCGCCCCGGCCGAGTGCGGGCGACAGGGCCTCGCTGCCGCGAACTCCTTGTGTTGCTGAGGAAAGAGTGTTTCGGCGAGGGTGCCGAAACCAGCACGTGACGGGGTTGCGGGGGGGCCATCTCTCCGCAAGGCGCGCGCGCACCCCAGAACACTCCCGCTCCACGGTTTCTCTGAAGTGTGAGCATCCGGGTGAGGGGAGAATTTTCCGGTGATTTTGAGTCAAATCAATAAATAAAGACAAAGTATTCTTTTTATCTTGATATGGCCTCCGGGCCGGTTAGAAATGGCCTTTCATCCATCCCAACCCACAACCCAAAATCCATCCATTATGAGTTCCATGTTTTGTTATCAGTGCGAGCAATCGTCCCAGCGCACCGGCTGCACGGCAGTCGGCGTGTGCGGGAAAAACCCCGAGACGGCGGCGCTGCAGGACCTGCTGCTGCACGCGCTGAAAGGCGTGAGCGTATTTGCCCACCGTGCCGCGAAAGCGGGAGCGCGGTCCGAAGCGCTGGAGCGGTTCGCGCTCGACGCGCTGTTCACGACGGTGACGAACGTGAACTTCGATCCGCTTCGGTTGCAGGGCATGCTGGCCGAAGCCGGGCGGCATCTCGAGGCGGCGCGCGGGCTTTATGCGGGAATCAGGACCGCTGCCGATCCGGCATCGTTCAACGGCGCGACGTGTTTTGTTCCGGCGGAAAATCTGGATGACCTGATCCGGCAGGGTGAAGAGACCGGGATCGAGGGGCGACAGGAGGCGATCGGGGCGGACCTGCTCGGATTGCAGGAATTGCTGACCTACGGATTGAAGGGCATGGCCGCCTACGCATGGCATGTGCGGGATGCAGGAGGGGAGACGGGGGAGACGTCGCTGTTTATCTTCGAGGCGCTCGCGGCCATCGCGCCGGGTGAAACGACGACCATCGACCAGTTGCTCGGGCTCTGCATGAAATGTGGGGAGGAGAATTTCCAGGTTCTGGAATCTCTCGACGGCGCCCACACGAAGCGGTTCGGCCATCCGGTGCCCACTCAGGTCCGGCTCGATCCGGTTAGCGGCCCGGGCATCCTGGTTTCCGGCCACAACCTGGAAGACCTGCTGGCACTTCTCGAACAGACGAAAGGAACCGGGATCAATATCTACACGCATGGCGAGATGCTCCCGGCACACGGGTATCCGGAGCTCCACAAACACCCGCACCTCATCGGCCATTACGGCGGGGCCTGGCAGGATCAGGCGCGGGATTTCGACCGGTTTCCCGGGGCGATTCTCATGACGACGAACTGCATCCAGCTTCCGAAGCAGAGCTATTTCCAGCGGCTCTTCACCTGCGGGCTCGTGGCATGGCCGGGAGTCCGACACATCGCTGGCCGGGATTTCTCTGCCGTCATTAAGACCGCGCAGCGCTCGCCGGGATTCCCGGCGGACGTCGAGGGCAAAACGCTTACGCTCGGATTCGGGCACAACGCGGTCCTCCGCGTAGCCGACCAGATCGTGGCCGCAGTGAAATCGGGGGCGATCCGGCATTTCTTCCTCGTGGGCGGATGCGACGGCGCGAAGACCGGGCGCAACTACTACACCGAGTTCACCGAGCAAATCCCGACCGACTGCGTGATCCTCACGCTCGGATGCGGGAAGTTCCGTTTCAACCGCAACGATTTTGGCTCGATCGGCGGGATCCCGCGGTTGCTCGATTGCGGGCAGTGCAACGACGCGTATTCGGCGATCAAGATCGCCGCTGCGCTCGCTGAGGCGTTTGGCTGCGGGATCAACGATCTCCCGCTCTCGCTGAACATCTCGTGGTATGAGCAGAAGGCGGTAGCTGTCCTGCTCACGCTGCTGCACCTCGGTGTGCGCAATATCCGGCTCGGCCCGACGCTTCCGGCGTTCGCGACCCCGGCGATCGTCGCGGCCCTCCAGGAAAAATTCAACCTGCTGCCAATCACGACGGCGGAGGCTGATCTGGTTGACTGCCTCAAAGCATAAAGTGCAGAGTGGGCACCGATGTTCATCTACGGAAAGACCTCGGCAAACGCGATCGCGGTGATGAGTTACTTGGCTGCGGATCCAGGCATCCGTGCGGGATCCCGCGAGATCGCCAAATCCCGCGGGGTCTCGCGCGCGCTGACGGCCAAGCTCCTCACGCAACTGGCGGCGGCCGGCCTGGTCAGCGGTCAGCCGGGGCCGGGTGGCGGCTATACCCTGGCCAAGCCCGCCAAAGAAATCTGCCTGTTCGACATCGTCACGCTGTTCGAGCAGACAGCGGAGCCATCGGTCTGTCCGTTCGGTCACGGATGGTGCGGCAACGGTGACCCCTGCCCGCTCCACGAGACCATTGGGAAGATGATCGCAGGCAACCTCGCCTTTTTGGAAAAGACCAGCCTCGCCGTCTTCGCCAAAAAGTCGCCCAAGAAGCTGCGACGCTGAATCGATCGGCCGTGGGCTCTCGCAAGCGCGGCCCCATCAGAAACGCGGAAAAATGGGGTCCCGCGCATTGTCGCTTTTTTCATAATGACATCCCTCACGGCTGGACGACCTCGATTTCTTCTGCGACGCCGTGGGATTTCAGGCGGCGGTCATACATGCCCTCGGCGAACGCGGGGGGGACGACGAATTTCCCCTTGGCCACCGGGCGGAGCTGCCACGTCCACTCGCGGGTCTCACGCGTCAGTTCTCCAAACAAAATCACGCGGTCCTCGCGGACTTCGACAAAATCAATCCCCGGCAAATCCGAGCGGCCGGGCTTGATCGAATCCGGCACGACCTCGAACCCGCCCGGAACGAGGTCGATGACGGCGACATTCCGGATGACGTCCTTGTCCTTCGACCTCGCCACGACACGAACAGTCACCGGTTTTCCAAGGTCGATTGTTGTGACCTTGGCCCCGCTGTCATCCACCAGCTCGTGCCAGACTTCCATGCCGTCGTTGACGGTGGTCTTCGGCGGCTGGATTTGAAATCCCGCCTCCATCGATTGCCCGAAGACTCCGAACGGACCCGGCTTGCCCTCGACTCCGAAGAGCAGCTTGGTGAAGTCGATCGGGATCTTGGTGCGCTGGACGAGTTTCCCTTCGAGCGGGAGCCCCGAGATGCTGAGCTTCGGCGGGTTCAGGGAAATAAGCTGCGCGTAGCTTTTCAAGGCCAGCACGGCATACGCGGCGGAGAGCGTGTTGTATCTCCCCTCCCCGATCGGCGCGAGGATGCGCTCGTATTGTTCCGCCGTCACCTTGCGCAGCAGGTCCGGGAAATGCCTCGCAAGCAGGGCCAGATAGCGCGAGTCCGCGGAGAACTCGTCGTAAAAATCCCCGCACTCCGACTTCGGCACGCGCCCCCATTGGTAGCCGCCGATCAGCGATTTGGCGGTGTCGGCTTTTTGCAGGATCTGCCAGCTCGCCGCGAGATAGGCGGAGGTCAGGTCCGCGTTCCATCCCTTCGCCCAGGTGGAGCGCTTCAACGTGTCCTGCAGATTCAGCAGATAGTTCGTCGTCACGGCCTGTTCGCGGGTGAGCAGATAGATGGCATACGCAATCGTCCGGGCGGATTCCATGTCGGATGGTTCCGCCGCTGCAATCTCGGCGAGATGTTTCAGCCCGGACTGGAGCATGTCCTCCGGCGGATGGAATCCCGCCGCCTTCGCCTCGATGAGGAAGTGCATCACATAGACGCTGATAAAATCGACCCCTTCGGTATCCGCCGCCGTCCAGAATCCGAACGCCCCGTTGCCGCCCTGGCGGGTCCGCTGTTTGGCAAAGACCGAATCCATCTGCTCCTGCACGAGCTTGCGCGGCTGGCCGAAATCCGCCTCGTCCGACAGGACCATGCGCGCAAACGCCGCGCTCGTGATCTGCTCGCTGCAGCCGTAGGGGAAGTTCTTCAGATAAAACTCCAGCCCCGCCGCGAGGCCCAGCGGCACCGCGGAAACCGTCGCCTTGCCCTGCCGGTATTCCTCGTGCCATCCGCCGAGCAAAGCGAGTTCCTTGGTCCCCTTCTGGAAATTTACGGCCCGCAGCTCGACCATGAACGGCGTGGCCGGACGGACGCTCAGCGACGCGGTGAGATGGCTGGTCTCCGCGCCGCTCGACGCCGAAAACTTCAGGCTCGCCGCGCCCAGTTTGTTTTTGACCCGGACCCGCACCGACGTGCTGACCTCGTGGTTCTCAGGGATTTTCAGCTCCTGCACAGGATTTCCGACGACATCGAGTTGAGGCGACGGCTGGACCTCGAACGAGACCTTCGCATCCGGACCGGAGCCGGGCACGTTGTTCGCCACCGTCACCCCCGCCTCGAATTCATCGCCCGGTGCGACGGAGACCGGCACTCCCGGCGTAATCACGAACGGCCCCCGCACGATCACCGGCTTTTCCGCGGAGCCGACCACGTCGGGCGCGATTGCCACGGCCATGACGCGCAGCGTGCCGCTGAAATAATCCGGCACCTCGTAGGTCGCCGTTCGTTCTGTGGCATCCGCATCGAGGATGCCCGACCAGAAGACGACCGGCTTCTCGGTCACGCGGCGGAACGGATTCAGCTTGGCATCCTCACCGCCGCCCGGGGCGGAAAGTTCGCGCAGCAGCGAAAATTCCGGGATGAGCAAATCCACGATCTGCGTGGTGCGCGTCTCCAAGCGGGTCTTGCGGAAGAACCACGCGAGCGGATCCGGGGTTTCGTAACCGGTCACCTGCAGGATCCCCTCGTCCACCGCAAAAACGATGATCTTCGCCGGATGGTCGGTCTTGTAATGGATGTCGAGCGGCGTGCCCGGCTTGATCAGCGCGGGGACACCGAGGTCGATGGCCACGCGACGCTTCGCGAAGTTCGCCTTGAACGGGACCACACCATAACTCAGCGGCGACTGGAAGATTTCCTTCGAGTCAAGCGAGCGGACAAACGCCACGCTCACATATCCCGTGCCTTCGAAATCCGCCGGCAGCGTGATCTTTTGAACGCTGCTCGTGGAGTCCGCCTTGAACCAAGCGTAGGCATGGACGCGGTTGCTCTCGATCGTGATGAGGCCGCAGCCCGTGTAGGGGGCGCGGATGCTCACCTGCATCGTGTCGCCCGCATTGTATTCGGGCTTGTCGAGCTGGATCTGCAACTCCGAGTTCCGGTCCAGCGAGCGGGTCACCTCACCGGCTCCGACGACACGGAACCCGACACTCGCGACGCGAAGCCCGTCGCTGTTCCAGATTTCGTAAACAAAGTCACCGGGGCTTTTTGTCGGCACCGTCCAGACAAGACCGTCCGCCGGAATTGTCACCGGAGAGCGGCTGATTTCCTGGAGTTCCTCGACCGACTCGTAGCCGTAGTTTCCGTTCGGTTTTTTGACGAGCATCGAGAGGTGGCGGCGCTCGATCAGGCGGCCTTCGAGATTTTCCAGCGCGATCTGTTTGAGGGCCGGATCCACGGCGAGGAACGAAACCGTGCGGGTGCTGCCGGCCTGGATGAAATTCAGATCGCCGTCGCCTTTGTGCCCGATCAGCCAAGGCTGCGCGGAGATCAATGCCGAGGCCTGGCCGGTCACGCAGCGGCCGCTATTCCCCTCGAACGCCTCCGCGTAGTAGTGCAACTGCCATGTGGATTTGGCGAATTTCTCGAGGCCGAATGGAACCTCCGCCTTGCCGTCATCGCCGGTGGTTTGTTCGGCGACCTCGACATTCTGCTCGCGCGGATTTTTTTCCTGATCCAGCAGGCGGTCGTAAAACTGGTAGCCGGGATATTCGTCAAAGGAAAACCCGGTGGGCGATAGGGTGAGCGTGCTGGTGATCCTCCGCCCGCTGGCGGGCTTGCCGTAAAGATTTTGGAGGTCCAACAACGCGCGGAGGTCGTCGGGCGTGACCCAGCCTTTGTCGGTCGCCTTGCTGAGCTTGGTCTCCAGCTTCATCCGGTCGGGCTGGAATTCCTTGACCGTAAAAGCGGTCCCGCCAAGCCGGATGTCCCGGTATCCGTTCTTCACGAGATACACATCGAAATTATACCGGCCGGCCGGCGACTCGTATTGGGTGTCGAAGTCGATCGTGGAAAACGCGTCGCGCGTCAGGGCCAAGCGCTTTTTCAAAACCGGCTTTCCGCGGGCATCGACGACCTCGACCTCGAGCGGAAGGCCGTCGAGATTGCCCTGCCAGTTCCGCTGTTTCACCGCAAAGGCGAGGTGGACGGTGTCGCCCGGACGGTAGATGCCGCGCTCGCTGAACGCGAAGGCATCGAGGGCTTCGGGGTTGATATTGCTGACGCCGCCGATGTCGAACCGCGAAAAATCCAGCTCGCGATCCTCGCGGTCATAAGGGAGGAAGGAAACGTCATCCCGGAGCCGCGCGACGAATGCCACCGGCCGCTTCTCGCGGCGGTCGTCGGTCAGCTTCGGAAGCGCCACATGCCCGTCCTTCCCGGTCACTCCTCCGGCCAGGGCGATGCCGTTTTTTCCGAGAAGGTCCACGCGCACCCCCGCAGCCGGGATCCCGGATTTGACCGAAACGACAAAGATGTCAACGCCGCCTGTCGAGTCGAACTTGGCGAGCAACCCCAGGTCCGTCACGAGGATGAAACGCGCCGCGATTTCAGGTCCCTCGATTTTGTTCGTCTTCGGGTCCCATGTCTTTGCGCGCAGAAAGAAAAGCCCGCGCACGGAGCTTCCATCGGCGGGAACCGCGAGGTGCGAGGCAAAATCGAACGTCGAGTAATTGGCCGGAAACCGGCTGCTCATCGCGATCGGCTGCTTTTCCTCAGCGAACACGGAGATATTTTCCGCATCGAACGATCCGTTGAGAAATTCCGGGTGCTGAAAATTTCCTTCGGTCTGGCTGACGAGGTGGTTGATCTGGTCGGCCCGCACGCGGGCGATCTCGTAGTGGATGCCGGGGATGCCGCGCGATTTCACCGAGAGTTTTCGCTCGCCGCCCAGCGCGAGGAGCCCGCCCTCACCTTGAAATCCCAGCTCCTTCGGCGGTTCTGGCACGGGCAGGACGTCGTCGTAGTCGGTCTCCAGCGGATACCCGCCGAGCGCCTCGATGCCCTTTTTGACCAGGACATAAAGCTGGCCACTCTGCTCGAGTTTGAATTTGAACGAGATTTGGGTGGCGCTCGGACGCCCCGCCGGAATGAGGGTGACCGGGACTTTTGTCGCTTTGGCAAGGATCTCCGGCGTGATCTCGCGCGGGCCGCTCCACGGATCCACGCCCGGGGGACGCTGTGGCAGAAGGAACAACTCCAGCGCCGAGGCAACCGTCTCGGGTTTGACCTCTGCCGTGCTTTGAACGAGCAGGACCTGCTCCGGCTCGCCATCGTCTTTGCGGGCGATGTCGCCGGAAAAGGATTCGATGCGGAAGAAGTTGTGCAGGTCCGGCACTTTCACTTTGGCAACCGCCGTGTCCCTCATCTCGTCGCCGCCATTTGCCGCGTGCAAGCCCCGCGGCAGCGTGAGCCGGGCAAAATCTTCCTTCGGCGGCAGGCGCAACGGCGAACTGCGCAGATAGACCGTCCGGTCGTGCAACCCGTATTCGACCGCGAACCGCGGCTGCCCGGCGGCAAAAATATCAGACCCGCCCAGCACCTCGATCGCCGCGCGGGATTCCAGGTCGCCGCGCCGGACCGGATGCGTGAATTCCAATGTCGCGACCAACTGCCGGACGGAGGGATCTTTCGGGTTCTGATAAAATGCGAACTCGCGGATCGCCCCGGCGAATTTCGGCGTCGTGACCGTCAGGTTCGTTTTGTCCAGCGGGATGTCCCGCCGAACCAGCCCCGGTTCGAGCCGGATCCGATACGACTGCCCGGCCGGCCAGTCGTTTTTCGGATAGAATACGAGGCGCTTGTCCCCATCCCACCGCCATTCGCCTTCGGCAGCGGGCTCGATCACGATGCCGGATTTCACCGGTTTGCTCACGGCTTCGAGCGGGGCGGCCGAGTCGCTGAACTCGATCCCAAGCGGCCTGGGATCGAGTTTCTCGCGCAGCGGGGTGATTTCAATCGGGCGGACCGTGACGGCGATCTGCTTCGGCCGGGGCCGATGCTGCCACCAATCGTTCGCCTTCCAGCCCGCACCCAGCAGGAGCAACACCAGAATCACGAAAACCCGGTGCGACGCGATCCACCGGCACCAGCCGGGCGGCCTCCAGGTGATTTCACCGACGAGCGAACGGAGGAGATTGTTCAAAACGGCCGGAAGCTTTCCCATGCCGACAATACGGAACTTTTCCAGGATTCATTCAATCCAATTCCACCCCCCAGCCGCCGGAAGTTGGAAAAATTCTCCTCTCGCCCCCCGGGCATCTGGCTGTCATGCTTCCGAGGACACTATGGCAAAACCAAATTATCAGTTCGAGAAACGCCGGAAGGAATTGGACAAAAAAGCGAAGAAAGCGGAGAAACTGCGGCTGAAGGCCGAGGCCGCGCGCACGCCTGCGGACGAAACCGCCGGTGCCGCCGCTTACCTGTCCGAGCAGACCTGACGGCGGGAAGGAAAGCCGGGGATCCCGATGCCTGGTTTGTTTTGATTACAACCCCAGAGAATAGAGCAGGCTGCGGCTGGGGTAGCCGGTGACACGCATCCCGTGATCCGCCTGGTAGCAGGCAATCGCCTGTCTGGACGTCGGGCCAAGGCATCCGTCAATGGGTCCGCGGTAGTATCCCGCTCTCGCCAGGGCCAGTTGCACGGCGGCTCCCGCAGAATAGCCGCTTGGACTCCCGCAGCCATAATAGACTCTGGGAGCAGGCGGGGCATAATACCTGACTTGTGGCGCAGAGTTGAAACCGCTGACCAGAGACAGAATAATCCCGGCAACCGACGGGGCCGGGCAATTCTGCCCGTAGTAGCCTTGGTGGTGATTCCTGTTCCAGTGACTATTGCTCTGATCGCTCCAATGGTTGTTCCCGTGGTTGTTCCAATGGTTTTGAGCGGGCCCGTGGTGGTGTTTGTGCTTGTCGTGGTCGTTCGCGAGCGACGCCAGCGGAATAGCCAGCAGAAAGACAATCGCCCATGTCGCGGTTCCGGGAATTCGAGTCAGAAGTGATTTCATTGAATAATCCTTGCGAATGGAACGCGCCATCCGGGTGGTTTATTCAACTCGGGATAAAGCAGATTCAGTCTTCCTCGTCGTTCAACTCCCGTTTTGCCTGTTCCCAATCGATTTTCGACAGATTGATAGCCAACCGGCCGTCAGTGGCAGCTATCTCGATGGCACGAGCCATGACGAGTCGCCCCGCCACCGGGGCAATGGCGGGGGAGTCA
>Ga0073936_10002423_pt1 | contig 27811 bp, 21 predicted proteins | sample AliMusrvi5mmetaG_FD_87041 | JGI IMG/M metagenome (GOLD analysis project Ga0073936, IMG submission 87041) | Freshwater lake bacterial and archeal communities from Alinen Mustajarvi, Finland, to study Microbial Dark Matter (Phase II) - Alinen... | ecosystem: Environmental > Aquatic > Freshwater >...
ATACACTAAATTTTATGGTGGTCTTTGCACAAAATGTTATTATAGGAAAAATCAAAATATAAACTCTAATGATAATCTTGTTCATACAGATTACAATGGATTGACAGACAAGCAAAGAGAATTTCGGTATGGAATGATTAAAGGAAGAATTGCTGAAACTTTGATTCAGGAACTATTTTTAAGTTTAGGATACAATGTTTTTAGGTACGGTATGGAGAATACTATTCCCGGTATCATGGAACTATTGAAAGGGGTTCGCTCGGATGTTGCACAAGAAATCAGAAGAATGCCAGACTTTGTAATGCAAAATCCTAAATCCAAAGATGTATATTTTGTGGAAGTAAAATTTAGGGCAAACGGAGAATTTAGAATGAAAGACTTATCAAAAGATTATCCATATAAAAATGCCTATATTGTACTGGTTTCTAAGCAACATATAAAGTGCCTCACTGTAACTGAATTGTTTGAAGGAAAAGAAATTACCCCTACTTCACACAATTATTTAGGAAGTAGAAAAGAATTTGATCTTGACAAAAATGTAATAATAGAATTCTGTGCATTTGCAATTCAATTTTTCGAAAGTGTATAAATCAACCATATATAATTTTACAAAATAGAGTTGATTTAAACTATCACATTGAATATTAAACAACAAGATCAAAACTAAGGCTAAACCACTGAATTTAAAGACATCAACCAATGGCTTTTAATGAAAACACCCGGGTAAAGATCCCTGCAATATTGCACTTGTGTAAATTGGGATATGAGTATGTTTCACTCTCCAATGCAAAATGGGATTTAAGCACCAACATTTTTACCGATATTTTCAGGGAAAGTCTGATGCGGATCAATAATGATCTGGAAGAAGCTGACGTAAAAAGAGTTTTGGAAGATGTTTCACTGGCTTTGGATAATGAGGACCTGGGGCAGGTATTTTACGAGATGCTGACGGCTTCATCCGGTATAAAACTGATTGACTTCAACGATTTCAATGCTAATTCTTTTCATGTAGTTACCGAACTGACCTGCAAAAATGGTGATGATGAGTTTAGGCCGGACCTTACTCTTTTGATTAACGGTATGCCCCTGGCATTTGTTGAAGTGAAGAAACCGAATAATCAGGAAGGTATCCTGGCTGAACGGGATCGGATTAATTGCCGGTTTAAAAACAAGAAATTTCGCAAATTCATTAATATTTCGCAGGTGCTTGTCTTCTCCAATAACATGGAATATGACATCGACTCGATTGAGCCTATCCAGGGTGCGTTTTATTCATCTACTTCGTATTCGTCTGCAAACTTCAACTGTTTCAGGGAAGAAGAACATTTTGATTTGTCAGCGATATTAAAACCTGAAGATGATTCTGTTGAGAATTTTGTTTTGAGGGACAACAACCTTTCGTCCATTAAGCACTCTCCGGAGTTTATTACCAATAAAGACCCGAATTCACCAACCAACCGTATTTTAACTTCGCTATTTTGTAAGGACCGGTTTTCGCTGTTGCTAAAGTATTGTTTCGCCTATGTGCAGGAAGAAAAAGGTCCCGAGAAACACATCATGCGTTATCCCCAGTTTTTTGCAACCAGGGCGATTGAAAAAACACTTGAGAATGGAATTAAGAAAGGCATTATCTGGCATACTCAGGGAAGCGGCAAAACAGCGCTTGCCTTTTTCAATGTCCATTACCTGACGGATTATTTCCAGAAAAAGTCGGTAGTCCCTAAGTTCTATTTTATAGTGGATCGTATCGATTTGATGACTCAGGCAAAAACAGAGTTTACCAGCCGGGGTTTAATCGTTCATACAGTCAATTCTAAAGATGAATTGCTTCAGAATTTCAGGCAGCGTAAGTCAATACATAACCTTTCGGGAAAAAGGGAAATCACAGTAGTAAACATTCAGAAGTTTAAAGAGAATACCGATGTGGTGAGAGCCAGCGATTACGACATTAGTACACAACGGATTTATTTTCTCGATGAAGTTCATCGTAGTTATGATCCAAAGGGCAGTTTTTTGGCCAACCTGATCAATTCGGACCGGAATGCAATCACCATAGGATTAACCGGAACACCCTTAATCGGGAAAGACCGTACTTCGCGTGAAACGTTTGGTGATTATATTCACAAATATTACTACAATGCCTCCATTGCTGATGGATATACTTTGCGTCTTATTCGGGAAGACATTGAGACCAGCTATAAAATTCAATTGCAGGAAGCGCTTAAAGACATCCAAATTTTAAAAGGGGAAGCTGACAAGAGGATTATTTATGCCCATGCCCGGTTTGTAGAACCTATGCTCGATTACATTGTGCAGGATTTTGTAAAAAGCAGGATACGCTTTGGCAACCACACTATTGGGGCGATGGTAGTTTGCGACAGTTCGGAACAAGCCAGGAAACTGTTCGAAATATTTATCAGCAAATACAATCCGACTCAAAAAGTAGTTGAAGCGGTTCAATCGTATGCTATGGCGGCAGAGCCTGTACCGGAATACGGAAATTATCTAAAGGATCAGAGCAAGAAACTAACCGCCTCGCTGATTTTGCATGATGTTGGTTCAAAAGATGAACGAAAAGAGGAGGTAGCAGATTTTAAAGCCGGTAAAATTGATCTGCTCTTTGTTTATAACATGCTGCTTACAGGGTTTGATGCCAAACGACTTAAGAAACTATATATCGGGCGCATCATTAGAGACCACAATTTACTTCAGACATTGACGCGTGTAAATCGTCCTTACCAGAAATTCAGGTATGGCTACGTAGTTGATTTTGCAGACATAAGCAGCGAATTCGACAAAACCAATAAGGCTTATTTTGAAGAACTGCAGGGAGAGCTTGGTGATGAAATGCAGTATTACACCAACCTGTTTAAATCGCCCCAAGAGATTGAGGAAGAGATCAGGGATATTAAAGAAGTACTATGGCATTACGATTTAATCAATGCGGAGAAATTCTCACAGCAAATCAGCAAAATTGAAGACCGTAAAACTGTTCTCGAGATTAAAAAGGCGCTGGAAAGTGCACGGAATCTGTATAACCTGATCCGGGTGTACGGCTATTTTGATTTACTGGACAAAGTCGATTTCAAGAAGCTGAATGAACTCTATAATGAAACATCCCGGCATCTGGCCTTGCTGAATCTGAAAGAATCGATTCAGAACAATGTAGATTCAACAAATTTATTGAATGTAGCATTGGAAAATGTGCTGTTCATGTTTCGGAAAGTATCGGAAGAGGAACTTGTCATTGCCGATCGGTTAAAAGATATTCTTCGGAAAACTCGTGAAGCTTTGGGTGATAATTTCGATCAGAATGATCCGGAATTTGTTTCTTTGTATGAGGAGTTGAAACGTCTTTTCGACAAGAAAAACCTTGACGAAATAACCCAGGACGAGATGAAAAATAACATCGATTCGTTGGAGCAAATCTTTGACAAGGTAACAGAGCTAAACCGTAAAAATGATCTGATCAAGGCAAAATATGAGTATGACACCAAATATGCCAAGCTTCATAAACGGATTGTGGAACGGAACAACATCACGAAACGGGAAAGTGAAATTTGCGAAACATTGATGGATATTAAGAATCAGGCCGACGAAAAGGTCCTGATCAATACAAAGATCTTAGACAACGAAAGTTATTTTGGCCAAATGCTGATTCAAATGGTGATCCGAAGCTTCAGTAAAAGTAAAATTGCGCTGGAGCCTGATTCGGCCCATTATATCAATAATTGTCTCGTCAAAGAATATATGAACGAATATCAGGGAACAAAAAAATGGTAATTCATAAACGTTTCATAAAACAAGGATTTAATATATGAGATTAACGCAGATTAATCTTAATTCAATGTCTTAAAAAAACCTAATTTTTAAAGAAAAAACCTCAGTAGAAAGTATATAACCAATAGGATCAAACCTAATTACTATATTTATGAAAGATCAAATACGATCAAAAGACAATCAATCCCCAATAAGGTAATAAGGTTGTGGTTTGTAAGTTGAGGATTTTCTACTGAGGTCGCCTTTTAAAATTAGGTTTAAAGAAAAGACAATCAATGACACATGAATACATAATCCTGAAAGGATTAAATTTAAAATAAAAGACAACACATGGTAATTCAAGATTTTACAGTACAAACAAAAGAGTTGATTGATAATCTGAAAGGGGTTTGTACTTCGTATGGTTTGGGAAACGATGGCAATGAATTTAAAATCATTACCCAGGTATTTCTTTACAAATTCATGAACGACAAATTCGGGTATGAAGTAAAGCAATTGGTCCCTGAACTTAAAAATGCGGAAAGCTGGGAACAGGAAATAGCCAAATACAGCGACAGCGAATATGAAATGCTTTTGCTACAAATGAGTCCCGACAGCGCCAAGCTTAAGCGGGTACATTATTTGTCGAATTTATATAACCGGCAGGATAAGGAAGAATTTGCCAAGTTTTTTGATGATACTTTGCGCGACATTGCCATATTCAACAATGAAATTTTCTCGGTGAAGACCGGCACAGGCGCTAAAATCACCTTGTTCGACGAGCTGAGTAATTTTATTACCGATAGTTCGCAACGTGATAATTTTTGCAAAGCCATCATCAACCAGTTGGTAAACTTTAGTTTTGAAGGAATCTTTAGCCAGAAGTTTGATTTTTTCTCTACTATTTTTGAATACTTGATTAAGGATTACAACAAAGACGGTGGAGGTAAATATGCCGAATATTATACTCCTCACGCTGTATCGAAGATTATGGCTTCGATTTTGGTCGATCAGCCGGTAAGCAATGTTACCTGTTGCGATCCTGCAGCAGGATCAGGTACTCTGTTGATGAACCTGGCCCATGCCATTGGTGAAGACCGCTGTACCATTTATTCGCAGGATATTTCACAGAAGTCGAGCAGTATGCTGCGGTTGAACTTGATTCTTAATAACCTGGTGCATTCCATTCAAAACATCATACAGGGTAATACCATACTTTTGCCTTACCACAAGGTTGGAGATAAACTGATGACCTTTGATTATATCGTTTCAAATCCACCGTTTAAACTGGATTTTAGCGATTATTCAGCAGATCTGGAGACCAAACAAAACAAGGATCGATTTTTTGCAGGCATACCCAATGTGCCCAAAACAGATAAAGACAAGATGTCAATCTATCTGCTTTTTATTCAGCATATCATGTTCTCTTTATCTGCAAAAGGTAAAGCGGCCATTGTAGTACCGACAGGATTTATAACGGCACAGAGCGGCATAGAACGGAAAATCCGTGAAAAGCTGGTGGAAGAAAAAATGCTGCGCGGAGTAGTATCCATGCCCAGCAATATATTTGCCACCACAGGCACCAATGTTTCCATTTTGTTTTTGGATAAAGCAAATAAAAAGGGTGACATAGTATTGATGGATGCTTCGAAGCTGGGAACCAAAGTAAAAGAAGGGAAAAATCAGAAAACCTTACTTTCGGACGACGAAGAGCAACTGATTATCAACACATTTAAAGAGCACCAAACGGTTGAAGATTTTACAGTAGTGGTTTCGTACGAGCAAATTAAAGCAAAAAACTATTCATTAAGTGCAGGGCAATATTTTGATGTAAAAATTGAATATACAAATCTTACTCACGAAGAGTTTGTTGCAAAAATGAAGGGTTTTACAACTAATTTAGATAAGTTGTTTGAAGAATCAAAAAAGCTCGAATTAGACTTGAAGAACCATTTAGAAGGAATAAAATATGTCTATTAAATCTATAAGTACATTAAAGCCTGATGATGTACCCTTTAAATTACCTAATAATTGGTCATGGTATAAACTGGGGGATATAATCGCTGAATATCAGCAAGGCTTGATTAGAGCCAACAGAGAGCTTAATGGTATTGGAGTTCCATACTTAAAAATGAATAATCTAGATAATGATGGAGGTTATAATTTAAATAAGTTAGAATTTACTGAAGTTACAGACGAAGAAATAAAGCGATATAATCTTTACAAAGGAGATTTCTTACTTAATGTTAGGAACAGCAAAGAGTTAGTTGGGAAAACTTGTGTAATTGGAAGTCATGAATTTGATATAGTATATAATCACATGCTGGTAAGAATCAAATTTCATGAAGGTATAGCAGGATCTTATATTAACGCATTACTTAAAACACCTGTAATGCGAAAATTCATTGATCGATGTAAAAAAGGTACAACAACTGTAATAGCATTATATCAAAAAGATTTATATGAAATACCAATTCCTATACCTGATACGGATACACATAATTCAATAGTGTCTATTGTCGAGAATCTTTCACGAAAAATCGAACTCAATAACTGTATCAATGTCGAGTTGGAAGCTATGGCCAAAACACTTTACGACTATTGGTTTGTGCAGTTTGATTTCCCTGATAAAGATGTGAAACCATACAAAACCAGTGGCGGGGAAATGATTTGGAATGAGGGGTTGAAAAGGGAGATACCAGCGGGTTGGGAAGTTGGAATTCTTTCTGATCTTGGTGATATTATTGGTGGAAGCACTCCTTCCAAAGAAAATCTTGAATATTTTTCTAATCAAGGTACTGCATGGATTACTCCAAAGGATTTGTCCATGAATGGTGACAATAAATTTATTTCAAAAGGGGAAATTGATGTGAGTGATAAGGGATTAAAAGCTGCTTCACTCAAAATAATGCCAAAAGGAACTATTCTTTTAAGTTCTCGTGCCCCAGTTGGTTATATGGCAATAGCCAGGGATCTTGTTACTACAAATCAAGGCTTTAAGTCGTTTGTTCCAAAAGCAGACTATTCAACTCCATTTATTTTTTACACAATTAAAAATTCATTACCAGAAATAGTTAATAACGCATCCGGTTCAACATTTAAAGAAATCTCTGGTGGTACTTTGAAAACTATTAAAACCTGTTTGCCAGAGAAGTTAATTATTAACAATTTCACAGATAAAGTATCACCAATTTTTGAAAGGCAAAATGTACTTGAGCTTGAAAACCAACAACTCGCCTCCCTTCGCGACTGGCTGTTGCCTATGCTGATGAATGGGCAGGTAAGGGTTGGAGATAGTGGGGAGAAAAAAGTGGAATATGAAGTAGAAGAGGAAATGAGGATGGCTGCGGAGCCGGAAGAATAGAAAAAATGACTGGATTTTATTTAAAGCGAAACCTGTTATTGCGAATTTGCAATCGCATTTATTAATGAAGTTTTTTTGATCCTGAGTTTTTTGCTAAGGATCAGAGATTTCTTACTACTGAGTTAAATATGAAGAAAATAACCGCCATGTGTGGCATATACGCAGACGTTAGCGGTCAGTTAAAAAAGAGTAATATTAGGCAATAAGAATATAAATTATTATGAGAAAAGAAGAAGAATATTTCCCTATTGCGGTTCCATATTTTAAAGCTTTTGTAAGCGCAAACTTTATTGACTTTTACCAACACATGCTAGAATATCGAACATATCCAAAAGGTGGATATGCTTCTTTTTATAGGGATAATGAAGTAATGCAAGTACTTGTTAATATTTATCACAACATAGATGAAACATTTGGAGATTTAAAAATACCAGAAACATTTCCTTCACCAAAAGCTCTAGCAAGAGCATGGAATAGTTTTCTATTTTTTTTGAGAAATGATGACAAATTATTTGAGGATGTTTATAAGAGACTCGGAAATAAAGAAGATGACTTCCCATATCCAATTATTCTTACTGTAATTGACGCAGATAGAAGAAAAGTTATAGACCTTCTAGAACATATATTATCACTTCCTGAAGTGAGTGTTTAACTTGAGGAGAATCAAATAATAGAAGTTCAAACAGATAAAATAAAATATACAGTTGCTCCAACAAGAACTTTTGACGTTGCAATTATTACTGCGATATATAAAGAATATGAACAAGTCACGAGATTATTACAAAACGGTTCAATCCCACCTTTTAAAGATCCATCAAGAACTACTTATTTTCAAGGGGAACTACAAATAAATCAGTATAAAAGAATAAAAGTGCTTGTTGCTTGTGCTAATCAGATGGGTATGACATCTGCAGCTTCATTAGCATCAAAATTGATTTACAGATTCACACCGAGAGTTGTTGCAATGGTTGGAATTGCTGCAGGTATTTCGGGCAAAATAGGTGACATTATGATTCCGGATATTTTATGGGATTATGGTAGTGGTCGTAGTTCGTTGGAAGAGAAAAAAGCATTCGGATTCTACAAGATGGAAAAAGAAGTGTTTGCACCTTATCGTTTCCCAATTACCATAAAACAAGATTTAATTGCTGAATTAATACGAATAACAAGAGAATCAGATATTAATCAAAGTGTCTTTGATTTGGGGAATAGTATAATTTTTGACGATAAATCTCAAAGGTTAAAGTCCCATATTGGACCATTTGTATCTGGTTCGGCAGTAATTGCAAATGATAAAATCCTTGAGCAAATAAAAAAACAAGATGGAAAATTAGTTGGATTTGACATGGAAGCTTTTGCAATTGCATATGCTTGTAATGTATCTGATATTACACCCCAACCAATCTCTATAATCTTAAAATCAATATCAGACTTTGGCAACAAAAAGAAAAGCAATGTAAATAAGGATAAACATCAAGAATATGCCGCATTTACAAGTGCAAACTTTCTTGTTTTGCTTTTAATAAGACATCCTGAAATATTTGACCTTATTTAATAAATAATAAATACTAAGAAAACCAAACAACTAACATAAGCTACCCGCAAATTTTGCTGCAATGATTTCCCCTAGCTCCTACTGATATACAGTTGACAACCGTCGGTGTGGAATTTCAATCCACACCTGTTAGCTGAAGACCTTTGATCTGTTTTCATTTAAGTTTGCTGAGCAGATTTTGCAATCATGTCCATTAAAGAGCTGATTTATTATCCAGTTTTTGAAACTTCTCCATCTAGGATTAAAAAATCCAATAAATAACTATTCTACAAGTTTTTTTAAAATCTCCAATTCTTTATCTGAATTAACTTTAGAAGCAACTGGTCTTACCTGGCATGCATATTTTCTGGCTACACCAAAATAATCCACATCCTTTTCTAATCGGTAAAATCTTGCTTGAAGAATAGCTGCTCCTACTCTCAATTTCAATGCATTATTATTGTTATTAGTTAATTCTAAGGATAGACATCCACAATAACCAGGTTGCACGATTGATGTAATTGAAATTCCCAATCGGCTGTATGAACTTCGGGCAGATAAGGTAAGAAATATATTATTTGGTATTTTAAAATATTCCAGAGATGAACAAAGTACAGTTTGATGTGGATGTAAAAAGATTGTTTCTCCAATTAATCTTTTTGTTTCTTGAAAAAAACTAGCAATTGGTCTACATTCTGTATCTCCTGTAGCATCAATATACGGTTCCCGACCTTGAAAAGAAACAAGAAAATCAGTTCCAAGTCTTAGATCAAGGGTCATTGCACCAAATTGACCTTCAGATAAAAGTGGTCTGATGATTAGTTCTCCACTTTTATAAAGGTCCAATATTTCTTGCTTAGTGAGGTACATGTTTATTCCATTTATTTACAACCATATAGTTACTAATTGACTTTTCCATTAAGCTATTTATTATTCGGTATTTGTCGAATTCTCCAATGTGTTTATCGCTATATTCTGGCAAAGGATTTTTCCATAATCTCCATCCTATTTCAAATATTGAATGAAGTTCTTCATCAGAAACGATATTCGTTGGAATAAAGGCTTTAAAATCATCATCCTTTATAATTTTCCTGCGATCTTTAAGCTCTTTCCCTGTAATTTTGAAAGTCGCATCTTTTAAATGATCCAATATTGGATCGGTCTTACCGTTTAAAAACTTTTCAACTAAATCAATACGGGAATTGGTAGAAGGATGGCTTTCCGAGTCTGGAGCTTCATGCGCTATATAATGTAAATAATAGTTTGAGGCTTCACCAATGTATTGAGAAGCAAAAATATCTGAAAAAAATTCACCATAATGAATTTTCTCAATATTAGTTAATGAAATAGCGGAAGATAGTTTTTCAATAATACCGTATCTTTGATCAATAAAATGTCCTAATTCATGATACAATACGACGTTAGCCAAATAATCTTGGGACAAATATTTAGGAAGAGTTATTTGAATTAATCTGTGTTTAAAAAAAATACTAAAATCTGCTTTGAATATATCATAATAAATCTCTTTTAAAGATAGCATAGAGTTAAACCAAAACCCATTTAAATCATTAGAAAGAGAAATAACTATAATATATTTATTGGTATCATCCCAATCACTAAGAGCTTTTTCTAGACAATAAACAATCTCATGAGGAATAACGGTCAATATACTATTGTCAAGAAATTCAATACTTATAAAACAAAAATCAATGATATATTTGTAATGTATGAGTTCACTTATCGAACATTTTGAAAAGTCAAGAGAATCTATCCTTTCAAATAATGTTAAAATATTATCGTGATATTCTTGTTTTCGATTATCGGCATATTTGTTAGTTTCCGACTTAATAATTGCTTTCTTTAATTGAGAAAGGTGCAGTCTAATTAATTCTGGAGACATTAGCTTGCAGTGCAAAATTTACTTTCAAAACAAGATGATAGTTTTTGAAAATCTTCACTTTTAATATTATTAACATCAATTTCCTTAATTACATCAGGAAAATGTGCAAAAAATTTAACAATACCAAAACGTTCACTGCTCACTTTATAATAATCGTGAGTATGAATAAGATTTTGAGTTTGCGAAATTATTTCTTTAAATAAATTTGCATAATAAATATTACCTGTATTTACAATTTCATTCAGAAATGAGCAATAAGCTTCAAGGTTCTGATTGTCTTGATTTATAGCGTAATACATAGTGGTAGTTTTGAGGTATCACAAAAGTAAATTAATTAATTAATAAAGCAATGAAAATATAAAAATATTAAATTACAAACAGTAATAAAATACAAATGTTTAAAAAACAGAAATTATCTCTACATATCATATCTACCCTGCTCTTCGGATTATGAAATAGTTGATGTGGCTGATGACCCTAGCACTCGGGTCAATCTACCCCTCTAAATTGCGGATCTGGGGTCCGTTTAGAAAAATATCTTTTCCAAGAAACCGAATGGGAGGATTACTTTAACCAGGAATCAAAAAAGGCAATTGAAATAAAAGACCCGGATAGAAACTCCGATCAGGAAATCGACCAAATGGTTTACGCGCTTTATGGATTGACGGAGGGAGAGATTGTGATTGTGGGAAGATAAAAAGTCTGAAAAGGATTGAATGATTATAGGATGATGAGGATTAATAAATACACAGGATTGGAACGATTGGGTAAATCAAGAAAACAGGTAATCGTGTTCGGAGCGGTTTAACAGATAGATAATCAGGCTAAAGCTGACCTCCTTGCCTTTTGTGTTTTATTAGTTTTTTACCGTGATTTTCGCAGGTGTTTTGTTTGACATTCCGGCAAATGCGGCAACCCTTTGATTTGCAAAAGGAGTTGCAAGAGGCGGAGCATACTGCCCTGTTGTTAAAGATATCCAAAAGGTATATTCGAACGATAATAATCACTGCATGGATTCATTGAATCCATTTATTTTGAATATTAGCGATAGACCAATTGATTTTTTTGTGTTAAATGTTTATCGTTAAATCATTGGGAAAACCCGGCAAAATATGTCAAATATCCGCCATTGCTGATTGGCAATCTGCACTGTTTAGCCTGGGATTTATAATCCCGGTATAAAACAGATTATAATGTAGAAACAGAATTGCGGGATTACAGGATGGGCAGAAAAGAGAGAGAAGTACATTATTTAAACACTATAAAAGGAAGACCTCGATGCAACAAAAAACGTTTAACTTTTACTGCGACGAAAGCACTCATCTCGAAAATGATGGATTCCCGTTTATGCTTATTGCCTATGTCAGCTCTGCATGGAACCAGATAAAGCTGCATTCGGAGAACATTTTTCATCTTCGGGAGAAACATCATTTCAAAGGCGAAATTAAGTGGTCAAAGCTTTCAGAATCAAACTATATATTCTATTCCGAATTGATTGATTATTTCTTTGCAACTGACCTCAATTTCAGAACAGTTATTGTGAATAAATCAAAAATTGACAACAAGAAGTTAGGATTTACTTATGACGATTTTTATTATCGAATGTACTACCAGTTGCTTCATCACAAGATTGATATGGAGCATACTTATAATATTTATCTGGACATAAAGGATACTTGTAGTTCAAGAAAAATCAAAAAACTAAGAGAAATCTTGAACATACAATATGGCAACATACGCAACTTACAGTTTATTCATTCGCACGAAAGCACGCTTTTACAATTAACAGACGTAATCATGGGAGCACTTAATTATAATTTGCGGGGAGAGAAGAAAGTAGTTGCAAAATTGAAGCTCATTGAAAAAATCAAAAGACACTCCAATAGGCCATTGGATTGTTCCACTCCGAAATGCTCTGAGAAGTTCAACCTTTTTTTTATAGAATTAAAATAAGCAATATGCCCTTTAATCTTCTTAAAAGATACCCGGAACTCATTGAGATAGAACATCTTACTGAACCAGATCGGAATAAATCGCTCAGAGCAGTTTTTAAGCGCGACATCGAAGATAATCCGGATATGAAATTTCGAACCAAGATCATAAGGCCTATTAAAGGTGAAGAACCTGCCATGGAACTTTTATTCCGGCATTTGACCACCGAAGAAATTGAAGAAACAGATGAAAATGGCAAAAAATATAAAAGGCGTTTATTTGAAATCCATCGTTCACAAAGGATACATTGGATAAAATTCCATATTGAAGAGAATCTTAAAGAAGCAATCACTGTATTTAGCACTGAAGAGCGAATAAATAACAGAAATACATTTCGGACCTATATTTACGATCGTAAACAGAAATATGTGATTGTGATGGAACCGCAACGAAGTGGAAAAGATTACTATTTACTTTCAGCCTATTATTTGAATCGATCCTATGGTGAAAAGATGCTACAGAAGAAAATAAAGAATAAATTATCCTATCTGTTATAAAACCGCAGAGGACGGTACATATCAAGATGTATCGTCCTCCGAAACTCCTTCTTCCTAATTAAGGAAAGATGAGCAATACAAAGCTAGACCATTTTACTGACATGTCAACACACAACAAACCTGCTACAAAACATTTAACACAAATATCATTTCAAGTTGAATTATGTAGAATGTGAATTGGTGGATAATCCGGACTAAGCTGACCTCCTTGCCTTTTGTGTTTTATTAGTTTTTTACCGTGATTTTTGCAGGTGTTTTGTGTGACATTCCGGCAGATGCTGACCCCTTTTGAAATTGTGAAGGGAATTACAAGCATTAAATCAATATAAGTATAGCTCAAAGTTTAAACTTTATTTAAACCGCATAAAAAAAGAGGAAGCTTACAATTGCTGTAACTTCCTCTTTTTGAGTGTGTGGGCCCACCTGGGTTTGAACCAGGAATTACTTGATTATGAAGCCATTAAAATAAATTATAATTAGTTTTATAGTTGTTAAGTGTTTGATAATCAATGATGAGTTGTAATTGTATTATGTTTATATTACATTGGTTTATCATGATTTATCCCAAAACCTTGCGTAAAACATTGCGTGTTTATTTGTATTATGTTTCAACAAAAAGTTTTTCGATTGTTTTCATTGCCAGGAACATTTTATGACTATCGGGAAGAAGGATAAAACCATATTTGGTATAGAAATTTTCAGCGTCTTCATCCAATGGATCCACTACCACAGCGAAAGAACCAATTGATTTGGATATTTCATAGCTCTTTGTTAAAGCATCAATCAATAACATTCTACCAATTCCAGCTCCTTTAAATCTATTATCAACTGCTAATCTTCCAAGAAGTGTTGTAGGAATCGAATGATATGAATTGGGTAACTGATTCTTGAAGCTGTCAGGAACTATATCCAATGGGATACTATTGTTTGAAAGAGTATAGTACCCCTGAATTAATCCGGTTTCAACATTAAGGGATACAAAACAGGCTGACAGTTTTCTCCTTACGTCCTGACTTGCTTGAGTTCTTAGATAAGTATCAAGCAATTCTTTACCACAACTAAAATCGATCTTTAGTTTTTTATGACTATTCGAGAGGATTTCTGTTGTGATCATTATTTAGAAACCATTTTTTTATATTGACTGGCTGCGGATACTAAGGCTTCATTGGGCTCAGGTGGATTTACCAAAGCATTAAAGAATATCTCACTATCCCTTTGTGATGCCAGAATGGTTTCAGATTTTTGAATGATCATTTGTGCTCTTTCATAGACTGTTGATACAACAAAATCAGAAAGGTTCCGATAACCAGCTAACATGGCAGCTTTTTCAATGATTAATTTCTTATCCTTTGATAGTCTTGTATCAAATCGGGCTTTCCCTTCATGTTCAATGATCGCTTCCATTACATTTATTTTTTTACAAACGTACGGAAATTATCCGTACGGTTCAACTATTTGTACGTATTATTTCCGTACAGGATAAAAGATATTTTATTTGAGATGATTTGGGTTAGAATAAACAATCATTGATTTTGAAGGTCTTTTCTATATCCAAACTTGCGGGATAATGTTCCGTAACGATACTATTTTAATGCCCTGACATTTCGGAAATTTCATCTTTAGACTTGCCAGCACGTTTTAGAGTGGTTGCATAACTGTCTCATACTGTCATCAGCTTTAATTGTAAACGACACAAAATCCCCAAACCTGGCGTAAATAAAAAACACCTACACAAATGAATGTGTAAGTGTTTGGGATTCAGGGTGGGCCCACCTGGGCTTGAACCAGGGACCACCTGATTATGAGTCAGGTGCTCTAACCAACTGAGCTATAGGCCCTGAAATATGGTGATGGTTTTTTTCAGGTCGTAATATTAAACTAAATGTCAGAACGTTTTTTTCGGAGTGCAAGTTTACTGAATTCGCCGATATTACGCAAGTAAAATAATCAATTTAAGTGCGAATCATTTTCAGTGACTGTAGGCTGAACCTCATCGGCAGTGATTTCGTTGGAAACTGGTGCATTTTCGTGCAGGTCAAGTTTATTGAACTGTCGGCGGTAGAACAGGATGATTGAAAAGATTCCCACCGAGATGGCTGAGTCGGCTACGTTAAACACAGGACGGAAAAACTGGAAATCGCTTCCACCGGCAAAGGGAACCCAGCTCGGATAAACACCCGAGAAAAGCGGGAAATAAAACATATCGACTACCCGTCCATGAAGAAAAGAAGCATAACCGCCACCTTCTGGGAATAGGGTTGAAACCTTACCATAACTTTCGTTGAAAATCAGTCCGTAGAAGGCACTGTCGATGATGTTTCCGACTGCCCCTGCAAAGATCAGCGCAACACAGGCGATGAAACCCATAGGGATGTCTTTTTTGACCAGTTTAAGGATGTACCAGCCAATACCAAACACAGCTACTACACGGAATAAGCTCAGAAAGATCTTGCCGTATTCGCCGCCAAATTCGAAGCCAAAGGCCATCCCGTTATTTTCGACAAAATGAATGATAAACCAGTGACCGATCACGGGGAATTCTTCACCAAGGGTCATATTTGTTTTAATCCATATCTTCAGGATCTGATCGACCACCAGGACCAATACAACGATGAGGATTGACTTTATTAATTTTGACATCTTTGAGGATTATAAAAAAATGATTGAAAGAATCACTCCTTCAATCATTCTTCAACGGTATTTTAATGTTTTTTATTTCTGATTGTTCTTCGCATCGATGCTGAGTGTTGCATGAGGGACAGCGCGGAGGCGTTCTTTTGAAATCAGCTTTCCGGTCTCGCGGCAGATGCCATAGGTTTTATTCTCAATACGAACCAGGGCTGCCTGCAAATACTGAATAAACTTTTGCTGACGCTGAGCCAGTTTTCCTGCTTCTTCCTTTGACAAGGTTGCAGCACCTTCTTCAAGAACCTTGAAGGTTGGTGAAGTGTCCTGTGTGTCGTTTCCATCGCTCTGGGTTATGGAGCTTTTGTACATCATATAATCCTTCTGCGCCTTTTCTAGTTTATCAAGAATAATTGCTTTGAATTCCTGAAGTTCTTCGTCCGAATATCTGTTCTTCTCACTCATAACGTTAAAGCTTTAATTGCGTCCCCGATTCGAACAATAGTTGTTTTCATCGGAGGCTAAAAGTATAAAAATAATTCGATATCATACAGTCATTTAATCATTCAGAAATCTTTCTCAGTTTCTAATTACGAACCACCTGAATCCTTGCCGTCACATCGGTATCAATCTCGGCCAGGTAAGAGTTTTCATCTTCGACCTTATCCATCATAACTAATTCTGAAGCAAGTGTTTGGTTGCTGATATAGTCTTTAAATTTTTCGACGGCTGCATTGTAAAAGTCATGCTTCTGAATCTTCAGCACAATACGGTCAGTGACATCAAAATCACTTTCTTTACGGATGTTCTGAATTTTGTTAATAAACTCACGGGCAATCCCTTCCAGCTTCAACTCTTCGGTCAGGTGAATATCGAGGGCAATGGTCAGATTTCCTTCACTGGCAACAAGCCATCCGGGAATGTCTTCGGTCTGTATCTCAACATCTTCAGGACTCAGAGCTATCATTTCTCCGTTGATATTCAACTCGTAAATACCTGTTTTCTCAAGTCGGCTGATATCCATCTGACTGAAGCCTGCAATTTCGGCTGAAATCTGTTTCATTAGCTTGCCGTATTTTGGCCCCAGAGTTTTAAAGTTTGCCTTTATTTTCTTGCTTATGATACCGGCTGCATCGGTCAGGTATTCCACCTCTTTTACGTTAACTTCTGAAAGAATGATGCTTTTTACTGAATCAAACTGCTGCTGGAAATTCGTATTCAGGACCGGAACCATTATCCTGGCCAGAGGCTGACGAACTTTTAGCTTTTCTTTACGGCGAAGACCCAGGATCATGGAGGAGGCTTTCTGAGCCAGTGCCATCTTCTCTTCCAGGTCACGGTTGATCAGAGACTCGTCGCATATCGGGAAATTGGCCAGGTGAATGCTTTGGTCAGGCTCTTTTGAGGTGATCTTATTCAGGTCGGTATAGAGCAAATCAGCAAAAAACGGTGCTATCGGTGCTGCAAGTTTTGCAACTGTAGTCAGACAGGTGTAAAGTGTCTGATAGGCTGATAGCTTGTCTGCATCGTATGATCCTCCCCAGTAACGTTTACGGCTGAGACGAACAAACCAGTTGCTCAGGTTCTCGGACACAAAATCGGAGATAGCACGTCCCGCCCGTGTAGGTTCATAGGTTTCATAGCTTTCGCCCACTTCTTTGACCAGCGAGTTCAGCAATGATATAATCCAGCGATCTATTTCAGGTCTTTCAGATATGGGTATTTCATCTTCGGCATAGGTAAAGCCGTCAATGTTGGCATACATCGCGAAGAAGTTGTAGGTATTGTAAAGGGTTCCGAAGAACTTGCGCTTCACTTCGTCTACACCCAGCATATCAAACTTAAGGTTGTCCCAGGGTTGCGAGTTTGTAAGCATATACCAGCGCAATGGATCGGAGCCGTTATCTTCAATGGCGGCAAACGGATCAATAGCATTGCCCAGACGTTTCGACATCTTGTTGCCGTTTTTATCAAGCACCAGTCCGTTTGAAATGATGTTCTTAAAAGCGACCGATTCATCGATCATGGTTGCAATGGCGTGCAGGGTAAAGAACCAGCCACGGGTCTGATCAACTCCTTCAGCAATAAAATCTGCAGGAAAAACCTGATTAAAGGTTTCCTTTCCTTCAAACGGATAGTGCATTTGGGCATAAGGCATTGATCCCGCATCGAACCAAACGTCGATCAGGTCAGTTTCGCGGAACATCTTTTTCCCTGTTGATGAAACGAGGAAGATGTCGTCAACAAAAGGGCGGTGAAGATCAATCTTTTCGTAGTTCTCTTTCGAGTTGTTGCCTACTTCAAACCCCTGATAGATATTCCTTTCCATCATTCCTGAAGCAACTGCCTGATCAATCTCATTCATCAGTTCTTCCGTCGAACCGATGCATTTGGTTTCCAGACCATCTTCAGTTTTCCAGACCGGAAGCGGAGTTCCCCAGAAACGTGAACGGCTCAGGTTCCAGTCTACCAGGTTTTCAAGCCAGTTGCCGAATCGTCCTGTCCCGGTTGACTGCGGTTTCCAGTTGATTGTATTGTTCAGGGCAATCATCTTGTCCTTAACAGCAGTGGTACGGATGAACCATGAATCGAGCGGATAATAAAGGATTGGCTTATCAGTTCTCCAGCAGTGGGGGTATGAGTGAATGTGTTTTTCAACTTTAAAGGCTTTGTTCTCCCTTTTAAGCATCACGCAGATGTCTATATCGACAGTAGCATCGTCCTCGGTAAGCGTTTCGTCGTATTCATTTTTCACGAAGCGGCCTGCAAATTCTGGATAGGTTTCCAGATTCACGTATTCAGCGACAAAGGCAGGATCCATGTTTTCAACCAGGAAGAAACGTCCGTTGCGGTCCACCATAGGCTGACGCTTTCCTTCCAGATCATCGACAATCAGCGGAGCGATGCCGTTCTGCTTGGCTACACGGTCGTCATCGGCACCAAAGGTTGGTGCGATATGTACGATTCCTGTACCGTCTTCGGTAGTCACAAAGTCACCTGTAATCACACGGAAAGCATCACCTTTAGGTTTTACCCAGTTGATCAGCTGTTCGTATTTTACTCCTTCCAACTCAGTTCCTGCGTATTCGTCCATAACAAGGTATGGTATCTTTTTATCGCCCAGGCTGTAATCTTCCAGGGCCAGGCTTTCGTTCTTCGGGTCAAAATGTGCAGCCAGTAGTTTCTTTGCCAGGATCAGTGTGACGGGTTCGCCCGTATATGGATTGAAAGAACGTACTTTCACATAGGTGATTTTCGGACCCACACACAAGGCTGTATTTGAGGGCAGAGTCCATGGAGTCGTCGTCCAGGCCAGGAAGTACAAATCAGTATCCACATCCTTATAAAGGAATTCAGATTTTTCATTGCGGATAGCCTTGAACTGTGCAACTGCCGTGGTATCTTTCACATCACGGTAGCAGCCGGGCTGATTAAGTTCGTGTGAACTGAGCCCTGTACCTGCAGCCGGTGAGAATGGCTGAATGGAATAACCTTTATAGAGCAGATTCTTTTCGTAGAGCTGTTTCAGAAGCCACCAAACCGTTTCCATGTATCGGCTTTCGTAGGTGATATAAGGATCATCCATATTGACCCAGTAACCCATCTGACGGGTTAATGATTCCCATTCACGGGTATATTTCAGGACTTCGGTGCGACAGACTGCATTGTATTCAGCAACACTGATTGTTTTGCCGATGTCGTCTTTGGTAATTCCAAGCATTTTTTCAACGGCCAGTTCAACAGGAAGTCCATGGGTGTCCCATCCGGCTTTGCGGTGAACACGAAAGCCTTTCATGGTTTTATAGCGGCAGAAGGTATCTTTAATCGCACGTGCCATCACATGGTGAATGCCGGGCATTCCATTTGCAGATGGTGGTCCTTCGTAAAACACAAAAGTAGGATGACCTTCCCTTGTGGATATGCTTTTGTGAAATGTATCATCCTCTTCCCATCTTTTCAATACATCCTTGTTGATTTGGGAGAGGTCTAATTGCTTGTATACCTGAAATTTATTGCTCATCGAAACGTCTGTTAAACCTGTATTTTTTAAAAGGTACAAATATAGAAAAAAATGGTATTCGTATTCCAAAAGCTTCCTACCCTTTTATTATCCGCAGATTTGAATAGATAACTTAATATTCAGGCAGAATATAGATCACTTTGAGGATAATTTCTTGCCACCAAAACACGAAGGCACCAAGAGCCTATTTAAATTTCCCTTTGGGAAAATATGTGGGTAGAAAAACAATCGTTTCCCACGCTAGGTATTGTCCCATATGGGACAATATATTGGATCACATGATTTTGTTGTGGGGAAAGCAAAGTCAATGGTAAGTCCTGAATTAAATTCAGGATCTTACTTTTTTTAATTCAAACTTAGTAACAAGGCAATGCCCCCCAGATCCCAATCTTATCTATCTTATAATTGGCCAGATAAACCTTTAAGAAATATCATAAGGTAAATAAGATTAAGGTTGCAAGGGTCGATTCAAGTTACTAAGTCCCCCACGTTCTTAAAACCGAACTTCAAAATAAATAACTCGGTTATGCAACTTCAATAATATCAGGTAAAATAGGTCATTGTAAATATCTTAACTATTGGATGTTGCGATTTGTTATATAGTAGATTTCTTCAAAAATTAAGATCCTGAAATTTATTCAGGACATACTTGAATACCTGTCCGCCACATTTGTCTATCAGAGGCAGGCAGGTTGGTATTGAAATCATCTCCCTACTATACTGTCATGTAATCCTAAATAAATTAGCCGGTTTACCCTCAAAAAAAAGACCAGGCAAATATCCCATTACGGTTTATTTGCCTGGCTTTGATATGCCCTGCTGAAAAAGCAGCAGGCTTTATATTATAAAAGACTTCTGCTGTGTTTAATCAACAAACTTATAACCGATTCCCTTTAAGGTCTTGATCTGCTCGTTGCCAATTTTCTCACGCAATTTACGGATGTGAACATCGATCGTACGATCACCAACTACCACATTATCGCCCCAAACTGAATAGTAGATCTCCTCACGGGTGAATACCTTGCCGGGTTTTGAAACCAGCAGTGACAACAATTCAAATTCCTTCCGCGGCAGAACCATTTCCACTCCATCTTTAAGGATCAGGTAACGTTCCTTGTCGATCACGAGGTTTCCGATAACGATAGTATGTCCTGTATCGACAATCGCTGCAGGAAGCATCCCAATGGCTGTTGTGCGTTTCAGTAAGGCTTTAACCCTGCTGATGAGTACTTTTGGCCGGATTGGTTTGGTAATATAATCATCGGCACCTGCCTCAAAACCTGCAATCTGTGAATAATCTTCACCACGTGCGGTCAGAAATGCAATCATAGTATGCTGCAAGGCAGGAATCCTTCTGATCTCTTCACAAGCTGCAATCCCATCCATTTCAGGCATCATCACGTCCAGAATAATCAGGTCAGGCAGTGTTTTTTCAGCAATCTTTATTGCTTCTGCACCATTCTGAGCAGTATAAACTTTATAACCTTCTTTTTCCAAATTATAGCTGATAAACTCCAGAATATCAACTTCGTCATCGACGAGCAGAATTTTTGATTGACTGTCGCTCATAATAGTATTGTATTTAAAAGTAAAAATTACTTTCTCCCCAGTTGTTAACCTTGTTTTAAAAACGCCTGAAAATTAACAATTTCATTTGATTTTATTACTGTTTACCTATGCTTATTTGATTTCGAACTGACACTATGGTTTATTTTGCCTTCTCCAGTGTAAATGTGAAGGTTGTTCCCTTGTCAATCACACTTTTTACATTAATGGTTTGATCATGTGCTTCGATGATGTGTTTCACAATCGACAATCCCAGGCCGGTTCCTCCCTGTTCGCGTGAACGCGACCTATCGACCCTGTAGAACCTTTCGAAAATGCGGTACAGATCGATTTTATCCATTCCAATTCCATTGTCGCTGACTTCAATCAGGATAGTTTCGTGAAGGTCATAAAAGCCAACCTTCACGTGACCCCTCTTTTTGCCGTATTTGATACCGTTGCCCACCAGGTTATTCATCACTTCCATGATCCGCTTTTTATCGGCACGAACCATAACTGGCTTTTCAGTTTTTGTGGCAAACTGAAGAGAGATATTGCGTTCACTTGCCAGCATCTGCGCCAGTTCAAAGGCTTCTTCGGTTAAGCGGACCAGATCAAAATCAACGAAATTCAGAGTCAGCTCTCCTGATTCAAGTTTTGTGATTGACTCCAGGTCAGCTACTATGGAAATCATACGGTCGATACTCTTCTCTGTACGCTGAAGGTATAATTTATTGATCTTCGGATCGTCAATACCTCCGTCAAGCAAAGTCAATACATATCCCTGGATGTTGAAAATCGGTGTCTTAAGTTCATGCGACACATTGCCTACAAACTCCTTACGATAGCGTTCCAGGTCTTTTAAACGGGTAATTTCCTGGGTCTGATTTTTGGCCCATTCTTCTACTTCCTTCTGAACCTCAGAAATGTTGGTCGTGCTGATTATTTCAGTGAGTTTATCTTTTTTCCCGCTGACCGGAACCTCACGGATGGTCTTGTAAATAGGCTTGATCTTATCGTTGATGTACCTGTTCAGGATAAAAAGAACCATGAAATAGGAGACTATACAGAAGATACTGATGAACAGGATGGAGAAAACAGATCCTAAATTCTTCTTTGATTCGATCAGAATGAAACCGAAATTGGAAACCAATAATACCCCGGTAATGGATAATGATAAACGTTTGGCTGAATAAGTCGTCATATTAAAGCCTGATCATGTTAATTGGATACAAAATTAATTGATTTTATGAAGCTCAGCCATTTTTTTTGCCTGTCCTGAGTTTAGTACCCACTTCTCGTTTCACCCTGGGGTGTAACTGATCCTGATAATCCTCCAGAAACCCTATAACAGCTTGCCTGTCCGATTTTGACAGCTCACGTAAAGCCCATGACATTGCCTTAACAATCATGTCGTCGTAATCATTGACCAATAGTCTGCAGATCGCAAGTGTTTGTTCAACATCGCCCTTCCCACCACGGGCACGGAGATTTAAAGGAACAGTGCTGACAAGGGCGCTACGTCGAATCCAGTGACTTTCATGCCCCGCCCACTGTACAATGATTTCATCCTGCAGCTTTCCTGTTCTCAAGCTGAATCCGGTGATACACATGCAATACATATCGACTGAAACCCAGTTATCCAGGTTTTTTCCAAGCAACAGAATCTCTTCTACTGTCAATGCCTGAAGCGCCTTTTTGTTTTTCCACAGGAACTCAAAAGCCACCTGTTGGCACTCCAAAATATCCGTATTGATCAACCCAAGGGAAAGTTCAATCCACTGTCGCTCTGTAAAACCGGACAGAGTCTTGCGCCACCTTTCAATGACCTGGCGCTGATCAGGAACTTTTAATCCAAGCACCTGCATTGAAGTGGGATGGTCAATTGCAATCTTCTTCTTTCGTTCTGGATTGGAATACTGCTCCAGATCGGATTGGATGGATATAATTATTTCGGAGATTGTCATTCTGATAGTTTTAGGTCATCAAAAATAAAGAAAAAGGAATGAGGAAGTAGCGAAAAGTAAACTTGAGGTCCTGAAACAAGTTCTTCTGCCTTGTTGTGTCGCTTTCATTGAGTCATCAACCCTTTAACTTATTAGAAGATTATTAGAAGGTTATTCGAAGGTTATTCGTTGATAGTTCAATTTTATTCTAATAATTATCGAATAGGTTTCTAATAATTAATGAATAAGTTTCCAATAATTTTAAAGCCTGTTAGATAGTCGATATATGGGAGAATCAATCAACACTTTAACCTTGAATAGACAATGGCTTTTAGAATCAATACAAGGACAGGATGGAATCTAAGTGTCAACATACAGAAAACATACATAAACCAAAGCGCGTTTCTTGAGCAATACCCCTTCGTTACCCTTTCGAAAAGATTCTGTTCAGTTCTGTAAAACAAAAAATCCGGGCCTGTACAGATCCGGATTTCAATATCAGCAGTTAAGATTAAATGCCGAAAGCGCTTTTAATTTGATCAACATAGTCCAGCTTTTCCCAGGTGAACAGTTCGACCTCCAATGCGACTCTGCCGTTGTAAGGCGATTCGAATATTTTGGTCACAGTTTTGGGTCGACGTCCCATGTGTCCATAGGCAGCTGTTTCGCGGTAGATTGGATTGCGCAGTTTGAGGCGTTGTTCAATCGCTGCAGGACGCAAGTCAAATATTTCCTGAATCTTATCTGAAATCTGGGAATCAGTAAGACCTGCGAGAGCAGTTCCCCTGGTTTCAACATAAATACCTACAGGTTTGGCCACTCCGATTGCATAAGAGAGCTGAACCAACATTTCGTTGGCAACTCCTGCAGCCACCATGTTCTTGGCGATATGACGGGCAGCATAAGCAGCAGAACGGTCAACCTTCGAAGGATCTTTACCGGAGAAGGCTCCACCACCATGAGCACCACGGCCACCATAGGTGTCGACAATGATCTTACGACCGGTTAACCCGGTATCACCGTGAGGTCCTCCGATCACAAACTTTCCTGTTGGATTCACATGATAGATGATTTCACCGCCAAACAAACCCTGAAGTCTTACAGGCAATTGTGCTTTTACGCGTGGAATCAATATTTCGATCACATCTTTCCTGATTTTTGCAAGCATAGGCTCATCGTCATCAAAGTCGTCGTGCTGGGTTGAAACCACAATGGTATGAACCCGTTTTGGTGAATGATCATCGTTATACTCTACAGTCACCTGTGACTTTGAGTCGGGACGAAGATAGGTCATTACCTGCTGTTCTCGGCGTATGACAGCCAGTTCAAGCAAAATGCGGTGCGACAGATCGAGTGGCAAAGGCATGTAATTATCGGTTTCTGAATTGGCATAACCAAACATCATTCCCTGGTCGCCTGCACCCTGATCCATTTTGTCGGCCTTATCAACACCACGGTTGATGTCGGGACTTTGCTCATGAATGGCACTAAAAACACCGCACGAATCGCCATCGAAACGATATTCAGCCTTGGTGTATCCAATCTGGTTAATAACACGGCGTGCTGTTTCCTGCACGTCAACATAGGTTTTAGATTTTACCTCTCCGGCAAGAACTACCTGTCCGGTGGTAACTAAAGTTTCGATCGCAACCTTCGAGTTGGCATCAAAGGCAAGAAACTCATCAAGCAGAGCGTCCGAAATTTGATCGGATACCTTATCAGGATGGCCTTCTGAAACTGATTCACTGGTGAAAAAATAACTCATAATCTGGTAAATTTAAATACCCGGTATCAATCAGTCAATAACTGATCATACTCAGGTACTGTAAGTTATACAATTAAAAGTTGTGGAATAAACGATTGAAAAGCAAGATGAAATAAAGATTTCGTTTTAGCATTTTTTTTCGTGGTTGCAATCATTACAAATTTATCCACATAACGGGTCAAAGATAGTAATTTTTTCAAAGACAAAAAAGTCTTTATTTAAAAAAGATGAATGGAGAGGGATTTGGTCATTCAATAGTCATTAGGTAGTCATTTATTGTTTAAGGACCGGTGAATGACTATTGAATGACCACTTAATGACAATTGAATGACAACCCTTTCCTTAGTTACCCCTTGTCACGTCCTGAAATACATTCTCGAGACTTTGCTGATGTTCATTCATGGTAAGGATAACAAGCTGATTGGCAACGGCAAAACGGAAGAGAGCAGGCCTCAGATCAATATTGTTATCTGATTCGGTACTGTAAGTGTTCGGACTGATCTGTTCGATTTTCAGCAGGTCTGAAATCTTACGGAGGGCGTCCAGATCAGGAGTTCGGTCAAACTCAATCCTGACTATTCTTTTCTGAACAAACTGACCTGACTTTAGCTGATCAATTGATCCGTCGGCCACAATTATCCCTTTGTTTATAATGATTACCCTGTTGCAGATCGCCTCAACTTCCTGCATAATATGAGTCGAAAGCATGACAGTTTTATTCAGACTGATGGTACGTATCAACTGCCTGATTTCTTCCAGCTGATTGGGATCAAGTCCTGTCGTTGGCTCATCCAGGATCAGGACAGCCGGATCATGAATTAAAGCCTGTGCCAATCCTACCCTCTGGCGATAACCTTTTGAGAGAGCGCCGATCTTTTTGTGTTGCTCATCCTTCAGTCCGGTAAGTTCAACCATCTTCAGAACCTGTTCCTTTTTGTTCTGAAGCCTGTAAAATCCGGCCACCATCTCCAGGTATTCCCTGACATATAAATCGGTATACAGTGGATTGTTTTCAGGTAAGTATCCAATCTGAGAACGAATAGCCACGTTACGGGTCTCTACTTTTTCCCCGTTAATAGTTACCGTTCCACCGTCGGAGGAAAGAAAACCCGTAATAATTTTCATCAGTGTTGATTTCCCGGCTCCGTTTGGTCCTAAGAATCCGACTAATTCTCCTGAACCTATTTCAAATGAAACCTGATCGAGGGCCTTCTGGCTCCCATAAAATTTGCTTACCTGCGATATACTGATGGCCATTTTAATCCTGATTATGCTGGACAAAAGTACAGAATTCCGCTGATTACCAAATTCATATTTTAAGTATAATTCGTTCCTGAAAGTTATATCTGAACCAAGTTTAAGCCTTGCTGTAAATATGCCAATTTAGCCTTTCGTTTTAATTAACTTTAAATTAACTTTGTCCGCCATCAACACAGGGTGAAATGAAGGATCAGAACTTTAACTACATTGAGGATTTGACTAAATATCAACGACAGAAAACTTCGTTGGTACGTATCGGTGATTTATTGCTGGGTGATGGAAATCCGATAAGGATTCAATCGATGACAGATACAGATACCAGTGATACAGAGGCTACTGTCGAACAGATTATCCGTATCATCAAGTCTGGTGCCGACTTTGTTCGTGTAACGGTCAGGGGTGTGCCTGATGCAGAAAACCTTCAAAATATAAAACGCGAACTGGTAGCACGCGGGTATGAAAATCCTCTTGTTGCCGATATACATTTCAATCCTCATTTAGCAGAAATAGCATCTAAATATGTGTTCAAAATAAGAATCAACCCCGGGAACTTCTATGACCGGCGGGCTAAATTCGAACACCATCTCTATACCAACGAAGAATATAAAGCAGAACTTCAGAAAATTGAAGAACAATTTGTTCCGTTTCTAAAGCTCTTAAAAGAGGATAATACTGCCCTTCGGATTGGAGCCAATCAGGGTTCTTTGTCCGATCGCATCATGAGCCGTTATGGAGACACTCCTGCCGGAATTGTAGAATCGGTGATGGAATTCCTGCGTATCTGTCAGAAACAGGATTTTGACAATGTAGCAGTATCCATCAAGTCGAGTAATACCCGTACAATGGTTTACACGGTTCGGTTACTGAATTTCAAGATGCGTCTGGAGGATATGACCTATCCGCTTCATCTTGGAGTTACTGAAGCCGGTGAAGGCGAAGATGGCCGGATCAAATCAGCCGTTGGGATTGGGGCCCTCCTTGCTGACGGTATTGGCGACACTATTCGTGTTTCGCTTACCGAAGCTCCTGAAAATGAAATATCCGTAGCACGGAAACTTGTCAACCATATTGATACCTACAGAGGTCACAAGCCTATTAAAGCACCGCTTTTTGCCCAGATTAATCCGTTTGAGTATGAACGGCGATCGGTGCGTCCGGTATTGAAGATGGGTGATAAATTTCTAACGGTTGTCATGGCCGATTTACGCGGGAGGACGCTTTCTGAGATTCTTCCTCTTCGAGGGAAACAAATACCTGAGTATTTCTTCAATAACCATGAAGTGCTCGATCTGGAAGGCAATTCTTATCCGGTACTAACACTGGAAGAATATTTATTTGGAGGTTCTCACTGGGGACAAACCAAGTTCATCCGTACCAATAAGGAGGAATTTGACCACTTTATGAATGAAAACCCGGAGATCATAACCAAGCTAAAGCAAACACGCAAAACTATCCTCATACTGGAAAGCTTTAATAAGAACCCATTTGCGGAACTGCGTGCCTTCTTCATGACTCTTGAATCACACATCTGGAAAGTCCCGGTGGTGATCTTCCGAAAATATAATGAACGATATCTCGAAAACCTTCAGATCAAAGCTTCAGC
>Ga0073936_10002424_pt1 | contig 27806 bp, 18 predicted proteins | sample AliMusrvi5mmetaG_FD_87041 | JGI IMG/M metagenome (GOLD analysis project Ga0073936, IMG submission 87041) | Freshwater lake bacterial and archeal communities from Alinen Mustajarvi, Finland, to study Microbial Dark Matter (Phase II) - Alinen... | ecosystem: Environmental > Aquatic > Freshwater >...
CCTCGAACTACGCAAGCCCTACGGCATCGCCACGGACTCGCGCGGCCGCATCTACACCGCGGACACCGAACTCAAAGTCGTCTTCATGATTGACCCCGTCGCAAAGGTCGTCGAGCGCCGCGAAAGCAGCACGCGCGCGCCCCTCGCACTCCCGGTGGGCGTTGCAGTCGATTCACAGGACCGTCTATTCGTCTCCGATGCCGGCCTCCACACGATCGTCTGCTTCAGCCCATCGGGGCAACCCATCGGCCACTTCGGCACCTCTACTCTGGGCCGCCCAGGAGGAATTGCGATTGACAAGGTTCGCAACCGGCTTTATGTCGCCGACGCGAAAGAAAGCCGGGTTTCCGTTTACGACACGCGCTCCCTGGAATTCGTCGGCTTCATCGGCGGACCAAGCACCCCCGGCAAGCGCGAACTCGGCAAATTCTATGCGCCAACGAATGTCGCCGTCGATCGCAACGGACTCATCTACGTTGCCGACACCTGGAACAATCGCGTTCAAATACTGAACACCAACGGCGAAGTCCTCAAAGCCTTCGGCGCGCAAGGCGACCGCCCCGGCGAGTTCATCCGCCCGAAAGGCATCGCTGTCGATTCAGGCGGACACATCTACGTCGCCGACGCCGAATTCAATAACTTCCAAATTCTCACCCCGGAGGGCCAACCCCTGCTCGCGGTGGGCACCCTCGGCATCGCGCCGGGACAATTCGCACTGGTCGCCGGGTTGTATATCGATTCCAATGATCGAATCTACACCTCTGAAATGTTTCGCGGACGAATTCAGGTCTTTCAATATATTGCCCAACCTGCTTCGGCCGACGGCAAGTTCGCGGCCGGGAAGGAGGTTAAGACCCCCATCAACCGCTAACGACAACAAAGACTCATTCCGGAATCATCGCCGGAACAGTAACACAACATTTTCAGAGGAGAGAATTATATGAGGAAACTCAACTACGTTTTATTGCTGAGCCTGGCGGCCGGCGTCACTTATGGCGCTTCGCTTCCGAAAACAGGCCTGGCTGGCTCCAAACACGACGTCGGCGGAAACGGCTGCAAATCATGCCACGCTCCGCACAACGGGTCGACCGCAAATGGTGGCACGCAGGGGACAGGCTTGATCCTGCTCTGGGCGCGCTCCTTCCCCGCGGCGGCCAACACCTTTGGAGTGTACGATTCCAACACCATGCAAAACAAAGCGGTGGAATTGGGCGGCTCTTCGCTCACAACCTCCACAGACGTGCGCATGTATTCGCTGCTTTGCCTGAGTTGCCACGACGGTGTGACGTCCAGCTTCTCGCCGGCAATGACCACAGCGAATCAGGTCGGCTCCAAAGCTGCGTTTGGCGGGGGCGCAATCGAATCCCTCGGCCTGACGAACGATCACCCGGTCAATCTGCCGTATGATCCGACCAAGAACACAACGTTGCAGGCCGTAGCTACCGTCACCGCTTCGATGCCCTTGTATGGATCCACAAATTCCGTGCAGTGCGCATCGTGCCACGAACCCCACAACAACTCAAACACGATGTTCCTGCGCATGGCGAACACAACCAACCTTTGCACCACTTGCCATCTGTAACCACTGCAGCCGGTGGGACCCGCGGTTTAGGTCCCACCGTATTTTTGCATGCAAGGAGATTGATTCATTGAGAGCAAACCGTATCTACGTAGCTTTGGCGCTTTCCGTGGTCCGTATGTCGGGCCAGGGCTTTGAGTCGCCTATTCGTATCGATACCACCGTCTCCAGTGGTTACTACAATACTTACTCTCGTGGAGAAGCAAACCAGGCAGTCAGCTTCGTCCCGCTGGGTGCGAAGTTCGATATCAACGGCAGTTTCCTCTCACCCGACCTAATGACTTACTCCCTCCAACCCGAACTCAATCTCGGCCCACAAGCCAGTGAGGCAGGCTTTCAAGGTGGCAACGGCATTCGGCTGCGGCTGCTGCTGCTGCGCAAGCGGTTCTTCCCCATCTCATTCCGGTACTCAAATATCCAACTGGAGGATGTCTACTATGGCAGCCTGTCGCAGGTCTCAGCCTACAGCTTGAAGAACCGCAACCGCGACCTGGGTATCAACTGGGAGATCGCACCGCACGGACTGCCCCACACCACAATCGACTGGGGCATCGGGTCTTCTTCCTCGCAATCGGGGAATTCCATCATCCCTGATTACGATTCGCGCTCAAAGCACTTCAACGCCGATAGCCGCTACGAACATTGGGGCTGGAACTTCCAGGGCTTCGCCCACCTCCAGCACTTCGAAACGCAACTCTTCGCGCCGATGAACGCCGGAACCTACAGCTCTTCGCTTACCCAGGGATTGAAGCAGTTCCAGGGCTCCGCCAGCCGCAGTCTATTCTCCGACTCCGAACTGAACCTAACCGGCGGAACGCAATCCACGGCCAGCATTCTCTATGACCTGCCCATCGATCTCACCACGCGCTTTGCCAGCGCCAATCTTCGACTGTTCCAGAAACGCCGTTGGAAGACCTCCCTGCATAGCAGCTACTCGTCGAACTTCTCTTCGCAACTGCTATCCCAAGTACTTGCCGGCTCTGGCCCCGGATCAATCGCACCCGACCAGAGCATTCTGAACACCTTACAGCACCAGATCTCAAACATCTCGGTCAGCGGCGTCACCTCGCTCGACCTCACACACGGCTTCGGCATCTACGGCAACTTCGACCGCAGTTCCCTGATCGATGCCAATCAACTGTATCCGCTAAGTTCCAGTTACTTCTCCACCACCGCCGGCGTGACCTATTCACAGAACTACAAATGGGGACGCTTCTCCGGCCAGTATGGCCGCGAATTTGGCCATGGCTCCGTCACTGGCCAGTCAGGCTCCATACAGGGCCAGAGCTATATGATCAATGCCCAGCGTGGCAAGGGGAATGACCTCGTCATCGAAGGGTCCGTTCATGGCAACGACCAGACAGTGGTGAACCTGGTGCCCATCTCCAGCAAGAGCTTTGCCACCGATGGCAGCATCTCCCGCGGCGTGGTCCGCAACTTCCGCGCCCGCATTGGCGGCGGATATCAGTGGGGCACGTTTCAGAATGGCGGCAGTGAGTTCCGCTCCGATGGCTATACCGCCCGCGCCGGTGTGGACCATCCGCGACTGCAGGCTTCCATCTCCCTCAACAACAGTTACGGCAACTCCCTGCCCGTCTACAGCCAGTTGATCGCCAACACCGGACTCGACGCGCTGCTGTTAGCCCCCGTGCATGTGATTCCCAGCGACTTCCGCGCCACCAGCTTCAATATCCACAGCAACCCGATTCGCAAGCTCGAATTCTCCGCGACCTACACGCACTCCCGGCAGCACCTCGATACGATTCTGAACAACGACTTTGAACTCCTCAACGCCCATGCGACGTATCACTTCCGGAGAGTGCAACTCGATTCCGGCTACATCCGCTCGCGGCAGATCTTCATCGGCTATCCGGAGACGCGCCGCGGCCGCTTCTATGTCCGCATCTCAAGGAGCGCACGCCTGCTATGAGACTTCTGCTGCTGCTCGCGGTGCTCCCGTGCTTTGCCACCAATCGGGTCGAATACCTGAGAACGATCCCCACGGTCCGCGAGTTCACCAAACCGAAGAACATCTTCGCCAAGGTCTTCCAGTGGGTGGTTGGCGAAGCCGAAGGAAGACCGGAGATCATGCGGCCGTTTGCCACCACGCACGATAGCACCGGCCGCCTGCTCATCGCCGACCCCGGCCAGCGCGGCGTGCACATCTTCGACTTCGAAAAAAAGAAGTACCAGTTTCTCAAAGCCCCGCGCGGCAACCCGTTCGCATCCCCGATGGACGTGGTGTGCGATGGCAGCGATAACATCTACGTCAGCGACTCGGCCCGCGCGCAGGTCTTCGTGTTCGATACCAAAGGCCGCTACCAGCGCACCATCGGCGCAGGCCGTTTCAAACGTCCTACCGGCATGGCGATTGACACGCAGGCAAGGCGCCTCTACCTGACCGACACGCTACGCCATCAGGTGCTGGTATTCGGTCTCGACGGCTCGCTCATCCGCGAGATCGGACGCCGCGGCGCAGGCACCGGAGAATTCAACTTCCCCATGGCGCTGACTCTGTCACAGGGCCGTATCTACGTGGTGGATGCGATGAACTTCCGCATCCAAGCGTTCACGCCCGAAGGCCGCTATCTCAGCTCCTTCGGCAAGGCCGGCAACCAGACCGGAACCCTGAACCGGCCGAAAGGCATCGCCGCCGATTCCAATGGCAACCTGTATATCGTGGATGCGTTGTTTGAAACCGTGCAGGTCTTTGATCCCGAGGGGCGCCTGCTCTACTACTTCGGCTCCACCGGAACCAGGCCAGGCAACTTCCAGTTGCCCACGGGAATCTCCATCACCAACCGCAACGTCATCTACGTGGCGGATTCCTACAACCAGCGCGTGCAGGTCTTCCTGTCGAAGAAGGTGCAGCAATGAAGCTGGCCCTTTTCCTGATCACCGCCGCCGCAGCGCTTGGCGCGAGTTCGAAGCACGCCGTCGTCGGGTCGCAGCATGACCTGACGGCAACGGGCAGCGGGCCCGTGAAATCCGCCGCGACCGACACCTGTATCTTCTGCCACGCACCGCACAACATTGCACCGAACGTCACCCCGTTGTGGGACCATACTCTCTCTTCGGTCAATTATGCGACCTATACCAGCAGCACTTACAACGCAGGAGTGCAGACGCCCTCGGGTGGCTCGTCCAAGTTATGCCTGAGTTGTCACGACGGCACAGTGGCGGTTGGTCTTACGGTGACCAAAGGTCTCATCACCACCACCGGTTCCATGGCAAGCCCCGACGTTTTCGGAGCCAACCTTGCGCCAAGCCACCCAGTGAGCATGACGCCCATCGACGACGGGCAGTTGGCGACATCGCTATTCACCGCGCCCGCCTCGACCAAGGATGCTGCAGTCAAGCTGGTATCTGGCAAGGTAGAGTGCACCACCTGCCACGACCCGCACATGCAGAACAACGACCCGGTGGCCGGCATGTTTCTGGTGCGCTCCAATGCAGGCGGGGCGATCTGCCTCGCATGCCACGATCCGTCTCGCATTCAGCCCAATTCGTTAAATGGCTGGACCACCGGCGCCCACGGCGTCTCCGCCAGCAGCGTGCCCACAACCATCGGCGTTGGCGTGTACGGCAACGTGGCAGCCAATGCCTGTTCCAACTGCCATGGCGCGCACAACAATCCCTCGACTCCGCGGAACCTGAAGGCTTCGGAACAGAACAACTGCACGCCCTGCCACAACGGGGCCAACGTGACCCCGGCACTCCCGAACGTGGTGGCAGAGTTCAGCAAGGTGTACGCGCATCCCACCATGACGGTGTCCGGCGCCCATGATCCGGCGGAGACGTTGCCCGTCAATTCAACCCGCCACGCCGAATGCGAGGATTGCCACAACCCGCACGCCGCGACTGCCCAGACAGGAACCGCACTGCCACCCTCGGTGCAGGCGGCATCGCTTGGAGTCAAGGGCTGGGATACGGCGGGCCCACAGCGGCCGGCGACGAAGGAGTACCAGATCTGTTTCAAGTGCCATGCCGACAGCACCAATAAGCCGACGTCCAGCACCTATGGCCGAACGTCCGTGCGGTATCCGCAAGGTCCCATGCCCGCGGGCTATCCCATCCCGCCGCCGCTGCCGGCGGACCAGTACAACCTGCGGCTCAAGTTCTCAGGCACCATCGGACACAACGTAATGGGCAACAGCGTGGCGACAACCACCAACAGCAGTTTAAGGCCGTTCATGTTGAACATCAACGGGACCACAAATAACACCAGCCGTCCGCTGACTTCGTCGAGCCAGTTGTACTGCACCGACTGCCACAACAACGATCAAGGCCGAGGGTGGGGCGGCACCGGTCCGAACGGTCCGCACGCCTCTTCGTTCCCGCACCTGCTGCAGTTGAACCTGTTCCAGGATACGATCGGAGGGCGCGGCGGCGGTGGCGGCACCAACGCCGCCGCCATCTGCAACAAGTGCCACAACCTGTCGACTGTTTCCAATGAGCGGCCACACAATGACCACAATGGTGTGGCCTGTACGACCTGCCACGATCCACATGGAGTCATTGGTGGAACGCCGGGGGCAAACCGGGCGATGATGAACTTCGATACCGGCATCGCCGCCAAAGCAACGACCTACTACGGCTACTTCTATATTGGTACCGGCAGCGGGCAGAAGGGCTGCTACACGACGTGCCACGGGGAGAACCATGGGCCGCATACTTATTAGCCTGCTTACCGCGGCCACGCTTTCGGCCGGAGACGTTCCTGCCACGCTACAGTTCCGGCACCTGTACACCTTCGGGTCGAAAGACGGCATCCATCCGCCGAAGGCTCTGAACAAGAAGGCGGCCCGTACGGCGCTGGGCGACCCGGAGTCGCCGTACGGCCTGGCGTTTCCAATCGGGGTGGCTACCGATGAGAAGAACCGCGTCTGGATCGCCGACAACGGGACCTCCTCGATCCACGTCTTTGACGGCCCCCATGGCAGCTATCGCGAGATCCGCCGCGTGCCGGGACTGGCCAGCATCCAGCCGGCGGGGATCACGTCTGACCGGACAGGCCGGGTGTATGTATCCGATGCGGCCTCGGGCAACATACTGGTGTTCGATGAGACCGGCGAGTTCCACCGTCTGCTGATTCCACAGCGGGCCGGGCGGTTGCTGGAATCGCCGACAGCGATCGCGGTGGCGGAGAACGTCCGCACCATCTACATCGCCGATCCACCGCGCAGGCAAATCGTAGTGTTGAACCAGGAAGGCGAGACCGCCGGGAGCATTCCGCTACCGCCTGGATTTACAGCGCCGTCGTCACTGACCGTAGTAGGCGGACTGCTGCATGTGCTTGGCCCGATGCAGCATGCTCTGCAGGTGATGACCCAGACCGGCGTTTTGAAGGGTACCCAGCAATGGGAGAGCGTAGCCTTCCCCTCCGCGTTCGCTCATGACTTCCTGCGACGGCGGATGTTCGTCGCCAATCCCCGTTACATGAATGTGGAGGTCTACCAGCCGGACGGCGCTAGCGTGGGGGTATTTGGACTGTCAGGCGATGGAGCCGGCCAGTTCAGGCGCGTGGATTCATTGCATGTGGACGTCCAGGGCCTGGTGTATGTGGTGGACTCGCGGCACGGGAAAGTCGTGGTATTTGGCGAGCGGTAGGTGAGGACGCAGCAAACTACGTCCCCAGTGCCGCGTGGTAAGCCTAGTTCTCGGTCTCGTCGTGTTCAAAGAAGCAACTGTAGAACGCGCGATCCAGGACGTCTTTGGTCAGCTCCATGGGACGGCCCTCGAACTGGATCAGGTCGATGGCGTGGGTGATGACATCGCGCGGATGGCAGCGCCGTTTCGGTTTGCCTGTATTGCGGTAATGCTCCTGCACGAAATCCTCCAGCAGGTTCGGCCCGATCCCCAGCTGTTTCTGCTCTGCATAGCGCAGGAAGATCTGGCGGAACTCCACTTCGTCTGGATTCTTGACCAGCATCTTGTACTGAATGCGGCGCAGGAAGGCCTCGTCGCCCAGGCTGTCCGGTTTCAGGTTGCTGGAGAAGATCAGGAACGTATCAAACGGAACCGTCAGCTTGCCGCCGTTCACCATGTTCAGAAAATCAATGCGGCGCTCCATGGGGATGATCCAGCGGTTGAGCACTTCGTGTGGCTTTACCTTCTGGCGGCCGAAGTCGTCCAACAGGTAAATCCCGTTGTTGGCCTTGAGTTGGAGCGGTGCGTCGTAGATCTTCGAAACCTCATTATATTTGAGGTCGAGCATCTCCAAGGTGAGCTCACCTCCGGTCATAATGAACGGACGCCAGCAGCGCAGATAGCGGCGGTCGTAATCGAACGAGTCCCCGCTATTGCCTTGGGTCAGGATGCTTTCACTTTCCTGTTCCTCATCGGAGAGCTGATGGTAGATGGGGTCATACATCTGGATGATGGAGCCCTGGAAGTAGATGGAATAGGGAACATAGATCTCAGATGCCTGGATGCCGATCAGTGCCTCGGCCATGTAGGTCTTGCCGTTGCCGGGCTGCCCGTAGATGAGCAGCGATCTGCCTGAGTTGACCGCGGGGCCGATCGTGGAGAGGACCTCCGGAGTAACCACCATGTGCTTATAGGCTGAAGAGAGCAACTCCATGTTGAGCCAGTTGTTGCCCTGGCGCTGCATGCGGACGACTTCGGTGTACTGGTCGAGCGGAACGGGAAGCTGTCCCGCGTAGTGGTTGACGTCGAGATGCTGGCGAGCCAGTTGGCGGCCTGCTTCGGAGAGGGCGAGGACCGATGAGATACTGCCAATGCCAAACGAGCGCCGGACGCCAATGACGTGGTTCCGTTTGAAGCCTTCCACAAGCGGGTCAATGAGGCTGTACGGCAGCCCCAACTCCTTGGCCAGTTCGCGTCCGGAAAGTTCGGTGCGGAAGTACAGGATCTTCAGCAGGATCTGTTCGATGAGGCTGATGGGCAAGCCGGTGTCATCGAGCGAACGCGGAACGGGTGGATACAGGCCGCGGATTCGCGGGCCGGAGCGCGCGGCGACCTGCTGTTCGGTGAGTGCGCCGTTGATGGAATTGGAGAGCGTGAGAACCGCGGGAGTGGCGTCGAGTTCCTCGTCGGCATTCTTCATGACCTGCCGGCCTGAGGGGGATTCGCCGGCCTCGCCCTCTTCGGTAGGGTCGTTGCGATGCTGCACCTTCATCATGCGCTCGCGGATCTTGCGCATCTGATCACGTACACGGGCTGCGTCGCCCACGGCAGCGGGCTTCTGGCTTGGAGTATCGCGCTTTAACGTAATCGACATGTTGACTATCCATTAGTACTATCGGCGAGAGCGGCCCACAACTTTACACGGGGTAATTTGGTGGCACGTTGCTGGGTCTGTAGAGCATTGGAGGGGGATTGAGAACGAATAACCCGATTCGACTGATGGAGCCCAGGATCGTGTTGAGGGGATAAGAGGTATTCCGTTGGCGAGCGAGTGATGGGGACTGCCAGTCCTCAACAGGAATCCGGATCAGTTGGTGAGGAACGATCATCTTCGATCGCGATGCGATTCGCGCAAACGCCTGGTACATGCAGTCGGGTTTCGTCCGGACAACAGCACTGAACTTGGTCCGGTCAGGACTCCACGTTTGCGCCTGTATTGTCTCTGCTTCGCTCCTCAACGAAATTGCGAAGAGCGCCGGCACGCTGCCATTCAGGCATGGCGGACAGTCGATTTAATCAGCCAATGTGATGCCGTCGATGTTCGTCCTTACGACCACCGTCCCGGCAATGAAATCATGGAGCGCGCGCCGCTTCTCGTTGGGAAACATTGTCACCACTTCAGCCAGATACCGAAGCCCCGGCAGAGAATTCAGAATCCAGAAACTGCCTTTCTCGAGCCCCGCCTTCCCACTCATAAAGTCTTTGACGTCCGCCGTCCCCGTCAGAAAGAGATAGCTATCCCACCCCATCACCACAAGACTAAGTGCCAAAATAGGTCCTTCCGTCTGGCAATCAACAACGCGAACCCGCGTGGTCATCTTCCCAACGGTCTGCCCGTAGAGCCCATGCATCACCACCGCGTAGAGCAGCCAGACTAGGTGCTCCGCAATCCTTACCAATACCACCACGACATTCGGAAGTCCGAAGGAGAGTACAAAAAAGAACAAAACACCCGCCGGCCACAAGGCACACGAATCGGCGAAGCCAGAAAAGAAGCGGGGCCAGAAAGTAGAGTATCGTTCTTCCGGCGGGTAGCTCCTTGCTGAATAGTGTCGCCAGACTAAGTACGCAACCAGCGCGGAGACAGCCAAGTTGAGCAGGTGTTGGTAGAATTCGGTCATTCGGGCAACTCCCGGCCATTGAGTCTGCTCTAACGAAGCTCGATCCTAGAAGTTCAACCGCAGCGCCAACTGTACCCGCCTCGGCTGACGCGCGGCCGTATACTGGCTCAACCCGGTATTAATCTGATTCCCCTTCGCATCGAACCGCACCCCGGTATCGATCGTGCTGAACTGCGTATGATTTAGCGCATTGTAAGCCTCGCACCGTAGTTGTAACTTCAACCGCTCATACGGTAGCCGGATGTTCTTAAACAAAGACGCATCGAAGTTGTTAATCCCAGGCCCGCGCACCACATCCTTAGGAGCATTCCCGGGCGTGCCAATCACCGGCGGACCAAACGCATTCGTATTGAAGTTATATCCGAAGCTCCGATCGCTCTTCGCCAAAATCGGATTCGCAATCACATTCGGACGCGCGCCATCGGTTGGCGACCCGGTGATATCCGTCGTGCTCGACAGCGCCACTGACATCCCCAGTGGCGCGCCGCTCACAAACGACGCAATGCCCGACACCTGCCATCCGTCCGCAACCGCACCCACCACGCGATTGTTCCACAACCTTGTTGCCCGCGGCATGTCCCACACCCAGTTGATCTTCAAAATGTGCGTGTGATCGAACCCCGCCTTGCCATAATTCCATACCCGCGGATTTACCAGCGTACTGATCAACGTCGTATCGCCATCATTGAAGTCCATCGTCTTTGACCACGTCCACGACCCGCCAAACTCCATCCCCCGCGCGAACCTGCGATTCGCCGTCACCTGTAGCGAGTTGTAGTTGGCCGTCGCCCCGTCCGAATAGAACTTCAAACTGTTGTAGCCCGTGTAAGGCCGCAGGAACGTCACGCTCAGCGGACGCGTCGGCGCGCTCGGGTCCTTCGCCCACGGCAAAAAGTCCGTTCCAAAAGGCACCGCATTCAGATCGGTCACCCACATCAGGTGCCGGCTCGTGGAGCCCACATACGCCACGTCGGCCACCACGCCATACTTCAACCGGTGCTGAATGCCAAAGCTGTAATTCATGATGTACGGCCATGGATTATCGCGCAGGATGCCGGCCACATCCGACGGAAAGTTATACCCGGAAAGACTCGCCAGCTTATCCACCGCGCCGTAGTAGATCGTGGGATTGAACACCAGCGGCGGATTGCGGAAGAACTGATTCCCCACGTTGGCATTGGTGTGAATGTCATTGAACACGCCGAAACCGCCGCGCACCACCGAGGTGCCCTTGCCCAGCGGATCCCACGCAAACCCGAACCGCGGACCCCAATTGATGCCCGACGCCGCATGCATCCCCTGCGGATAACTGGTATCCACGGCCGTCTGCACAATGCCATTCAACAGGTTGCCCTTGCCTGGCGCAATCGCTCCGATCGCCACCTGCGCCACCGTCTGCCCGGTCACCGGATTGATCCCCACGCGCGTCCCACCCACCAGCGCCGGCGTGATCAATGACACCGCCTGCGCCGGGTCCCAGTGGTCCGGTACAAAGCCCGACTCGGCCCGCCGCGCCGTGTGCCACGCCGAGCCCCACGCCATACGCAGGCCGAAATCAAGCGTCAGGTTGCGCCGGAGCTTCCAGTTGTCCTGCACGTACCACTCGACGTTCTGGTTGCGGTCATAGAATGCCGGCCGGTTGGTGGATTCGGTATATGAGTCAAAGTTGCCGAGCAGCGCATTGGCAAACGGATGATTGGCGTCGAGCGGATTGTTCGTATCGCGGTCGAACTTCAGCGTCCCGGCGAAGTTGCCCCACGTGCCCTTGTTCGCGCGCCAACGTTCAGCCTGGATTCCGGCCTTCGAAACATGCGTGCCATGCGTACGCGTCACCGTCGCGTTGTAGTTGAACGTCACCTCGCGGCCATCGATCGGGAAACGGCCCCCGCCTTCATACGACGTCGAAACCGCGCCGGTGACGCCCGCGAACGTCGCCTGCGGCAACAGGTCGAGCGGATTGTTCTGAGGATAGAGTTGCGGAATCGTCGCCCCGGTGAGGTGCCTCACATGTTGATCCTGACTGGCCTGGCTGAGCGGCGGACCCTCCTCGGTAAACAGGCTCACAGAAGCCGAAGCCTCCAGCACCGTGGAAGGGCTAAGGATGTGCATGATCGACAACACACCTGACCGCGTCACGTCGTTGTACTGGTTCGGAAACCAACCCCAGTTGGAGTTGCCCGCCGGCACGGCCCAGCCCTTGATATCCTCCCACCAGTAATTGAAGCGCCCATAAATAGTGGTCTTCGGCGTGATGCTGTAATCCACCCGCGCCGTGTCGCTGTGCTTGGGAATCTGCAGGCTCTCCTGCACCTGGTAGTTATAGCGGCGCAGAGACGTTGCGATATCCAGGAAATTCGGCAGCGGCAGCAGATTCAGATACTGCTGCGTGGGCGCGTAAATGCGCGACGCCGGAATCCGGTTGCCTGCAAACACCGCATGATTCGCCTGCGGATCGGTCACCGTCATCAGCGCACCGTTCAAGTCGCGCGAATCGCTGAAGTCGCCCGTGCGCTCCGCCGCCGTCGGCATCGTGATCTGACGGATCGCCTGCGGCCGGTATTCCAGAAACGATTCGTGGGTGAAAAAGAAAAACAGCTTGTCTTTGTGCTTATTGAAAACGCCCGGCACATACAGCGGCCCGCCCAGCGTAAACCCGCCGCTCACATACCGCGTGACCGGCTTCGGAATGCGGTCGCGATTATTGAAGAAGCTGTTGGCATTCAGAAAATCATGGCGTTTATAGAAGAAGGCCGACCCGTGAAACTCACGCGAGCCCGATTTCGTCACCGCCTGGATCGACGCACCCGGACGCCGGCCAAACTCGGCCTGAAAGTTGCTCACCAGAATCCGCACTGTCGAAACCGCGTCCATGCTGATGAAGATGTTCCGGTTCGAAGGGTTGTAGTTATCCGCCGGCTGCCCGTCCACCGTGATGTTGTTGCTGGTATTGCGCCCGCCGCCCACGTAGAACTGCGCTTCGCCGCCGAACCCCTGCACCTCGGCCCCCGGCTCATAATACACGCCCGGCATCAGCGAAGCGAGTACAGAGAAATCGCGGTTGATCACAGTCAGGTTCTCCACCTGGCTGCTGGTGACGATGCCGGACCGCTCGCCACCCGCCATCTGCAACGAGGCGCCCTCTTCAGAGACCGTCACCGACTCAGTGGCCTGCCCCAGCACCAGCCGGATCTCGTCCACCGTCACGGTCTCGCTCCCCGCCAGCACGATGCGCCGCCGCTCGAACCTGCGGAACCCCGCATGCTCCACCTGCAGCTTGTATTCACCGGGCACGATGGCGTTCACCGCGAAATCGCCAGACGCCCCGCTCTGCACCTCGCGCGCGATGCCGGTGGCGGCCGCGATCACTTTGACGTTGGCATGCGGCACAGCGCCGCCGTTCGGATCGAGCACCGTCCCGGCAATGGAGCCGGTCACCATCTGCGCCGTGGCGCGAAAAGCCAGCAGCAGGGATGCGAGCAACGTGGCGGTTTTCATTCAGGCCGATTATCTCTTAAACGCTAGCTCCCCTGCCGCGTAACGGCCACCCGCCTAAAGCGAGCACAAGGCCGAGAAATCCGCCGAACCCCGCCGACAGCGCAACGGCGTCTGCGTCCATGGTCTCCTGACCGCGGCGATACGTATGGAGCATCACGTCATCGGACAGACGGATGCCCCTGCTCTCGAACAGTGCGCGGACATATCCCGGCACTTGACCGGACAGCAACATTCCGCGGCCCGTGGTGTAGTGCCGGTCAGCGCCAAGCGCAATTTCCGCTGGTTCGGCGAGAAAGCGCACCGGTTCGCCTTGCCTCCAATTGGTTGGAGTGAGCGGTACGAAGACACGCCGATGGTGTGCCAGCTTCGTATACACGGTATAGGCGATCGCATCACGCGGGCGAAGCTCACCCACCACAATCGCCGAGTGATCGCCGGGTACAGTCGGTGCCGCATCCAGCTCTACGCGAATGGGCGGCGCGGAAGGATCCGCGGCGCCGTACGACCAGAGGTATGCGCCCGCTGCCACAGCAAAGAGGCATCCGGCGACAATCAGCCCGCCTCTGTATAAGGTACGGGAGAGGTCCGTCTTTATCCGGATGAACAGGAGCCCCACCGGCGGCAGCAGCAGAGCAAAAGCCAGCGGCACACCCAACATTCCGGACGACAAGGAACCCCACCGGCGGATGCTCCAGCCCGCGAGCGCGCCATACAATCCCCCACCCGTCGCAAAGTCATGCAACGCAATAGCCAGCCCCGCCACCAGCCAGCACAGGTACACCCACGCCTTGAAGTCCATGCGAACGCTCGAGTCGTTGACAGGTGCGGCCAAGGCAGGCAACGGCTGCAGAAATGCACCCACGAACGCCAGCGCGAAACCGAGTAGTGCTGTTAGCAACGCGATCCAGAACAAGACATACAGCGTGTCAGTTTCGGTGCCCAGGTCCACCTGCACCATTAGGTCATCGGCGAGAAGCACGCCTCTGCGCTCCAATAGATTGCGGACATATCCCGGCACACCACCACTGAGCATCATCGCAGGGCCAGTGCGGTACGGACGCGGTCCACTGGTGAGATCGCCCTCCGGCTGCACCAGGAAGTGGACTGGCTCCACGCTCGACCACCCAGCCTGTGTCAGCGGCACATAGCTACGCCGCCGGTGCACATTGCGATGGAGTTCCTCATAAGAAACCGAATACCCGTTTTGCAGCGTACCCGTGAGCTTCGCAGTGTGGCTCTCGAGAGCAGCAGTACTACGACCGTCCAGATCGATCCTGATAGGCGTAGCCAGCCCATCGGGAGACTGATGAATCAGAAAACCGATTACGACAAGCCCGGCCAGGCCGCATGCACCAATCCTCACCGCGACGTTGTTAACACTCAAGAGAAGCAGTATCGAAGGCGGTGCGATCCAGACCAAGCCAAACAGGACAACGCCAAGCAGAGGATCAAGCATGACGCCCCACCGATCCACCTGCCAGGTCACCAACGAGCCATACACTCCGCCGCCGGTGATGAGCCCCTGGCCGAACAGCGCAATCCCCAGCAGCAGCCAAACAGAGTACACGCTCTTCTTCGGATCGATTCCCGGCATGCTGCATGCAAGGGTAGCATATGGGGAGGAACCCGCAAACGCCGTTGATAATCGAACCAAAGTGTTCGACAATAGAGTCGTGAACGGCAGCGAATTCCTGCGCAAACTGAAGAAAGCCGCGAAGCTTCGCAAGCTTCCGTTCAGGTGGAATCCAGCACGCGGAGTTGGCAGCCACGGAACAGTCTATGTCGGCGGGAGATTCGCTATCGTGAAAGATCTCAAGAAGGAACTCGGCCCGGGTTTGCTCTCTGACATGTGCAATCAACTTGGGATTCGAAAGGAGGAACTCTGATGTTCACAGCCCACTACCCTGCCATATTCTTGCCGGAAACCAACGGCAAAGGGCTCCACGTCCGCTTTCCGGATCTTCCCGAGGCCCTCACCGGCGGAGACGATCTGGCAGATACCATCACCCAGGCCTCAGACTGTCTGGCCGAGGCCATCGCTGGAAGAATTGCCCGCGGTGACGAAATTCCGTTGCCGTCAAAGGCTAAGCGCGACCACCACATGATCGGCATCCCGCTCTATCTGGCGCCGAAACTCGCCCTGTATCTCGCCATGCGCGAACGCGGCATGCCAAACACGGAACTGGCGCGGCTTCTCGGTGTGAGTGAAACCGTGATCCGGCGCATGCTGAACCCGAAACGCGACACCAGACCTGAGAAGATTCAGGCCGCATTGTTGGTGATGGGCAAGCGGATTGTGGTTACGTTTGAAGATGCCGCCTAACTGAGTAGGTCTCAGTTTGCCCATACGTCTGCGACAGCCAGTTGGCAAATCCACGCATTTGATCCAGTAGGCAGCTTCTATTTGAATGAAGCTGGAGATGATCCGCCGGAGGGGATATCGCAATATGAAACGGTCATCATGGAAAGCATAGTCTATTCATGCGATATTCTTAGGCATGAACGATTGGTTCAAAATAACCATCACCAGCGGTCTCACAGTCGTAGTGGGAGCACTTGTGTTTGCTCTCCAGCGTTTTCTTTTAGAACCGCTCCATGAACAAAGAAAAGTCATTGGACGAATTGCCTTTGCATTGCACTTCGAAGGACCACAACTTAATACAGTTTTGCGGACGAAGGACACGCACGAGTCGACGATAAAGAGATCCCACGACGCCTCCATTCGATTTCGAGAACTGGGGGCCGCCCTCGCTGAGACAAGTCAAGCGATTCGATGCTACCGCCTCTGGAGTTTGCTCCGGTTGGCACCGAAACTTAAGGACATCCACATCGCTATCGGACTTCTGACCAGATTATCCAACAGCCTCATAACGAATGACGCCTCATTCCTCAGAGAACTCGTAAATCAGAACTGGGAAGACGACCCGGCATTACGAGCGGCACTTGGGATCCGCAAATGGGGGATGTAAGGCGAGAAAGGATCCAAGATTCCCATCACCCCACCCGAGCCTTGACCGTCCGCCAGTTCAACCCCAACTTCCGCGCCGTAACCGCATAACTGCCCGTCTCCCGATACACCTCCCGGCACCGCGCCGTCACCAACTCATCCGCCGACATCTCAACCTTCCCCCCGCCTAGCGGCCGGTACGACTTCCGGATCAGCACATTCCTCACACATTGCTCCAACTCCCGATAATTCCCCGGCCACTGATAATCCGCATCCAGGTGCCCGGCGATATACTCCTCCACCTCCGCCGCCAGCGCCGGACCCTCCTCGCCCGCCACCCGCTTCGCCATATACAGAATCAGATCGCGCATATCGTCCAACTGCTCGCGTAGCGGCGGCGTCACGATCTGGTCGCTGCAAAGCCGGTAGTAGAAATCCTCGCGAAACCGCCCAGCCTGCATCTCACCCGCCAGGTCGCGATTGGTCGCCGCAATCAACTTCCCCTCAAACCGCCGCGACGCAGTCGACCCCACCGGCTGAAACATCCGCGTCTCAATCACGCGCAGCAGTTTCACCTGAATCGACGCATCCAACTCGCCCAGCTCGTCCAGAAACACAGACCCCAACGCCGGACACGCCTCCAGCCATCCGCGCCGGTCCGCCACCGCACCCGTAAACGCCCCGCGCATGTGCCCGAACAGCTCTGACTCCACCAGCGTAGGCGACAGCGCAGCAATGTTGATCGCATGAAACACGCCCGACTCCCCTGCCCCAAACGTCAGCTTCACCGCATCGAACGGCACATACCGTGAGTGCGCAATCGCGCTTGCCACCAACTCCTTGCCTGTCCCCGAAGGCCCGGTGATCAGCGTCGCGAAATCGCCCATCCGTGCAAACATCGTCCGACGGTAGCGCGCCATATCGTGCGTGAAGATCGACTGCCACACCGACGCCCGCAGCCCGGCCGACGACAGCGAATTGCCAATAATATTCGAAAAGATATGATGGAACGCCCGTTGAATCTGATAGTAGAGCGCAAACATGTGCGCGGCGCCATCGCGCGCCGCTGTCGCTCCTAAATAGTAAGCCCAATCCGCCGCATAATCTCGGTAAAACCCCCATCTGCCCTGTGCAGAAACGATGCGAAGATAGTACCTTTGATAGAGCACATGGATCACCGCATCCTCATACAGCACCAACTCGGCGGCCGAAGCCTCGCCGATGCGCGGACGCAGCTTGTCCACCAGCGCCTCGGTCTTCGCAGCAATCGCCCATACGTTCGCGCGCTCGGCCTCGGGGTCGGAAACCTGGATGCTCCACACCGGTCCGCCGGCGGTGAATGCGCGCCCCAGAATGACTCGCTCCAGAGCGACTCGCTCCGGCAGAAACGGATTCGCATAAACCAACCGCGAAACCGCGGTCAACACAACCCGTTCGGCAGATGTCAGGAATGGCATACATCCACTGTACATCAACGTACATTCATTGCATCACAGGCAAAGCAGCAAAGACTGTAAGCCCTTTACTCACAACAAACAGCAAATGGCGCGAGGAGTGCAGTAGTAAGCATCGAGAGGAAACAAACACCAATGGCAAGAAGCAGCTATTCCGATTTACTGAAGAGCAGAGGGTTCCAATCCTTCCTGTGGACCCAGTTCCTGGGCGCCTTCAATGACAACGTCTATAAGATCATCGTCTCCGTCATGGCCGTCGAAATCGCGGCCGACGCGGGCAAGGGCAGCAGCTATCTGTCGCTCGCCGGAGCGCTCTTCGTCGTGCCGTTCCTGTTGTTCTCCGGCTATGCCGGCCAGGTCGCGGACAAGTTCAGCAAGACCCGCGTGTTGGTCGTCACCAAGTCGTTCGAGATCCTGTTCATGCTGCTCGCCATGGGCGCGCTGGTCTCGCATCGCATCGAATACCTGCTCGGCGTGCTGTTCCTGCTCGCGCTGCAAGCGACCTTCTTTAGCCCGGCGAAGTACGGCATCATGCCCGAAATGATCGCCGATGGCGACCTCAGCCGCGCCAATGCACTTCTTGAACTCAGCACCTTCATCGCCATCGTCATGGGCACCTCGCTCGGCACGCTGCTCTATGTCCACTGGAAGTCCGAAGTGTGGAAGATGGGCGCCGTACTCGCAGCTATCGCAGTCGCGGGCTCCATCGCCAGCCTCGGCATCACGAAGGTCAAAGCCTCCGGCGCGACCTCGCCGTTCGTGCTCAACCCGTTCGGCGAAGTCTGGGCCGGCACAAAGCGCCTCTACGCAGAGAAGCCGCTGTGGCTCACCGTGCTCGGCATCAGCTACTTCTGGTTCCTCGGCGCACTGTTCCAGCTGGACCTGTTGCTCTATGGCGCCGAAATCCTCAAAGTCGGCGAGCGTGAGGTCGGACTGCTCATCACCTGCCTGGCGGTGGGTATCGGACTCGGCTCAATCGCCGCCGGCCGCCTCTCCGGCGAGAAGGTCGAACTGGGACTCGTCCCCATCGGCTCGGTCGGCATGGGCATCTTCTCCATGGCACTGCACTTTTCCAGTTCCAGCTACGCCTGGACGGCGCTCTGGCTAGCCTTCCTCGGCCTGTTCAGCGGACTGTTCATCGTTCCCCTCAATGCTTACCTGCAACAGCGCGGCGAAGGCAAAGAGACCGGCCGTCTGATCGCCACCAACAACTTCCTGAATACGCTCGGCGTGATGCTCGCCTCGGGCGTCCTGTGGCTCGCTCATGACAAGTTGGGCATCGGCGCCGATACGCTGCTGCTCTATTGCGGCCTGGTCACCATCGTCGCCACGTTCTATATCGCCAGTGTTGTGCAGGAGTTCGCCGTGCGCTTCCTGCTGTGGTTCGTCACGCACGTCTTCTTCAAGATCCGCATCGTGGGCCAGGATAACCTTCCTCGCAAAGGCGCTGCCCTGCTGGTGGCCAACCACGTCTCCCACGTCGACGGCTTTCTCATCGGCGGCTGCATCCAGCGCTTCATCCGCTTCATGGTCTACCGCCCGTTCTACGAATCGAAATCGCTGGGCTGGTTCTTCCGCTACACCCACGCCATTCCGGTGGCGCCCGGCTCACGGCGCGATATCGTTGACTCCATGGTGCGCGCCCGCAAAGAACTCCAAGAGGGCCACATGGTCTGCATCTTCGCGGAAGGCTCCATCACCCGCACCGGCAACCTGCTGCCGTTCAAGCGCGGCGTGGAGAAGATCGCCGGCGACCTCAACATACCCGTGATCCCCGTCCACCTCGACCGCGTCTGGGGCTCCATCTTCAGCTTCGAAGGCGGCAAGTTCTTCTGGAAGTGGCCCAAACAGATCCCCTACGAAGTCACCGTCTCCTTCGGTGCGCCCCAGGTCGGCAAACCCAACGTGCAGCAGTTGCGCAACAGCGTGATGGAGATGGGCAGCGCCGCCGTATCCATGCGCAAAACAAAGCACGACACGCTCGGCCACCGCTTCATCGCGCAGGCCCGCTCCAACTGGAGCGCCTTCGCCATGAGTGACACCACCGGCAAATCGCTTTCGTTCGGCGAAGCGCTCACTGGGGCCGTATTGATCTCTGATTGGGTAAAGGCCAACTGCGCCGGGCAGAAGATGGTCGGCCTCATGCTGCCCTCCTCCGTCGGCGGCGCGCTGGCCAACATCGGCGTCACCCTCGCCGGCAAGACCACGGTCAACCTCAACTTCACGGCGGGTAAGGAATCGATCGACTCCGCCATCGCGCAGTGCGAGTTGAAAACCATCCTGACATCGAAGGCGTTCCTTGAAAAGGCCAAGCTCGCGGAACTGCCCGGCATGGTGTATCTGGAAGACCTCAAGCTCGGCAACAAGGCTGCGGCCTTCCTGCGCGCCCGGCTCCTGCCCGCCGGCATGCTGACGGCGAAGGTCTCGCCCGATGACATCGCGACCGTGATCTTTTCGAGCGGCAGCACCGGCTCGCCGAAAGGCGTGATGCTCACGCACTTCAACGTGGCCTCGAACATTGAGTCCATCGCCCAGGTCTATTGGGTCAACAGCAAGGATTGCATCATCGGCGTGCTGCCCTTCTTCCACTCCTTCGGCTACGCCTTCACGCTGTGGTTCCCGCTGCTGAGCGGCTTCAGCGTGGCCTATCATGCCAATCCGATGGACGCCAAGATCATCGGCGAGATCGTCCAGAAGCACAAGGCCACGTTCCTGCTCTCCACCCCGACCTTCTGCGCGGGCTATGTCCGCAAATGCTCCAAAGAGGAGTTCGCCACGCTGCGCTGCGTCCTGGTTGGCGCCGAGAAGCTGCGCGAATCGATCGCGACTTCGTTCCACGAGAAGTTCGGCCTGCCGCTGCTTGAAGGCTATGGCTGCACGGAGATGTCGCCCGTAGTTGCGGTGAACACGCCTGACTACGACGGCCCCGATAAGCAGACCGGCTGCAAGCCCGGCACCGTCGGCCAGCCCATTCCCGGAGTGGCCGTTCGAGTGGTGGACCCCGAAACCTTTGAGCCCGTCCCCCAAGGCAAAGAAGGCCTGTTGCTGGTGAATGGCCCGAACCGCATGGCAGGCTACATCGGCCAGCCGGAAAAGACGGCCCAGGTGTTGCGCGATGGCTGGTATGTCTCCGGCGACATCGTCATGCTCGACGACGAAGGCTTCATCCGCATCACGGACCGTCTGGCCCGCTTCAGCAAAATCGGCGGCGAAATGGTACCCCATGGCCGCATCGAAGAAGCGGTCAACCAGTTCATCGGCGACGCGCAATGCATGGTGACCAGCGTCCCCGATGAGCAGCGCGGGGAACGCCTGGTGATTCTGTACACAAAGCAGGATCTGGAACCCGCCGAACTGTGGTCGCAACTGTCTGCCACGGATCTTCCTAAGTTATGGATTCCCAAAAAAGATAACCTGTTCAGGGTCGAGTCTTTGCCAACCCTTGGCACCGGCAAAGCCGATCTCCGCGGAGGCAAGAAGTTAGCCCTCGAACTCGCCGGAGGCTAAAGAATTAGGGCGGGCGGTGCCCTGCTCTAGGTGTTTTTTCCCCAAAATTAAGACACCTTACATGGGTGGTACTCAGTACCACCCCGTACAAATCACCTAGACTAAGGTACTGAACTCTTCAGAAACACTTTACAGACATGGTAGAATTGCTCCCATAGCAATTTAGTTTACCGGGTGCATGCATGAGGCTGGCGAGTCTCTCGTTACATAACTCATGGAGGGTTAAAATGTATAAAAACAAACTACTGCTCGCAATCGCGGCAGTGATAATTACGGCCTCCGCGCAAGCTGCGGTCATCGGAAACGGTCCGCCGAATCAATCGGGCGGCTCCGACATGAATGGGCTTTTGCTGGCGGACACGTTCACGCTGGGCAGTTCCTTCGATATCACCCAGATTCAGTTCTGGACCTTGCAATATACCCCGTCCGACTATGCAGGTTCCACCTACTGGGGCATTACTGGCGATTCGAGCGGCAGTCCTGGCACAGTGCTCTTCTCCGGCACACCGGAGTTGACCGGCGTCGCCACGGGAAACACCCTAGCAGACTTTACGGAATACGTCTACACGATTCCCGTCTCATTCAGTCTGGGAGCGGGCAATTACTGGCTGCTGCTCCACAATGGCCCAACCAGCAGCATCCCATCCACCAGCCTTTACTGGGGGTGGTCAGCAGATACTGGCAGCAGCATCTATCAGGACCTTTCGCTCAGCGGACCACCTCCGTCAATCAATGCTCCTGGAAGTTCCTGGGTCAGTAACAGCGCAGCCCTTGCATTTCAAGTAACAGGCACGGCCAGCACGAGTGGCGTTCCGGAACCGGCCTCGGTGCTGCTTTCAGGCTTTGGACTTGCCGCTGCGATGTTCGCACGCCGCAAAATGAGCGCAAAAGGATAAGGGATCTCCATATATGAAAAAACTGATCTTGATTTCGTCACTGAGCGTACTGTGCCTCGCCGCTCAGAAACCAACTGTCCTGACACCAGCCAGCACCGGAGTCTCGGCGTCATTCAAAAGCTATGCCGCGGCCAACCCTGCTGTACCTGCTGAGGATGGGGCGGAAGTGGAATCCCCCAACCAGCACTATATCCCCCGCGGAACAGCTACAAGAACGCCCTCTTCCAGCTACACCGCCCCTGCTTCTACAATGAAGACCCAGACTACCAGTGGGACACTGCCGGTGACCGTCCTGCAGAACATCGTCGGCTTAGGCAATGGCTTCAACAGCTGGACAAACCAGGGACTGCTTCCCCCGGATACAACCATGGCGGTAGGTAACGGCCAGATCGTGCAGTGGGTCAACCTGCGCATGACCGTCCTGAACAAAACCAACGGCGGACTGGTGCTTGGCGGCTCCGGCTACGTCAACGGCAATCAGGTGTGGAGCGGACTTGCCCCCACGGCCATCTGCCGCACACAGAACAATGGCGACCCGGTGGTTCAGTATGACCGTCTTGCCAACCGCTGGGTCCTTTCGCAGTTCGCTTTCAACTCAACAAATACGCAAAATGCGCTTTGCTTTGCAATCTCGCAAACCAATGATGCCACCGGCGCCTACAATCTCTACGAATACGATTTTCCGAATGTACTGCCCGACTATCCGAAACTCGGTGTTTGGACGGACGCTTACTACATGACGGCAAACAACTTCACCTATCCCGGCGGCTCCTATTCGGGGTCGCAAGTCTGCGCGTTCGATCGCACCAATATGCTCGCCGGCAGCACCGCAAGCGCTGTCTGCTTCACCTTCGGTTCAAACACGGACGGCTCGCATTTTGCAATGCTCCCGGTTGACTTCGAAGGCAGCATCCCGCCGCCCGCGAATTCCGCGGCCTACATCCTGAACGGAGATTGGTTTAACCTCAACAACCCTCCTTACTCGCTCAAGATCCGCCGGTTCAAACCTGACTTTGTGACGCCGGTGAACTCCACGATTACCGATGGGCAGGGCGGCGCCACGGACAGCGCTATCACTCTTCCCTTCGACAACTCCGTAATCGGCGCCTGTAACGATTCCGGTGGAGCGTGCGTGCAGCAGCCCAGCACAACAAGGAAGTTGGATACCCTATCCATGCGTCCCATGTACCGGCTCGCATACCGCAACCTGGGCGGAACGGGAACGAATCGGGAGTCGCTTGTCTTTACCCAATCCATTGGTAAGTCCGCCAATACGGCCTTCGCCGGAATCCAGCTCCTGGAAATCCGCAATCCCGGCTCGGCAACGCCCAGCATCTTCAACAACGTCCACTTCAATCCGGACGCCAACAGCCGTTGGATGGGCGCTGCGGCGTCCGACAAGTTGGGCAATATCGGCATGGGCTACAGCATTGGCAGTTCGACACTGTCTCCCGGCATCCGCATCGCCGGCCGCACCCGCGGCGATCTGCCAAGTACGATTCGTGGAGAATTGTCTGTCAAGGTAGGCTCTGGTAACCAAACTTCCACTGCTCAGCGGTGGGGTGATTACAGCACAATGCAGATCGATCCCGATGACGACTGCACGTTCTGGTTCACCACGGAGTACACCAACAACACGTCGTCGGCCAATTGGGGAACACAGATCGTTTCGTTCCGCTTTAACAGCTGCCAGTAAAGAAACACAGGACCGGGGCGCGCTCGTTACACGACGGGAAACAGCGTGCCCCGATCTACTTCTCCGAATCCCGCCTCAATCCACCTGGTTCAATAGCGTCACATCCAACCCTTTGAATTGGCGGAAGCCACGGTCCAAAGTAACCAGGCGCATGCCGGCGCTAATCGCGAAGGCAGCCAGATAGGCGTCGGTCGCGAGTTTCGATCACGCTACGGGGAGGTTGAGAAAGGTGGCGATTCCCGGCTTAATGGCGAACGGCTCGTGAATGAATTCAGCTCGCTCGTCTTCGAGCAACAGTTCAACCTGACGCCAGGCCGCGGCCAACGTCATCGCATCTCTTCCCATCACAGCGGGGTTCGCCAACAGACGGGTGACGCCCAACTGAACCACACGGCAGAAACATACCTCTCCCACGCCCAGTCTTCAAACCAGCGAGCCGCCCACTCGTGATGTTCATGCCGTGAAGCGAGTAGCGCCAGGCCAGTATTGACGTCAACCAAATATCGCTTCATCGATTTGCTCGGCGGTCAAATCCCGGATCACGGGCGAATTCCCGCTGCCCACGGTGGGAAGAGGCCGGCGAACCTTATTCTTCGTGGGTTCCAGTTTTTGCTCCACGGCGGCAACAAAAAATGCACGCACGGAGATGCCTGAGGCAGCTGCGTGGACCTTCGCCTTCTTCAGCAGTTCGTCGGGAAGTTCGATGGTCGTCCTCATGACCTAAAATATGCCATATTCAGGCCTTCCTGACAATCGCGACTAAACCGGAAACAGCGTGCCCCGCCCCAACAACCACTGCGGGTCGAGCCTGCGTTTCACGGCCTTCATCGATTCCAACTCGGCCTCGGAATACTGCAAAGCCAACAAGTGCGCCTTGCGCTTGCCCAGGCCGTGCTCTGCGCCCACTGCGCCACCCAACGAGACGGCATGCCGCGCGAAATCGACCATCATCGCCTTCGCCACTTCCACCTCTTCGCCTGCCGCGGGCAGGATGTTCACGTGCACGTGCGCGTCGCCGATATGGCCGAAGATGACCGACTTGCCCGAAAACGCATCGAGTTTCTGACGGTAATACCGCATCATCTCGCGATTGCGATCCACCGGCACAATGTAATCGGACCCCATCTTCAGAAAGCCGTTGCGACGCACCGTATCGTTCACCAGTTCCGGCACCGCATGGCGGAACTGCCGGAACCGCTCGCGATCCTGCGCGCTCGCCGCAAACCACGAATCGTCGATCAGTGCGTCGGCCGCTTCCAACCGGTCTGACCACGCATCGATATCATCGCCCTCTTCTTCAATCAGCAGCGCCGCCCCTTTAGGAGTTGACGAAAACCGCGTCCGCACCAGGTCGAGCGAATGCGAATCGAAGAACTCCAGCATGCGCAAGCCAGGAACGCCGCGCCACGCCTCCACCGCATCGAGCGCCTTCTCCTCGTCCTTGAAAAAGATCACGCCTGTGAACAACTCATCCGCAGCAGGCAGCAGCTGCACCTCCGCTTCGAGCACCACGCCCAGCGTACCTTCGGAGCCGATGAACAGGTCTACCCAATCCATGCCCGGCGAAAGCTTGTAGCCGCAGGAGAACTTGGTGGTCGCGGGGAGCGGCAGCGTGGGCACATCGAAATCCACTTTATCGCCACGCCGGAACGTCCGCACCATGCCGTCCATCATGGCCACGCGCAAGGCCCGGACGTGGCGCCGGGTGTCGCCGTAGAGGAAACTGCGGGACCCGCTGGCATTGCAGGCGATGGTGCCGCCGATCGAAGCCGAAGTCTCAGTCGGATCCGGAGCATACAGCTGACCTGAAGTCGCCGCGGCCTTATGCAGGTCGCGCAGCCACACCGCCGCGCCTACAATGGCATAGCCCGGATGAATCTCCAGCTTATTGAACTTTTCCAGTGATAGCGCACAGCCGTCCTGCGGCACGCGTCCACCGGCTACACCCGTCCCCGCGCCTAGCACGGTGATGGGCACTCCCAACTTCAGAATCTCGACAACTTCAGCCTCAGTCGAGGGAGTATAAATCTCATCGGCGTGTCCGCTAAAACCGGACGCGTCTTCAACCAATTGCTTCATAAATAAGTAATGTAAATGGTGGAGCAGGCGGTTTCGCCTGCCCTTCTCAGACTTCCAAAATCACAGGCATGATCAACGGACGCCGCTGCGTCTGCTTGTTGATGAACCGCTTCAAATCCACGCGGATCTTCTCCTGAATCACGCCCATATCCGACCGCTCTTCAGCGCTCGAGCCTTCCAGCGTCCGAGCCACAACCAGTTTCGCATCGGCCAGAATATCGCGGCCATCGTCCTTGGCAAAGCCGCGGCTGACGATCTCCGGCAGCCCTTCGATCTTGCCAGTGTGTTTGTTGATGGCGATGATCGGCAACACAAAGCCGTCCTCGGAAAGATGGCGGCGGTCGCGAATGACCAGATCCTCCACCACTTCGTCAAGGGTTCCGGAATCGATGCACACGCGGCCGACGGTGACGTTCTTGCCCTTGCGCGCACCCATCTTATCGATCTCCAGCGTCTGGCCGGTTTCCAGGATAAACGTGTCTTCCAGGCCCGAATGCGAAAGATGCGACGCAAGCGCGGCATGTTTCGCCAACTGCCTGTATTCGCCGTGCACCGGCACGAAATAACGCGGCCGCACCAAATTGAGGATAAGCTTCAACTCTTCGGCCGAACCGTGGCCCGATACGTGGACCGGAGGATTCATTGAGCCGTAAATCACATCCGCGCCGCGGCGCGCAACGTGATTGATCATACGGTAAATGCCCTTCTCGTTGCCAGGGATGATACGCGAACTCAACACCACCGTATCGCCCTTCTCAATCGAGAGGCTCTTGTGATTATCGACGGCCACGCGCGACATCGCCGACATCGGCTCGCCTTGCGTGCCGCTCACCACCACTACCACTTTATTCGGCGCGGCCTGCATGATGTCCTGCGGGCGCAGCAGGATATTGTCAGGGATAGTGAGGTGGCCCAGCGAATGCGCGATCTCAGTGACGCTGATCATGCTGCGTCCCAGGAACGCTACCTTGCGTCCGCACTCATCTGCCAGTTCGAGAATGGCCTGCAGGCGGTGAACCGAACTGCTGAAGCAGGCCACGACAACGCGCCGCTCGGCGCGCATCATGATCTCTTCCAGTCGCGGCCGCACGGCTCGTTCGCTATCGGTATATCCGGGCCGGTCGACGTTGGTTGAATCCGACATCAACAGCAACACGCCACGCTTGCCGTATTCGGCGAACGAGTGCAGGTCGAACGGAATATTATCGGTCGGGGTCGGATCGACTTTGAAATCGCCGGTGTGGATGATCACGCCCAAGGGCGTCGTGATCGCCAGTGCCACGCAACTCACAATGGAGTGCGTAACGTTGATGAAGTCCACCAGAAACGGCCCGATGGTGATCTTATCGCCTGGCCGAATGGTGTTGAGCTTAACGCTGTCGAGCATCTCGTGCTCTTCCAGACGCCTCTCTACCAATGCCAGGGTGAAGGCAGTACCATAGACCGGAATATCGATCTCCGATAGCAGGAACGGAATCGCCCCGATGTGGTCCTCGTGGCCGTGAGTCAACAACAGCGCGCGGACGTGCTGCTTGTTCTCAATCAGCCAGGTGAAGTCGGGTGTGACAATGTCGACACCCATCAACTCCGAGTCGGGGAACATCATTCCGGCATCAACAACGATGATGTCGTCTCCGTATCGAATCGCCATCGAGTTCATTCCGAACTCGCCTAGCCCACCCAGCGGTACAATCTGCAATTTTCGATCTGACATTAATATTTAAGCGTATCATGTCTACACCCCGGCAAACGGCGGTTAAAATAGGATAATGGAAGCGCTGATTCATCCCGCCACCTCAGATGCCGATATCGACGCCTGCCGTGCGCTCATGAACGAATACGCGGCGTGGCTCCAGGAAGGCATTTGCCTGCAGGGCTTCGCC
>Ga0073936_10002431_pt1 | contig 27730 bp, 18 predicted proteins | sample AliMusrvi5mmetaG_FD_87041 | JGI IMG/M metagenome (GOLD analysis project Ga0073936, IMG submission 87041) | Freshwater lake bacterial and archeal communities from Alinen Mustajarvi, Finland, to study Microbial Dark Matter (Phase II) - Alinen... | ecosystem: Environmental > Aquatic > Freshwater >...
CCCCCACCCACCCAACGCCTATTGGGCTCGTAGTAGCGCCGCCGCCGCAGCAAGGCGCGTCCAGTAGCCACTCACCCCATATATCTCCCAACGGCGTGAAGGAACTGTCTCCGCGCAGCGAGAATACCATACCTGGTGAGCAACGACTCGCTCTACTAACACACTAACGGCTACAGAACGAGGCAACCAATGACGAAGGTACTCTTTGCGTCCGCGCACGTCGCGCGGATCGATCGTAATGCGACTTTGCCGGCGAAATTCGAGCGGATGCTCGATGGCATCGATTTCGCGTCGAAGTTCGCCGGGAAGCGCGTGGCCATCAAAATGCACGTCGGAGGCGGCATTGGCTTTTATACCATCCATCCGCTGTTCGTGCGGCTGGTGGTGGACGCGGTGAAAAAGGCTGGCGGCATGCCATTTCTCACCGACGGATCGTTTTCCACCGACGCGGCGGTGGCGCGCGGGTATCTCCCGGAGGTGGTGGGAGCGCGCGTGGTCGGAGCGGGCGGTGAGCATGACCGCTATTACTACACGCGTCCGACGACCGTGAAGGGTTTGCCCGAGGTGCATCTCTGCGGGAATATCGTCGATGCCGACGCGATGATCGTGCTCAGTCATGGCAAAGGGCACGGCCATTCCGGCTTCGGCGGAGCGATCAAAAATATCGCCATGGGCTGTGTGAGCTATCCGACGCGCGGAGCGATCCACGCGCTGATGGCCCATCACTTCGAGTGGGATGCCGATACCTGCACCCATTGCGAGCAGTGCGTGCATGGCTGCCCCACTGACGCCCTGACCTTCAACGCCGAAGGCACGCTGAACATCAGCGACCACCATTGCCGCTACTGCATGCACTGCACCCGCGGCTGTCCGACCGGTTCGTTGCAGATGGAGCAACCGGAAAGCAAGTTCCGCGATTTCCAGGCCGGCATGGCGGCGGTGGTGAAGGAAACGCTGTCCACCTTCTCGCCGGGGCAGGTGTATTATATCACCACGCTGATGAACATCACCCCGTTGTGTGACTGCTGGGGCTTTTCCACCCCGCCGATCGTGCCCGATATCGGCATCCTCGCCGGCGAAGATATCGTGCCCATCGAGCAAGCCGCGCTCGATATGATCGACGTTGACAAGCTCATCCCCGGCACATTGCCCGACCAATTCTGTCCCATCGGCGACACCGGTCACCTGTTTCAGCGCATCCACGGCAAAGATCCCTACGAACAGGTGCGCCAGGCGACGCAGGCGGGACTCGGGGAACCGGAATATACATTGGTCGATATTGAGTAAGGGTGGGGTTTCGCGTTGATGAGAATTGCATATGCTACCAGACTATCATGCTACCGTACTATACATTTAGGGTGAAATTTTGGATAGTACGGTAGCATTATTATCTGGTATTTAAGGGGTCTCCGCAAAAGTTCCGTGTAACCGTTCAGACTCTCTGGCGCGCGAGCGTCCTCGCGAGCACTCCGGTGGTTGAGTAGACCACGGATGGTCGTATCGAAACCACCGAAGTGCTCGCGAGGACGCTCGCGCGCCAGGGGTAACTATCATATTGCTGTATTACCTGGCAATATCAACGAATAGAATTTACAAAATTAATAAACTTCTGCAAAATCTGCGTAATCTGCGATTAAAAAACTTTGGGCGTTGACTACCAGTGAATTCGCTTTCGCTTTCGCGATCCACCTGTGGCCTGCCGCTCAACTCTCTCCATTCGCAATCACATGGTCCATCACGATAGCCGGCTCTTCCATCAGCACGCCTTTGACGAGGTGGGCGGGAACGCCGGCGACGGTGCTGTGGGGGAGGACGGGATGAAGGACGACGCTGCCGGCGCCGATGCGGGCGCCTTCGCCGATTTCGATATTGCCGAGAATCTTCGCGCCCGCGCCGATCAGCACGCCGTTGCGCACTTTGGGATGGCGATCGCCGGTTTCTTTGCCGGTGCCGCCCAGCGTCACTTCGTGCAGCATCGACACGTTATCCCCCACCACCGCGGTTTCGCCGATCACCACGCCGGTGGCATGGTCGATGAGGATACCCGCGCCAATGCGCGCGGCGGGATGGATATCCACCGCGAAGACTTGCGCGATGCGGCTTTGCAGGAAGAGCGCCAGCGCTTCGCGACCTTGCGTCCAGTAGTAATGCGCCACCCGGTAGGACTGTAACGCCTGGAAACCTTTGAAGTAAAGGAGCACGACGTAATAGCCCCGACTCGCCGGGTCGCGTTCCACCACCGCGCGCAGATCGAGACGGCAGCGCACACCGATCTCCGTATCGGCGTTGAACGCCTCCTGAATCAAGTCACGCATCGCCAGTTCGCCCACCGTGGCATCGGCCAGTCGGCTGGCGAGGTGATAGCTAAGTGCATCTTCCAGCGTGCGGTGATTCAACACCACCGCGTGAAAGAAGCTGGCCAGGGTGGGCTCATGCACGGATTCCTCCAGCGCCTCGCCCCGAATTGCGTCCCATATCTCTTCAAGCACTAACATGTACGATCCTTTCATAAATTCGACATCCTATCATCCAGCACTATAAGGGGCTGGCAGGCTGGTGTCAAGGGGACAAAGGTAGATGAATCCACGAAAGGTGTGGAAGTGTCGGAGTATGGGAGTATAGGGAGTGTAGTGAAGGCGGCCGTGTTCTGCCGTAAACTCGCATAGTTCTGCTCGCTTTCCGGTAACTGATGGGAGGAATTGATTCGCTGTTGCCGAAGGCTGAGAAGTTGCTATTTGCAACCATGAACCGACGGAAGCGATGGCGAGGAGATTTTAATGGCTGAATTGCCTGATGTGCAGTATTTAAGCTATATGGGCCGGGGACCGAAGAAAATCGTGCATTGGGAGCACTGGTCGTGCCCGGATGCGGAGACGGCGCTGACCGGCATCGACTACTACGAGCACCCGAAGTTGTGCCGGGAGAAGATGCGGGATCTGTACCCGCAACTCGGGTTAGGCATCCCCGGCAGCGACGATCCCCGACCGCGCCCGCGGTTGAGTCTGGACGGCGAATCCTCCAATGAGGACGCACATACCGTGCGCTGGGGCGATGGCGAGTCGGGCACCTGGGAGCACGGCGAAGCGTATTTCCATTCCGTCGACGACGTGCTGGCCTTTTCACCGCTGGCGAAGGGCGATTTCACTGATTGGCCGCACGTGGTGATGAACTGGGATTACACCGACGAGGAAGCGATCTATCGGAAATTACGCGCCGCCTATCCGGCGGAATGGGGCGATAAAGCACCGGAAGGCTCCTCGGTCGGCACCTGGTTCTACAATACCACTTTCATGTGGCCGCTGCTGACCTTCGGCTGGGAGCTCTTCCTGGAAGTCTGCCTGCTCGATGAGTTCGAACGCGTGATGGACGAATTTGCCGAGATCAATCGCCGCGTGTTCCGCGCCTTCGCGCGCCTGCCGGTCAACTTCGTCATCTGTCACGACGATATCGTCACCTCGCGCGGACCGGTCTGCTCGCCGGAGTGGATGCATCGCTATGTCTTCCCGCGCTACGAAGAGCTGTGGGCCCTGTTGAAAGAGAGCGGCAAAGAAGTGCTCTTCATGGCCGATGGCTGCATGGATGCGTTCGTCGATGACGTGATGGCCTGCGGCGCGCGCGGGGTGATCAGCGAGCCATATACCGATTACAAAGCCATTGCCCGCCGCTATGAAAATGTCTTCATCGCCGGCGAAGGCGACAACCGCGTGCTGTATCGCAACGACCCGGCGGAGATCGAAGCGATGGTGCGCTCGATGGTCGAAACCGGCAAGATGTCCGCCGGCTACATGATGTGCATCGGCAACCATATCCCGTGGAATATCCCGGCGGACGCCATCAAGCGGTATTTGGATTTGTCGGCTGAGTTGGCGTATCGGTAGAGAAGGTGTCAGCGGCTGTCTGAAAAGTATCGGCACCAGCAGACTGGTGCCGATACTTTTCATCCCGCATTCCGCCTCCTGCCTCCCATACCTCCCATATCTCCCCTGCGTCCCGCGTCCTGCATCCCGCATCTCTCTCATCTTTTTCCGTTTTTCTCCTCCCTACCTATACAAATTCGCCTCTGGATACGATAGAATGGACAGCGGTCAATATTTCTCCGCTTTCGCTCGGTTTTGGTGTCACCCGTGAACATCCCGCTCGGACAATACTATCGTATCCTGGCGCGTTACCTGCGCGTGCAGCGAGGTCGGTTTGCCTTGCTGGCAGGGTTGGTGTTTGCCAGCATTGGTTTGCAGATCGTGAATCCGCAGATCATGCGCTACTTCATCGACTCGGCGACGACGGGAAAGCCGTTGCGGCTCCTGTTAGCGGCGGCAATCATCTTCATGGTCAGCGCGCTGGTGCAGCAGGCGATCGCGGTGGGCGCGGCCTATATGGGCGAGGATGTCGCCTGGGTGGCCACCAATGCGCTGCGCGAGGAGCTGGCGGCGCATTGCCTGCGGCTGGACATGCACTTTCATCACGAAAAAACGCCGGGGGAATTAATCGAGCGCATTGAGGGCGATTGCCTGGATTTCGCCAACTTCTTCTCACAGATGGTGCTGCGCGTGGCGGGAAATATCCTGCTGCTCACCGGCATCCTCATCGCGCTGTTCCTGGTCGATCGGCAATTGGGATGGGTCTTCACGCTGTTCGCCGTGGCCACCATCATCGGGCTGTTCATCGTGCGCGGTGTCGCCGTGCCCTATCAGAAAGCGCACCGCGACAACATGACCGAGTTGCAGGGTTTCCTGGAAGAACGACTGGCCGGCACCGAGGACGTGCGCTCCTGCGGCGCGGTCGATTTCGTGCTGCGGCAACTGCTGCGCTTGCAACAGAAGATTCTGGAGAGTTTCCGCAAATCCTCGCTGTATGGCCTGCTGGTGGGTGTCACCGCCGGGTTGTTGTTGATGTGCGGCTATGGCGCGGCCTTTGTCCTCGGCTATCACCTGTATCAGCACGGCCTGATTACCATCGGCACCGCCTACCTGATCCTGCACTATACCGGCTTGATTGCGCGCCCGATTCGCGAACTGACCCAGCAGGTGGAGAGCCTGCAGAATATCGGCGCCACGGTAGAGCGCATGTCCGAGGTGCTGGATCAACACAGCAGCATCGCCGATGGCCCCGGCGCGCAGTTGCCGGCGGACGCGCCGCTGTCGCTGGAGTTCGACCACGTCACTTTTGCCTATTATGAAGACAAAACGGTGCTGCGTGATGTCTCGTTCCGGCTGGAATCCGGCAAAATCCTCGGCCTGCTCGGGCGCACCGGCAGCGGAAAAACCACCATCGCCCGGCTGATCTTCCGCCTGTACGATCCCCAGCAGGGAATCATCCGCGTGCATGACACGGATATCCGCCAGGCGACGGTGGAGGAGTTGCGCCACCACGTCGCCTTCGTGACGCAGGATGTGCAGTTATTTCAGGCCAGCGTGCGCGACAATATCACCTTTTTCAATCGCAAGATTTCTGACGAGCGCATATTGGCAGTGATCGACGCGCTGGAGTTGGGCGACTGGTTGGCCGGATTGCCGGATGGCCTGGATACCCGGCTGCAGACCGGCGGGCGCAGCCTGTCGGCGGGCGAGGCGCAGTTGTTGGCGTTCACCCGCGTCTTCCTGCGCAATCCCGGGTTGGTCATTCTCGACGAAGCTTCTTCGCGCCTCGATCCGGCCACCGAGACGCTGGTCGAGCGTGCGATCGACCACCTGCTGGCGAATCGTTCGGCGATTATCATCGCCCATCGGCTGGGCACGCTGCACCGCGCGGATGAGGTGCTGATCCTGGAACACGGCGGCGTGGTTGAGCACGGGCGGAGGCAGGCCCTGCTGGCCGACACGGCATCGCGCTTCTATCACCTGCATCAGACCGGGTTGGAGGAGGTACTCTCATGACCACCACCACCGACCTGTTCGCTCAACCCGAGACGGAGACGCCCCGCGGCGACCGCTTGCCCACCTGGCTGGTCATCTGGCGATTGGTGCGCTTCCGGCAGGGATTGTTTATCGCGAATTTCGTGGCAATGCTGCTGTGCAATGCCGCCTGGCAGATACCCGCGTTGGTGCTGCGCGAATTCTTCAATCTGCTCACCAACCATGGCGTAGCGCGCTTCGACGTGTGGACGCTGGTGGCGTTCATGTTTGCCAGCGAGGTGTTTCTGCGGCTGAGTTTCCTCGGCCTCACGCTGAGCAACGTACCGTTCTTCATTCACTGCACCACCCTGTTGCGGCGCAATTTGCTCAGCCACATTCTGCGGCGACCGGGCGCCTGCGCCTTGCCGGATTCCCCCGGCGAAGCGACCAGCCGCTTCCGCAATGACGTGTTCGAACTACCGCTGTTCGCCTTGTGGATGAACGACCTGCTGGGGTCGTTCGCCTACTGCGTGGTGGCGGTGATCATCATGGTGAAGATCAACGCCTATATCACCTCGCTGGCGATTTTGCCTTTCATCGTGGTGGGTGTCGTGGCCAATCTGACGACCAAGCGGGTGGAAGAATACCGCCGGGCCAGTCGCCGGGCGTCAGGGATCGTCAGCGGATTCATCGGTGAATTGTTCGGCGCGGTGTTGGCGGTGAAGGTAGCCACGGCGGAACGGGAAGTCATCGCCCATTTCCATACGCTCAATGAGAACCGCCGGATTATCTCACTGAAGGACCGCCTGTTCAATGAAATTCTCGGCTCGATCTTCCGCAATGCGACCAATATCGGCACCGGGGTAATCCTGATTCTGGCCGGGCAAGCGATGCAGCAGAAGAGCTTCACCGTGGGCGATTTTGCGCTCTTCGTTTTCTACCTGGGCACCATCAGCGAGCTCACCGCCTTCTGCGGCCTGCTGGTGGCGCGATATCACCAGATCGGCGTCTCGCTGGACCGTATGTCGCGGCTGATGGAAGGCGCGCCGCCGCACGCGCTGATCGATTACGGTGACACCTATCTTGATGGCCGCCTGCCGCAAGTTACCTACGCCGAAGACTGCGCGCTCGGGCCACTGCAAACGCTGGACGCGCGCGGGTTGTCATTCACCTTCCCCGGCACGGCCAACGGCATCGCCGAGGTCGATTTACAGTTGAAACGCGGCTCCTTTACCGTCATCACCGGACGCAACGGCGCCGGGAAGACGACACTGCTGCGCGTCTTGCTCGGACTGCTGCCGAAAGACGCCGGCGAAATCCGCTGGAACGCGCACACGGTGGAAAATCCGGCGGAATTCTTCGTCCCGCCGCACAGCGCTTACACCGCACAGGTGCCGCGATTGTTCAGCGACACACTGCGCGACAATCTGCTGATGGGATTGAACAAGGACGATGACGCCATCGCGAGCGCGTTGCGGCTGGCGGTATTCGAGGAAGACCTGGCGCAGTTGGAAAAGGGATTGGAGACTACCGTCGGTCCTAAAGGGGTGAAACTCTCCGGCGGGCAGATGCAGCGCACGGCGGCGGCGCGGATGTTCGTGCGCGAGCCGGAACTGCTGGTCTTCGATGACCTTTCCAGCGCTCTCGATGTGGAAACCGAGCACAAACTCTGGGAACGCGTCTTTGCGCGCGACGGCGCCACCTGCCTGGTTGTCTCCCACCGCAAAGCCGCCTTGCGCCGCGCCGACCGGGTCATCGTCATGAAAGACGGCCGCATCGAAGCCACCGGCTCCCTGACGGACTTGCTCACCTCCTGCAAGGAAATGCAGCGCCTCTGGCATGGCGAGGTGGTGCCGGAGGAGGAGTAATATCTCCTCCTTCCCATCAACGCGCACGCATTTCTGCTGATAACGCGTGGTGTGCCTTTGGATACATAAACCGGCTTCCGCCAATGACCGGCAATTGTCTGATTATTCTTACATTCCCTACCTCGCTTTGCTGACCATCTTCCCGCTAATACGCTACACTGATCCTGTTCGAACCGAGCCGGGTACTCCGGGAAGGTTGCTGGACGCTGACCGCCTCTTCTCTCGGAGCGTATGATGGAAAGCAAGCATTACCGTTTATTGACGTTAAAAAACGCCGAGTTGTCCGGCCCGCTGGCCGCGGTGATTCCTTCGGAGATGATTCCGCACAACCTTCCGGCGCGCGTCCTGATGGCGCTTTCGCGCCTGGCGCCGTCGGAGATCAATCTGCTTGGATTGCGCGCGGGATACGCGCCATCGGGTGAATTTCACTCCGAGGCGACCGGAATCCTGGCCCGCGGTCTCGGCAAGAAGGTTGCCGAGAATGTCACCCGCGCCATCAACAATAAAGGACGCCCGCTGTTAACGCGTGACGGGCAATCGATTTACACCCTCTTCCAGCCGCCGGTGCCCTCCGCGCCGATTGCCAAGGTGCTGGCCAGCCGCTTAAGTTTGGAGCGCACCGGGCATCCGCTGCCCGCCACCCATACCATGCAGGTGACCACCGCCTGCCAGTGCGACTGCGTCCATTGTTCCGCCTCGCGCCATCGCGACGGGAAAAAGGCGATCTTATCTACCGAGGAATGCAAAGGCTTCATCCGCCAATCGGTCGCCATGGGGGTAGTGATCGTCATCTTCACCGGCGGCGAACCCTTGCTGCGCAAGGATTTGTGCGAGTTGATCGCGTCCGTCGATCCCGATGATGCCATTACCATGATCTTCTCTAACGGACAATTACTGGATAAGGAGCATGTCGGCGCCCTCAAACGCGCCGGTCTCTTCTCGCTGATGGTTTCCCTCGACAGTCCGGACGCGCTGGAACACGATGACTTGCGCGGCCTGTCGGGATGCTGGAAAAATGCGGTCGAGGGGATCAGTCGCAGTCTCGAGGCCGGGTTGCTGTGCGGAATTTCCACTTACACCACGCCGCAACGACTGCGCGAAGGCAAAGTGGTAGAGATGATCGAGCTGGGTCGCCAGTTGGGTGTGCATGAAATCACCATTTTCGACACGGTGCCGACCGGCCGCCTGCTGCAGGAAGATGCCGGCGCGCTGTTGAGCGAAGAGGATAAAGCCGCACTCTGCGCGCTGGAACGCCAGTACAACGCACGCGAAGGCTATCCGCATATCATTACCCAGGCGCATGTGAATGGCCCCAGCGGCGCCGGTTGTTATGCCGCCTGGTTCCAGCTCTATTCCACCGCCTATGGCGATGTCACCCCGTGCGATTTCACCCCGCTGAGCTTTGGCAATATCCGCGAGGAACCGCTGGTCGACATCTGGAATCGGATGACTGCTCACCCGGCCTACTGCCAACATATGGACCATTGCCGCATGCAGGACCAGCGATTTCGCCGCGAATGGATCGATCGCATCCCCGCCGCCGGTCCCTTCCCCTACCCCATCGAGGTGCTGTCCGAGCTGCCGGAAGTGGATGAGGACAGCCTGCGCGAGGCGGTGCTCGTTGGCGGTGGGGGCACGCGCAATACCTCCTCCATCGGCATCCGCGCGTAAAGACTGAGCGGCTGTCCGAGCGCAACGGCACGGCGATTTATTGCCATTTCACCAGGAATAATCCAGCTCGATCCGGCGAAAATCGGTGGTGGCGGATTCTTCGGCGGCGAAGCAGAAGACGTGGCTGCGGAAGGAATCTTCCGCGGTCATCAGCGGTGGCTCATTCTGCACGATGCGCCGCGCAAAGTCCTGGAAGAAGCCCGGGGTATCGTGCGCGGCACGTGTCCACCCGAGACCGGCGTGATCTTCGACACGCGCCGTCTCCACACGAACACCATGACTGCCGGCCGGATAGGGATTGAAATGAAGGACGAGAATCCGCTGTCTCCAGATGTCGATGCACAACGATCCTTTGCTGCCGACGACGGTGATGGTATCCTCATGCCCGCCGGCACGCCAGATGTCCGCGTCATTGGTCAGATCGGTAATATCTTGCGCCGAGCGCGTATGCAGTTCGGTGACTTCGCCCAGCGCGCCATTGGCGAAAAAGAGGAAGGCGGACATATTGTCAGGGATCAGATAATGCGCCAGCGCATTCGGAGCGCTGAATGCCTGCACGGCGGTGACTTCCCCGCACCAGTAGCGCATCAAATCGAACGGATGACAGAGTTCCATCAGCGCCATCCCGCCGACATGTTGCGGACGCACGCGCCAGATGCCGTTCTTTTCCTCCAGCCAGCCGCCGCGTGGGTGATAGACGTGCATGTGCCGTATCTCGCCGATTTCGCCTGAGTCGATGATCGCCTTCGGTCGAATGCCGGTAATATGTGAATAGCGCAACTCGAAGTCGATGCCCAGGCGCTTTCCGGAAGCCTGCTCCGCCTGCAACATGCGCACGCAGTCCTCGCGCGTAATGGCCATCGGCTTCTCGCAAAAAACGTGTTTTCCCGCCCGCAGCGCGGCAAGGGCAATCTCGGCATGGCTGTCGTTCGGCGTCACCACGCTGACAATGTCTACCTCGGGATCGTTGACCAGTTCGCGGTAATCGGCGTAGTGATGAATATGCGGAAACGCTTGCCGGGATTTCTCCAACAGCGGAAGATTGAGATCGCACACCGCCGTCTGCCGGGTCCAGGATGACGAGTCTCCCCCATCGCTCCCGGCATACGCGCGTCCAACCACCCCGAGCCGCAACTGCTGTTGTGTGTTGTTATGAGTCATCGCTAACATCTCCTCTTTCATGGAACGCTTTTTTAGCTACCGTGAAGGCGCATTATTTCGTTTCGGAGCGGACAATATGCCCATCCTTCCAGGGATTGGTCAGTTTATTTTTACTCCCCTGCAACTCTTCCGCCCCATTCCCCGCCATAGGGTATGATGGTGAGCGAAGCAGGATGAAGTGGTGCTTCTACAGGAGGTGGCTCGTTGCGGCGAATGGAGTCGCTCACCATCATCCCTTTTCGGCTATTCATCCGCACCTTCGGTGGTGCAGCAGCAGGCGGCTTCCTTGCTCGCGCCAAAGATGAGTTGGTAGAGCGTCGAAGCGAAACACCAGTGTGTCAGCCCGGCGATGGCGGCGAAGGTGATGATGAACAGCGTGGGGAGATAGGCGAGATAGGCATTGTGCAGCAACCAGCCGCTGCCGCCCAGCAGATACATCATCCCGCCGATGGCGCAGCCAAATCGACGTGGATTGCCGTGGTCGGGTATACGGCGGGCGTGGAGTGGGAAGCGCACGAGATGGTTGAAGAGACGGTCGTAGATGCTGCTCGCGGTGAAGCCGCCCGTCATGGTCAGCGCACCTAAACCAAGCAAATACCACCCGTTGCCCAACCAGACGCCCACCAGTCCGAATGCCGCGCAGCACAACGGCGTCCAGCGCGCCAGCCCAGCGAAATCGGTCCCGCCGGCCACATCGGCCGCGGAGAATCCCTGTAGTAAGAGTAACTGTCGCGTATCGATCATTGCACCGTTACTATATCACCGAGATCGCATGAAAAAACTAATTCTCAGAATTTATCGGCTGATTTTACGGATAGGCAGGAGAAAACATTATCCGACCCATCCGCAAAATCAGCTTGCCCATTCGGTGAATACCCGCTATGGCAACGCAAAGGTCAACGCCACGCCGAAGGTGCGCGGGGCACCGGATTCACCCAGGTAGCCGGAAGGAGCGACCGGGTCGGCGAAGGCGATCGGCACGTAGTTCTTATTCAACAGATTGCGCACCCACGCGCTTGCGCGCCATTGCCCCCAACTGGCCCCCAGGTTGAGATTCACCAGCATGTAGCCGCCCTGCGCGGCCAGGTTGGTGGCGTCGTAGAAATAGCGGCCGGTGCCGACCAGATCGATGCCGGCAAAGGCGCGCACTTGCGCGCTCACTTGCCGGGTTTCCCGCACGCCGGCATGCCAGTTCAGGTGCGGCGCAAATGGGAGTTGATGCCCGCTGACATCGACGCCACCCGATTGACTGCCTGCTTTGAACGCGGCATCCAGCAGACCGACGCCGCCGACAATCTCGAATCCGCTAAACGGCCGGCCGGTGACTTCCAACTCGGCCCCCTGGCTGGCGGCTTTCCCGGCGTTGTCGATGAAAAAGACATTCGGCTGGCCGCTCGGCACGTCGAGTTGAATATGGTCCCAATCCAGGTGGAAGACGCTCAACTGCGCCTGCAATCGATCGCGCAGCCATCCGGCTTTCACCCCGGCTTCGTAGTTGACGCTGGTCTCGTCGCCATAGGCAGTCTTCCCTGCCGGCGCCGAGTTATTGAAGCCGCCGCTCTTGTAGCCTTTGGACACCTGAGCGTATCCCAGCGCATTGGGGGTCAAGTGGTAACTGAGCGCCGCCTGCGGACTAAGTTGGCTGAAATCGCGCTGGACAATGTCGGTGTTGGCCGGAGCGAGTTCCGGCGAAGTCGCGTTGGTGAGATCGGCAGTCTTGTGCTGATAATCTTCCCGCAGGCCCAGCGTCAAATCGAAACGTTTCACCAGCGGAATCTCCACCTGGGCAAACGGGCTGACTCCGGTATCGCTGCGCGCGGCGATCGCGTGCTGGGTGAAGGCGATCGGCACGCCTTCCTGTTGCGCTGCCGCGGCGCTCAAGCTGGTGAAGTTATCCTGGTGATTATCGGTGGTGAAGAGCAGCGTCCCGAGCAACCAGCGCACCGGCACGGTTTCGCCGAATAAGGTCGTCGTCGGCGAAGTCGACGCCAGCCGGAACTCCTGAATCACCCCATGTTGATCTTCATCGGTGCCGCTGCGGAACAGATTCAGCGGGGTGGCATCGGCATCAGTCAGATCGTGCACTTCATACCACTGCCAGGCGGTGACCGAGGTGAAATCGGTGGTAGGGCCATGATGCACGGCGGTAAAAACCGGCTGTGCCAGATCGCGACGATTGAAACCCTCGAAATCATGCGCCACGTGATGCGGATCAGTGCGGATCGCCGCCAGATCGCCCAGCCCGTAATCGCCGTCGCGGTCACGTTCGCCGGACAAACTCAGGCGGAAATCCCACGGCCCTGTGCGCGGCCAGAGCAGTTGGCCATGCCCGAACGCCGCGCTTTGATTATCCAGCCAGTGGCCGGTTACGTCGTTTTTGGTATAGCCATCGCGCGAAGCGTAACCCAGGTTCAGGCTCCCGCGCAGACCGTTTCCGAAAGGCCCGCTGATGCCGGCGCGCGCGTCGATCAGATTTTCACTGCCGACGGTCACCGTCGCACTTTCGCTCACTTCGCCGGTCGGCGATGCGGGCACGACATTCACCACTCCGGCCAGCGTGTTGCGACCATACAGACTCCCCTGCGGCCCGCGCAGAAACTCGATATGATCGACATTCAGCAGCTCCTGGTTGGCGGTGATATATGACAACTGTGGTACGCCATCGATCACCGTGGTCACCGCCGGCGTGTTGCGCCCCGATCCGATGCCACGGATGAACGGGAAATACAGCCAGCGCGCGGAAAAGTCGGGCAGCGTCAGGTCGGTAATCGCTCGCGAGGCATCATGGACGTTGTGCATCCCTTGATTGGCCATCTCATTGCCGGTCACCACGCTCACGCTGGCCGGCACGTTCCGCAGCGGCTCTTGCCAGCGGCGCGCGGTCACTTCGATATTGATCGTCGAAGCTTGCGCATTGACCGGCGCCGGCAGCGTATCCGCCCAAGCTGTTTTCGGCAAGCAACACGCGCAGAGCATGAGACAGCATGACAACACGAGCGATAGGTGACCATGACGAAAGCTGAGCATGGTGGTGAGATCCTTTCGACAACAATTGATGCGACAACATCGGAAGACAGTATATCCGCAGGAGTGCCGGATGGACAAGGGGTTAAGCGAGTTTCACCGCAGAGGACGCGGAGGACGCAGAGAATGAAATATTGGGATAGTCGATGACCAGCGGGAATTTACGGGATGATACTCGATGAGGAATTCCTTTCATATGGTCAGCCCAATATCGCTGCACCTTTCTGCGGTAGAACAACAGCAATACCTGAATGCAAGAATTCTCCGTGCTGTCACGCCATAGTATGAGATAAGAGCGGCGAACGGATGCCCGAAAAGTAAGAACGCAAAGGACTTGTATGCGCCGGCGCGAAGAATAGCATTATGCCAATATCGGGATATCGGCTAAGGAGGTTTTGCGATGCCCAGCTTCAGTAAGCTCACCCTGGTGGCGTTGTTAGTGGGGTGTAATATCACCCTGTTGCTGCTGCTGCCACGGTTGCCCATGGCGGAAGCCAAAACGCGGAAGAAACGAGTAAAAGTCACCTATGTCACCAACGCGCAACTTGCCGATGTGATGAAAACGATGACGGCGCTTCGCGCCGATCTCGAGAAGACGAAGAAAGAACTGAGCGACTCGAAGGCCAGGGTGAAGGATATGTCCTTCCGTCTGCCGGCGACGCGTGCCGTTGCCCCGAAGACCGACGAAACCGGGGCGGCGTTGAAGGCAAAACTGACGGAGGAAATAACGGCGCGCCAGGCGGATACCGCCGCGCTGGAAGCGGAAGTGCGCGAGCGCAAGCAGGATCGCACCGCGCTGGATGCCGAGATCAACGCGCGTCGTGGTGACAAAGTGTCGCTGGAGAGCGAGATCACGAAGTTAACGGAACTCAAAGGCGGGTTGGAGAGTGAGATCGCCGCGCGCAAAGCGGACCGGTCGGCGCTGGAGACGGAGATTCAAGCGCGCAAAGAGCTGCTGGCCACTGTCAGCGATTTAACCCGACAAGTGAAGCTCCACACGGAGATTCTCAATGGCAACGTGTCCATCAATCTCCTCAAAGTGCGCAATCTGCATCTCTACGATGACGCCGGCAGCCAGCGCGCGCTGCTCAGCACCGGCAAAGACGGCAAGCCGGCGCTCTGGCTATACGATAAAGACGGCACCGACATGTCGACCTATGGCGAGTCGATATATCTGAAGTTGCGGTCGGAGAAGAAATAGACTGGACTGACATTTCAAAATAGTTTCACCGCAAAGGACGCAGAGAAAAAATTATTCTCTGCGTCCTTTGCGTCCTCTGCGGTGAAAATATCGGCGCTTTTATTCCAGTCGGAATTCCACGCGCACGCGCAATGTCGCTTCTACCGGTTGACCGTCTTCCAATTTCGGGGCGAAAGTCCAACCACGAACAGCGCGTTCAGCGGCCTGGTCGAGACGGCGGTCACCCGCACTGCGCTCGCGTTTGACTTTGCTTACCTGTCCGTTGGTATCCAACGTGAGCAGCAGAATGGTGGTGCCTTCGATGCCTTCCTCGCGCGCGGCGGCTGGATACGGCGGACGGCTCTGCGTCACGATATGCGCGCCGCGACTTTCGCCATGCGGTTTGCCGAGCCCATCGCCGGTGCCGGTGCCCGTGCCTTCGCCCTTGCCATGCCCACTGCCTTCACCCGTCCCGGCAGCGGGTGCTTTTCCCCCACCCGCGCCTTCGCCGTTCGCTTGCGCCGTGCCGCCGCCATTGCCGTGCCCGACCGCCGCCCCCGGGCCAACGGCATGCGTGCCCCCACCTTCACCGGTACCGTTTCCGATCACCGCGGAGAGATTGGGCGTGGGGGCCGGACCTTTTCCACCGCCGTTTTCTCCAGTGCCGGTGGTTTTCGCGGGAGCCGGTTTCGTCGCTTCCCCTCCCCCATTGCCGGCCGGCGCCGGTGGCGGCTCCACGCGCGGCGGGGGTTGTGGAGCCGCAGGCGGAGGCGGTGGGACAATGACTTCCGGTGACTTCACCGGCGCCGGCGGATCGGCGGGTCGCTCGGGTGTGACCGGCACCGGTACCGGTACTGGTGCCGGCGGAGTGACGACCGGCATCAAAGGCGGCGACGCCGGTTTGGGCGCGAAGAACTGGCGCATCTGGGTGAAGATATTCGCCGGTGGAGGTGGAGGAATGGCCTGCGTCGGCGGCGGCACGACCGTGTTGACCGGTGGTAGCGGCACAGTGACCGGGTCGGGCCGCCGCGGACGAATCGTCTTTTCGCGTGGCACGATAGGGATAGGTTTTGGTCGCGGAAGGACCAATTCGACGGCAATGCGCGTCTCGGCGGGAGGCGGCGGCGCAGCAGACAGATGCACGAGTGCGCCGCAGAGGAAGGCATTGATGAGCAATGACATCCCCAGTGGAAAAATTCGCTGCCGCCAGGATCGGTTAGCGCACCCCATCGTCTTTTTGCTCCCGCTGCGTCGCGATCACCAGGTGAGAAAAGCCCGCCAGTTGCGCCAGCGTCATCGCCTGCACGACGCGACCGTGCGCCGCGCGCGCATCCCCTTGCACGGTCACGCGGCTTTCGGTGCCGTATTGGCGCGCTTCGTCGCGCAGCGCGGCAGCGAGTGCCGCCTCGCTCACCGCCGCCGTGCCCCAGCGCAGACTGCCGTTGGCCATCACTCCGATCACCAGTTCCCGCTTCACCGCGCCGGCAAGTTGCGTCGTCGCCGAAGTGGGCAGTTGCAGGGTCATGCCGGAAGTTTTCACGAAGGTCGCGGTAACCATGAAGATGATCAGCAGCACCAGCGACACATCGACCAGCGGGACAATATTGATTTCCACGCGCGGCGGCGTCTCGACCTTACGCGAACGGGACAGGCTCATGACCGGCCTCCTTTCCCGAGGGATCGGGCAACCACGCCGCCACTACCGACTCCCAGCGCGACACCAGCCGGGAAATCGCCGCCGCGAACAGGTGGTGCGCGGTGACGGCGGGAATCGCAACTCCCAGCCCCATCGCGGTGGCAATCAACGCGGTCGCGATACCGCCGGCGACGACGGATGGACTCATATTATTCTGCGCCTGAATGGATTGGAAGGCCTGAATGATGCCCACTACCGTGCCCAGCAGGCCGACATACGGCGCGGTGCTGCCGATCACCCCGAGCAACGGCAACCCACGTTCGACGCGCTGGCGCTGCAGCGTAATCGCCGCATCCAGCAATGTCGCCAGGTGATCGCGTCCGGCGCCGGCATGGCGCTGTGCTTCCGCCTGCACCGCCGCCAGCGGGGAAGCCGACGTTGTTTTTCCCTGCTGAAACGCGTGGTCCTCACGCTCGACGCGGTGCAACGCCAGTAAACGATCCAGAATAATCGCCCAGGAAACCAACGACGCCAGCAGCAGCAGCGCCAGCACCGGGTCATGTAAAAGATGATGGAACGGCATTGAAATTCCTTATCCGCTACGGGTTGTTGCGATGTAACCATTCAGGCTGGGTCTACGAAAAAGCTCAGGTTGCCGCGTGGCCCCCATCCCCAACCCTTCCCCCGCTGCGGCAGGGGAAGGGAGTACCAAACCCGCTCACCTGCTCCCTTCCCCTGCCGCAGCGGGGGAAGGGTTGGGGATGGGGGCCACGCCGTAGGCTTTGCGTAGACCCAGTCTGAACGATGCTTTGTGCAATTAATGGTGACCCGGGAAGGCGGTCATCCCTGACCGCCCTGGTCGGACCGCCGGCGTCTCGCCGGCCCGTCACAGCGGTCAGGGACGACCGCCCTCCCGGAGTCACTCAATCAGCCAGGCATTCAATCATCGTTCAGACAAACTGCGCGTTATTTTACCATGAAGTCCTGATACCCGCTTCGATGGCGCGCGACTCACCCGGGAAGCCGGCAATCTCTTCATACGACGTATTGCCCAGATTGCGGATGGTCAGGTAGGGTTGAATCGTTCCCGTGCCATACCGGGTGATGGTCAGGTCGAAGACGGTCAACGAGGCCAATGTCACCTGCTTCGAAGCGAAGGTGACCGGATCGAAGACCAGATCGAGCCGGCTGTCGTTCCAGCGACCGCTCAGCGCCGCTTCCCAGTCGCCCAGCGGTTGAGTGACGGTGGCGGTGATATGGTTATGCGGTAATCCGAGTAGGCGTGTGTTGGTATCGGTGTTCATGGCTTCCAGGTAGGAATAGCTGAGTGACAGCGATTGCGCGGAGGCGAATTTATGCCCCCAGGCTATTTCGCCGCCTTGTTTCCGCGCATGGCCGACATTTTCGTATGGCGTGGCGGCGGTGGCAAAGATGAGATCCTGCACCTGGGTGGTAAACAACGCCACATCGAGATCGTTGGCCCCGTAATGGGCGTTGGCGCCGATTTCATATTGGCGCGAGGTTTCCGGCTTGAGATGCACGTTGCCGCTGTAGCCCGGGCCGAATTGTCCGGCAGGATAATACAGTTCGACAAAGTTGGGGGCGCGGAAGCCTTCCGCATACGAAGCGCGCAGGTGCCAGACGGAGGAGAGCAGGCGGGTAAAGCCCACGCGCGGGGTGACTTTGCTGCCGGCCGTCGAATGATCGTCCAGCCGTGCGCCATAAATCAGATCGGTTTGTTGTCCCAGCGACCAGCGATCCTGCGCGTAAAACGCGTTGTTGGTGAGGGTGTTGTGCTGGGTGCTCGGTGAGGAGCCGCCTTCGATGTCATCGTATTTATCTTCGCGATACTCGGCGCCGGCCAGCCAGTGATGCGCCTGCCACTCGCTGCGATAGTTAGCTTCCAGACCGTTCATGTTGCCGGTGATTTGTGAATCGGTGACGCCCCAATCCGACTGGTCAAAATTCGTCAGGCGCTGGCGGCTGTTGTAGGCGCGCAGATCGAGATGCCCGTTGCCCAGGTCGCGCTCGGCGGTTACGTCGAGATTATCGCGTAGCCACCACTGCTTTCCGAAGGGATCAAAAAAGCCGGTATGATTCGGATCGGCGCTTGGCAATCCCAGTTTGTCCTGGTAATGCTCGTCGCGCAGCGAAAGCGTCCACTCTTTGATGGACGGCAACGTCACGCGTCCGTTGACATTGCTGGCATCGAAGTTGCTGTTCGGACGCACGCCGGAGAAAGCAGGGAAATCGGAAGAGAGTTGCCACTTCATCAACGCATTGGCGCCGTGCAAATCCAGCGAGCGCGCGGCACGCCCATTGCTGCCGAAGGCGACATCGGTGCCGCCGCCATTGCCATCCGGACGTTTGGTGATGATATTGATCACGCCGCCGATCGATTCTGAGCCATACAGGCTGGAGACGGGACCGCGAATCACTTCGATGCGCGCAATCTCCGCGACCGGGAATTTCGACAGGTCGGTGCCGCCAAAGAAGGCCGGACTGGAAATGCGCTGGCCATCCACCAGCACCAGCACCTGGTTGCTGTTGCTGCCGCGGATGCTGATGGTGGCCAGCGACCCCGGACCGCCATCCTGGCGCAGCGTGACGCCTGGCACCAACCGCAAGGCGTCGGCAGCGGATTCCGCGCCGGCTTTGCGGATGTCCTTTGCGGTCACCACGGTGGTGGTGGCAATCGAATCACTCACCGGTTGCAGCGTGCGCTCGGCGGTGACTTCCACGGTGACGTCCGGCTCTTTGCCGGTGTCGCTCGGTGCGGGCGTTTCGGCCAGCAACGGCAAGGAAGACAGGGCGCAACAGGCAAATAGCAGCGTTGCGCGGGTTAATCGGTTCATCAAACTCTCCTTCGAAATGGTGTGTGATCGGGCTACAAGTTACATGGAGGCCGGCAGATCGGCCGGCAGGTCGATCACCAGCGTCAGGGCGTAAACCCATGAGGACAGGCGATTGAGATAACTGAGGATGCGTGGATCGATCTGGTGATCCTGGCGTGACAGTCCGACGATGGTCCGTTCCGCGCGACGGATGACGGTGCGCGCCAGGTGCAGGTGCGCGCAGAAGACGGAATCGCCGGGGGTGACGAAACCGCTGAAGCCACCGGTGCGGCGGTCCCAGCAGGATAAATCCGCCTCCAGCGCGCATTGGTGATCGCCGGAGAACGCCGGGGAGTAATTATCCGCCGGCATGGTGGCAATTGCGCCCATCAGTGCGCGCAGATCGGTCTGCACGCGCTGAATGGCTGTGGTCCAGGGGGTACCGATGAGAGCGCGCGCCAAGCCGAGGTGGGCCTGCGCTTCATCCAGCGCGCCGAGTGCCTCCAAGCGCGCATCGCATTTCGGCAGCGCCGGCCCGCCGATGACGTGAGTATAGCCGGCGTCGCCATGTCCGGTATAGAGCATATCGACCGTCCCTTCCGGTGCAGGTCGATCGCTGCTGAAACAAAAAACGACACCCCTACCACTATCACGCGGCAGGGGTGTCGGCAAGGTTCAGTTTACGGAACCCGCACCATTTCCCGCGAAGTGGTGTCGTCGTCCAATCGGGTCCGGTCTCCTGGCTTCCACGTCACCCTTGGTTTGCGCCTTCCCATCCCGATCGCTCGGAACAGTGGCCTGTGCAGACCGCGTCAGTGGTTACAGTTGCGGGGCAGCGCCGGACTCTCACCGGCTTCCCTAATATACCCGTCTGGCAAATATAGCGTTCTGAAAGAATACTACCACCAGCGGTGGGGGGTGTCAATAGGGTTTCAGGGGCGAAGTATGGATTCTTCAGACAGAACCCCGAAACCAATAATAATCTGTGCTTGTCCGCCGGAATCTCGTTTACGTTGCCGTTGGCGAGATTCCGACGGTTGGAATCGATGTCATAGTATGCTTATTTGAGGTGAATCGCCACATCGCCAGCCTTGGAGAGGGCCTTCACCACATCTTTCTTAGTAGCATCAGCGGTAGAGACGGCGGTCACCGTGATCGTATTATCCGTTCCGGAAGTCACCGTCAACGCCGGTGTCACCTGCACGTAGAATCCTTTCTTAGCGCCGGGGGCCATATTAGTGACTTTCCATCCTGTTCCGGTGATCGCGGTAGTGATGACGGCAGCGGTATCCATATCAAAATAGGCCAGTGCCCAGCCCGAGCCGCCAGCCGGAGCGGTGATGGTGAAGCTGTCGGTGGCATTGCCGGCATTCTGGACGCGGAAGCAATAGATCGCGGTCAAACCATTAATAACCCATTGGCCTTTCGATTGGCTATTGCCGTCCAGGTTGAATACACCACCACCGGTATAAACGCTTTCACTCATCGTGCGAATCAGCAGGTCAGGCTGATAGAGATACGCTTTGAACGTCACTTTGACGGTATGATTAGCCGTCACATTCGTCAGCAGGTATTTCACCCCACCGGTTTGCACGACAGCGCCATCCAATGACCAGCTATCTACCGTGTAACCGGCGTTTGCTGTCGCGGTGAAGGTGACACTGCCGCCATAGGGAAGCGTTTGCAAGGTGTTCGGACTGATAACACCATTCGCGCCGGCTGACGGCGTAATCGTAAATGTCTGTGTTTTGAAGGACACCATCAACGTATGACTGGCGGTCACGTTACTGATCGAACAGGTCAAACCGGTATATGCGCCATTGCTCGCTTTGCCTCCGACATAGATGATGCTGCCGTCATACACCCAGTTATTTACCGAATATCCCGCATTGGGTTTCGCGGTGCAGGTAATTGTCCCGCCGTAGGATACCTGCTGCGGTGTATTCGGAGTGATCGTGCCATTGGGGCCTGCCGTCAAGGTGAAGGTATAGGTGAGCGGCTTGAAAGTCACTCTGATGGTATGGTTGATGGTGATATTCTTCAAGGTATAGGTCATCCCGCCGGTTTGCGTGGTGACACCGTCCAGTTGCCAGCTATCGACCGTATAGCCGGCATTGGCCGTCGCGGTGAAGGTCATGCTGCCGCCATAGGTAACGGTCTGTAGCGTATTCGGACTGATGGCGCCGTTCGTGCCGGCGGAGGGTGTGACGGTTAAGGTCACCGCTTTGAATGCCACTGTGACGGTGTGATCGGCGGTGATATTCTTCAACGCATAAGCGCTGCCGCCGGTCTGCACGAGAGCACCGTCAAGCGACCAGCTATCCACCGTATAGCCGGCGTTGCCGGTCGCGATGAAGGTAAGCGACGCCCCGGCTGGCGCCGACTGTGGGGTATTCGGAGAAATCGTACCATTCGACCCCGCCAACGGAGTGATGGTGAAGTTCAGCGGCTTAAACGTTACTTTGACGGTATGGATGGCAGTGATGCTTTTCAGCGTATATTGCGCGCCGCCGGTTTGTACCATCTTGCCATCCAGCGTCCAGGTGTCCGTCGTATAGCCCGCATTCGCCGTTGCGGTGAAGGTGACGCTACCGTTATAGCTAACCGTTTGCGGTTTGTTGGGACTGAGCGCGCCGTTTGCGCCGGCAACTGGGGTAATGGTAAAGGTCAGCAGTTTGAATGTCACCTTGACGGCATGGTTAGCGATCACGCTGTTCACGGCATATTGCACGCCGCCGACCTGGGCCGCATTGCTATCGAGATACCAGGTATCCGTCGTATAGCCGGTGTTCGCTGCGGCAGTAAAGGTGATGTTGCCACCGTAGGTGACCGTCTGCGGAGTATTCGGGCTGATGGTACCGTTGGAATCCGCGGACGGTGTTATCGTAAAGGTTAGTAGTTTGAAGGTCACTTTAACGGTGTGGTTGGCAGTAATGTTCTTCAATGAATATGACGTGCCGCTGGTTTGCGCGTTCACGCCGTCAAGTTGCCAGACATCCACCGTATAACCGGCGTTCGCTGTCGCGGTGAAGGTGACGCTACCGTTATAATTCACCATTTGTGGGTTGTTGGGACTGATCGCGCCGTTCGTGCCGGCAGCAGGGGAGATGGTGAAGCCGGACACGTTGAAGATCGCCGCTTTGCTCACTACCGGCGTCGGCACTTCTGTGCAGAAGATGCCGGCAGTGTTGGCGATGTTGGCGCCCACTGCCACATTAGTGTTAACCGTCGCCTGGAAGGTCGCCTGCTCGCTGGCGCCGGCGCTCAGCGTACCGAGCGTCCAGGTGATTGCAGTGCTGGCAAAGTTGCCACCCTTGCTGACACTGCCTTTAACATAAGTGATGCCAGTTGGCAGCGAGTCAATTAGCGTCAAATTGGTCGCGGTGGTATTGCCGGTGTTGCAGTAGTTGAGCGTATAGCTTACGGTGTCGCCGGGTTTGGGGGATGATGAAGAGACCGTTTTGGTTAAGCTTAGATTGGGTGCGCCGATGGCATAGAGTTTGCCATCATCCGAGCCAACATACAGTATGCCATTTGCGCCAATGGTCGGTGAGCCTTTATCATTGCCATTGGTAAAGATGCTTTTCAGCGTACCCGTGGGGTTGACGGCGTAGATATTATCTGATCCGACATAGATCGTTCCGTCTGCACCAATCGCTTGGGACGAATAAATACTTGCTCCCGTGGGGAAGGCCCACAACTTCGTACCATTCGAGTTGATAGCATACAGTTTATGATCCAACGAACCGACATAAATAGTGCCATCCGATCCGATTGAAGGCGATGAATAAATACTCGCTCCTGTTGTGAAAGCCCACAACTGGATGCCGTTTGGGTTAATAGCATACAGTTTATGATCATTAGAACCGACATAAATAGTGCCATCCGAACCAATGGCAGGCGAAGAAAAAATACTATCTCCGAATAAATGCCTCCATTGCAGCTTGCCATCAGGACTGAAAGCGTAGAGAGAACCGGCATTGACACCTTCATCCGTGCCCAGATAAATTGTCCCATCCTTTCCGATGGCTGAGGAAGACTCGTCATATCCACCTTCAGGAAAAGAAAACTTCCATTTCAGAGTGCCATCTGGATTAACAGCATAAAAACAGCCACTCCGATGGATATATATGGTTCCATCATCCCCAATTGCGGGAGAAGCATAAATCAGTCCGCCGAGATCGAAAGACCATTTCTGAGTACCATCAGGGGTGATTGCGTAAAGATGATGATCTTTCGAACCGACATATATAGTTCCATCTTCCCCAATGGCCGGCGATGAAGATATAGAACCTTCAGTAGTAAAAGCCCATTTAGACGTGCCATCCTGGTTAATCGCGTAAAGTTTATGATCACTCGAGTCGGCATAAATAGTGCCGTCTGAACCAATGGCTGGATTAGGAGGAAATCCATTAGTGTTAAACGCCCACTTTTGCAATAATGATGAGGGACCAGTGATGGAACTACGTCCGGTGTGCTGCGGATCATGATGGAACATCCACCAGTCACCGCGGGCAGAGGCGGCCTGACCCACATTGGCCAGTATTATCAGGCAGAGCGCCAGGAGAAGTCCGGCATAATTCAGCGTTTGTAAACTATTTTTCTGGTAGGGGGTAAACGCGCGCATCTCGTACTCCTTTAGTCCGGTTGCGTTCTGATCACCGCGGTTAAGGTTGTCCCGCCATCTGTGCGGTTGCCCACCGTGGTAAGTGTAAATATTGCTATTCAATAACTGGAAATAATTTCCTTCCATGGGTCGTAAATATTGGGAGAAATATTTCTGGGTGGTGGAATAAGTTTTACAACCACAGAGACAGTGAGATGACAGAGGACGCAGAGGTTAAGCTAGTTAGACTGGCGCGCTCCAAAAGCAGTGACGCATAAAGGGTGTTGGATCATTTTCCGCGGAAACCCACCTTCGATGAGCAAGGTCCACGCGCCGGGTTCGTCGTTAGCGGCAAAGGGTAGGATGAATCATCCAGTGCCGGCGGCGCACCCGAGAAATTCGCCATCGCGAAGGCGGTGGCCGGAGGGGGAGATCAGCGTGACCTTAATGGTGAAGGCGGCGTCGAGGTGCTGACCGGCGGGATCGCGAAGATCGACGTGTAGGTGTGCGGATTGACCTTGCGAGATTGTCGTGTCACCGGAGACGACCAACTCGGCGTATTCGCATGGCAGCGCGACCAGCACCCGGCCCCAGGACGGTTCGAGCATCAACGTTAGTGGGGCTTCGGTGCTGCCGAGGGGCGATCCGGTCGCCATATCAAACCACCAGTATCCGGCGCAGGTTGATTCCAACGCGACTTCGACTGCGTCATCGCGCACCAATGCCATATCGCGGTAGTTGGCGGCGGGATTATCATAATGGAAGGGCATCCCCCAGCAACGGTCTGCCGCGTTGTTGACGACTACATAATAGTCTGTCGCACCGGCGGTGAGGTGACTGACAGTGACCAGCGGATTATCGGCGCGCACCGCCGGTGGCTGGCGTTCGGCAAGCAGATCGATCATCGTTTCCGCGGACATCTCCGTCGCGCCCCAAATGTGCAGTTGCTGATGGTCGTAGATGTAACTGCAAAAATCGGAGTCAACAAAGACGGTGCCGCCTTGCGCCATAAATTCATCCAGGCGGTGATATACGGTATCCGGCAGCGCGCGAACATCGGTCAGGCAGACGGCCTGATAGCGGGATAACATGCCGTCTAATATCTCTTCTTCGCAGATGATCTCTACCGGAACTTGTGCGCGTATCGCCTGGCGATACCATTCCAGCACCGCTTTGATGTGCTTATCACCGCGATATACCGGCGCCAGGTCGCAGGCTTCGGTGGTGAAGGAATAGAGCAGCGCGAACGGCTGGCGCGGAACCTGCCAGTGTTTTGCCGTCGGCAATATCCAGGCGGCATGTTCGCCACAACGCGCCAGCGCCTGCATCTCTTCATCGACGTCCGCCGTGTCCCCTTTTGTCAACGCGATGCCCATATCCCACCAGGCAAAAAAGGCGATGAAATCGTAACCGGCCGCCAGCATGTTCCAGTAGTTCTGGTAGACCATCCATGCCGGATACAAGGTGTAGTTGGAGTTGATGGCGCCCAGCATCCAGAGCGGTTTCTCGCGCTGCCCCATCCGTCCCAACGCGGCGTGACAGAGGAGATCGACGCGCGGCGCGCACAGGTAGGGATAGCAGTAACTGGAAACCACTGCGGTGGGTTGAGTCAACGGCGCATAGATGCCGGCGCCGATGAAGGTGAACGGCTGTTGAGGAAATCCGTGCACCATCCCAACCTGGATATCCGCGTCGATGTCGTTCTTTGCCATTTCGAGGGCTTCGATGAACCCGCCGAACACCTGCCCGCAGCGATACCGGTGCCATTGCAGCCAGGGATCGTCCGCCGGCACGACGCCACGACGCGGCGCGGTAGTCTCCGGTGCTTGCAGTCCGGTGCGCACGGCAAAGTCCCAACGGCAGTGTTCGCAATAACAGGAAAGCGCCAACCGCTGATCGACATGGCGAAAGCGTAGGAACAGATCGTCGCCGTAATAGACCAGCCCGCTGAAGGCTGGGTGCGCCCGATATTCACGCAGATGACGGGCGAACGCCGCCGTGGCCTGCCGGCGTATTTCTGGGTGATTCACGCAGAGTTGCCGCGCTTGCTCATCGGTTTCCGGGATAGCCAGCCGATCGAGCCACTCCTCACGCCGTTCCAGCCCGGCCACGTGCAGGTTATCCGACGGCATGAAATGTATGCCTTTTCGCGCGGCGTGATCGAGATACGGCCCGTGCGCTTCCATGCCGCCCATGTGCTGGCAGATCAGATTGATGCCGGCAACGCGCAGTCGATCGAGCAGCGCGTCCCATTCCGGCATATTGTCCGGGTAAGGCGAGACGGCATACATCGCGAAGGGAAATGGTCGATCGAGTGGCGTCGTCATCCGATAGAACGCGAGCGGTTCATGGTACACGATGTCCCCGGCGGTCACCACGACTTCACCGCGATATTCGCCGGGAGATAACGGCGCCGCATCAATATCGACAACCCAGCCGGATGATGTTCCCGTTAATGTCGGTACCGAGGTCGTGATAAGATCGCTGTCGGCGTGAAATAACCGCAGGCTGACGGCCAATTCGGTCGCAGGCAGCGCACCGTCGGCGGTGATGACCAGGTGGTAAGGCCGTGCGTCGGAGACGACATCAGATGCCGGATGGATGAAATGCAACATCAGGATCCTTCGGACGCTCAATAAACCGGCTTATCCCCCACCCGACCGGGATTGTCCTTGACGATGACCTCGCCGTCGTGGCCGCCGCGATCTACCAGGAATTCGCGCGTCACGCCGTAGTACCAGGTGTTGTCTTTGATGACACTGTCGGCGAGTTGGCCGTAGACAATGCCATAGGTGGGTGACAGCAGACCTTCACCGCTATCGTTCACGCCCACCTTCATGACGTTGCCGGTCAGGGTGACACCGGCAACGAAATCGAGCAGGATGTGGCAGTTTTCCTGCGCTTCCGCCGGCGTTTTCGCGCCGCTGCGATAGATGACGTTGCCCATGATCGTGAACCCCGATGCCGGGCCGGACGCGCGATCGACCGCCTCACCGCTATGCAAATAGATGCCCGGACCGCCCGAGCGGTCGATATAGTTATTGTTGATGTTGAAAGTACCGCCATGTCCCAGGCAAATGCCGCCTTTGTCGTTCCACTCGATGCGATTGCCTATCACGGTCACCGAACCATTCCAGGGACGCCCATGAATCCCATACCCGCCATTGTTGTTGAAGATGCAATCGTGCACCCAGCCGTCGTAGTGGGAGAAGCTCAACCCGTCGCCGTCGTTGAAGATGATCATGCAGTCGCGCAGGGTGAAGCCGAAGATGCTGTCGAGACGGATGGCGTCGCCGGTGAACAATGAAATCCGGCAGTCTTCGATGAAAATGGTGTCTTCCTGATTGTGAAGGGTGCCATCCAGATAGATACCGTGAATGCCTTGCCCCAGTTTCTCCCCCGAGATGCCCAGGCCGGAGACGCGGGAGCCGTAAGCTGCGCTGAGATCGAGCAGGCATTTCGCTTGCGGATCGGCCAACACGAGTTGCGTGCCGCCATGATGATGATATGACCAGGTCGGCGCGGCGAACAGACCGACATAGGCGTGCAGCTTCAACGTCGAAGACAGATAGCGGCCGGCGGGAAACCAGACTCCGCCACCGCCGGCATCGCGCGCGGCATCGATCGCTGCCTGAATGGCAGCCGTGTCGTCCGTCTGGCCATCGCCGCGGGCGCCGAAGTCGCGCACCGACAACATCGGTTGACTCTGATTGGGGTGGATCATGGGATTCTCCTCTGTAACTGTTCAAGTCTGTAGCTAATATGGGCCGCCGGCATCCTGCCGGCAGGGGTGAAACGAGCCGGCAGGATGCCCAATGCCGTTAAAATAAGCATCCTTCGCCGGGACACCAAGGTGATTGTGTCACCCATAAGCGTTATCGCTCTCACACGCGTAGGCAGACAACGCAAAAGGGAACCG
>Ga0073936_10002432_pt1 | contig 27720 bp, 25 predicted proteins | sample AliMusrvi5mmetaG_FD_87041 | JGI IMG/M metagenome (GOLD analysis project Ga0073936, IMG submission 87041) | Freshwater lake bacterial and archeal communities from Alinen Mustajarvi, Finland, to study Microbial Dark Matter (Phase II) - Alinen... | ecosystem: Environmental > Aquatic > Freshwater >...
ATTCAATTCAAGGCAGAATCCGTTAAACATAACTAAAAATTATGTGTTACATATTTTTTATATATTTTACTTATACTTTCTGAGTAGTACCTTCACTTACATAAATATGATGTAAAGAGGGGAGGCACTTATGAATGAAGTAATGTATGGACAATTTAGCGTGTACAAAACAAACAAAACAGAGGCTGCTGTGCTTAAGGATAAAATTGCAATAATGGAGACTATGAAGGCTGCCATCGCTAGGGGGATGACCAATTTTGAACTTATCCAACAGTTAGAGAATTGGAGAAAGCCAGTTACTATTTTCAAAAGATTCTAGCAAACACGGAGGAATTTTATGTTGTGGACGATTGCAATAGTGTTATTGATCCTTTGGTTGCTCGGTGTAGTAACATCCTACACTCTCGGTGGTTTTATACATATCCTTTTGGTCATAGCGATTATCGCTATTCTGGTAAGGATCATCCAGGGCAGGCGAGTGTTATAAATGGTTAAAAATGACGATAGTGATTACAAACAGTACGTTGTGCAAAGGAAATCTAACGCCTATTGGGGCATAGAAGAGAAAGTTCAGCTGGTACTGTTGGGTTTGTCTAAGCAAACTGCAGTAACTACTTTGTGCAGAGTAAATAATGTAATCCCTAATCAATATTATGAATGGAAAGAGTTGTTTATTGAAGGTGGCAAAGAGGGGCTGCTCGGAAAGGCCAGTAGGAGCCAGAGAGAGCTTGATTGCGAGAAAAAAGTAGCTGTTCTTGAGCGTTTTATTGGAGAACTGGTCTTAGAAAAAGAACTCTCAAAAAAAGTTTAACGATTTGCACGATCGTAAATTTCCTTAAATGAAATAGACAGGGTCTTGAGCATTTTGTCTTCCTTATTCTTAGTATGGCAGCCCAACCAAACCCTATATTTCCAATATCCGCCTTTGGGGCCTAATACACGAACTGATTTTTCACGAAGTTCTTTTGCCACATAAAGCAAAGGCACAAATGCCATTCCCATATTATCGCTGACGGCCCTGACAATGGAAGCCATTATATCACTTTCAAAAACTATCCTGCCTTTGAGTTTATTTTCTTCAAAGAAGATATCTATTTGTGAGCGAAGTTTAAATTTAGAAGAAGGCATAAGCCATTGCGCATCGTTTCCGCCAACAATTTTTTTGATCGCATCAGCTGCCTTTAATTTTTCTGTGCTCGAACTTATATTCCATTTGATCGGGCATATAAGAGCCACGGGGGCTTCTGCACAATCTAAATTTTCTAGATCAGGATCTATTGCTATTATAGGAGTAAAAATTGCATCCAATTCACGGAACCGTAAACGTTCAATGAGTTGTTCGTGAGTACCAGAGGTAACTGTTACCTTTGGCCGTAGATTTAAAGGATGCTTTTTAAGGAATAAACTTACAACCTCGACCACGAAGGATCTTTCTACTTCTTCTGAAACACCAATGTGTATCCAGCGCGATGCAGAGTTAACGCGTTTTGATATTAATTCGTCTAGCTCTTCTGAAACTTCAAACATTTGTCTGCATAGACCATAAAAGATAACCCCTGTTTCTGTTAATTCATTACGCCTACCTACCTTTTGAAAAAGTCTTTGATCAAGAGCCTGTTCCAATATCTTTAGCTGACTGCTTAGTGAGGGCTGACTGAGCCTGAGATGCTTTGATGCAGACGTTACACCGCCTGATTTAGCTGTGATGTAGAAGTAATACAGATGGTTAAAGTTATACATAGTTAAAATCTATATATCACATATTTATTATATATTTTACTTATTTAATGCATAAACGTAACTTGCTAACATGATTTATGTGAATAGACGAAGAATGGTAGAGAAAAAAAACGGTACGCCGGAGGTTCTCTTAAATACTTAGGATCTAGAGTCATGTTTTAATATTCTAAGCTCATGTCAAAGTTAAACATAATCTCTTGAACCCGCTAATTGAAGTATTAGCAGGAAGTGTATCTGTTTGTCTAAAAAAGAGGAGGACTCTTATGAGAAGTTTTATGAATAGAAGAATGTATTTAATGTTATTTTTGATCTTTGGTATTTTTTCGGTTGCAGGATGTGGAAAATGGTTTTCAACAAGTAAACCTACTATTACTCGTGCGATTCCCGCCAATGTTGCTACTGGCGTTTATACCAATATAAAAATGGCAGCCATCTTTAGTGAAGAAATGGACCCAACAAGCATCAATGATACAACATTTATTGTAATTCAGGGCGACACAGTTGTTCCTGGGTCTATTGCCTACACTGGTGTGACTGCAGTCTTTACACCGGCAAGCTTTCTTACAGCTAACACAGTCTATACAGTTACAATAAAGTCGGAAGTAAAGAATCTTGAAGGTAACGCAATGGCGAACGACTATATATGGACCTTTACCACAGGTGCAACCTCGGATCTTATTCCACCTACTATAACTCTTGCGGATCCAGCTGATTTAAGCATAAGCGTAGCAACTAACATTAAAGTTGCAGCAACCTTTAGCGAGGATATGGACCCCCTTTCTGTTACTGCATCAACATTTACCTTAAGTAAAGGTACAACACCTGTTTTAGGTACTGTAGCTTTAGCTGGAATGACTGCAATTTTTACTCCTACAACTTATCTTGAAGCGAATACTTTATATACAGCGACTATTACGACAGGTGCTAATGATATGGCCGGTAATGCGCTGGTGACCAACTATGTATGGGCCTTTACTACAGGTGATAGTCCTGATCTGATTAGACCTACAGTTACTCTTGTTGCACCTTTAACTAATGCGCAGAATGTTCCATCTAATAGTTCTATTAATGCAACGTTTAGTGAGCACATGTTCCCACTGACGATAACAAACCTGAATTTTTTGGTGGTAGGTTCAACAGCGGTTACGGGTGTAGTTACCTATGACCCAATAACAAACATTGCTACATTTAATCCTGATGATGATCTTGACGCGAGCACTACATATACAGCAACGATTTCAACTGGAGTTAAGGATTTGGCTGGTAATACATTGGCAGTTAATTATGTATGGCATTTTACAACCGGTACCGGCGTAATGCCAATTGCAGTACAGCTTGGCTTGATCGCACCTTATGGGATGTTTGGTGGTATAGCAGGAATGACTAACACAGGGAATCTAACGGTCATCAATGGGGACACAGGGTCCATGACGACACACAATTCAGATATAACTGGTTTTCACGAAGGGTCAGGAACTCTTCTAACAGATGACACTTACACGGATACACTTGGAACGGATAGTGGATCAGTTACGGGGCAAATATATACTTGTACTAATTCTACAAAGGGACCGAATGTAGCAGCTGTTGCTCCAAACCCTGAATGCACGATCGCGATCAATTCTCATTTAGCTGGAATAGCTGCATTCAACACCTTGGCGTTAATGCCGTCTGATGGAGTTCTGGCAGCCAACTTAGCAGGAACAACTATATATCCAGGTGTCTACACAAATTCTTCATCTGTCATGGTACAGGGAGGAGACGTTACTTTAGATGCTCTTGGAGATGCAAATGCTGTTTTTGTTTTTCAGATAGGAAGCACTCTTACAGTAGGTGGACCTGGGATCGCTTTTCCTCAGAGCATTATTTTGATTAACGGTGCTAAAGCTAAAAATATTTTTTGGCAGGTTGGTACTTCAGCCACTATAAATGCAGCAGGAGGAGGAACAATGGAAGGAACTATAATTGCACAAACCGCGCTCACTTTTTCTACTGTCGCTATGGGTACACCACTTGTACTGAATGGCAGGGCGTTGTCGCTGACTGCAGGTGTTAGCATGAACAATACAGTTGTTAATTTGCCTACGCCATAAAATATACAAGGAGGATCTATAATGAAATCAATTTTTCTTAGGGCGCTTATGGTAGTTACATTTATTTCTATTATACCAGCGTCTATTTATTCCGAAATTAAAGCAGGAAGCATGGAAGTTGGTGTGTTCACCGGATATAATTTTTTCCCGAACAGCCAAAATCTTGAAAATGCTCCCGTGTTCGGTGGGCGATTCGGGTACAACTTTACAAGGCATTTTGGTCTTGAAGGCACACTTGAATTTATGAATAGTTCAGTAGCAGATAAAACACTAACTGGAGCTGTAAGAGGGCAGTTTAGAAGTCCAACAGATTCAGTGGAGATCACATTTTATCACTTAGATGCCCTTTATTATTTTATGCCTGCTGGTAAATTCAATCCGTTCATTGTTGCTGGTATAGGAGGCGCTAGCTATAGCCCTACAATATCCACCAATAATATGGCTGCACTTAATATCGGTATCGGAGCTAAATACTGGGTCGCTGAACGCATTGCGCTCAGGTTCGACATCAGGGATTATATGCCTGCCGAAACCTTCCGTTGGATGTATCCTAATATTGGAGCCACTATTGGGATAAGTTTTTCTGGTGGAGGTAACTCAGTAGTTGCAAAAGTAGTTGAGGAAGAAAAAGAGGCTACTCCAGCAAAAGTGAAAACAGAGGACAAAGTAATTGTTCTTACTCTTGAGGACATACATTTTGAATATGGCAAAGCAGATCTTACAAAAGAAGCTAAAGAAACATTAAAAAGGGATTTTAAGATATTAGAACAAAATCCTAAGATGAATATTCGTATTGCAGGTTACACCTCCGCTTATGGCACTCACGAAAATAATCAGGTGCTAAGCAAAATAAGGGCGGATGTCGTCAAAGATTATCTTGTAAAAGAAGGGATCGTTAAGCCAAACAGACTCACCACAATTGGATATGGAGAATTAAATCCAGCAGTGCATGAAGTTGCACCCAATAATAATTATTCAAAACAAGCAAAAGCGAACATGAGAGTTCTGTTTGAGATCGTCGTAAAATAAACGTACTAAGTCAAAATAAAATGAAACCTGGGAGGTTTTATGAATGTAAAAGAAGCTCTGAACGTATTAGAAACTGCTGCTGCTAGTGATGTCGATGGTATCAAAGAAATTTTTTCTTCTGAATACAAACATCTGAGAAAAGCACTTGTTACACATGCTCCACATGCAATGTGGGATAAGCTAAAGGATGCTAAGGATTTTTCTGTCGATTACACTGTAGAAAAAGCACAAACTATCGATAAATCTGTTCACGATAATGCTTGGTACTACATAGGTGGAGCTGCGCTTGTTGCAGGACTTATCGGCTTTATAGTCGGAAGGAGTAATAAATAGGTGTTTATTTCATTATTAAAAACATTAGCAAGGTATTACTTATCTTCTGCTCTTTTCAGATTATCGGATTGTTTGAGAAGGATAATGTTATTTGTTGTTGCAGTAATTATTTCTGCAATGATGTGCTGTGTTTCTATTTTTGCAGGGATAGCGTATTTAATTTGCCAACATAACATTTCTGGGAATTTTATTTTTGATGGTTTTCTTATATTTTGCAGTATTGTTTTTGCAATATCGTTATTGGTGTTCCTAAAATTAATGTGCAAAAGAAATTTTATAAGGATCCTAGGAGCTCAGAGCCTATACCAGTCGAATAGCTGTTCATGTATTAGTTCAAAAAGGAGAGGTGATTAAATGAAAAAAATTCTTGTTGTTGCTATTTTTACAATGTTAGCAACGTTCAATCTGTATGCTGATTCTAATTTTAATTCGGATACGTGGAAGATAGAACCTACTATAGGGCCAACAATTGATCTACACAATTGGGGTGGTTCCCAGTTCTCCATTGATACAAAGGTAGGGAAGGGAGAAAATTGGAGTGGCCTGCTTGGGCTGAACTTTGGTGGAGCTAACGCTGCACAGGTTAAATTCGGTCTCGTTTATGATTATCCATTCTATCTAACCTTTTCAAAAGAGAATGATTTTGCGATAGGTCCAACAGCTGATGCAGGAATAAAGTTTGGGGCTGGCGGTGCATTAGGAGCATCTGTAGATTTTATTAACATTGGTTTTGGATTAAGAACTGCCTACAAAATATACGACAACTTTGGTGTAGTCGCAAATCTTATACACTTTACAACCTCGTTTGTTGAATGGACGCATGCGTCTGGGTTAAATAGCAATTTTGCAATGGCTTATGATATGCGAGTTGGTGTTTATTATCTGTTCTAATGTTCAATAGGTTTTAAGGAGGCTCTATGAAAAAGATCATGTTGTTTACAGTGGCTGTTGCATTCTTATTTGGGTGCAGTGTATTTGCTGCAGATAAAACGGAAGCAAAAGTTAAAGATGAAAAGAAAACTGAAAAGACAGTTATGACAAAAGAAGTTCGTGAAAAAGAAGCGAAGATGCATGAAGAAATGGTGACGTGCTTGCGTTCAGATAAACCCGCAGAAGAATGTCATGAAGCGATGGTGAAAACGAAAAAAATGCTAAAAATGACACCAGAACTTCGAACTAAAAAAGCAAAAATGCACGAAGAAATGGCAAGTTGTCTACGTTCAGATAAAAATGTAGCGGATTGTCATGAAGCAATGATGAAGAGCTGCAAAGAGATAAAGGGAGATGAAGGTACATGTGGCGAAAAACAAGACGATAAGCATAAAAAAATGCATGACCACGAGTAGGAGGGTTATACCCTATACCACTTTCTGCAATTGGACTGTACTTTGATATTGAATTTAAGTTTTGATGATAGGAGGAAAAGTATTATGAAAAGGTTAAATGTTCTGTTCCCTGTTTTAGCGTTCGCGACAATTGGAATGTTTTTTACGAGCACACTTAGAGCAGAAGAAACAGGCTCTGAATCTGCTAAGTCTGGTTCTTCGATGTTATCTATTGGAGCACTTCTTGGTGTTGTTTATGACAGTGCAAGAATGACAACAAGTGATAGCGTGAACATAGATACAAGTGGTAAAGCAGAATTTGCTGGTGGTATTACTGCAGAACTTAGTCTGCCTGCGAAACTCGGTCTTGAACTTGATATGCTTTATATCAAAGAACAATTTTCCAGACATGACATAGGTGGTCTTACCTCTACAGCATCCAGTGGGACATTACAATTCCCGCTTATGTTAAGGGCGCATTTTATCCCATTTTTGAATCCTGGAGCAGGGTTTTATTATGGCAGAAGCGTTACAAGCTGGTCTCTATCTGGAGATGCTGTTAACTCTACTACAACAGACTATGGTAAAAACGATTTTGGATATGTACTGGCACTTGGTACGAGTATCCCTATTGGATCTATTATAAATTTAGTGGCGGATCTAAGGTATACAAGAAGTTTAAATAATTCAGGTAGTGGCACAGCTAACTCGCTTAAGTTTTCTCAAGTGCAATTTTTTGCAGGACTTAGACTTGACCTGTAATTATAAGAATAATTTTAGCCAACCCTCTGGGCACTGCTTTATTGTGCAGTTTACTGGAGGGTTGTTTTGTTAAGACCATTATTTCTAATCCTATTCCTAATATTCAGCTCGAATATGTATTGTCAACAAGATGAAGATATTGCTGCGGAAGGAACCTGTGATGCTAAATTGCATAAATGTGAGTTAGAAAAAAATAACACCAATAGTTATAGGCTAAGCAGGCATAAAGACATTTATGCCATGATAGGCAGCCCAGATACAAAAATACAGGTTAGTTTAAAATACCAGATCACAAGCTACTTAAACCTTTATTTTGGTTATACGCAGACAATGTTCTGGGAAATAACTAAAAATTCAGCGCCATTCAAGGACATAGCTTTTAATCCTGATCTTTTTTATAGGATAGACTGCCCTAAAGTTAAATTCATTAAAGCATTCGATATTGGTCTATTTGAACATAAATCCAATGGTAAGGACGGCCCGGACTCCAGATCATGGAGTGGCAGCTACTTAAAACTTTACACCATGACTAAATTCTCTGATTGGTCTTTCAATTGGGATACAAAGTTCTATTGGTTTTATGATCACCTTCAAATGGACAAAACCAATAGGGATATTGCGGAGTTTGCCGGTTTTTGGGATTCAAGAGTATCTTTTATAAATTATTATGATGACCTTAAGACAATAGATAGAATATCTTTATATTTTGATATTTTTCCTGGTGGAAAATATGCACAGCGATGGAATAAAGGCGGGCAGGAGTTAGGACTAAAATTTAGGATGGGGAACGGACAATTTTATCCTTCTCTATTTTTTCAATTTTATCACGGGTATAATGAATCTTTATTGGACTATAATGTAGAACACACTTCTTATAGGTTAGGGATAGCTTTTTAATGTCTATAGTCTTATATGGGGCTTAAACCCCATTTAACCCAGCCTCCATACATTATAAATATTAAACAAGATCAAAAAAGGAGGCTATTGATTTTTATAAGGGGATATATAAGAAGAGAGTGGCTAACAAAGATTCTTTTCAATATGAATTCGAGACATTGGAACATGAAGTAAGGTATGTTATAGTGGATGAACAGGAGCACGTAGCGGAACTTTCTAAGGGGGTATTATGAAACTTTTTATTTGTAAGGTATGTGGGCATATTGAATTTGATAATCTTTTGGAAACTTGTCCAGTTTGTGGTTCGCCTAAAGAACAATTTACTCAGAATGATGATGTTTTTAAACAGTCCAAAGCAAAAAGTCCAGAGGCTGAAACAAAACATGTTCCTGCGGTTACTGTTAATAAAATGTGTAAGCTTGCTACACCACAAAGTTGTGTAGATATTAATGTGAAAATAGGAGAAGTTATTCATCCTATGGAAGAAAAACATTATATTCATTTTGTTGACGCATATCAGGATGGTAAATTTATAGCTCGTACAGAGTTCGCACCGCTGAAGGTATACCCAGCAACGTCTTTTCACCTAAAAGATGCTAGTGGCAAGGTGACTATCGTAGAAAATTGTACCGTTCATGGTTATTGGATGACGGATGTAAACTTATAATCTAAGCTCACAAATCCTGCCTAAAGCCCCTGAGTGAATTAGATCACTCGGGGGTTTTCTTTATAGGTGTTATTTATAAGAGCCCGAGCAAAAATATCTTTGAAGAGAACCATAACATATACAAAGATTCTAAAGCTCCTTTATATAAAAGGGATGTGGACCTTGCAAAATTACAGTCATTAATAGATTCAAAATAAAAATAGAAGTGATTGTGTTCCTGTGTTAGGTTTATTCCATAATGAAAGATTTAACCAAGGGCAACGAAGCCAAACAAATATTCTACTTTACTCTCCCTATGTTGATAGGGAACATTTTTCAGCAGTTCTATAACTTAACAGATAGTATCATCGTTGGGCGCGCCTTGGGCAAAGGTGCACTAGCAGCGGTGGGAGCAAGCTTTCCTATAATCTTTTTACTTGTGGCGCTAATCATTGGCCTTACAATGGGGAACTCTGTTATAATCTCACAATACTACGGCGCTAAAGATATGCGCAAAGTAAAAAAAGCAATAGATACTGGTTATGTTGTCTTACTTGTGTCTTCTGTTGTTATAACGGTGTTGGGATTGTTATTTAGTGAATCTATTCTGAGGCTGTTAAGCACTCCGGAAGAGATAATCCCTCAGGCCAAAATATACCTTGATATAACTTTTGCAGGGATATTCTTTTTGTTCGGCTATAACGCTATAAGTGCAATATTAAGAGGACTAGGCGACTCAAAAACACCTTTATACTTTTTGATGATCTCAACTTTGCTTAATGCTGTTCTAGCCTTTTTATTTGTTATGGTCTTTCACTGGGGAATAGCAGGCTCTGCTTATTCAACCATTATCGCTCAGGGTCTTTCTTTTATATGTGGTATTGCTTATTTGAACAAAACACACAAAGTGTTTAAACTGAATTTTAAAAAACTGGAATTCGATAAAGAAATATTCATTAAGAGCATGCAGATAGGATTGCCTTCCGGCGTTCAACAAATGTTAGTTGCTGGTGGGATGATGGCCCTTAATAAAATAGTGAATAGCTTTGGAACAGATGCTCTTGCTGCATATACGGCAGCAGGAAGGCTTGACTCATTCGCAGTAATACCTGCAATGAGCTTATCAGTAGGAATATCATCCTTTGTTGGACAAAATCTTGGTGCAAAAAAACCAGAAAGAGTAAGAAAAGGCTATTATGCAGCGCTGTTGATGGGAGCTGCAGTATCCATTGCTACCACTATAGCAGTTCTTTGCTTTGGACGACCAATGATATCAGTTTTTAACTCCGATGCCAACGTCGTGAACATAGGAACTAGCTACTTAATGATAGTAGGCTCATTTTATATATTATTTTCTACCATGTATATAACCACTGGAGTTTTAAGAGGAGCAGGTGATACCTTTGTGCCGATGTTCTTTACTTTATTCTCGCTGTGGGTGGTAAGGGTGCCACTGGCGACTATGCTATCTAAACAGTATGGAACGAATGGGATATGGTGGAGCCTTCCCATTGCATGGGCGGTGGGGCTGATACTTGCACAAATTTATTATTCTATGGGCAGATGGAAAACAAAGGTTGTTGTTAAGCCGAGTGTTATAGTACCTATAATAGAACAGGAAAAAGAGGCTGAGTGGAATAATTCAAACTTTTAGAAAGGTGTTCTTAGGTGCTGAATTATAAGCTTGCAAAACGGGTCGTAGTTGGAGTATACTCCGCTCCTGCCAATAATATTGACTCGCCTGCAGCTCTTATTAAATTAAATGGAGTTTTGAAGGTAGAATTACTAACGGAGAGGTTTGTGCCTTACAAAACAAGATGAAAATAAGAAACCTGGCAATTATTGCTCACGTAGACCACGGTAAAACCACCCTTATAGATGTCCTATTTAGGCAAGCGGGCCTATTTAAGTCGTATCAGGATGTAGAAGAAAGGGTAATGGACTCCGGCGAGCTTGAAAAAGAACGTGGAATCACTATTACTGCAAAGAACGCCTCTTTTGTTTGGAAAGACGTGAACATAAATATAGTTGATACTCCTGGCCACTCTGACTTTGGCGGAGAAGTAGAAAGGGCTCTTTTTATGGTAGATGGAGCCTTATTGCTTGTTGATGCCTCAGAAGGACCGTTGCCACAAACACGTTTTGTTTTGAGCAAAGCACTAGAAAAGAACATAAAAATAATAGTGGTCATTAATAAAGTAGATAGACCTGATGAAAGGATAGAAGAAGTAGAAGAACAAATATTAGAACTATTCTACGACCTTGCTAAGAGCGAAGACCAAATAAACTATAAAACATTCTATGCAAGTGCAAAGAATGGTTGGGCTAGCACAAAAAAAAGAGTAATAGGTACTGACTTTGTTGAATTGTTAGAGGCTATAATCACAGAATTCCCAGAACCTGCAGTTGATAGATCAAAGCCGTTCAGTATGCTTGTTGCTAATAGAGGCTATAGTTCATTTTTGGGACAAATAGCCATCGGCAGAATAGAGACCGGCGTGGTTAAAGTTGGACAAAAAGTAGCAATAATCAATGAAGCTGGGGTAACTAGCGAGTTCGACGTTACATCCTTAGAAAAATTTGCTGGCCTAAGTACAGAAAGAGTACAGGAGCTTGAAGCAGGTAACGTTGCTCTTTTATCTGGGGCAGAAGTAATAGAAATAGGTGACACCATTTGTTCTTCAGAGAACCCTGTGGCACTACCAAGATTAAAAGTTGATCCTCCTACAGTCGCTGTAAGAATTTCCGTAAACACTTCTCCGTTCGCAGGAACAGAAGGAATTTACGCAACAACTAATAAATTAGAAGAACTACTCGCAAGGGCATGCCGCGGTAACGTATCATTAAAAATGGAAAGAACTGCGAGCCCAGAAATATTTTTACTAAAAGCCAGAGGCGAACTACAAATAGTAATACTACTAGAGCAGCTACGTCGCGAAGGCTACGAGATGATGGTCGGTTGTCCAGAAATAATACCATACGAAAAAGATGGTCAATCGTTTGAGCCAGAAGAAACGTTCGTTATAGACATTCCAGATAACATGGTTGGTGTGGTAACGGAATTGGTTTCCGGTCGTGGTGGAAGAATGGAAATGATGGATGCAATGGAAGCCTCTTCCAGAATAAGACTTGAATTCTCTATTCCAACAAGAGGTTTGTTCGGCATAAGGTCTCCAATGCTTACCGCGACTAAAGGAACAGGAATATTCTCTAGCAGTTTTAAAGGTTACATACCATATTTAGGCAAGCGTTTTAGCAGAAAGAATGGTGCTCTCATTGCAGACAGGAATGGTGTTAGCGTTCAGTATGGTCTTTTCCATCTTCAAGCCCGTGGAAAGTTATTCATAAAAGAAGGACAAAAAGTTTATCAGGGAATGATCTTCGGAGAGAATAGCAGAGGCAACGACATGAATGCCGATCCAACCAAAGAGAAAAAACTTACAAACATGCGCGCCTCCGGTAGTGATGAATCAACAAAGCTAATAGAAATAAAAGGGATGGACCTTGATGAAGCTATTGTTTGGATAGATGACAATGAATGGGTGGAAATAACACCTAAAACCATAAGACTTCGCAAAGCAGAACTAAACCCAAGCTTCCGTACTGTGATCCGCGAACAATAACTTGTAACGATTTTATTCCTTTAATCATTTTAATTTTTTTAAGCAGTGTCGAAAGAGAGCTACACGATCTTAGGTTAGCCTTCGACAAAAGAGGGCTAGCCAATGCATAACGGCTAACCTTAGAACGGGTGCGAACGAGAGACTTGCTTAAAAAAATTAAAATGATTAAGGAAATAAGATTCTTACAAGCCTAATTGGTCGCTGATGTTGCACATGGCCGTCAGGGATATTTGTGCGAATTCGTCTATTGGGATGCCTAGTTTTTCGCATTCCATTATAACGTCTCTGTTAACAGATGCGGCAAAGGACCTTTCTTTCATTCTTTTTGTTATTGATTTGGTTTTTACACTTGAGAGTTTTTTGTCTGGATAAACTAAAGCTGTTGCTGTTATTAATCCAGTTATAGTTTCTCCGGCAGCAAGAGCAAAATGGAACGGTTTGCTCCTTACCGAGACTCCCTCTGCTAACTCATTATGTAGTTTTATTGCCTCTATTATTTCTGGGTTCACATTGTGTTCAGAAAGTATTTTTACAGATTCCAACCCATGAGTTTTTGCATTTCCGCTGGTAGTTTCGTAATCTATGTCGTGCAATAAACCTGCTAAGCCCCACTTTTCTACATCAGTACCAAGCTTTGTTGCAAGTGCGCGTAGCACGGCTTCTGATGCCATGGAGTGTTTTATTGTGTTCTGATTATGAACATACGTCTTAAGTAGGTCCAATGCTTGTTCTCTATTCATGGCTTAAATCTATATCCAATTCCTGGTTCCGTAACTATAAATTTTGGTTTGCCAGGGTCTGCTTCTATTTTTTGTCTTAAATGCCCAACATATATTCTCAAATAGTGGCTGTTCTCTAATGATTCATTTCCCCAGACTTCTTTAAGTAATTGGCTGTGCGTCAATATCCTACCAGCATATTTTATGAAAGTGCAAAGGAGATTATATTCAGTGGAGGTTAGTTTAATTTCTTTTTTGCTAACTGTTACTATCCTTGATGTCAGATCTACTTTGAGTGGTCCAGATTCAAAAACCGGGTCCGAATTTACTCCATGTTTTTTTCTGAGTACTGACCTTATTCTTGCAAACAATTCTCCTACGCTGAATGGTTTTGTCAGATAATCATCTGCACCATTGTCCAAGGCGCCTATGATGGAGGACTCATCGTTCCTTACAGACAAGATAATTATTGGCAGAGTAGAAACGTTTTTTATCTTTTTTAGTACTTCCAGTCCATCCATATCCGGTAGTCCAAGGTCCAAGACCACGAGATCTGGCTTTACGGTCTGTATTAGTTTTAAACCATCTGTTCCTGAGGCCACTTCTTCTACCTCATAATTTTGTGACTCAAAGGATATTCTTAGGAATTTCCTTATTTGTGGCTCGTCGTCAATTATTAAGATTTTAATTTTCTTATCCATTTTTATCTTTGTATGCGGCTAATGTTATTATAAAGATCGCTCCATGACCATTTAATCTGTTGGAGGAGCTTATTTTTCCGCCATGCAATTCTATTATTGATTTGCTTATTGTGAGTCCAAGGCCTGTGCCTCCGGTTATATTACTTTTTTCTCTGTAGAACTTTTCGAATACTTTTTCTGGAGCATCTTTAGGGAGCCCAGGTCCATTGTCTTCTATCTTTATGTCAACTGAGTCGCCAAAAGTGCTTGTTGTGACCGCTATTTCTGTATTTGGGCCTGTATGCTTACATGCGTTATCTAAAATATTCCTTATAGACTGCTCCATAAGCACAAAATCCGCTAGGATGAATGAGGAGGTCTTTTCCAAGTTCAGCGTTAATTTTTTGTCCTTTAGTTGAGGCTCAAGGCTATTTACAGCCATCATCACTATTTCATTTACTGGTATTGGCTCTTTATTCAATTGTATTCTGTTTGTTTCTATTCTGTTTATATCCAAAAGGTTTTGCACAAGGCTTTGCATTCTTGTGGACCCATCTATTATTTCGTCTGCCAATCTTGAAACATCTTTCTTGTTGTTCAATATTTTTTCTTCTTTTAACGCAGTAGCCGAACCATGTATTACCGCCAGGGGTGTTTTTAGTTCATGAGAAACTGAATCCATTAAGGTGTTATATATTTTGTTGGATTCTTCAAATAGAGTTGCTTTATTAAGAGCTTGTTCGATTTTTTCTCTGACTATACCCAGTGCCAACTGGCTAGCAAAATTCTCTAAAAGAAGTTTCTCTTGTTGCATGAATGTTTTATGATCAGAAAGGTCTAGGGCTATTACGCCCACTGTTTCTGACGCTGTTTTCATTGGCGCAAAGTAAAGTTTTGAGGAGGGCAAGGTGTCTGTGAATTTTCCTGCAGGTCTACCATTTTGCATGACCCATTTAGCTATTCCCAAAACTGCCCCAAGGTCTTTTTGTAAAACTATAATATTGCTGGCCTCATGCAGGATTAACTCGGTAGGATACGCCGAGGCCTTTAGGAAGATTCCTACAGTTGCATTAAAAATACTTGGTATGCGGTTAACTGCGTTCTTGGTCATGAGATCGACATTATTAGCAGCAGAAATATCTTTGGTAAATTGGTATAAAGCAGCATTGATGGTCTCTCTACTTTCCAATATTCTTTGCTTTGTTTTTATTTTTCTAGTCAGTATTCCTATTGTTATTGCAACTAATACATATACTAACAACATCATCCAGTCTTCAGAAGTAGCTATCGAGAATTTATATTGAGGAGGGATGAACAAGAAATCCCACGCGAGTCCCGATAACAGAGCCACTCCTATTACGACGCTAAGATCTAAGTAAATAGCTCCAATAGTTATTCCTAAAAGGTACAGTGACCCTAGTGAGTGGTAACCTATGAAGTGATACAGGAACAAAGATATTATTGTGACGTAACCAACTATGCTAACTCCCCAATAAACGTGGTTTGGTAGCGTACCAATGCTTTTGGCTGGGACTTTTGCTGTTTTATTTTTTGCGTCTCGCTCTGTAGCTATTACTATGATGTCTATTTCTGAACTGTATTTTAAGAGTCTATCTATCAGCGACGGTTTATATAAATAATTTTTCCAGATCTTTTTTGTTTTTCCCACTACTATCTGTGTTATTTGATTTTGCCTTGCAACTCTTAGCAGTCCGTTTATTACGTCATCATCCTTGGTCGTTATTACTTCACCACCCAAGGCAGAAACAGAATTAAGATTATTTTCTAAAAGTTTTTTCTCTTCTTCCGATAATGGTAAGCCTGTGTCTACATAAACACCTATCCAGTTGGCACCGAGTGCACTCGCTATTCTTTTTGTGGCCCTTAATAATGTTTCGGAGTAAGGACTGGCAAAAACACCAACCAAGAGTCTATTGCCGGTTTTCCATACTCTTGGTATTCTGTTCATTATTTTGTAGTCGCGTAGTTCGTTGTCTACTTTTTCTGCTAAAAATCTTAGTGCTATTTCTCGCAAGGCAGCCAAGTTACCAGGTCTGAAAAAATTGTTCAAGGCGGACTGGATACTTTCTCCTGGGTAGACTTTACCTTCTTTAAGCCTTTTGAGGAGCTCATCAGGAGGAATATCTATTATCACGATCTCGTTGGCCCTTTCTAAAAAAGAATCGGGCACTGTTTCTTTAATTTGTAAGCCGGTTATTTCTTTTATTGTATCGTTCAAGCTATCTAGATGCTGAATGTTAAGGCAGGTGTGAACATCTATTCCATGCTGCAATATTTCTAAAATGTCCAAATATCTTTTGTTGTGCCTAGAACCGGGAGCATTTGTGTGTGCAAGCTCGTCTATTAGCACTACTTTTGGCATTCTAGCAAGAACAGCATCTATATCGAGCTCGTTAAGTGAAACACCTTTATACTCTATTTTTTTAAGAGGAATAGAGGGGATACCTTCCATCAATTTAAAGATGTCAGCTCTTTGATGCGGTTCCACTAGCCCTGTAACAACGTCCACTTGTTCTTTCATCATTTGGTGAGCTTCGCTTAACATGGCGTAGGTTTTGCCTACACCAGCTATCATCCCCAAAAATATCTTTAATTTACCTTCTGTAGCCGTTTTTTCTTTTTTATTTATTAGGGTCAGTAATTCTTTTGGATCAACAAAATTATCATAATTGTTTTCCATTTAATAACCTCTCTAGGTCCAAGTTTAATTCTAGCACATTGACCAGCTTTTTGTTCGTGTGCTTTTTAACGAGGTCAACTAGCGTCTCTTTTTTGTCCACAGGCAACGCTCTTACCTTCATTATCCTGTCTATTTGGAAAATAGCCGTCTGAGGATTGATATCGGGGTCTAAACCGCTTCCTGAGGCAAGTAGCAGCTCTGGAGGCGTGCTCTCTATAGTTAGCTCTGGATAGAATTTCTTTAATTCATTGAAGCGGTCATCTATATTTTTTTTAAGGTCCTTGCTTGTTGCACCATAGTTAGATGCAGAAGAGGGAATGGTTTCGTAGCCACCAGCGGAAGGCCTTCCCCAAAAGAACTTAGGGTCAGAAAATTTTTGCGCTATAAGCGCGGACCCCAGCACCGTTCCATTAGAACGTATTATAGAGCCTGTAGCTTTATGTTTGAATAGGACATTCCCTATGCCTGTAATTAAAAAAGTATATAACAGCCCAAATATAAGAGTTGATAGGAGCAAATATTTTATGCTGATGATAAAGTTCTTGTTCATTTTTTATTCTCCTTAAACCAGTTTTATGAAATTTAAAAATATGTCAATTAGCTTAATTCCTATAAAGGGGATTATAATGCCACCCAGACCGTAGATAAGTATATTGATAGCAAGAATGGTCTTTGCGCTTTGTGCTCGGAATTTTACCCCTTTGAGCGCAAGCGGGATTAGCGCAACGATTATTAGAGCGTTGAATATTACAGCACTCAGTATCGCACTTTGTGGTGAGCCAAGATGCATTATGTTCAATACAGAAAGAGGGCTTTTACCATCCATACCTACATAAATTCCCAGGAACAAGGCAGGAAGTATCGCAAAATATTTTGAGATATCGTTAGCGATGCTGAAGGTGGTCAAGGCACCTCTTGTTATCAACAATTGCTTCCCTATTTCCACTACTTCAATTAATTTGGTAGGGTTGCTATCTAGGTCTACCATGTTGCCTGCTTCCCTTGCTGCTTGTGTGCCGGAGTTCATGGCAACACCAACGTCTGCTTGTGCAAGTGCCGGAGCATCATTAGTTCCGTCACCTATCATAGCTACCATGTGTCCTGCTCTTTGCTCTGCCGTTATCCTATTTAACTTATCTTCTGGTTTTGCTTCGGCAATAAAATCATCAACTCCAGCTTCTGCAGCAATAGCTGCAGCAGTCAGTGGATTATCACCCGTTATCATAATAGTTTTAATTCCCATTCGACGTAGTTCTGCAAACTTTTCTTTTATTCCTTGTTTAACAACATCCTTTAACACGATCACACCAAGCACTTTATTAGAGTCAGCGACTACAAGTGGAGTAGCACCTTCCTTGGAAACCTTATCCGTTATTTCACGTGTTTTTTGTGGAAAGATACCATTTTCTAACTCAATAAATTTTTCTATAGCATCAGTGGATCCTTTTCTTATTTTGTAAACTGGGCTTGTCTCCAATATTTTTACGTCTACACCACTCATTTTTGTTTGAGCAGAAAAAGGTATAAAATTTATCCTAGTATAGTGTTCAAATTCCCTTAGCCCGAACTGATTTTTTGCTAAGATGACTATTGAACGCCCCTCTGGGGTACCATCAGAGAACGAAGCTAATTGAGCGGCCTGTGCTAGTTTTTTTATCTCTACTCCATCCATTGGTATGAACTCAGAAGCCATTCTGTTGCCAAGTGTTATAGTCCCTGTTTTATCTAACAAGAGTATATCTACATCGCCAGCTGCTTCTACCGCTTTTCCGCTCATTGCTATTACATTCTTCGAAATAAGTCTTTCCATTCCGCTTATCCCTATTGCAGAAAGAAGTCCGCCTATTGTTGTTGGTATCAAACAAACAAGCAGAGCTATAAGCACGGGTAAAGTAGAGATGCTTTGAACAACGTTATTAGTTTGATTCTCGCTGTAGAAGATGAATCCTTTTATTGTTACAACAGCTAGTATAAAAATAAGGGTTAAACTTATCAGTAAAATTTCTAGTGCGACCTCGTTAGGTGTTTTTTGCCTGGTTGCACCTTCTACAAGTCCTATTAGTTTGTCTATGAATGATTCTCCTTGGTTTACCGTTATCCTGATTATTATCTTATCGCTTAATACTTTAGTCCCACCTGTGACAGCTGATCTGTCTCCTCCACTTTCTCTTATTACGGGTGCTGATTCGCCTGTAAGAGCCGATTCGTCTATACTAGCTATTCCTTCAATTACCTCGCCATCCGACGGTATAAGATCTCCCGCTTCACAAATAACAATGTCTCCTTTTTTTAATTCGTGAGCAGAGACTTTTTTTTCTGTTGTCTTATTAATGAGCAATCTTGCGATGGTATCCTTTTTGGTTTTTCTTAAACTTTCTGCCTGTGCTTTTCCTTTCCCTTCTGCAATAGCCTCTGCAAAGTTAGCGAACAGTACCGTGAACCACAACCATAAACTTATCTGGAAGTTAAAAGAATAGGGTTCGTGCTTAATCAGATTAAGGACTGTAATTATGGTAGTTGTAATAGCGCCTAGATAAACTATTAACATTACAAAGTTGTGACGCTGATACTGTGGCGTTAGCCTTGTAACGGAATCCATTACAGCCTGTTTGATTATTTTTTTATCAAAAATTGATGTCTTTTTTGCCATGATGTTCCTCTTTAAAACAAGACCATTTTATTCATAAGCAGATGTTCCGCTATTGAGCCAAGAGAAAGAGCAGGGAAGAATGTTAATCCCCCGATGATGATGACCACCCCTATAAGAAGGATAACGAACAAGGCATTATCTGTAGGGAAGGTGCCGGCAGAAGGTGGAGTATATTTTTTTGCCCCAAGACTGCCTGCTATCAGCAACGATGATATAATGACTACGTACCTACCAATTATCATGCAGATCCCAAGAGAAAAATTATAGAAGGTAGTATTAACATTGAGGCCTGCAAAGGCACTGCCGTTATTCTGTGAGGCAGAAGAGAACGCATATAACATTTCCATCAACCCATGAGGACCTTTGTTAGCTAAACTTGAAAGGCCCATGTTGGACATGCACGCTATCATAGTCCCCAATAAAATGAAGGCACTTGGGACGAGTACCGCTATTACGGCTAATTTAATCTCTTTAGCTTCTATTTTTTTACCAAGATACTCTGGCGTTCTTCCAACCATTAATCCTGCTATAAATACGGTGAGCAACACGAACATCAGCATCATATATATACCGGTTCCAACTCCGCCAAAGATAGCCTCACCCAATACCAAGTTAATTGTAGCTATCATACCCGTTATTGGGGACATGCTACTTATCATTGCATTGACGCTGCCGTTTGATACTGCAGTGGTAGGTACTGTCCATAATACGCTGTTAAATATGCCTAAACGAGTTTCTTTTCCTTCCATAAAAGGCAGATTGTAAAGTGCAGGGTTTGTTTGATGCTCTGCCCAAATGCCTATCGCTAAATTAACAGCCAGAATAGTTGCCATTGCAGCGAATAGGACCATGCCGTGCCTTTTAGCACCTACGAGTTTTCCGAAGGTATAGGTAAGTGCTGCCGGTATTAAAAGTATGGCCACTGTTTCAAAAAAATTACTTAATACGGTTGGATTCTCAAAAGGATGAGCGCTGTTTACACCAAAGAACCCACCACCGTTCGACCCCAACTGCTTTATAGCTATTTGAGATGCTGCAGGCCCTAAAGGTATTAGCTGTTTAACTCCTTCAAGGGTAGTTGTAGCTATATAATTCTGAAAGGTTTGAACAACTCCTTGGCTGATCAAAAATATTGCTAAAATTAGAGATAAAGGCAAAAGAACGTAAATTAATGATCTAGTAAGATCTACCCAAAAGTTCCCAAGTTCTGAAGTTTGTTTTCTTCTTAATCCTCTGGCAAAGGCTACCATAACAGCTATGCCAGTGCCTGCGCTTAAAAAATTCTGCACACAAAGTCCCGCAAGTTGCGAAAAATAGCTTAAGGTACTTTCTCCGGAATATGCTTGCCAATTCGTATTTGTTACAAAACTTATTGTAGTGTTAAAGTTTAACCAGAAGGGAACTCCACTAAGATGTTGCGGATTAAAAGGTAAATATTTTTGTAAAGCTAGTATAGAAAATAATAATACAGCTCCTAAAAAATTGAACAATAAAAGCGCGTGTAAATACTCCTTATACCCCATTTCTTTTTCTGGTTTTATGCCGGATAGTTTATAAAGTGTTTTTTCCAGACCGCCAAACACGGGTAATAAAAAGTGTTTCTCTCCAGAGAATACTTTTGCCATGTATCCGCCGAGCAGTGGAAGCGACACTAGGATGATTATGACAAAAGCTACTAAAGTTAAGATATCTGTGTAGGACATATATACCTCTTTAATGGGGATTATATGTTTGGAGGTGTAAAAAAAGTATAAAAAAATAAAAAGTTAAAATGCTAGTTGTATCGACTGGTTTTTAAGGATATGTTCAGGATATCGGGGGTAAATCATGAAAAGAACAGCTACTGCCGTGTGGACCGGCTCCGGAAAGGAAGGAAAAGGTGTCCTTAGTACACAAACAGGAACGCTGAATAAGACGCAGTATTCTTTCACAAGTAGATTTGAGAATGGAACTGGGACTAATCCCGAGGAATTAATAGCCGCTGCTCATGCGGGTTGTTTTAATATGGCGCTTGCATTCATGTTAGGCGGAGAAGGTTTTTCTCCTGACGAAATAAATACCACTGCAACACTTAGTTTGGATAATAAGGAGAGCGTGTGGACAGTTACAGCAATAAATTTGGATGTAAAAGCAAAAATAAAAGAAATAGATAGCGCCAAGTTTCAGCAAATTGCAGATAATGCAAAAAAGAATTGTCCTATATCTAGGTTACTAAATACAAATATAACCATGACAGCGAACCTACTATGATACAAACGCAAAGAATAAGGGTCCTGAATTCGAACAGGGTGGCGGATGGTCCCGTTATCTACTGGATGAACAGGGACCAGCGCATCCACGATAATTGGGCTTTTCTTTACGCCCAAAAGATCGCCTTAAAGAATAAAACACCGTTGGCTGTTCTATATAATCTGGCTCCAAAATTCCCAAGCGCAGGGCTAAGACACTACACTTTTGTAATTGAAGGGTTAAGGAGGTTAGAGGCTGATCTTAGAGAGTATAATATACCTTTTTTTATGTTTTCCGATGAAATGAGATTAAAAACTGGCGCTGTGGTAACGGACTTTGGCCCCTTAAAGATACACAGGACTTGGAAGAACAGTTTTGCAAAGAACCTTGATTGTGCTTTTTTTGAAGTGGATACTCATAACATTGTCCCTTGCTGGCAGGCCTCACCGAAGCAGGAAATGGGTGCCTATACTTTTAGGCCTAGAATGAACAGGGTACTTTCTTTCTTTTTAACAGAATTCCCAAAACTTAAACCGCATCCATATAAATGGGACAGAAAAGTACAGGAAGTGGACTGGGATGCCCTTTACGAAGCGCTGGAGTGTCCAAAGGACGTAAAACCAGTAGATTGGATAAAGCCTGGTGAAAAGAATGCAAAAGCAGCGTTAAAACTTTTTATAAATGAAAAGCTAAAGGGATATAGCGAGAATAGGAATGATCCTACCATAGATGGGCAGTCTGGACTTTCACCATATTTGCATTTTGGACAATTGTCCCCTCAAAGGGTTGCGCTGGATGTAAGCAATGCTGACGCGCCAAAAGTGGACAAAGATGCTTTCTTGGAAGAACTAATAATAAGGCAAGAGCTCAGCGACAATTTTTGTTTTTATAACGCCAATTACGACAACATAAAATGTGCACCGGCTTGGGGTATTAGGACACTCGAGGACCACAAGAAAGATAAAAGAGAATATCTTTATAGTCCAAAGCAATTTGAAACAGCAAAGACCCACGACGAACTTTGGAATGCTGCTCAAATGGAAATGGTAAAAACAGGAAAAATGCATGGTTACCTCAGGATGTATTGGGCTAAAAAAATATTGGAGTGGACCAAAACTCCGGAAGAAGCTTTTAAGATCGCTGTGCACTTGAACGACAAATACTCCTTGGATGGTAAGGACCCTAATGGTTATGCAGGCATTGCCTGGTCAATATGTGGAGTGCATGACAGGGCTTGGGGCGAGAGGGAAGTTTTTGGTAAAATACGATACATGAGCTACGATGGGGCTGCTTCAAAGTTCAATATCAAAAAATACGTTAGTAAGATAAATAAACTTTAGTGTATAACGGCGCTGGCGTCTGTTGCAGCTTTTTTATTCAAAAGTTTTAGCGTTTCTGTGGATTTGTTTTGTGTGCCTTCTTCTTCTACATGGATATCTATGGTCCCGTCTAGTTTATAAGAAAAACTTACCATTATTTCTGTTTCTCCGGCTTTTCTTTTCTTTAGGCCGTCGAATTTTAATTCTTTTATAAGGGTATTGCCTTCTTCAAAATCACTTTCGCCTTGGTATATAGCTACTTTGACGCTGTCTTGGTTGTCGTTAAGAGTAGAAAAAATTTCTTCTATGGTGCAAGGTATTGGTGTGTTCTTTTTTATTAGTTTGTTGCAATAGTTGTTTATTGTTTTTCCGTTCTTTTCCAACACACAGCTCACGCTTAACGAGTGAGGAGCAACATCCAATAATACTGAACTTACTTTTTGTCCTTCTATTATGGCTGACTGGATAGCAGCACCAATTACTACGGCAAGGTCAGGATCTATTTCTTGGCTCACGGGTATGCAAAGCTCTTCTTCTAGCATATCCTTTACAGCAGGCACGCGACTGCTTCCACCCACCAATAATATTTTTTCTATATCTGTAGTTTTTAGTTTGGATTTTGCTATAACGGTTTTGCAGTGATTAAGTGTTTTCTTTAATAGGTCGTTGATAAGCTTTTCAAAATCTTCTCTGTAGATAGTTTCTTCGAACTTTAAGCTCTTTATTTCTATTTTATGTTTTGCAGCGCTGGAAAGATTATTCTTTGTTTCTTCTGCCTTACAAAGTATGGTCGCCATTGTTTTAAGATTTTTTACTTCAGGATTCGATTCGCCATGAAGCACGCCGTATATATAAGAGAATAGGGCGTAATCGAAGTTATCTCCACCAAGGTTCCTATCTCCATCAGAGGCTATAACTTCTACCACATCGCCATTCAACTCTATTATAGATGTATCAAAAGTTCCGCCACCAAGGTCGTAAACCATTATGTGTTTCTTTTTTACTGCCTTGTGCTCTGTACCATAGGTTAACGCTGCTGCCGTAGGTTCATTCAATATTCGCATTACTTCTAGCCCTGCAAGTTCACCCGCTTTTATGGTGTCTTTTCTTGCTTTGTCGTTGAAGTATGCAGGCACGGTGATAACGGCCTTATCTATGGATGTTTTAAATTGTTTTTCTGCTAATCTTTTTATTTCACCTAATATTTGTGCGGATATTTCTACGGGGGTGAATATCTCCTGGTTCTTTGTTCTCATGTTCTTTAAAGGGATCTCTTGATTAGTCCCTATCATGCTTTTTACGGACTTTATTACGGATTCAGGCTGTGTGGACAAAAGTTCTACTGCCTTATGTCCTACAAGGAATTCTCTGTTATCTACATATGCAACTACGGATTGAAGCAAGTGTTCGTGTTTTGGATTACCTGTTCTAACATATATAGGTTTACCATCTTTGATTATCGCTGCTGCAGTGTTGGTAGTTCCAAGATCAATTCCCAGTATCATTTAATATCTCCTCCAGTCTGTTTAGCAACGTGGACTTTTTATCCTTTATTTTTGCGTCTGCAATGCCAAGTCTATTTTCTAATTCGCTCACAAGTTCATCGTTGTTAGCGGTGCTGCACATTTTTACAGGAGCAAGCGCCATTACATCATAAGTAGACTTTGCATTCTTTAGTGCAGAATAGGCTGTCCTTATTTCTTCGAATTTGTCCGGTCTTTTTTCCGGAGTGTATTTTTTTATAAGCTCCAGATAATTCTTTTTAAGGGTCTCTTCCGTATATGTTTTTGGGTCCAGGTTCAACACCTGAAAAGGGTTCTTTTTAGGCATTAGCTTCTCCTAGTACGCTAGCTGCTGTTTTTGTTTTTGTTGGATTTGCTGTTGCTGCTTGTTGGGTCTTTTTAGATAGAAAATCTATAAAAGCCCTACATTCATATATAGCGTACTTTTTCTCTTCAAATTCTGCTTCTAGGGCTTCATCTTCCATCGCTTCGTAGATTATTTGTTCCAATATTCCATTAAGCTTTTTGATGGTCTTTTCGTTCCAGTTCTGTACAGGAAGGTCTTTTCTCATATTTATGTCTGTGTTCTTATACATGTAATCTATTGTGAGCCTTAGAATGTTCTTTGCATGAACATCCTCCAACTCTGCCGTCATAAGGGTAGACACAAATGCTTGTACATTATTTGTTTTGAACCTTGCTTTGAATACAGCCTCTATGATTATGTACATTGATTGAGAGTGTTCTTGGAATATACAAAGGTTGTCCGTCATTATTTTTGCCATTGTGCCTATTGTGTTCTGGTTCCTATGGAAGCAGTTAAGCATTTCTCCCAATATTTTGAATTGAGGGTGTCCTACGTCGTGGAAAACCTCAAAGTACATGCTGAACTGTTTTGGCGAAAGTTTTTCTGTGCTTATGTATTTTATAAGTGTATCGAACAAGATCTCCATTTCTATAGAGCCTGAATCTATTATGTGAGCAAGTTCTGTTAAGTGCTGTGCCATCTTTATGTGGGAGTTGTTCTTTAACATTTTGTCCACAAGAGCCACACCGCTACTTACGTCCTTTATTTCATCGAAGAGGACTTTGTTGACGGTATTGAGTATCGTGTTGGCCTTTTCTATTCCGTGCTCGAGGCAGAACTCCATGACTTTTTTAACATCTATATAAATAGATACAAGGTCCTGATTGGAAAGGTCCTTTGGTATGGCGGCACAAATTGCCTTTGCCTTGTTAAAGACCACTTTTTCATATAGTTTACTCGTAAATTTATCGAGTAATACATCTTCATTCTCCGGATCTGCGTCGCAGTCCATTTCTTCTTCCATCTCTCTGGATACTTCTCTCATCACATCTGCGTCTATGTATCCTTCTTCACCAAGTTTTCCTTCTACATCGTTAACCAGCATCTTTAATTCAAGCTGCATTATCAGGGTGTCTTTTCCTTTGAAGGTTTTTTCTTTAGCAAGCATGAAGATAAGTGATTCTATATATTCGTTGCTGGTAGGGTCGCAAAGATGTGCATTCCAAAGTGTTTGCCAGGTCTTTGGGAAAAGGTCTAAAATGTCCAACGCTGTTTCTGTATCACCTGCATAGTAGAACTTATCGAAAAGTGTCTGCAGGGCAGAAAGGGTGGTCGCATCAAGACTTTCTTTTGTTGGTTTTAACTTTGGAGTGTAGCTGGTGTCGTTAAGTGCCTTTAATATTTCTGCACATAGTTTATTGTCGCTGCTTGCTACTATTTTATTATAGGTAGTGGTGTCTATGTTCCAATTTGTGGCCCAGGTTTCTGTTAGCATTTCTGATATTTTTGTTGCAGTGGTATTAGCCTGTTTAGCTCTATCAGATAATTTTGCGGTTACATCCGTTGTAAAAGGATTATCACTGAACTTTAAAAGGAATTTTACCCACTTTGAGTAGACGTTAGTTATGTCTTCGTCGCTGTCTGCAAAGTTAAGAGTTATGGTAAAAATATCGTTTATTGTTTCAAAGGGTATTTTATTTGGAAGTTTTTTTGTTTTATCGAAGTAATTTATGAGGTCAAGCAAGGCAGGGTAGGCATGGGTAGAAGTGCTGGCAAGCAAATGTATTATGCTTTCCAATGGTGCTTCAGTGACTAATTTTTTGTTCTCAAGCATCCTGCTTTTTTTTTTGATCTTCAACGTAATACAAAGCCCCTTACGGGAGTCCTTTATATTTTTAACAACTTTTTAAAGTCGTTCAAATTTCCGTTTAAGACCTCAAACCTTCCTTAGTTTTTAATCCTTGGTAAAATTGTAGTGTAGTCCAAAGCCATGTGCAAGATTTTTTTAACATTAAGGGAATTTATTTTAATGCAACAAATATTCTATGAAAAAACATTCTATGTCTCCATTAAAGAGTCGAACTTTTGACGTTGGCTTCAATGGAATAAGTTTTGCAAGTTGTTCGCTACCTGTAAAAACAAATCCTCTCCAGTCCTTGAAGTTCCTTTTAAGGTTGGTCCCATACTCGACATAAAGGCTTCTCAACTCTTGGGTCAGCCCCAGTCTTTCTCCATATGGAGGGTTGCAGATTATAACACCTTTTTGAGTGGTAGGAGGTGGCGTTATTTTTACCGCATTGCCACGGTTAATGCTTATCATCCTATCCAGCATTGCCGCTTTTACGTTGCTTCTTGCCATGCCTACGGCGCTGCTATCTAGATCAAAACCAAAAATGGTAGGAGTATCATAGTGCGTGGCGTCTAAAATACCATATATCTTTCCCAGTGTTTTTTTTGCTTCTTCCATGAACGACTCTTTAAGCTTTGCGTCATTATCAAAATAAAGATGCTTTAAAAAATTCCATGGTTGCTCACTATTTTCCACGAAATTTTTTAATTTCAAAAAACTCGGCGGGATATTAGCTTTTATCATGGCAGCTTCTATGCAAAAAGTTCCCGAACCACACATACTGTCCACAAAGGGCTCTTTAGTAGAGTTCCACTTTGAAAGAGCAATAAGTCCTGCAGCAAGATTTTCTTTTATGGGTGCTTCTGTAGTTTCTACTCTATATTCTCTTTGGTTTAACGGGGCACCACAGATGTTTAACAGGATAGAGGCGTTCTTTTCCATTAGTCTTAGTACCAAGTCAATATCGGGGTTCTCTTTTTCCACGTTGGGCCGCGAGCCAAAGTTAGTTCTAAAATTGTCGGCGATAGCATCTTTCAAGATTTGCGATACATACATACTGTTCTTGAACTTGCCGACCGTTTTTGCGCCGTGCTCGAAGATAGTCCGTATCTTAAAGGTCTGTTTAAGGTCCATGACCGTTTTCCAGTCAAGGTTCAGTGCTTTATCATAGACATCTTTTTCGCTGTTGGCCTCGAACTCCCATAGCCTTTTATATATCCTGCTTGCCACTCGTGTATGGAGTATGGCCTTTATGGCAGTAAGATCGTCGCACGTAAAATCGACGCCGCCCCTCTGGACTCGGCCTTGTTCTACGC
>Ga0073936_10002436_pt1 | contig 27709 bp, 27 predicted proteins | sample AliMusrvi5mmetaG_FD_87041 | JGI IMG/M metagenome (GOLD analysis project Ga0073936, IMG submission 87041) | Freshwater lake bacterial and archeal communities from Alinen Mustajarvi, Finland, to study Microbial Dark Matter (Phase II) - Alinen... | ecosystem: Environmental > Aquatic > Freshwater >...
GAATATTCTGGTGAATCAAATTCAGGACCAAAAATCCATCGTGCATTTGCTATTAAAGGGTGTAAAACATGTAATTCATCAATCGTCGAATCATTCGATAATTTTCGAATAGCTTCTATTACTGAGATCCTTTTATCGATTTCATCGAGAACGGTTAGTGCGTCTTTAATCGTCCAATTATCAAGTATTTTATTTAGACCTTGTACATCTTCAGGTGAAAGTGTAGAAAGTTTTTTGAGTAGATGACTCCCGCTTCTTGTTTTCTCAAGCTGTATCACTGTTTCAATAGCTAACGCAATCGAGTCTTGACGAGCAGTTGGATTTGATATTGAAATATTTTGGATAGCTTCATTAAACTCGTATTTTGCCAAAGAGCTTAATTCTGCATACTGCTTCCTATATTCAACCTTAATTTGTGCTTTCGTTTCTTCAATATTTTCTAATCTCTTTGGGGTTAGTTCCCCGAAGCTCTGCTTCGTATTAAAAAACTGATGTCCAAGTGCTACCTCGTCAGCTCTGCTGCGAGGTAGTTCATTGCAATTTTTGAAAACATTGCCTGTACACATTCATTTATCTTATCAAATATAACATCAAGCTCATTCTTTTTTTTAAACCCAGACCAATCTTCAGTAATGTAATCCGATAAATCATCAGTTCGCACAACTACCGAAAACCTTTTAGCTTCTTTTGAACGTCCATCCAAAACCATATTCTTCCCAATGATCCAGGATGGTTCACCAACTAATCGACCACCTTGCCAAATTGCAATACCTTGATAAAGTGTTGATTTTCTTGATTTTTTAGAATCAATCAAAAGGACATTTAATTTAAAATCGCCTTCATTTATTTCGGCGGAATCAATTAAGCCTTTATGTTCCTCTAATTGAATAGTTTGTTTATTAATTGAAATTACAAATTTTGGGTCATGAAGAAATCTGGTGGAAATGATTTCCAGTATCTGTTCTTGTTTAGGAAGATTTTTTTCGACAACGACTTCTAATCTTGTTCCTATTCTTTTCGATTTTTTAAAACTTTGGTTAATTATTAAGAAGGGTTCCTTGTCACTTTTTGTCGTGATAGTAAATCTTGATTCGGTCCCATTTTTGCAGGTAATCACTTCATATACATTATTAAAACAAAGCATTCCATGTCTGCCTACTCCATTTCGACCATAAGCGTATCTTTGTAAATCAACACCATTGGGGAACTCAACCTTTTTACCTTGATGTTTTAACCTATTATATCCTAATTTCATCCAGCGAGAATAAAACTCGTCTTTAGTCAGGCCAATTCCATTGTCGGTAATGGTTAATTTTTGCCCTTTAACATCAGGAATAAAAATATCAACATTAGTAGCACCTGCATCCCATGCATTTGCGACTATTTCTGTTAATGCTATTTCTGGCGAGTTTCCAAGATTTCCCAATGTTCGGATAAGATAATCCTCTTCAAAAAGAGAACCCTGAATTACTGAATCTTTTTTGCTCATTGTTTTATAATCTTTATTATGGTATAATGCTTTTTGCTGCTTTTTCAATTTCTATAAGTCGATACTTTCTTTCAACTTTAATATATTCTTTATAATCTTGAATGCTTTCAGATGCAACATGATCAACATTAATAATTATCTTTTGCCCTTCAATGCCATGATAAACACCATCAACAATATCTCCTTTTTTCAATCGTGAACCATCTTCAATTCGGACTTTACCACCACTTTTATAGATTGCATAATCGCCATCAAAATTAATTAATGTATCACCAGCAACAGGCAATTCATTAACTACTTTTCTTATAACTTCTGGATCAATTTTATTCATACATATTTGCTTCTATAATTTTTTAATCCGTTACCTTTTCCTCCACTTCAAATGCCCCGTGCAACAAGGCTTTGAGCAATTGCTCGGTAGCATGTTGATTGGTGATGATGTGTTCTTTGATTTGTTTGGTTCTGGCTAATTGCCTTTCTATTTCGGCTACGATGCGGGTTTGTTCGGAAAGCGGGGGAAGGGGAATTAATAAGTCGTTTAAAATTCCTAAGTTAATATTCTTCTGGGCTGTAGCAGGTGCATATCTTTCTAAATCGGCTTTTGCCAATTTCAAGTAATGATACACAAATACCTCAATTGACTTATCAATCGCTGCTAAACACACTATACTATCAGGTACACACGCATCAAAATCTAAGAAGCCACATTCAGCAATATTTGCAGCAATTGTTATACAAAGAGTTCCTTTTGATTGCATTTCACTTTGGTCTAAACCAAAATTATTATAGTATCCATTAATTGTGGTAATTAGGTCGTCGTTGTTTTTTGCTTTTGATACATCTCCAGTCTGAATAAACGGATAAGTTCCGTCTAAAAACAATCGGCCATCATTTCTTGGTCTATGTTTTGATTTACCTCTTTTTAAATCAACTACATCTCCCATTCTGCTCCAAACCCAACTTTCCGGAATTTCAAAAGGAATTTCCGTTGCTTTGATGAGTGGTAAAGGTTTTTCCTTCTTGCCTGATTTTGCTTTCTCAGCTTTTATGCGTTTGAGTAGTTCGCTTGCTGGTTCGTCATTGGGGTTTTGCTTTACCAACTTGCCTTGCACCGCTTCTTGTAAAATGGCTTGGTTTAGGTTTTCGAGTTGAGTGAGTTGATTTTCAAAACTATCCGTTAAATCAACATAGCTATTTTTATACTTGTAAATCTGTTCAACATCTTTGAGTACTTCATGAATGAAAAACTTTTCATCGATTCCATTTCCTTGCTCAATTCGCTCTAAGAAATCAACAATTAACTTTTGTGTTTTTACATAAGGTACAACTATTGAAGCATTGTTTATAACTGTTTGGCTAATGTTTGGTTGTGCGCCGCCTTTGCCAATAGCTATAAAATCAATCCGTTGTTGTTTGAAATACCAAAACAAAAAGTCTTTCGAGATTTCAACTTTAGGGAAAATGGCACAAACAGCTTGATTTGTTGTAGCATCAAAATCTAAAACGCCTGTTTTACCAATGTTTGCACCATACATTGCAACTAATAATGTGCCTTTGGGAAAGAGTTTAGCCGATGAGTTTTTTAAACCAGATTCTGTAATATATTCATCACAATTCGTAATTAAACCATCTTTTAATTCGCCTGATTTTACCCAAGGAATATCTCCGTTGTAATATTCAATCATTCCCCGGTTTGGCGTTCCTCCGCTTGATGTATCAGCAATATCAGCAATTTTGAGCACAGGGAATATATCCTGCAAATGCTTAAATATCATTTTTGCAGCTAAAACTGAAGGATCAACTTTTTTAAATAATTCTAATATTGTCATTTCACCAGGTCGTTTTCAAGTTCTTGAATAATAGAACTTACTTTGTTGTTTTCAGCTTTTAGAATACCAAGGATTTTACCGATGTTCAAATCTACTTCTTCAACAACTTTGTTTGGATTTTTGATGTCTAAATCAAATCCACGTTCCTTAATGGTATTGATAGAAACCTTCCAGCTTACCTCGCTTTCTTCTCTATTTTTCCACCAATTTTTGATGTCTTCAAATTCTTCAATTCGAATGGGTTTTGTTTTATTATAAGCTTTAGCACCTTCAGGTAACGTGTGTTCGTAGTACCAAACTTCCTTTGTTTTTTTGCCTTTCTCGAAGAATAAAAGGTTTGTATTTACAGTAGCATAAGGTGCAAATACACTCTGGGGCAACCGAATAATGGTGTGTAGGTTGCAGTCGGTTAATAGTTTTTCGCGTACACGGGCTTTTACACCTTCGCCGGTTAAAGAACCATCGGGCAATACAATTCCTGCCCGTCCACCATCTTTAAGCAGTTGTATAAAGAGGATCAAAAACAGGTCGGCGCTTTCTTTGGTACGGTAGTTCAACGGAAAGTTAGTTTCCATGCCATCGCCAACCACACCACCAAACGGAGGATTGGTAATGATCACATCCACCAGGTCGGCCTGCCTTATCGAAGTGAGTTCGCGGCTCAGTGAATCGCCGTTTTCAATTTGTGGCACTTCAATGTCATGGATAATCAGGTTGATTACACTGAGCATAAAAGGCAAGGGTTTTAGCTCGGTGCCTGTAATTGTTTCCTGTAAAATTTTAAGGTCGGCCACATTTTTTACCTGCTTTCGCAAATGCTCGATGGCACACACCAGGAAACCACCTGTTCCGTTGGCCGGGTCTTTCAGCTTTTCGCCCAATTGCGGATTTACCATGTCGATGATAAACTGCGTTACGGCACGCGGAGTGTAAAATTCGCCGGTGTCTTTCTTGGTGGCCAGTCCCTGCAAAATGTCTTCGTAAATAGCATTGAAAATATGGTGCTCTTTGCTGCTGTTGAAGTCAATTTCGTTTAGTTTGTTAATGGCCTGGCGAAAGGTGGTCCCGCTTTTCATGTAATTGTTGGTGCCATCGAAAATGTTCCGGATAATCACGCCCAATCTATTATCGGCCGTTACTGGCAGTTCTTTTAACTGCGGAAAAAGTTTGTTGTTTACAAAAATAATCAGTTCGTCGCCTGTTATGCCTTCGTCGTTTTCGGCCCATGTGCGCCACTGTAATTCGGCAGGAATGGCCGATTTATATTTCAGGTCGAGCAGTTCTTTTTCTTTGTCTTTATCGTCGAACAGTTTTAAAAAAATCATCCATCCCAATTGCTCAATACGCTGGGCATCGCCACTTAAGCCAGGGTCTTTCCGAAAAATATCACGTATTGATTTTATTACGCCTCCTATGTTACTCATCTATTTCTTTTTTTAATTTTGAATTTTGCTCAATCTGTTTTATTGTTTTCTCAAAATCAATTTCCTTCAATTTGAACTTGTAAGAAATCCTTACAAGTTGTGGCTTCAGACAATTCACCTTCCTCAAAGATATTTTTAAGGTGAATGGTAATGTTTTGTGGCGTAGTTTGAAACAACTCAGCCATCAACTTTTGAGTTAGCCAAACAGTCTCATTCTCTAAACGGACATCTAGCTTAGTTTGCCCGTTTTCAGTTTGATAAATAATGAATTGTGAAATTGCCATATTTCTATGCTACGCTATATAATTCGTTTTCTAAATCTCTAATGGCTTTTAAGTATTTGTCGCGGCTACCAAATATACCATTTACAATTTCAACAGTTGATCCAAAATCGGACAATGGTTTTACCTGCAATACTTCCATGCTTTCCATGTTTTCAATGCCTTCGTCGGCATATTTATCCAACAACGCCTCCAACACATTGCGGGCCTGATCGCCATATTTGGTAAAGTAGTTTCGTTTCTTAACGTTGTTCGCCCTTTCTTTGCGGGTCAAAGGTGGTTGATCATAGGCAACATGGCAAATCAAATCGAATAAATCTACTTGCTTATCGACAGCTTCATACAAAGCTTCCACCATAACACCCTGATCGACTAATTCTGCAATGATTGCTTCTTTACGTTCCGTGCTTTTCCATCGGATCAGAAAATCGTCTAACGAAGCGAAATGCTCTTTGATGAGATCCCTGGTATGGTCTTTTAAGCTTGTGGTAATGGGGCGGCCATGTTGGTCGAAATGCAATTCACGGCTAATTAATGCCGAAACTTCCACGCCATTTACATAAACTTTTTCCCTTGGCTCTCTTGCTAATCTTTCAGGAAGGTTAGTTTCAGGATATCGAATAGGCGGAATGACCAATTCAATTTCTTCTCCTGATTCCGTATCAATGATGGGTTCTTCGTTGGTTTCTTCTTCATCAATGATATTGCCCAGATCGGTTTCTTCGGTTGCCGGTTTTATTCGAATCGGGTCGCCATCAAATGACGGATCGGCAAATAAGTCGGTAGTATTTCTAAAATCTAAGATGGTGAAATAGAGTTTCCCGTATTCTTCGTTTATGCGTGTTCCGCGTCCGATAATCTGCTTGAATTTTGTCATTGAATTGATGTTGGCATCCAACACAATTACTTTGCACGTTTGGGCATCAACACCAGTAGTCATCAATTCGGAAGTAGTTGCAATTACCGGATACCTTTCTTCCGGATTTATAAAATTATCCAGTTCACGTTTGCCCTCGTCGTTATCGCCGGTAATCTGCATGATGTATTTGTAGTTTTCGGCCACTAAATCAGCATTGTGTTTTGCCAAAGCAGTTCTCATTCGTTCTGCATGATCAATGTCAACACAAAACACAATGGTTTTAGCAAATCGGTCATAACCTTTTAGAAATTCGGTCAGCTTTTCTGCGACTTTTTCTGTTCGTTCTTCGATAATCAAATGACGGTCAAAATCTCTGCGATTATAAATGCGGTCATCCACCAGATTCCCATCTATATCAGTTTTACCTTGTTCAGGCCGCCAGCCTTCAGCATCTACATTTAACGCAATTCGGATTACCCGGTAAGGAGCTAAGAAACCATCATCAATTCCCTGGCGCAAAGAATAAGTGTAAAGTGGATCACCAAAATATTCTGAATTGCTGGCTTCGTTTGTTTCCCGCGGTGTTGCCGTTAAACCAATATGTGTGGCATTTTTGAAATAGTTCAATATCTCGCGCCAACTGCTGTCTTCTTTTGCACTTCCCCGGTGACACTCGTCAATAATAATCAAATCGAAGAAATTGGGTGAGAAATCTCTGTAAGCATCTTCAATCCCAGGTTCGTTATTACTTAATCCTTGATATAATCCCAGGAAAACCTCAAAGGCTTTATCGGATGAATCGATTCCTCTTTTATTTGTTGAAACCAATTCTTCTTTTCCTTCTTTCGTTTGAACCACTTTTTTCCGAATGACAGTCATTTTGCCTTTAAAATGTCTGAAATCTCCACGTCTTGTTTGGTCAATTAAAGCGGTTCGGTCTGCTAAAAAAAGAATTCTTTTTTTAGTACCTGATTTCCATAGTCTGTATGCAATTTGAAAAGCAGTATAGGTCTTTCCGGTACCTGTTGCCATCACCAAAAGCACTCTGTTTTGTCCATTTGCAATAGCTTCAACTGTGCGGTTTATGGCTATTTGCTGGTAATATCGTGGAGTGCGTTTAGTTCCGTCAAAATAATAGTCTTGTGAAACAATCTTTTCCGAAGCATCTGTGGTGATACCTTTATATGTTTTGTATTTCTCCCAAAGTTGTTCCGGAGAAGGGAAACTATCCATATCCAGTTCGTTTTCAATATTTTCATTCGTTGCAGTTCGGTCGTGAAATAAAAAACCATTGCCATTACTACTGAAGACACAAGGGATATCGAGAATTCGGGCATAATCTAATGCCTGCTGAATACCCGATCTTATAGAATGGTTGTTGTCTTTTGCTTCAATGATTGCAACTGGAATGTTGGATTTGTAATAAAGAATATAATCTGCTCTTTTACGGATTCCTCTTGCAGTAAATTTTCCTCTAACGTATATTTTCCCATCAGTAAAAGAAACTTCCTCCAGTACCTGCAATTGCTTATCCCAACCTGCTTTTTCCAGTGCAGGAGTTATAAACTTGGTGCAAATGTCACGTTCGGATAAACTCTTTTTATCTATCATTTAAGGTGTCTTAAAGCTTTACTCTTAGCTTTGCAAGTTACAATATCTAAAGAAATAATGCATTATTGTTAAAAAAGTATTTCGAATAATATTTCATCTGTAGCAAGAGGCATTTTGCCTCTTGTATTCTTGAAAGTTGTTACGGTTAATTCCCGTAACAACTCTTGTAAGCTTCATATTCGAAGTTGACCAATTCCTGATCGAGATCTTCTGCTGCACCCTCGAAGTAAACAGTTTCCAGATAATTTACGAAAGATTCCCATACAGTGTTAGTTTCCTGATTCTTTGCGGCTGATTTTAAAGAGTAAGTTTTCATACGATAGTTTTGTTAAAAATTTGCGCAGTTTCGAGGGTCACCATCAGGAATACACAAGGAGGAACTGGAATACCGGAACCTGAGTTCTCGGGAGAGGATATGCCGGGAAAATCCTTTTGTACACCTGCTCCGCAGTTCAGGATGGAGACCATTTCTTAGCGTAATATTTTGCTACAAAACAAGGGATGGAAGTTTACACATTTAGCCATCAAAGGAGCTTGGATACTCCGGATGGGAAGTTACTGAGAATTAGCAAACGTTTATGAGTGGTGGAGGTTGGAGAGGTCAGTGTTCAGTCAAAATTGAATGAAGCTTAGGAAGTGGTCCGGTGCTGAAACAATTACAGAATGAGGCGAAATGTGTTTAGGATGACGGCGACACAAAAAAAAGCCTTTCGGCTTTCTTTTGGTTTCTGCTAGAAGGGAAGGTCATCATTCGCTCCGGCGGCCTGTTTCTTGTTCTTCTTTTTGTCGGCTTTCTTTTGTTTTGCGGGCTGTTCATCCTGAGTTGGAATGGTTGATGAAGCTTTAGTCTGATAATAACAAGTGTGAGTACGGCCGAATTTGTCTTCTTGTTTCAGTTTAGCCACATCAAAAGAGAGATACTTTACTCCGTTCTTTTCGAACACTGCCTCTTCAAGGCCTTCGACTGGTAATACAATTCTAACGATGTCTAGGTTTTCTACCTGAGTTCCTTTTCCGATGTAATGTTTTTCAAAAGTTGTCATAAGATTGAATTTTAAGTTATAAAAAAATTTATACATGATTGACTATTCTGATGAAGGGTGGCAAGGGAGGAACTGGAATACCGGTGAGCACTGCTCGTCCTGAACTTGTTTCAGGAAGGATATGCCGGGAAAATCCCTTGACAGGATTCCTTCCATCCAAGAATAAATCTTTGTATATAATTTTGACTAACGGTTCAATATTCTGTCAACCGTAGAAAATTTACTTCGGCAAAAGGTTACTCAGGTAAACCGGGATATTGTGTTAGAGTTGTTACCTGTGAAGGGTTTTGTGATGCGTGCTTGGGGTTACGGACAATACCGCATTGAGGCTGTGCTAACGAAAGGAGATGACCGGCAACCAAACGTTATTCAGATTAAAGCAGTAACTATTCCCAGGATGATACCCAAAACAAAAAGCCAAAAAGTAGTAAACAGGCTGTCCGAATGATGGCTATTCCAGCAGAAACCAAATGCCGAAAGGCTTTTATGGGAGCTTTAAAATTCTGAGATCTGAGTTAGCGAACAAAAAAGGAGTGGTTTGGCATACTTTTGTGTTAATTATTGATTTGTTCTTTAACATCGCGTACTTTCAGATCGAATTGGAATATTGTGCAGATCGATTTGGAATTAAATCTTTTACGAACTGTTGGTAAGTATATGTTTATCTTTAATATTTTCTAATGATAGTTTACAAGAATCACCAAACAAATGGAATAATTCTATATCGGGTTCTATTGGCATATTCCAAATAACCTTGCAATTCATTTTTTAAGGTTTTATCCTCCAGATTTGTTCTTGTAATTAATAGTAAAATCATCAGGCATATTGGAATAAAACTCCAAAGTGAACCAAACAGTAATGGAAATCCCAATGATTGAATGATCGAACTCATATATGCGGGATGTCTTACAATTTTACATAATCCTAAATCAGAAACAATTTGTTTCCTGTCAATTTGAGTCCGGGCTGTACTTGAGAAGAATTTATTTTGCTTTTGCGCAATTAGAAAAAGGAGTTGTCCTGAAGCAGTTAAAAAGATCCCTAACAGATAGATGCTCCAATGAAAATAAGGTGACCAATGGTATCTTCCAGAATCAAGACCAGCTATTACAAAATTGAAAATTGTTGTCAGTAAGGACAATCCTAATATGATCTTATCCCATTTTTTTGTTCCTTCTCCCGGTTTTGACCGTTCCATTATAAGATCTGCATCAATCCGCAGAAATGTATAATTTAATATCGTCATGATCAATCCTAAGAACACATAGATCAATCCTTGCCAATAATCTATTCGACCAACACTAATAAACAGTATAGTAAAAAATAGAAATGTGCCTATAAAGTGTTTAATCACATAATTTATCTTCATGATTTATGAATTTATTTTGTCCAAATATTTCTCATTCTTCATAGATATTGGCAAATGGTTAAAATATTCAGGGTATAATAGCGAATGTTAAATAACATGCCAGATTATTTATTTGGTCCGTTCCCCACTTCAATGATGCCTTTGTAATAGTGCCTTTTTATTTCGGCTGATTGTTCGATAAAGGCAATTAATCCTACCTGATTAATCTTACAAAGGTTGAAAACTTTCATATTATGCGGTAAAATGTTGGCTCGGTCAGCAGCAGGTTGAAGTCGGATGCAGGGAAAATCAGTACATCCCGAACAGAATTCGAGATCGTTCTCTTTTACACATACCCAGGTTTTACAGAGATCCGGTATTATAGGACAATTCCCTTCAACTGCCCGGCAGCCATGACAGGGCAACTTCTCTTTTGCAATGCCACGGAGAACCAATGTTTGATAAAGTGAATCATTTTCAGTCAAATTATGCAATTCGCAAATACCGCAATCAATGCCACATGGAGCAACCAGGCTGATCCGGTTGTTTAAAGTATTTGTATCCATTACAATAAATTAAATTTTTAAGTAAAGATACCACGTACCTAAAAGAACATCAATTTAAGTTTATTGAATGACCTAAAAAGGAACTTGAATCCATCAAGTTTTTGAATTTCTATTTTTGGTTACTTGCGAATACTTCTATTTTTTAAATCAGTAAATTTTGCTGTTTATTTAGTATCGGTAAGTTTATTTTCCCCTTCCAGAAGGTCCATCTTGATAATATGTTGCATTTTTGTGGGTTCTTCAAACAGTGGACTGTGTGCAAATTTGTCAAATGTATAAAACCCCTTCAATGGCACTTTAATTTTTTCGAAATAGTCTTTTGCCAACGAATAAGAAACTGTATAATCATATATACCATGAAAAAAATACACTGGAATTTCAAGTTCAGTTATTTGTTTCGACAAATCAGTAACCAGCATTTTATTCCACAATGAGCTAACTCCGGAACAGGATTTTCCACGCCACATATTGACTTTTTCAATGAACGTGTAATCTCGGCATGTAAGTGATGGTAAAAATATACCAGTGATTACCGAATTCATGTCATGTGTTGTACCAATACCAAGGATATGCATGGCTTCGTCACGCAATGCAAGGTAAGCATCCGGAGTGCCTTTTGTCAAAGAGACTGGTGCTGCCTCAAATTTTCTGACTATTCCTGTTTTTCCTTTTCTTTGAATTTCTTAAGCATATATTCGTAAGCCAGTCTTTCAGATTTAAGCTGATCCGTCATCTGAGCCACGCCAATGTAAGCATAATATAACTCTGGTACCTGTGCAGCCACTTGCAGGCCAATGAAGGTTCCTGCTGAATGCCCCATGAGGTAAATTTTTTCCCTTCCAAAGCGCTTACGGAGGTAATTTGTCTCCTCTTTTGTGTCCGATATCATTTGTTCCAGTGTCATTGTCTCCGGCAGAATACTGGCACTGAATGATAGTCCGGAACCGCGCTGTTCCCACCAAACTAAAGTGAAATAGTCTTCAAGACCTGTCGGGTATTTCTTCATTAGGTAGTATTCAGGCATTCCGCCGTGAAGGTAAAGTAGAACTGGTTTTGTTGAATCTTTACCCATAATAAACATTCCCTGCTTTAACCCATTTATATTGACAAAGATTTTTTCCGAAATGCTCCTTATCAATTTATTTACGCTTTTATCTATAAAAGGTTCAGATTTCCCAGGGCTGCATAGTAAAAGAGCCTAGTATGCAAGTCAATAATATTGAAAATAGAAATAACATACATCTGCTATAGCTGATGCATTAATCTCATCACATCTATGGGTGCCGGAAATAATTTCATTGCATAACTGATTTTGAATATTTAGGAAATAATAGCTAATAGGAACTATGACAATGATTTTCAATACAATCTTAAATGCCGCTGTACAAAGTCAACGATATCATTCATCGCTTTAGTTGCTTCAGGAAACATGGGTGACATGAGTGGATAGCAATGCACCATTCCGGGCCCATTTCTGAAGGTGACTTCAACACCTGCTGCCTTTGCAATCACACTGAACTTCTGACCATCCTCAAAAAGCTCATCATCTTCTCCTGAATTAATCAGCAGTGGCGGAAGACCCTGCAGATCACCAAACAAAGGTGAAATCAGCGGATAATCGATCGGGTTATTTCCGGCATAATGAGTTCTAAACACCAACCAGGAATCGAGTGGTGCCGGTGAAACCTTGTTTTTCGTTCGATATGATTCGCTTGAACAACTCAGGTCTGTCCAGGGCGAAATAGCAACGGCAGCAGCAGGCATTGCGATCTGTTTTTCTTTTAATGCGAGCAGAAGTGCCAAACACAAACCTCCACCGGCAGATTCACCTGCAAACAATATATTTTCGGGTTTTAATCCAAAAGAAAGTAACCACTGGTATATTCTCACTGAATCATTCACCGCCGCGGGAAATGGATGTTCGGGAGCCAGACTGTATTCGTAAACAAGATTCGTCACTCTGGTGTTTTTTGCGAACTTTGACACAAATCCCCTATGATCGCTGCATGACCCTGAAACATAACCACCACCATGAACATATAAAATCAACTTCTGAGTATCGGCTCCCGAAGGAATCAACCATTCCGATTTCATTCCTTCAATGATTTGAGTCCTAATTTCAACACCTTCAGGAATTTTGGCATACTTGCTTGCTCCTTTCTCACAGCGATCCCGAAATCCCTCAATGGAGGTTTCCATGGTAAATACCTCTTTTTTTAATTGTCCTCTCAACAAATGGGAGTTTCTCATTAAGAAATTGAAAAGTTTACTTTTTACACTTGTCATGACTTTTTTTGACTGGTTAATTCGATTTTTAATATTAGGATCAAATCGGATTATTAAAGTTGGAGAACAGTTATCAACCGGTTCTTATACAGATTTTTGCCTTCAACCCGGATACAAACTCCCCGTCCTTTCCAATAATCATCCGATTCGCATTTCATTAATTGCATATGCAAGTGCGGTCTTTCCGACATACCTGAATTACCAGCTTTTCCGATCAAGTCATTTTGATGTACAAAATCGCCTTCTTTCACTTCAATGCTTCCTTTTTTCAAATGTCCCAGCAAAAAATAAAAATTGTCTTTTTTAATGACAACGGTATTTCCAGTGTTGTACTTATAATTTCCTGAGAAAGGTTGGTTGTCTTCAATATCATTAATCACTTTCAGAATAACGCCTTCAATTGGAGCAACAATTTCTTCATCGAAAATTGGATAATCTTCATTTCTGAAGGGCAGAAATTTTGTTGGTATTTCGCTAAGTTTCACTATGTCAGTGGCATAAAGCATCGCCAGATTCGTTTTCTTCTTTTTATGCAGTGGCGAGTGAAAATGGTAATTCATCAGGCGGCTTGTTTTTGAGTTTCCACCGTCGGTAATCAAATATGCGCCATGTTTGAAAGGAAACCTGATTTCAACATTCTCCTGATCGTTTTTAAAAATCACCAGAATAATCTTGAAAAGGGTGAAAAGCAGGTACAATTCAAGCAATACGAAAAAGATGAGCCGAGACTGATTGTAAGGTTCGGTAGTTGACGATAATTGGTTAGCTAAAATCAAGGCAATATTCATAATTTCCATTGCTGAACAGTAAGACCACCTAAAACGGACTCCCTGAAATTCCCAATAACCGGCAAAAAACAAAATAAGCAAAAAAGTTTGAACGATCGTCAGAAATAGGAAGCATTCACCTTGTATAATTAAGGAAAGCAAAAGCAATACCGGTAACAGCAAAAGGTGACTGAATATATATTTGAACTGTATCTGGTTACGTTCTTTCAAGTGATTGGATTTTAAAGGTTATTAATAGTGAATTAGAGTTTTGATGTGTTTTATAAGACACTTTTAATACCTGGAATTTTACGAATATAATGAGCAATCAGATAACAAATTGTGATACTTACTACAAAAGCCACAATGAATTTGACGGATGGAGATAAATTTACCGACTCAAACAACATGGTAGCTGCCACCACAATAACTGGATGAATGATGTAAACTGTATAACTATCAACAGCAGAATTAGTGAAAAACCGATTCGTTTTGTTCAAGTATTTTTGAAATGCTGTGATTGAAAAGTAACAAAATCCTACACAAACAATTGCTTCCCATGATGTCAGAAAAAGTGATCCCAAACTTACCCCACCAAGATACTGAACGATCTTTGACGGATCTTTGGCAATTGAAATATGTATAAATACAATGGCAGGAATGACTACCAATGCAACAAAAAACCAAATGCTGGATTGTTTGAAAGAAAGTCTGTCGAGCCAATTCTTCCTTTTTGCTATGATTCCCAACGCATAGAAAACCGAGTAAAGTGCAAAATAGCCGATTTGCAAACCAATGATGTTTTTACCGCCAATAGGATAAACCACACGCAACAAAAACGCCAGTACAGAACAAACAAGAATGAAGACTGCAATATGCCAATTCGCTGGCATATGGTCTGAAATAAATTTTGAAACGAAGATTTTCGAATATTTACGGTAAATGGCGTATATACTTTCGAAAATTAAAAGAGCCAACACAAACCACATGTGCGCCGTATTGGGATACTTTGTATTGCACAACCAGATAAAACCCAACAAATTGCCGGGATTTGAATGCGTATGAACCTGAATTCCATAAGTTAAGCATGGATTTATCAGTAACGAATAAATTAATAATGGAATGCCTAACCGAATAAATCGATCTTTCAGATAAGTACCCGATCCTTTTTTATCGAATGAAGCAGGCATTAGAAATGCTGAGATAAAAAAGAAAAGGCTCATAAAGAAGGCCTGATTGATGGTAAGTATCGAAGATAAGATGATTTCTTCTGCACCTTTAACAGTTTTAGGTGAGATATAACACCAACCCCCTAAAGCTCCATAAGCAATTGCAGTATGATGAAAAATCACCAAAACGGTTAATGTTATCCGTAAATTATCAATGTAAAAAACTCTCCTCATAAAATAATATATAAGTTTCTACAGACTATTTTTTTTAAATTTGATTTGTTATCCTAACTCAAGTTGCATAATCATAGGCATTTCCTGGATCATTTGTCTTCTACGACCTCCTGATTGGTATTTTTTTCATAGATTTTCACTACAAGTCATGTTTAGCAGGAAAAGCTGAATTGGCAAATTCACCCATTCTGACTCCAATAATGATCGCTTTTATGATCATTTTCATGGTTAATATCTGGTTTTCTGTTTTCTGAAATTGTACTTCTATGACTTAGGGTTCCTTGAGATTCATTACTACTTAAAATTCTGAAGGGAAGATAGAAATGAATAAATTTCAAAAAAAAAAAATTAGAGTGAATGACCAGTTCTTGCCGATGAATGAAGGGTTGTTTATATTGAAAATCGGACAAGAATTAATTTGTAACTGATGTACTTTTGATTTCATAAAGTGTATCAAAAAATAACTGAGGCTGGTCAAACATGGTGAAATGCCCGGCACCTGGCAAAATGAAAAGTTTCTTATCAGGGGCAATTATCTGGTTAAAGTATTCCTTTGCAATTACAAAGGGTGCCTGCCAGTCATTTCCGCCAAGAATGTAGTAAACAGGAACCTGATATTCTGCTGATCCAGATTTTAAATCATAAGTTTCTAAAAATTCCATCAACTTTTTGTTTGCTTTTGACGCTTTCAAAAAGGCAAAAAAGTCGGAGAACTTAATAACCGGACTTTTCAGTATTCCTTTCCATATTGTGAAACCTATCTCTATTGAAAGCTTATATTTAGCCTGAAGTTTGCGTATTTTATTGCATTTTTTCATGAATGCAGCATCAAATTTTTTGGTGGGATATTCACCAACCTCATCAAGAATTCGCAATGATTTCGTGTCGTTAGCCTGCAAAATTAATTCCCTAACTTTCTCATAGCCAACCCGCTCATTTTCCAACATTCCAATCACCTGTCCAACTCCAATGTAATAAGCCACATCTTCCGGATATTGCCTGACAAAAGTGCTCCCCAAAACGCTTCCCCAGGAATGACCCAGCAGCACAATTTTCTGTTGATTATATTTTTCCTTCAGGTAATGAATAATATCCCGCAAATCATCATGCAACAAATCGATGGTAGGCAATTTATCCGGATTTTTGGTGAGTGTTTTACCTGCACCTCGCTGATCCCAATGGACGATGGTGAAAATATCTTCCCATTTTTCCTGAAAAAGATGCCCAACGATTGAAAAAGCGCCTCCGGGTCCACCATGTAAAAATAACATCACCGGATTATCAGCTTTTTTCCCTGAATGAAACAGGTACTGACTGATGCCATTAATAGTGACATACTCTTCAAAACAGATGATTTTATTTGACTTGTTCTTCATAATCTTTACATTTCTAATTCTTATATTCTGCTTCCAATGCCTTAATATTCTTATTTTTCCAAATGAATGGAACCACAAATACGATCAGGATTCCCGACAACACAAACATCAATCCGATGCCGCGACCTTGCCCTGTTCCAACTATTTTTCCAACTGTTGATGCCAGCAAACCTCCATTTTGTAACAAAGGGTTAAAAATTTTATCGGCCAAAATACCGGCAATACTGAAGGCGATAAGCATGCCCAATTGGGTAATAAGCGAAACGATTGACCATACCCGTCCCTGAAGGTTATTCTCCACATTTCGTCTGATCAGCACTTCGATTGAAGTATTTACAAAAGGCAAGGCTGCAAAAAACAAAAATCCCGAAGAGACTATAAATGCAATATTGGTTGAGGTTCCGAACAGGGCATAAAACAATCCGGTAAGAAGCATCGCAATCGCCAAAACCGAAACCTGCCTTTTCGTTTTACTGAAAAGGCCAATAAAAAGACTGCCACCCAACATTCCTGAAACGGAAATGGTTTGTAAAATTCCAAGTGTTTTTGCGTTGCTAAAGGCCAGTATCATTGGCCCGATCAGTGCTTGAAGAAAACCAACCGAAAAAGTTACAATTGATGTGATAAATAATAGACAGACTAAGGTTCTGCGTGCAAATATATATCTGAATCCCTGTATAAAATCAGCAAAAAAATGCTCATTCTGAGTCTTCCGATCCAATGTTTTGATCTTCTTTTTAACAGCGAAAACGGCGAAAACGGCAACAAGGAAAGTCGCGATGTCAATCATCAGAATTTGCTCGATTTTCACCCAATGCAGCAAAAACCCGGCAATAATGGGCGAAATCAGGAATCGTGACGATTCGGCCAATTGCATCAGTCCGCTGGCTTTCGAATAGTCTTTTTCATCAAGCAAATCGGTAACTGAAGCTTTATAAGCCGGATTTTGCAAGGCCACGAAAACCGAACTGGCAGCCACGCCAGAATAAATGACCCACAATTCGTGAATGCCTGAAATAAACATCAGAAGCATAAAAACGAGACCCAATGTCGAACCAAAATCGCCGATCATCATGAGCAGCCTCCGGTCGATCCGGTCGGAAAGTGTGCCACCAAATGGTCTCAGCAAGTAGGATGGCAGAAAGGCAAACAAAACAATGAGCGAATAGGCTGTGGCACTGTGAGTGGTTTCAAATGCAAAAACTCCAAGTGCAAAGGCACTTAGTCCGCTTCCGATGCTGGAAACGAACTGTCCCAGCCAAATGATCAGGAACCGTCCTGATAATTGATTTGTTGAATTAGTCATATTGTGAAGCTGATCGTTTATGATCAGGTTTTCATCTGCAAATTTTTAAAGGAAACGTAAAGCAGGTGTTGGCAAAAGCCGTATGATCCTATTGTCATCAATTTCGTTTCTTTTAATCCTTTCAGAAGCATTCGAACCGTGGAAATATAAAATATCAGACCAACCAACATCAGTATTATTCCTGAAACTAGCAGAATTTGAGAGCATTCAGGAGTATAGTTAAAAAGTGGTTTGTTTTTACTGTTGAAAACCAGTGTCGCAGCCAGCCACGGAAACAGAACAATCGCTATTTTCGGCCCAATTCCCAACGCATTTAACTTTTTCAATTCCGAATTATTTTAATCCAAAGCGGTAACTGAATTTAATGAGGAAAACATTGTGCGGCTTGTTGTTCCCAGAATTGAACAAGTCGCCTAAATCTTTGGCAAAATCCATTTTTCCTGAAGTATCGGAACTTTCACGGGTCTGGCTCCAAACCAGAAATATCGATGAGCCCGGACTATATTCCCACCGCAATACCAGATTGGACAAAAATGCTTTGTAATTGAAATCGGGTTTGTCAAAGGTGTAATCAGTCTTATGGTCCAAGTTTTCATCAATCAGGTACTGATCGTCAGTTAATGAAATTTGTGTCGGCGAAAGTATTTGGAATCGGTCATGGTATATTTCTGCCATCGGACGATCAATTAATTTATAGTTGTAATAGCTGCCAGTGGCAATAAATGGTTGTCCCCAATATTGTAAGGTCAGGTCAGGGCTTAGGTTCAGGTTTATTCTGAAAGACGCGCTCACCACCTTCTGTTCGATACTTGCGAAAATATATTTATCATTCGAACCAACTGTTTGAGTGCTTACATACTGAAGTTCGCTGTAAGATTTGTTAAATCCGGGATTGAAGGAAAAAACAACGAAATTGGTTGGTTTATATGAAAATCCTGCATTGGAATAAAATCCACTGGAGCTCTTTTGGTAGCCAAAATTGAGGTTGCCGTAAACATTGAATACCAATTTTTTTCGGCTATCTGTTGAGACCCCCAGCCTGTAACCCCAATTTCCGGGAGTTTTCATGGTCGGACCACCGCGCAAAAGACTTTGATCAAGATTGTTGCCCCTGAAAGCGCCTCCTGTGTAAAGGTTCCAGAAATTTTTAAAATTGAGGTTTCCGTTCCATTCCAGACCGCTGGAAACCATTTGGCCTCCAAAATTCCACTCACCATAATAATCGCTGTTGATGTTATAGCTTCGGTAGAATTTTTTGGGATTAAACTGTGTGTACTGACCCCAAACTACGTTTAGAATTTGATCCGCCTGTCGCAGATAACCTACGTCATTAGTCTCGAATCCCGGCGATTTCCAGATAGACATGGCCATAAAATTCCAGTGCCCATTCAACTTCAGAATCTGCATCTTTCCGCCTGTTCCGGCAAGCGAAGTTCTGTTCGTATCCAACACCGTATAATTATTATCTGGTCGCTGATAATACCGCAGTGAAGATTTTTGGGTATTTTCAATCGCCTTTTTCGAGCCTTGAACCAAACTAAAAGCCGTATTTAAACTGAACATCCAGTTTTTATTTTTAAAATACTGTGTAAAATCTGCACCTCCGGTATAAGCCGATTTATGAAGATAATCGCGAACATCATTGTTCAGTTCACGGTTGGTGGCTGTAAAAATACCCCCAATCAGGGTATTACCATCATGGCTGTCTTTTTGAACCCGGCCAATCATATAGTTGGTGAGTGGTTCAACGGTTTGCCGCATTCTTCCGCCATTCGTGTCAATTTCAGCAATTTCCTGATTCGTTAATGCATCGATGAAACCAACAGAAAGCCCACTTTTTGTTTTGCCTGTCAGTTTTGCTGCTCCCAAAATGGTCGTCTGAATTGGGAAATCAACATTCCAATTGTCATTCCAATTGTCGTGCATATCAGGCGATACCTGTGGCCGGCGGCCAATTCGTCTGGAATAAAACAAGTTGTCGTTGCCATTCTCTCCATCGCCAACTCCCAGATTAAAACTGGTTATGTTGTTTCCTTCCACAAAAAACGGACGTTTTTCCTTGAAAAAGGTCTCATAGGCAGTAAGGTTTACTTCAGAAGGGTCGGCTTCCACTTGTCCAAAATCCGGATTAATGGTAAGATCCATCGTCATGTTATTGGTAACACCAATTTTCGCATCAATACCTCCGTTAATTTTAGATGCTTTTCCTGAAGCCAAAAACGGATTGTCCTGATCTTTCTCGTAAGTTTCGGTCCGGGCTACCGTGTATGGTGTAACATCAAATATTTTTCGCGGTTTAATCTGGTCCAGACCTTTCAGTTCGCCAAACAAATGAATCAACCCGGGCGCTTCTTTTGGTATGTGCTGCCAGTAATCGGTTTCATTTTTCCGGTACAAAACACGACCAACTTCCAAACCCCAAACCGTGCCCGACTTTTTATCGAAACGCAGCTGACTGAAGGGTATTTTCATCTCGGCAATCCAGCCTTCGTTGTTGATGGAAGTCTGCACCCACCAGTTTGGATCCCATGATTCATCTTCATTCTGACCATCGTTGGTCATCATGTGATCATATTTTACTCCGGCAGAACTGACACCAAAAAGAAAGCCGGTTCGTAAATCATGGAAACTATCAATAATAAGTCCAACAAGATCGCCGTCAGATTCATCGCGTCGGGTAAGGCGGTTGACAATGCTGTCGGGACTGGAATCGAAAGCTTTAATAGCTACATAGAGATAGTTATCGTCATATAATATATTGAACTCGGTTCGCTGCGAGGCGGGTTTTCCACTGAAAGGCTGATTCTGCGTAAAATCATCGATCCAATAGCCTGATTGCCATGCCTGATCGTCGAGGGTTCCGTTAATGATCGGAGGCGTTGTGATGCGGGTTGCAGTGAAGGATTTTTTTTCAGGGGTTTGTGCTAAAACAAGAGGGAAAATGCATATCATGAGCACTCCAAAAAGGATAAGTTGTTTCATAAAATAAATCGATTGGTTCTGTTTTCTGAACTTGTTGTTTCTGTTTCCTTTGCTTCAGACGACTAGCTGATCTTTTCGTTACATGCTTTTGGAATAATTGCACAATCGAAACTTCCATATCTGTCATAAAAAAACATGGTGAAGTTAGAACCGATTGGTAAAACAAAAAAAGAAAAATAGAATGAATGCCCTGTTACTGCCGATAAACGGACTGCTTAACAGGTTAAACCCGGAAATGACAAATTGTGTGAACGATACAAATTATTCACTCAAAATACTTTCTTAAAATTCAGGGCGACTCTCAGATGTCAGTGTTTTTTTCAGTCATCAGATACCCAGCCAATAAGTCATTTAAATGACAGTTCATTTTCATTTTTTGAGTCGAAGCTTGATTTATCGGATTTAAACACAACATAGAAGTCGCTCATAGTGGCAAAACACCATTTGAAAATGCTGTTAAAATTGATCTCATTCAACTGGGCATTGAATTGAATCAGGTTTTTATTTCCTTTTTGTTCCTGACATAGTTAAATAAGGCAGTATGCCTTTTATGAATCTTTAGATATGGAACATTTCACAAGTTTTTCTATATTCTTTTTCGATCATTTCTTTTGCTGGTCCGATCAAAGTGTTCCATTGGCTGTTTATCCGTTTTACATACCAATTGTAACCCTCTTCAAATGCAAACTTCCTTACTCCGAATATATAATAAGTCCAATAAAAGGGTTGTGCAATTTGCGACATAGCATCGGCATTCGAGATACAAACGGCTTCAGGAATATCGGCTTCAAGTGCAATTGGCTGAGAATGGGTGCGGATGCAATGCAGAACCTTTTTCTTTTGTTCCAGCGTGAGCAGGAAATTTTCAAGTAGTTTTTCTGCCATTTCAGCGCCTTTTCGGCATGTTGGGCCAGCAGCGAAGAATCGGAGATTGCCGCAACATCGTGCATCAAAGCAGCAATCTGGACTACTACTTTATCTGCATTTAGCCTTTCAGAAAGTTGTAAACTATACTTCTCAACCTGTTTGATATGAAGATCATAAAACGAAGGGCCAAACAGATTGGAAGGTTGCCGGCAGAGGTTGTGAACGTATGGTTCAATATCTTGTATCTGTTTCATGAAATTTTTCCTCCTATGTTTTTGAAAATTTAGAATGTTCAAGCACCAAGAAAGAGCCTGAAAATACCAACCGTATCGTAAAACCTATGTACGAGAATCAAATACCATACATTCCGGCCAAAATAGAAATATAGCAAGCTCATAACTACCGAAAACCAGAAAGTGCCAATAATTCCGCCAATCCCCTGGTAATTGTGGGCAAATGCAAATACCACGCTTACGACCAGAATGGAAATGCTTTTTTGTAAAACCGGATTTGTGAAGAGTGAATTGATCCGGTTAAACAGATAACCCCTGAAAAAAAACTCTTCGAACAGGCCGCCAACCAGCCAACCAAGAGCCAACATGCCGATCAAATTCATTACATTTCCCTATACCTCCTTGTAGGCAGACAAGTCAGGTTCAGCGCCAACCAGCTTTGTTATCAGTGGTTCAACGAGGAAATTGTCGACAAAACCAAAAATTATTCCGATGGCAATTGCGGTGAAAAGTTGTTTTTGTTTTACTGATCGAAAGCCAAATTCTGACCAGTTTTCTTTCCTGATGTACTTTGACAACACTTGGACAATATTTTGAGAACATTGACAAAGTGACTGCTTTTAAGAAATGGTTAGGCGAATAAAAATCGTTTGTCCAAACCCATTCCCCCAACGGTGAAAGCTACAAATCAGTTGTCCGGAACCATTCCCCAACGGTGAAAGCTATAAATCGGTTGTCCGGAACCATTCACAAAAGGTGAAAGCAATCGATTGTTCGAACTAAATATAAACAACTATTCAGAATATGACTGATTCAACAGGAAAATCCAAATCCGGCAATACAATCGTCCTCACTTCAGTAGAGATAATCGTATTGTTGTTGCTACCCTTGCCATTCCTCAAACTCAATGTATTGTACCTGGTATTTGCATTGATAATCGCACTGTTAGCCAAGTTCCACTTTCAGTAAAGTATAAAAATTATGGTTTTCTGAAGCTCAACTGATACATTTTGCCTTTGTCGAGAAGTTTCACCTCAACCTCCAGCATTTCTTCCGGCACCAGATCAACGGGCGCAATTGTCCGTGCTTTATCAACATCAGCTTCATTAAAAAACCTTCCGACAAAAGGGGTTTTTCGATATTGTTTTGCTATCCGTTCTTCTGTTTCGTCGATGATAACTATTCGTGTCTGCGGCTTAGCCACCCTGACCATTTCATCGATTGCCCGCTTTCGGTTGTTGAAAAAATTAATGCCGCCAACATGGAAAACACTGTCAAATACCTGATCTTTAAAAGGCAGATATTCGGCATTGCCCTGAAAAAGCTCCATCGGAATTTTCCATTTCCTTTCGTTTTTCTTCGCTTGCTTAAGCATTCCCGCTGAAATGTCCAGTCCATAGAAATGAGCATTTTGTGGCAATACTTTAAAGTTCCAGCCGGTGCCGACCGATGTTTCCAGAACCTTCCAGTTTTCTTTAACCTCAACATCTTTCATCCAATCGCTACGCAGTTTCTTCAAATCGTAAAAAATGGAATAGATTATCTCGGCAATATCGTTTAGGTTACTGATCCTATCGTAAAAAAGACGGTACTTCTGGTTTAAACCTTCTGTTTTTTCAAGGGCTAAAAAGTTAGGGATACCATTTTCAATTGCTATTTTGTTTCCCGACTGGTCGATCAGCATATTTTCCTGCTCCAGACGAAGCCCCTCTCCGTTGTATGGATTAATTAAGAGTTCAATTGTTGATTGTTTCATTAGTTTTAAAAATGCTGGAATATAAAATCGAAATTCTGAATTATGACTGATACAAGCGTTTCATTTATAGATTGAAACGATTATTCGCCCAGCCATTTCTTAAATGCAGTCACTTTGTCGATGCTGACGAAAGTATCGTCAAGCGGCTTGGGTGCAAGTTCGAGCTTGAGGTGACTTTTTGGGAAAACATGCACCTGTTTAATGCAGCTGTGCTTAATGAGGTATTGTCGGTTAATCCGGAAAAAATCGTTCGGGTTCAGTTCGTTCATCAAATTATCCAGCGAATAGTCAACCGGATAATGTTTGGTATCATTCAAAACGGCGTAGGTCATGCCTTCTTTTGAGTAAAAGTAGGCAATTTCAGAAACACCAAACGATTTGATTTTCTGTCCGTACGAAACCGAAAAACGTTCTCTATAGTTGACTTCTTTTTTGTTGATCAGGTCAAATAAAGCCGACATATCGATACCGTTTTTCTGTCCGTTCCAGGCCTTGTACTTGGCTATGGCATTGTTCAATTCTTCCTGCACAATGGGTTTGAGCAGATAATCAATGCTTTTCAGCTTGAATGCACGGATGGCATACTCGTCGAATGCCGTAGTGAAAATAATGGGCGAATCAACTTGAACCTTGTCGAATATGGCAAAGCTTAGATCATCTTCCAGGTGAATATCCAGAAAAATCAGGTCGGGATGGGTATTGTTTTTAAACCATTCTACAGAATCTTCAACCGATTCCAGATTAGCCAGTACTTTTATGGATGGGTCATAAGCCATCACCATACTTTCAAGACGGCGCGCTGCCAATTGTTCATCTTCGATAATCAGGACATTCATTGTTTCAGGTATTTAAAGGTTATTATTTTACTACTTCAGTCCGTAACATTTTACCGGTTTCCAAATAGTGGTTCAACATCTTTTCCAAACCTTTAATATTCTTTCCAAATTCAACGTTGGAACAAGCTTCAATATATTGATTTCCTTCTTCATTCAAAGCTGTAATTACCTGAACCCAAATTGCTGTAGTATCACCTTTTTCGTTGGCAGACAGATTAATAGTGTACCGAATCACAAGTTTTTCAGAAACCCTTAAGAACTGAATCAATTTGTTTGGTTCAAATAGGTTGGTAATCCAGATTTCTTCCTTTTCTCTAGGAAAATTTGTTTTGAAAATACAACAAAGCTCAGCCAGTCCCGAATCGGAATAAATCAGGTCGCATTTCCATGTTTCGATCCATTCATACTCGCGGGTTGGGCACAGCAATGGAAAAATATTTTCCGGAGTGGAATTCAGTTGTTGTTCAGCCATTAAAAAGCACCTCTTGGCTTCAAATTGAGCAGTTGGCATATTATTAAATTTTTTGTTTAAACTCATTTTTTAGTAAATACATCAGAAAAAAAAGATGACTCCATTTTTACCCATTCTGACTGCGGAAGATTCCGATATTTAACAATCACTAATATTAGCTCTTCCATTATGATCGGTTTAAGCAAAAAGTCCAGTTTATTTAGCCTGAAAATCTTTGCCAAAAGTTCGTCGGTTGCAAGGGTAAACACCATTGGACATGAAATGGTTACCTGATCGAAAATTGAAAAACTTAAATTGTCTTCCAGGTGATTGTCCATAAAAACCAAATCCGGAGTTTCGTGACTTTTGAACCATTTTACCGATTCGGTAACCGATTCGAGTTTCACTACAATCTGAATATCTGGATCAATTTCATATATCATCCGCTCTAGTCTGCGTGCTGCAAACTCCTCATCCTCAATAATAACTACATGCATTTTACTTATTCTAATTTTTAAAATTCCTCTACCAATGGTATTCTGGCCCTAAAGTGTTTTTCTGTTTTTTCGAATTCTGGTAATGTATTATTTAGTAGCCGATAACGATTCTGAATATTTTTCAATCCAACTCCTGTCGAGGTCATGTGTGCCTCACGTTCCTGAAGGTTATTTACAACGTTCAACTGATTTGTCTCGTCAATAAAAATATCAATTACCAGCGGCGATTTTTTCGACATCGAATTGTGCTTGATAGCATTTTCGATCAGCAGTTGCATGGCGAGCGGAATAATCCTGAAATTCTTCTTTTCATCCGGAATGCTGATATTCACCACCACTTTATCCATAAAACGAATGTTGAGCAGAAAAATATAGGCATCCAAAAAGTTAAGTTCTGTGTTCAGGCTTACCAGCTCATTATCTTTGTTTTCAAGAACATACCGATATACTTTCGCTAGGTGTTCTGTAAATTTTTCGGCCAGTTCGGGTTCCAGCCTGATGAGTGATGTAAGCACATTCAAACTGTTGAAAAGGAAATGGGGATTCACCTGTTGCTTCAGTACATCAAACTGCGATTGAAGGTTTTCCTTTTGTAATTTGAGTAATTGGGTGTTGGCCCTGGTCAGTTCTTTGGTTCGTTCTTTAATTGTTTTCTCCAAGTCCTGATTGACTTCTTCGAGTCGTTTGTGCGCCGTTTTTAACTCCTCCTCGGTTTTAATCCGGTCGGTAATATCTTTTGCAGTTCCAACAACGGCAACTTTTCCATCAAGTTCGGTAAGATTTGTCGATAGGATAACCGGAATCCGGGTTTTCCCGTCTTTATGCAGAAGCAAAAATTCATAACTCCATGAACCCGAATTACTAAATTTTCGTCCCAGGTTTCTGCGGTTGGCTTCATCCAAAAATTCCGGAGGAATAACTGCATTAAAATGTTTGCCCATCATTTCTTCAACGGTATAGCCCAGAATATTCACGATGGCATCATTCACAAATAAGAATTTTTCATCCTGAAGTACAAAAAGTCCTTCCTGCAAACTTTGAATGACATGCCTGTAATGTTGTTCACTTTTCCGAAGGGTTTCTTCCATGGCTTTGCGTTCTGAAATATCGATGATTAGCCCTCGAATGCCCACCAGTTCTTTATTTTCAATCATGGCAGCACTGTATATCAGGATGGGGAAAGTGGAACCATCACTATGCAAAGCGGTATATTCGTGAGCGACTTCCGTCCTGTTTTGTTTCAATGCATTTTGGATATTTGCTTTCATTCGCTCGCGATCTTCCGGCACAATGCCACTGGTCGAATGAAATAAAAGATCACCTTTAGAAGTGCCAAAAATCTCTCTTCCTGATTTATTCAAATAAATTACATTTCCATGAAGATCGAGTTCAAAAACCGTTTGAGGCAGCAAATCAGCTAGTTCACGATATCTATGCTCGCTCTTTTCAAGGTCTACCTGCATTTTTATGCGCTGGGTAATGTCGCGCGTGGTAATGAGCGAAGCTGGTTTGCCATTTATTTCGATGGTAGTGGAATTAAATTCAGAAATAACAAATCCGCCGTTTTTATGCTTTATCCGGGCTGTGTAGCGTAAATCGCCCAGTTCACCTTTCATGCGCTGAATATGAATGGACATTATCCGATCGCGATCTTCCGGAACGATTGAATCCACGCCAAAAGTGCCCATACATTCTTCAACCGAAAAGCCAATCATATCAGCAAAGGCCTTGTTTACCATGATGACTTTTTGGTCCTGAGAAATCACGATACCATCGAGCGATTTTTCAATCAGGGTGCGGTATTTCTGTTCACTTTCACGGAGCGTTTCTTCTAATTTCTTTTGTTCAGTATGATCACGCAGAATGATGAATGTTGCAGGATAATTATTATATTCGATATAAGTGGTGTTGATTTCGAAATAAATTATTCGCCCTGATTTGGATATGCCTTTTGCATCGTAAATCATGTTGTGTTTTTCACCGGCCATCCTCAATTTGTGGTAATTTGCCAGTCTTTCCTTGTCTTCATCGGCAACAACATCCAGAAAATTACTTTCAATAAGTTCTTCCTCGCTGTATTCAAGCATGTTGCATAAAGCCTTGTTCACAAATTTGAATTTTCCGAACTGGGTAATGATAATTCCATCATGAGCGTTTTCAACCAGGTTTCGGTACTTCTGTTCGCTTTGTTCAAGTTCCAGTTGCATTCGTAGCCTTTCAGTAATGTCGCGGGCGGTGATGAACGAGGCAATTCGTTTTTGGTATTGAATGGCAGAAGCCGTAAATTCAATGTCAACCAGGCTCCCGTTTTTATGCCTCAGTATGGTGCAGTCGAAATCTTTAGTCCGTAATCCGGCCATGCGCTGGTAATGTTGCGTCACCATCCGCTCCTTATCCATATCGGTCAAAATATCGGAGGCCGCTGTTTCGCAAAGTTCGCCTTCCTGATATCCAATTAAATCGCAAAAGGCTTTGTTCATGTATTTGAACAGGCCATTC